>ERZ778021.1820-NODE-1820-length-22228-cov-5.295314_pt1 | contig 22228 bp, 16 predicted proteins | sample MGYA00375751_ERZ778021 | MGnify/ENA primary metagenome ERZ778021 (study PRJEB29350, sample SAMN05389814) | bioreactor metagenome | isolation source: Thiocyanate stock bioreactor | place: South Africa: University of Cape Town | collected 2013-08-29 ... | reverse complement strand
GATGCCTCCGGGGTGCTGGTGCCGTTCATCCGCACGCGGGAGATCGCCGCGCTGGAAGGGATGTCCGCGACGTTCATGGCCCGCCCGACCAACGACGCACTCGGCTCCTCCGGGCACATCCACCTCTCGCTGGTCGGGGCCGACGGCAGCTTCCCGTTCTTCGATCCCGACGCGGGCGACCACCTCTCGGACATCTATCGCTGGGCAGTTGGCGGGGTACTCGCCCACAGCTCCGACTTCATGGCCTGGTACGCGCCGACGATCAACTCCTACCGCCGCGTCTCGCGCGACGAGCTGGTGGCCGGGGCCGGGGTGACCTGGGGCTATGACAATCGCACGACCTCGGTGCGCACGATCGGCAGCAGCCCCGCGTCGCTGCACCTCGAGTTCCGTATCCCCGGTGCCGACACCAATCCCTACCTTGCCTTCGCCGCCCTGCTGGCGAGCGCGATCGAGGGGATCGAATCGCGGCTCGACCCCGGGCCGCCGGTCGTCGGCAGCGCTTATGAGACCGAGCGCGTCGGCCTGCCGGAGAACCTCAGCGAGGCCGCCGCCGCGCTGCGCGGCAGCAAGGTGGCGCGCCGCGCCTTCGGCGATCTGGCGGTCGACCACTACGCGGCGGTCGCCGAGTTCGAGTGGCAGCAGTTCATGGCGGTCGTCGGCGAGTGGGAGATCGCGCGGTACTTCGAGCAGGCCTGAGCCGTGGCCCGGCGGCGGCCGACGGATGTCGAGCCGCGACGCCGGACCGCGCGACAGTCATCGCTCGCAGGCAAGCGAGCCCACACCTAGCCTGGAAGGCGAGTTATCACGATGTTGGAGCAAGAGTTCGTACACGAGCAGCTGAAGGTCTTCCGCGATCCCGAGACCGGGGTGACCGGGGCGATCGGGATCCACTCGACCGCGCTCGGACCGGCGATGGGAGGCCTGCGGCTCTTCGCCTATCCCGGCCTGGAAGAGGCGATCGTCGACGTCCTGCGCCTCTCGCGGGCGATGTCGTTCAAGAGCGCCGCGGCCGGGCTCGACCTCGGCGGCGGCAAGGCGGTGCTGGTCGACGACGGGCGCTGGAACGGGGCCCGTCACGAGCGGATGCGGGTCGTCGGCCGGGCGATCGAGGAGCTGGAGGGCCGCTACGTGACCGCCGAGGACGTCGGCACGACGCCGCTCGACATGGATGCGATCGGCGAGGTCACCCGGCACGTGGCCGGGGCCAGTCCCAGCCACGGGGGCAGCGGCGACCCCTCGCCGTTCACCGCCCGGACGGTCTTCGCCTCGATCGAGGGGGCGGCCCGCGTCCGCCTCGGCCGCCCCTCGCTGGAGGGCCTGCGGGTCGGCGTGCAAGGCGTCGGCAACGTCGGCTCCGCGCTCGTCCGCCTGCTCAGCGCCGCGGGCGCCGAGGTGAGCGTCACCGACGCCGATCCGGCGCGCGCGGAGGTGCTGGTCGAGCAGCTCGGCGTCGTCGCCCAGCCGCTCGACGGCTTCGCCTTGCGCGAGTTCGACGTCTTCGCGCCCTGCGCCCTCGGTGGGGCGATCGGGCCGGCCGAGGCGGCGGGCCTCACCGCGGCGATCGTCGCCGGCGCCGCCAACAACCCGCTTTCCGACCGCGAGGTTGCGCGCAGTCTGGCCGAGCGCGACATCCTCTACGTCCCCGACTTCATCGCCAACTGCGGCGGCATCATCCACGTCGGGGCCGAGGTGCTGACGCTCGCCGAGCAAGAGGTCGAGGATCTGCTGGCCGCGGCCGGCGATCGCTCCGAGCACATCTTGCTGCGCGCCCGTGAGACGGGCAGGCTGCCGCTCGAGGTGGCCGAAGAGTACGCCCTGGCGCGCATCGATGCGGCCGTCAGCGCCAGCTAATTGGTCTGATTTCTAGACAATCTGACCAAATAGGGCTCTAATTCCTCTCTATAGAGCCATGCTGCTCTGACCATTGTCAGAAATGCTTCCACCAATCGGACAAATGGGCTTGTCTTTATTCCATTAACCCGCTACGGTCTCTGACGTTGGGTCAAACGGTTCGGCGTAAGGAGGAGAAAGCGTGCGGAAGTGGTTCGCATTGGCGATGTGTTTGGGCTTGCTCGGGGCGATCGTGGCCGGCTGCGGCAGCAGCGGCGACAGCTCGACCTCGGTCAGTGAATCGACCTCGGGCGGGGAACCGACCGCGAGCGGCGGCGAATCGAGTGGCGGTGAAGCAAGCGGCGAACCGATCGTGCTCGGTGCCGCGGTCGGCGAGACCGGCTTCATGGCCGCCTACGACGGCGCCCCGCTGGAAGCGCTGAAACTGGCGATCAAGGAAAGGAACGCGGAAGGCGGGATCGACGGCCGGCCGGTCGAACTCCTCGTCAAGGACACCCACAGCGACAAAGCGACGGCGAAAACCGCGGCCGACGAACTGATGTCGGAAGGCGTGGAAATGCTGGTCGTCAGCTGCGACTTCGACTACGGCGCGCCGGCCGCTCAGGTCGCCCAGCAGGAAGGCAAGATCTCCTTCTCGCTGTGCGCGCAGTCGGTCAAGTTCGGCGCCCAGGGCATCGGTCCGTACGCCTACACGCCGGCCGCCGCGGCGGTCGACCAGGGTGCCACCACCGCCGAGTGGGTGCTGGACAAAAAACACTGGGACAAGGGCTTCGTCCTCGAAGACTCGACCCTCGCCTACGACGAAGAAAGTTGCACCGGGTTCAACGAACGGTTCACCGAGCGCGGTGGCGAAATCGTCGGCGAAGCGACCTTCCAGCAGGAAGACGCCTCGGTGGCGAGTCAGATCGCGAAAATCAAGGCGGCCTCACCGCAGCCGGAATTCATCCGCATCTGCTCGGTGCCGCCGGGGGCCGCCACGGCGATCAAGCAGATCCGCGCGGCGGGCATCAACCTGCCGATCGTCGGTCCCGACTCGCTTGACGGGACGTACTGGATGAAAGGCATCCCCAACCTCAGCGACGTCTACTACTCGGCGGTCGGCTCGATCTACGGGGACGACCCGGATCCGCAGGTGAATGCGTTCGTCAAGAGCTACGAAAAAGCGACCGGGGAACCGCCCGCGACGGCCTACGTCCTCTTCGGGCCGACCCTGTTCGAACTGTATGCGACGGCGGTGGAAGAAGCCGGAAGCACCGAAGCGGCGGCGGTCGCCGAAGCGCTGAACGGGTTCAGCAAGGTACCGACCCTGGTCGGGGCCACCACCTACACCGAAGAAATCCACATCGCGCTCGACCGTCCCTTCGTGTTCATCGGCGTGACTGACGGACAGCCGAAATATCTCGAAACGCTGACCGCGTCGGAACCGGCGCCCTACAAGGTCGGCTGACGGGCGGAAGCGTTGTCCGCACGAGTCGAAGAGAAGGACCTCCAGTCCCTCGCCGGTGAGGGACTGGAGGTGCGGTTCGAAGGGCTCTACGCCCTGCAGGACGTCGGCCTGACGGCGACCAAGGGGGAGATCCTCGGGCTGATCGGTCCCAACGGGGCCGGGAAGACGACGCTCCTGAACGTGCTCAGCGGCTTCCAGCCGCCGCGCCGGGGTCGCGTCGTCTGCGACGGGCGCGACCTGACCGGCAGCGGTCCGCGGGCGCACGTCAAGGCGGGCGTCGCGCGGACCTTCCAGGGCGTCCGCGCCTTCGGTCGGCTGACCGTCCGCGAGAACGTCGAAGTCGCCTCGCTGGCGACCGGGATGAGGCCGCTCGCCGCCCGCCGGCGGACCGACCTGCTGCTTGCCGAGTTCGAGCTCGACGAGGTTGCCGGTCGCGATGCCGAGGCGCTGCCCTACGGGATGACGCGCCGGCTCGGCATCGCCCGCGCGGTCGCCGGCGATCCGGTCTTCCTGCTGCTCGACGAGCCGGCCGCCGGCCTCAGCGAGTCGGAGTCGGAGAGCTTGATGCAGATGCTCCTGCGGGTGCGGCAGGAGCGGGCCTGCTGCTTGGTCGTGATCGAGCACGACATGCACCTGATCATGCGCCTCTGCGACCGCGTCCAGGTGCTCGACCAGGGGCGCACGATCGCGGTCGGGACGCCCGCCGAAGTGCAGGCCGATCCGCGCGTCGTCGACGCCTACCTGGGGGAGCGGGCCGCCCGTGCTTGAGGTCACCGATCTGCACGTCTCCTACGGTCCGATCAGCGCACTGCGCGGGGTGTCGCTGCGCGTCGAGGAGGGTGGGCTGGTCGCCGTCGTCGGCCCCAACGGCGCGGGCAAGTCGACCTTGCTGTGGTCGATCGCCGGCGATCTGAAGCCGGCGGTGGGGGAGATCGCCTTCGCGGGCGACTCGATCCTCGGGCGGCGCCCCGAGGACATCGTCCGGCTCGGCATCGCGCTGGTGCCCGAGGCACGCCACGTCTTCTCCTCGCTCACCGTGCGCGAAAACCTGCGACTGGGGATGACCGTTCGCCGCGACCGCCGCGCCGCCGCCGCCGACCTGCGCGATCTCGAAGAGCGCTTCCCGGTTCTCGCGGAGATGCGGAGCCGGCCCGCGGGCACGCTCTCCGGCGGCCAGCAGCAACAGCTGGTGATCGCCCGGGCGCTGCTCTGCAGACCGCGCCTGCTCGTCCTCGACGAGCCTTCGCTCGGCCTCGACCCGCACAACGTCACGATCGTGTTCGAGACGCTGAAGTCCCTGCAGGCGGCGGGGACCACGGTGCTGCTGGTCGAGCAGAACGCCGCCCAGAGCATCGAGATGGCGGACCGTGCCTACGTGATCCGCAACGGGCTGATCGAGATGGAAGGGGACGGCGCGAAGCTGCTCGACGACGAGCGCTTCGCCGAGATGTACCTCGGCGCGGGGGCGGTGGCGCGGTGATCCAGCATGTCTTCGACGCCGCCAGCCTCGGTGCCCTCTACGCGGTGATGGCCCTCGGGGTGGCGCTCGTCTTCGGCGTGATGCGGCTGATGAACTTCGCCTACGGGGCGCTGATCATGATCGGCGGGTCCCTGTTGCGGGCGCCCGGCGGGGCGCCCTGGCCGGTCTACGTCCTGCTCTCGATCTTCGGCGTCTGCCTCGCCGCGCTGGCGATGGAGCGGATCGCCTTCCGGCCGCTGCGGGGCGCCGACGCCTCAACCCTGCTGGTCACCTCCTTTGCCCTCGTGATCGGGCTGGAAGCCCTGGCGAGCATCCTCCTCGGATCGCGGGCGAAGAGCGTCAACATCCTTCCTTCGCTCTCGGGCTCGGTCGGGCTGCTTGGCAGCAGCATCGCCTGGATCGACATCGCGACGATCGTCTGCGCGGTCGCCCTGATGGTCGCCTTCTCCGCCTTCCTCCGGTTCAGCCCGCTGGGGATGCAGGTGCGGGCGGCCTCGGAGGACTTCCGCATGGCGCGCCTGCTCGGCGTCCGCGCGAACCGGGTGATCGCCGCGGCGTTCGCCGCCAGCGGTGTGTTCGCCGGCACCGCCGCGGTCCTCCTGGTCGCGCAGACCGGCACGCTGACGCCGAGCATGGGCCTGACCCCGGTGCTGATCGCCTTCGTCGCGACCGTGATCGGCGGCATGGGCAGCCTCTACGGCGCGGCCCTCGGCGGTGCCGTCCTCGGCATCCTCTCGGTCGCCCTGCCCGCCGCGCTGCCGGTCGGCGCCCAGCCTTACCGCAACGCGATGATCTTCACGATCGTGATCCTGATCCTGCTGGTCCGGCCGCAGGGCCTGGTCGGCAACGCGATCTCCGGGGAGCGGATCTGATGGCCGCCCGACGATTCGGAGCCGCCTTCGCCCCGGCCGCGACGATCGTCGCCCTCGGCATCGTCAGCTTCCTCGCCGCCGGCCTCGGTCAGAAGGACACGGTCACCGCGATGCTCATCAACGTCGTCCTCGTGGTCGGCCTCTGGATCTTCGTCGGCAACTCCGGGATCCTCTCCTTCGGCCACATCGCCTTCATGGCGATCGGCGCCTACCTCGCCTCGATCCTGACGATCCCGGTGACGACGCGGGACTTCCTCCTACCCGAACTGCCGGGCATCCTCTCCGGCGCCGATCCGGGCGCCGCCGCGGCCCTCCTGATCGCAATCGCGGTCACGGCCGCCTTCGCCTTCCTCGTCGGCCTGGCGCTGATGCGGATGTCGGGGATCGGCGCCGGGATCGCCACCCTGTCGCTGCTGGTGATCGTCACCAACGTGCTCTCGAGCTGGAGCGCGCTGACCGGGGGTGGCGGCACGCTGACCGGGATTCCGGTGACCACCGACGTCACCACCGCCTTCATCACCGCGGCGGGGGCGATCGTGGTCGCCTTCCTGTTCCGCTCCTCGCCGACCGGCCGGCGCCTGCGGGCGACCCGCGAAGACCTGGTCGCGGCCCGTGCCCTGGGCGTCCGGCATGTCCCCGTGCGGCTTGCCGCCTTCGTCGTCAGCGCCGCCGTGATGGCGGCGGGTGGCTGGCTATACGCGCACTACCTGGGCTCGATCAGCGCCGAATCCTTCTCGTTTCAGACCACCTTCCTGGTGATCGCGATGCTGGTCGTCGGGGGCAGCTACAGCCTCGCCGGGGCCGTGCTCGGCGTCGTCGCCGTCACCGCGCTGACCGAAGCGATGCAGCACCTGGAAAGCGCCGGCGTCCTCGGGGCGGGGGGGAGCACCGGGGTCCTCGCGGCGGCGGTCATCTTGGTCTTGATCTGGCGGCCACGCGGGCTCTCGCAGGGCCGCGAACCGCGCCTGCCGGCGCGTCGGCCGAGGCCGAAAGCACTGGAGGCCGGCGTCGCGGATCTGCCCGCCGGCCACGAGCAGACCGCGCCTTGAGCGCGGCGAAGGAGGAAGCGATGGGCAACGCCAAAGCACCGTTCCGGATCACCGTCGATACCGGCGGCACCTTCACCGACGTGGTCGTCGGCGACGCCGACGGGCAGCTCCTGATCGGCAAGGCGCCGACCCGCGAGCAGGCCTTCGACGGGGTCAAGGAGGCGCTCGAGGTGGTCGCCGCCGAGCTCGGGACGACGCTGGCCGAGGTGCTTGACCAGACCAGCCTCTTCGTCTACTCGACCACCCGCGCGACCAACGCGATCCTCGAGGGGACGACCGCGCGCACTGCCTTCCTCACCACGGAGGGCTTCCCCGACACCCTGGTCCTGCGCGAGGGCGGCAAGGCGAATCCGTTCGACCTGCGCCAGAGCTACCCGGAACCCTACGTGCCGCGCCACCTCACCTTCGAGCTGCCCGGCCGGATCGGCGCCGAGGGCGACGTGGTGAAGCCGCTGGACGAGGCGCGGACGCGGGAGGTGCTGGAGACGCTGGGCCGGCGCGGGGTCGAGGCGGTCGCCGTCTCGCTGATCTGGTCGATCGCCAACGGCGCGCACGAGCGGCGGGTCGGCGAGCTGATCGAAGAGCGCCTCCCGGGGATCCCGTTCTCCCTCTCGCACGAGCTGAATCCGATCGTCAGGGAGTACCGGCGGGCGTCGGCGACCGCGATCGATGCCTCGCTGAAGCCGCTGATGGGAGCCCACCTGCGGCAGATCGAAAGCGACCTGCGCGAGGCCGGCTTCAACGGCGAGCTGATGGTCGCCACCTCGCTGGGAGGGGTGCTGCACCTGGTGGACGTCGCCGCGCGGCCGATCGAGACCGTCCGCTCCGGCCCGTCGATGGCGCCGGTCGCCTGCAAGGTCTTCGCCGAGGCCGAGGCCGAGTCCGACGGCCGCGACCTGATCGTCTGCGACACCGGCGGCACCAGCTTCGACGTCTCGATGGTCCGCGGCGGCGCCGTCACCTACTCCTCGGAGACCTGGCTCGGGCCGCGCTTCACCGGCCACCTGACCGGCGCCCCGTCGGTCGACATCCGCTCGATCGGCTCCGGCGGCGGCTCGATCGCCTGGGTCGATCCGGGCGGGCTCCTGCGGGTCGGCCCGCAGAGCGCCGGTGCCGACCCCGGCCCCGCCTGCTACGGCCGCGGCGGCGAGCTGCCGACCGTCAGCGACGCCGCCCTGGTGCTGGGCTACCTCGACCCGGAGACGTTCCTCGGCGGGCGCATGAACCTCGACGTGGAGGCCGCCGAGCGGGCTCTCACCGGCCTTGCCGAGGAGCTCGGCCTCGGCCTGCCGGAGACCGCCGCCGCGGTGCTCTCGATCGCCAACCAGCACATGGTCGGCGCGATCCAGGACATCACCGTGAACGAGGGCGTCGATCCGCGCCAGACGTTGGTGGTCGCCGGCGGCGGCGCCGCCGGGCTCGGGGTCGTGCCGATCGTGAAGGAACTGGGGGCCAGGAACGTGCTGATCCCGCGCGCCGCCGGCGCCCTCAGCGCGACCGGTGGCCAGTTCTCCGACGTGGTCGCCGAGTTCTCCGCCAGCCAGCCCGCCGACACCGGGCACTGGGACTTCGAGGCCGTCAACGGGGCGCTCGAGCGGGTGCGTTCGCGGGCCCGTGAGTTCGGCGAGCAGCTGGGCGAGAAAGGGATCGCCGAAACCTCGGTCGACTACTTCGTCGACGCGCGCTACGCCTACCAGGTGTGGGAACTGGAGATCCCACTGGCGGGCGACCGCTTCGAGACGCCCGAAGACGTGACCGGCGTCAACGACGCTTTCGACGCCACCCACCACCGCGTGTTCGCGGTCAGCGAGCCGGGGGCGCGGGTCGAATGCCTGACCTGGAAGGCGCGCCTGCGGGCCCCGGTCGGACGCGAGGCGATCGAGGCGACGGCGCGCTCCGCCTCCTCCGCCGCCGGCGGGGAGGCGAATCCGCGCACTTCGCGCTCGGCCTTCTTCGACGGTGCCTGGCACGACACCGACATCTACATGGGCGGCTCGATCCCGACCGGGGCGGAGCTCACCGGCCCGCTGATCATCGAGGAGGCGACGAGCACCTTGGTAGTGCCGCCCGGCGCCGCCCTTCGCGTAACCCCTCTCGGCAACTACATGGTGGAGGTCTGAATGTCTTCGTCAACGCAAACCGGCAGCACAGTGAAGGCGCCGACCGGCCTCGACCCGGCCCTGATGGCGGTGATCGCGAAGCGCTTCGACGCGATCGTCCGTGAGATGGGCAGCACGCTGCTGCGCGCGGGCCGCTCGGCGGTGATCAACGTGGCGCGGGACTTCTCCTGCTCGATCGTGACCGCCGACGACGAGCTGCTGGCGGCGGCCGAGGGCCTCCCGGTCCATATCTTCGGCTCGCAGCTGCAGACCGCCGAGATGCGTCGGCGCCACCCCGACCTGCGCCCGGGCGACGCGTTCCTCGACAACGATCCCTATACCGGCAACTCCCACCACGCCGACCACACGATCCTCGTCCCGGTGTTCGTCGGCGACAAGCACATGTTCACCGCGGTCGCCAAGGCCCACCAGGCCGACATCGGCAACAGCACCCCGACCACCTACGCCGCCGCCGCCAAGGACATCTACGAGGAGGGCGCGCTCAGCTTCCCCTGCGTCCAGATCCAGCGCGACGGCGAGGACGTCCGCGACATCATCGAAATGTGCCGGCGACGGATCCGCGTGCCGCAGCAATGGTACGGCGACTACCTCGCCACGCTCGGCGCGGCGCGGACGGGCGAGCGGCGTCTGGTCGACCTGGTCGAGATGTATGGGCCGGAGCTGATCGAGGAGTTCGTGCGGGAGTGGCTCGACTACTCCGAGCGACGCATGGAGCATGCGATCGGCGAGCTGCGCTCGGGCACCTTCGTGCGCCAGAGCCAGCACGACAGCATCGGCGCGCTGCCCGCGATCCCGCTGAAGGCATCGGTCACCGTCGATGCCGAGGCGCGCCGTGTGCAGATCGACCTGCGCGACAACCCCGACTGCGTGCCCGCGGGCCTCAACCTGACCCGCGCCACCGCCTCCAACATGGCGATCGCCGGGCTCTTCGGCAACGTCGACCCGGACATCCCGGCGAACTCGGGCAGCTTCCGCCGGGTCGAGGTCCTGCTGCGCGAGAACTGCGTGGTCGGCATCCCCCAGCCCCCCGTCTGTGCCTCGGTGGCGACGACCAACGTCGCCAGCCGGCTGGTCGGCCTGGTCCAGTCGGCGATCGCCGACGGAGCCGAGGAGGGCGGCGCGGCCGAGGGCGGGTCGGGCATGGGGCCGGGCCTCGGCGTGATCGCGGGCACCGACTTCCGCACCGGCGAGCCGTTCGTGAACCAGCTGATCGTGAACAGCTGCGGCGGGCCCGGTGCGGCCGGCGCCGACGGCTGGCTCAACTGGATCGAGCCGTCCGCCGCGGGGCTGCTCTACCGCGACTCGGTCGAGATCGACGAGCAGAAGTATCCGATCCTCTTCGACTACCTGCGGGTGACGGAGGACTCGGGTGGGGCGGGTGAGTTCCGTGGCGCGCCCGGGATCGAGGTCGCCTACACGACCCGCGGCGGCCCGGCGACGGTGATGTGGGTGCTCGACTGCCACGAACGTCCGGCGCACGGGGTGCGCGGCGGCGAGGCGGGCGACCGGGCGCAGGCGTTGCTGCAGCGCGCGGACGTGGCCGAGGTCGAGGTGCTGCCTGGCACCGGCCAGGTGAACCTCGAGCCGGGCGACCTCATCGTCAACCACGGGGCCGGCGGCGGTGGCCTTGGCAACCCGCGCGAGCGGGATCCCGAGTCGGTCCTCTGGGACCATCGCGAAGGCTACGTCAGCCGAGGGGCGGCGGAGGAGACATACGGTGTCGCCCTCGCCGGCAGCCTCGACGACGACTCGCTGCGCGTCGACCAGGAGAAGACCGACTCCCTGCGCGCGGCCCGCTGAGGGCCGCTCCGCACCCCTGATCTGAGGCCTGGCCGAGGAGCGCCGGCCTCCGCACCAGCGGAGGCCGGCGCACTTTGCGTTCTCGCCTGCGCGCCTTCGGGCCGCGGGCTTTCGTCCGTGCTCTCACTGGACTTTGCCGTCTCAATTCGCTATAGGTATGTAGAATAGCCCAAGGGCCCATTGAGCCCGGTCATGTGGAACTACCTGAGGACGGAGTGGAACATGGATCCGAATCAGCCTGCCCGTAAGCCCCTCGTGCCGTCGATCGCGTCGAAGCCGTTCGGCCGACGCGAGTTCCTGGTCATGGGCTCGACCGCGATCGCCTCGGCCGGGTTTCTCGCCGCCTGCGGTGGGTCGTCCGGCGGCTCGTCGAGCGGCAGCGGTGGTGGTGGCGAAGGCGACGTGACGTTCGGCTTCAGCCATCCGTTCGCCGACATCCCGGTCGTGACGACGATCAAGAACATCGTCAAGGCCGAAGGCGAAAAGGAGGGGTGGACGGTCCTGCTCGACGAAACCAGCGGCGGGGACATCGAAAAACAGACCGGCGTCATCGACACCTGGATCACCCAGCAGGTGACGGCGATCAATGCCCTCCCGACCGAACCTTCGGCGTTCGAAACGATCGCCAAGCGGGCGATCGACGCGGGGATCATCTGGACGACCTACGCCGAAGAAATGGCCCAGGGGGCGGGCGGGGTGCTGTTCCCGGCGAAAAACTTCGGCGAAATCGTCGGCAAAGCGGTAGTCGACTGGATCAACCAGAACGACCCGGAAGCCGAGGTCCTGATCCTCGAACTGGAAGGGCCCGTGCAGGAAGAACGGGTTCGGATCCCGGAAAAGATGATCAACGAGCAGACCAAGGCGACGATCGTCGCGAAGCAGGTCGGTGCGGAAGAGACGACCGGGCTGCAGGTGACCGAAAACGTGCTGCAGGCGCACCCTGACCTGTCGGTCGTCGTCGCCTTCAACGACGACGGCGCGCTGGGTGCCGCCGAAGCCTTCCGCAAGGCCGGCACGAAGGAACCCTCGGACGTCTACATCGTCGGCCAGGACGGCAGCGAAGAAGCGATCAAAGCGGTGTCGGAACCCGACAATTTCCTCACCGGCTCCTGCGCGATGAACCTCGCCGAACTGGGCGGCGACGTCATCGCCGTCACCAGAAGGGCGATCCAGCAGCACTGGCAGGAAGGCGACCCGCAGGACTACGCCGAAATCGTGCCGACGCTGCTGGAAGCGAACGACACGAAGCTGATCGAACAGTTCCTCGGCACGTTCAAGAAGTACGGCGGGTAAGCGATGCCGCTCGAGGTTCGTGGCCTGACGAAGGCGTTCGGGGGCGAGCTGGCCCTGGACGGAGTCGACCTGGACATCGGCGCGGGGGAGATCCACGCGCTGCTCGGACCCAACGGCTCGGGCAAGTCGACCTTGATCGGGTGCCTCAGCGGCCGGCTGGTACCCGATCGCGGGTCGATGGCGGTCGGCGGGAAGCCGGTGAGCCGCTTCACTCCGCGGTCGGCCCTGGCGGCTCACACCGCCGTCATCTACCAGCACTTCTCGCTGGCGCCCACCCTCAGCGTCGCCGACAACGTGTTCCTCGGCTCCGAGCACGTCCGCAAGGGCGGCCTGCTCGACCGGCGCCGGCAGCGCGCCGAGACCCAGGCGCTGCTCAACCGGCTCGGCGTCGATATCGACCCGCGGGCCCCGGTGTCGGCGCTCAGCGTCGGCCAGAAGCAGCTGGTCGAGATCGCCAAGGCGCTGCGCCACGAACCGGAGCTGCTGATCCTCGACGAGCCGACCGCCGCCCTCGGCGAGGCCGAGGCCCGGGCGCTCGGCCGCCAGCTCATCGGTCTGCGGAACTCGGGCCTCTCGATCCTCTACGTCACCCATCTGCTCGGCGAGGTGTTCGAAATCGCCGACAAGGTCACCGTCCTGCGCGACGGCCGCGTCGCCCTCCGGGTCGACAAGCAGGCGACCGATCGCGGCGAGATCCTCCGCGCCATCGCCCCGGCGGGCGGTGCGCACGAGCTGTCGCGGTCCGATGCCGAGAGCCCCGACGGTACCCCGGTCCTGGAGCTTCGCCAGTTTCGGGCTCCAGGCGTCGGGCCGATCGACCTGCGGGTCGGCAAGGGTGAGGTCGTGGCCGTGTTCGGGCTGCTCGGGTCGGGTCGGAGCGAGTTGCTGGAGGCGCTCTACGGGCTCCACGGACGCACCGGCGGAACGGTGAGCCTGCAGGGCGAGACCTTCGTCCCGAGGTCCCCGTCGCGATCCCTGCGACGCGGGGTCGCCCTGGTCCCCGCCGATCGGGCGCGCCAGAGCGTGTTCGCCGACCTGCCGGCGATCGACAACATGCTGCTGCCGCATCTCGCCGCGATCGGTAGTCCGCTCTGGCGCTCGCGCCGGGGTGAGACGAGGACCTTCACGCGGACGGCCGAAGCGATGCGCCTCGCGCCCCCGGTCGCCCGCGCCCCGGCCCGCAGCTACTCCGGCGGAAACCAGCAGAAGCTGGTGGTCGGGCGCTGGCTGGCCTCGCTGCGCGAGATCGGCCTCCTTCTCCTGGACGAGCCGACCCAAGGAATCGACATCGGCGCGCGGGGGGATCTCTACGAGCTGGTCCGTGGATTCGCGGCCACCAACTCGCGCGGCGTCCTCTTCACCTCCTCAGACCCTGATGAGGTGCTGGCCCTGGCCGACCGCGTCTTGGTGATCGCCCGCGGCAGGCTGGTCGCCGAGCTGCGCGGGAGCACGGTCACCGCCGAGGCGATGCTGGACCAGGCGCACCAACAGGGCGAGATGGCCCATGTCTGAGCGCCATCCGAACATCCTCGCCTCGTTGACGGTGTGGGTGCGACGCCACGCGGCGGCGAACGCACTGCTGATCGGCGTGATCGCCCTGATCTTCGTCTTCGCCTATCTGAACTCGCAGTTCTTGACGACGGGCAACTTCCGCAACATCCTCATCCAGAGCGCGTGCCTCGCCGTGGTCGCGGTGCCGATGGCGCTGTTGCTGATCTCCGGGAACGTCGATCTGTCGGTGGGTTCCGTCCTCGCGCTCGGTGGGGTGGTGACGGGGCTGTTGCTGAATCACGGGATGGCGATCGTGCCCGCGATCCTGATCGGCATCGCTGCCGGCACGGCGGTCGGCGTCATCAACGGCATCCTGGTGACCGTCACCACCTTGTCGCCGGTCATCGTCACGCTCGGCGCGCTCACCGCCGTCCGCGGGCTGGCCGAGACCCTGGCGCCGAAACCGGTCTTCAACTTCCCCGAGGGGTTCGTCAACCTGGGCGACGGAGAAGTCCTCGGGGTGCCGTACCTGGCGCTCGTCGCGGCTGCCGCGTTCCTGATCGGCGCGATCGTCATGGCGAGGTTTCCGCTCGGCCGCCACGTCTATGCGATCGGCGTCAACCCGGAGGCGGCCTTCCTCTCCGGGATCCGGGTCAAGCGCATCGTCTTCCTGCTCTTCGTCGTCACCGGCGCTGCCGCGGCGATGGCCGGAACCATGCTCGCGGCGCGGCTCGGCAGTGCGCCGTCGGGCAGCCTCGGCCTGGGTTTCGAACTCGAAGTGCTGACCGCGGTGATCCTCGGCGGGGTCGCGTTCACCGGTGGCCGGGGGAAAATCTTCGGGGTGCTGCTGGGGGTCTTGTTCCTCGGCATCCTCCAGAACGGGCTCACCCTCCAGAACGTGCCGGCGGCCACCGCCCTGATGATCAAGGGCGGCACGCTCATCGTCGCTGCCTGGCTGGACTGGGTCAGCGTCCGGTCGGAGGGCCTGGCGACGCTGCTCCGTGGAGTCGGTCCCAAGCCCGAGCCTGAGAAAGCGGCGATCGTCATCGGAGAGGGAGGGAGTTCAAGGTGAAGCTGACCGGTTACGCCGAGCATCTGAGTGTGGCGCCGGGCGAGAGCGTCTCGTTCATGGTGAGCACCGAGGAGGAGAGCTTCGCGGCCGAGATCGTCCGCCTCTTCCACGGTGACCGCCGTCCCCGGAGCCCCGGCTTCAAGCAGGAGCCGGTCGGTTCCCCGGTGAACGGCACCTATCCGGGACGCCGGCAGGAGACCTTCGACGGGTCCTGCGGGCTGGTGCCCGGGCTGCCCGCGCGGGGGCCGGAGTTCGCCCTCTCGCTGTGGGTCTTCCCGACCACCCTCGAGTGGCCGACCGCGCAGTGCCTGGTCTCGCGTGCCGCCGTCGACGGAGGCGGGTTCTCCCTCGACATCGAGGGCGGGCACCTGGTGCTGAGGACCGGCGCGGGCGCCGGAGAGGCGGCGCAGCTCGCCGTCGCCGAGGGCCTGGTCGAGGGCCGCTGGCACTTCGTCTACGCAGGGGTCGAGGCCGGCGGCGGCGCGCGGATCGAGTTCCGGACCCTGGACTGGCCGGTGGTCTCCGGCAGCGCGACGGGCGACCTCCCCGCGCCCGCGGCGGCCGCCGGAACGCTGGCGATCGCCGCCCAGCTCGACGCACCCGACGCGCGGCCGACGGCCCACTTCAACGGCAAGATCGCCGCGCCGCGCCTCTACTCGCGGGTCCTCACCGATCGCGAGCGGGTTGCGCTCGTCCAGGGCGCCGGGACCGAGCTGGTCGCCCGCGAGGCCCTGGTCGGGGCATGGAACCTAGGCTCCGACCCGGCCCGCGACACCTTCGCCGACCAGAGCGGCCACGGGTTGTCCGGGAAGTTGGTCAACCGGCCGGAAGCCGCCGTCACCGACCATCGATGGGACGGCACCGTCGACTGGACGACGCGACCCGAGCACTACGAGGCAGTCTTCTTCCACAGCGACGACCTCGCCGATGCCGAATGGGAGGAGGATTTCCGCTGGGAGGTGCCCGCCGACCTGCCGAGCGGTGTCTACGCCGCCTGGCTGAAGGCGGGCGACCGCGAGGATCACATCCCGATCGTCGTGCGCCCGCCGCGCGACCGCGCGACTGCCCGGGTCGGCGTCCTGATGCCGACCTTCACCTATCTCGCCTACGCCAACGAGCGGATGAGCGAGGAACCGCAGGGCTTCGAAGAAAGCGGCATCTTCGCCGCGATCGAGCCGGATCCGCGCGAGGCCGAACTGGGCGAACACCCGGAGTACGGTCGCTCCCTCTACGACCTCCACGCGGACGGGCGGGGCGTGTCCTACTCGAGCGCCCGCCGGCCGATCCTCAACCTGCGACCGGATTACACCTGGTGGGGGGTGCGCGCCCCCCGGCACCTCGGCGCCGATCTCTACCTGACCGACTGGTTGCGCGAGAAGGGGTTCGAGAGCGACACCTTCACCGACCACGATCTCCATTTCGACGGCGTCGCGCTGCTCTCCCGCTACAAGGTGATCGTCACCGGCGGTCATCCCGAGTACTGGAGCGCCGCGATGCTCGACGCCCTCCAGGCTTACCTCGACGTTGGCGGCAGGCTCATGTACCTGGGCGGCAACGGCTTCTACTGGGTCACCAGCGTCGACCCGACCAGCCCCCACATCATCGAGATCCGCCGTGGGTACGCCGGGGTCCGGGTCTGGGAGTCAGAGCCGGGTGAGTACAACCACGCGACGACCGGCGAGCGGGGCGGCCTCTGGCGGCACCGCGGCCGCAGTCCCAACGCCCTCGTCGGGGTCGGTTTCGCCAGCCAGGGCTTCGGCAACACGGCCCCCGGCTATGAACGGGCTCCGGACGCGAGCGGACCGATCGCCGACCTCGTGTTCGAGGGCGTCACCGAGAAGCCCTTCGGCGACTACGGCTTGGTGATGGACGGGGCGGGCGGCGACGAGGTCGATCGCGCCGATCCCGCCTACGGGACTCCGGCGCACGCGATCGTGCTCGCCTCGACCACCGGGCACGACGAGCACTACCAGCTCACGGTCGAGGACGTGATGATGACGACGCCGGGCCTCGGCGGGCCCGAGAATCCGAAGGTGAGGTCGGACGTCGTCTTCATGGAGACGCCCCGTAACGGCGCCGTCTTCTCCGCCCCCGCGATCAGTTGGCGGGCGAGCCTCTCCCACAACGGGTACGAAAACGACGTCTCGCGGATCACCGAGAACGTCCTCCGTGCCTTCCTCGAGGTGGAGGAATGGCCAGGCTGACCCGACAGATGGCGATCGGTCTCGCGGCGGGACGCGACGATCATCGCCGTGACAGGACGAGCGCGGAGAGGTACTGTCGTCAAATGATCGGTAGGCGCCGTGACAGTGAGAGTTCGGGCAGTGCTCGCACCACCGCCATCGCCGCCATCCTCATCCCCCGCTAGGGGGATCGATCGTCAGCGCCGCCGGCGCCTCACCCCACGTCGCGAGCCGATCGAACCGGTTCGCGAGCTCTCTCAACGCGACGATCGGAAGCCAGCGATGTCTGATGCCAGCAGCACGAGCGCCCTCGTCGGGGCCTCGCCACCTTTCCCCTCGAACACGCCGATGACCGGCGCCGACGTGGTCCTGCGCACCCTCGAGGCGCTCGGCGCCGAAGTTGCCTTCGGCCTGCCCGGCGGGGCGATCCTGCCGCTCTACGACGCGATCGCCAGGGGCACCTCGATCCGCCATGTGCTCGTCCAGCATGAGCAGGGCGCCGGCCACATGGCCGAGGGCTATGCGCGGGCGACCGGCCGGCCGGGCGTCGTCTTCGCCACCTCGGGGCCGGGGGCGACCAACATCGTCACCCCGATCGCAAACGCGCAGATGGACTCAACCCCGCTGCTCTGCGTGACCGGGCAGGTGCGCAGTGACCTGATCGGCACCCAGGCCTTCCAGGAGTGCGACATCGTCGCCGTGACCAGACCACTGGTGAAGGGCTCGTGGCTCGTCCGTGAGCCCGCCGAGCTGGCCGCGACCGTGTGCGAGGCCTACCGCCTCGCCGCCGCCGGGCGACCAGGCCCGGTCCTGATCGACATCCCCCGAGACGTCCAGTCGGCGCTGGTCGAGCTCGAGGAGGAGGTGTCGGCGGGGGCGTCCGCGGCAGCCGAGGCCGCCACCGAGGAGGCGGTCGAGGCGGTCGCGCGGGCGATCGAAGGTGCGGGCCGGCCGGTGCTCTACGTTGGCGGCGGCGCGGTCGCAGCGGCGGCGGGGGAGGAGGTGCGGGAGCTCGCCGAGGCCGCCCGGATCCCGATCGTGACGACGCTGATGGCGAAGGGCGCGGTACCCGAGTCCCACCCGCTCAACTTCGGCTGCCCCGGCATGCACGGCAGCAAGTGGGCGAACTGGGCGCTCAACATGTCCGACCTCCTGATCGCGGTGGGCGCCCGCTTCGACGACCGAGTCACCGGCAGGGTCGAGGAGTTCGCCCCGGCGGCGAAGGTCGCCCACTACGACATTGACGCGCGTGAGATCGGCAAGATCCGCCGCGCCGAGCTGCCGGTCCTCGGTGACCTCCGCGACGCGGTCGCTTGCACCCGCCGCGTACTCGAGGCGCCGGCTCCGAGCGAGGCCTGGCTGCGTCAGGTGGCGGGTTGGCGCGAGCGCTTCCCGTTCCGCTACGACACCACCGCGTCCGGCCTGCAGGGGCCGCAGGTGCTCGAGCACCTCGCCGGCGCGGTCGAGGGTCACCGGGATGTCGTCTGGACGACCGGCGTCGGCCAGCACCAGATGTGGGCGATGCAATACCTGCCTTGCGAGCGCACCCGCTCCTTCGTCACCTCGGGCGGCCACGGGACGATGGGGTTCGGCCTGCCCGCCGCGATCGGCGCCCGCGCCGCCCGGCCAGGTGCGACCGTGGTCTGCGTCGACGGCGACGGCTCCTTCATGATGACCTGCCAGGAGCTGGCGACGGCTGTCGCCGAGCGCCTGCCGGTGATCGTCGTGGTCCTCGACAACGGCGTCCTCGGCATGGTCCGCCAGTGGCAGGAGATGTTCTACGAGGACCGCTGCTCCCAGGTCCGCACGCCGGTCGGCACCGACATCGCCGCGGTCGCCCGCGGGTTCGGCGCCCGCGGCTACACGGTCCACGACGTCGCGGGGCTGCGGGCTTCCTTCGTCGAGGCCCTGGCCTCCGGGGAGACCTGCGTCCTCGACGTCAAGATCGCCGCCGAGGAGATGCTCTACCCGATGATCCAGCCTGGCTCGGCGGGCGTCGACGTCCTGGAGCACCCGGCCCGATGAGCGACGTCCAGGCCCTCGTCGACGCGCTCGCGGCCGAGCTCGACCGCCCCGCCGGGGTCGACGATCGCCACTTCCGCTCGATCGCCTACAGCTCCCACGCCGAGGGGGTCGACTCGGTCCGCCTCGCCTCGATCCTCCAGCGTGAGGCGCCGCAGCCGGTTCGCGAATGGCTGGAAGACCTCGGCGTGCACGAAGCGGAGACATATCTGCGGGTGCCGGCCAACCCGGAGCTGGGGATGGCCGCCCGGGTCTGCCTGCCGCTGCGCTTCGACAACATGCCGCTCGGCTACCTCTGGCTCTTCGACGAGCCGGACCCGGTGAGCGAGGAGCAGATCAGGGAGGCACGGCGCTACGGCGAGGAGTTCGGGATCGCCCTCTACCGGGCGCGTCTGCTGGAGCGCGATGACCGCCGCCTCGAGCGCGAGTTGGTGGCCCAGCTGATCGGCCTGCGCGAGGGGGATCCGGCGGGGGCCGGCGAAGAGCTGCTGCGCGCCGGCCACCTGGTTTCCGCCCCCGCCTACGCCGTCCTCACCCTCACCGCGGTGGAGAAGGAGGGCGGCGAGACCTCCGATGCGGTCCGCGTGCGGCTCGTCGACGCGGCCGAGCACCTGCGCCGCGCGGTTGCTCCTCACCACCTGCTGGTCCTCGTCGACGGCGGCGAGGTGATCGTCGTCCTCGCGCTCACCGCGGCCGACGAGCTGATCCGGCGCGCCGAGGGGTTGGTCGCCGCGATCCGCTCGCCGCAGGCCTCGGGGTGGCGACCGCTGGTCGGGGTGAGCGAAGAGCGGGCCGCGATCGGCGGCCTCGGCGACGCCTACCAGCAGGCGCGCGCCGCGGCTCGGGTGGCCGCCGCCGTCGACTCCGACGCGGCGATCTCCCGCTGGGACGATCTCGGCGCCTACCGCACGGTGGCCGCGGCGGTCGGCGACGGCGACCCCGCGCCGCTGATCCCCGCCTCCTTCCGACGACTGCTCGGCTCCGGCGAGGCGCTGTCCCTGATCGAGACCCTGGAGCGCTACCTGGACCTCGGCGGCGACGCCCGCGCCGCGGCCGAGCAGCTCTTCATCCATCGCAGCAGCCTCTACGGCCGCCTCCACCGGATCGAGGAAGTGGCGGGCGTCGACCTCCACTCGGGCGAGGACCGGCTCGAGCTCCACCTCGGCGTACGGCTTTGGCGGCTGGGCGGCAGCCGGCTCGATTCCTAGCGGCGGAGTCATCGGGACACTCGAACGAAAGGAGCCCAGATGCAGTCGTTGAACAAGGTCGCCGTCGTGGGCGGCGGTCTGATGGGGTCGGGGATCGCCGAGTTGGTGGCTTCCTCGGGAATTCCGGTCATCGTTCGAGACGTCAACGAGGCGGCGCTGGCTGGCGCCGGCATTCGCATCGCCGCCTCTCTGAACCGTGCCGTCGAGGGTGGCAAGCTGGCCCCCGACGATGCCGACGAGATCAGTCGGGGCATCCGATTGACCACGGAGATGGAGGACATCGCCGAGGCCGATCTGGTCATCGAGGCGGTGCCCGAGAACGCCGGGCTGAAGGCGGCCATCCTCGGCCAGGTCGCCGGGATCGTCTCCGAGGACGCGCTGATCGCCTCGAACACGTCATCGATCCCGATCGCCCAGCTCGCCGCCGGCCTGCCGCGGCCCGAGCGCGTCCTCGGCCTCCACTTCTTCAGCCCGGTGCCGGTGATGGGGCTGATCGAGATCGTCGTCGCCCTCGACACCTCCGAGGAGACCGTCGCCGCCGCCCAGGAGTTCTCCGGGCGCCTCGGCAAGCGGGCGATCGTGACCAAGGACCGCTCGGGCTTCATCGTCAACATGCTGCTCGTCCCCTACCTGATGGCGGCGGTGCGGATGTACGAAGAAGAATTCGCGAGCGCCGAGGACATCGACGAGGGGATGAAGCTCGGCTGCGGCCACCCGATGGGCCCGCTCACCCTCGCCGACTTCATCGGCCTCGACGTCCTCTACGCGATCGGCGACTCCCTGTATGAGGAGTTCAAGCAGACCGAGTACGCGCCGCCGCCGCTGATCAAGCGGATGGTCGCCTCGGGGCGGATCGGGCGCAAGGCCGGGCGCGGGTTCTACGAGTACCCACGGAGCCCTCGACCGGTGGCTGCATGAGCATCGAGCGGACAATCGAAGAGGCGGCTCGCTTCGGAAAGACGGAGGACGGAGGCGTCACCCGCCTGGCGTGGGAACCAGTGCTGTTCGAGGTCTATGACTGGCTCCGCGGCCGGGCTTCCGAGTGCGGCTTCTACAGCCAGATCGATGCAGCCGGAAACCTCCTGATTGCCTGGGAGGAGGGCGACGGGCCCGCGGTCGCCATCGGTTCCCATCTCGACACCGTCCCAAACGGTGGTCGGTTCGATGGTGCGCTCGGCGTGCTGACCGGGTTCGAGGCGATGCGAGATCTGAAGACGGCCGGATTCCAACCCCGGAAACCGATTTGGCTACTCGCCTTCATGGACGAGGAGGGGTCCCGGTTCGGCACGAGCATGTTCGGAAGCCTCGCGTTCGTAGGTCAGGAGGTCGGGCATCTCGGGCTCCGCACCGATCGGGACGGCAAGACGTTGGCGCAGGCGATGGAGCAGGCCGGATTCTCGCTCGAGGCTGTCGGTGAGGCGGCGGCGGTCGACCGCATAAGCAGCTACCTCGAGTTGCATATCGAGCAGGGCCCCATCTTGGAACGGTCCGATGCCCAGATCGGGGTCGTCCGTGCCATCTGTGGTCTGGCAGGGATGCGAGTCCGCTTCTCGGGGGAGGCGAACCACGCGGGCACGACTCCCTCGAACCTTCGACGCGATGCCCTCGCGGGGGCGGCGCGTTTCATCGTGGCCCTTCGGGATGAGGTCAAGAAGCGGGAGGGCTGCGTGGGAACCGTCGGCATGATCGAGGTCAGACCGGGAGCCTTCAACGTCATCCCGGGCACGGTGGAGCTCACGGTCGACGTCCGGAGCGCCGATGCGGGTGATCTCGACGACCTCGAATCCTGGGTCGCCGGCTCCATCGCCATGATTGCTCGCGAGGAGAACCTGGAGCAGGCCGTAGAGCGGATCCATCGTCTCGAGCCGACCGCGATGGCGCCGGAGGTCGTCGATCTCCTGGCGAGGTCGACTGCCGCTGAGGGCGCGTGTTTCGAGGTCATGGTCAGCGGCGCCGGCCACGACGCGATGATCGTCGGCAGGTACGTCCCGGCCGGGATGATCTTCGTCCCCAGTATCGGCGGCCTCAGCCATAACTCCCAGGAGAGGACGAAGCCGGAGGACTGCGAGTTGGGAGTGCAAATTGTCCGCCGCGCTCTTGTCGAACTGGCAGGTGGTCCGGCCTGAAGTCCGGAAGGGTTCCCAGGGGGCAATTTGGCCTCGCATCCGTCTGCATCTCGATCCAACTTCATTCCCTAGGCCGATCTGCCCGGTCGGCGGCAAGACCGTAGAATGTTCCCGGCTGCGACTATTCGCCTTTGCAATGAGGTGGTCCGGTCGCCTGCGCCCGTAGCTCAGCCGGATAGAGCGTCGGTCTACGAAACCGAAGGTCACTGGT
>ERZ778021.1817-NODE-1817-length-22253-cov-6.653527_pt1 | contig 22253 bp, 23 predicted proteins | sample MGYA00375751_ERZ778021 | MGnify/ENA primary metagenome ERZ778021 (study PRJEB29350, sample SAMN05389814) | bioreactor metagenome | isolation source: Thiocyanate stock bioreactor | place: South Africa: University of Cape Town | collected 2013-08-29 ... | reverse complement strand
GCCCAGGCGCGGGCCGCCGCGCAAGGGCCGCCCCGCCGCGCTGGCGGCGTCCCCCTGCCCGCAGCGCGCAGCGTTGCGAGAGCGGGGGGAAGCGGCGCAGCCGCTCAGGGTGGTGATTCATCAAAAAAACGTTGCACTCACGCGGAAGAGCTTTTCCACGTCACGCACCAGCCGCTTGTGGGGCAGGAAGAACACCACGTGGTCGTTGCTCTCGATGACGGTGGAGCTGCGCGGGATGATCACTTGGGGTTCGCGCAAATCGTCGGCCGGCGCGTCCGGCGAATCCGGCAGGCCGCGCACGATCAGGCCCATGTGCACCTCGTGCGGCAACTGCAGGTCGCTGACCTTGCGGCCGACCACGCGCGAGCTTTTGCGGTCGCCGCGCGCCACGATCTCCAGCGCTTCGGCCACGCCACGGCGCAGACTGTGCACGGCCTGCACATCGCCCTGGCGCACATAGGCCAGGAGCTCGCCCAGCATGGCCTGCGCAGGCGACAGCGCAATGTCGATCTGCGTGCCGTGCATCAGGTCGGCGTAGCTGCGCCGGTTGATAAGGGCCAGCACCCGCTTGGCGCCCATGCGCTTGGCCAGCAGGGACGACATGATGTTGTCCTCGTCGTCATCGGTCAGCGCCAGGAAGAGGTCGATCTCTTCCACGCTCTCGCCGCCCAGCAGGTCTTCGTCCGTCGTATCGCCCTGCAGCACCAGCACATCGGACGGCAGACTGGACGCCAGCTCGATACAGCGATCAGGGTCGGACTCAATCATCTTGATGTGAAACCGCCCCGGCTCCTTGCTGAGCTGGCGCGCCAGCCGCAGCCCCACGCGGCCACCCCCGGCAATCATGATGCGCCGGACAGGCTGCCCCGGGCGGTCCCCGCGCCGGTGCAAGGCCGTGAGCACGTTGGCAATGTGGCCGCTGGCCGCCAGCACAAACACCTCATCGCCCGGCTCGATGCGCGTGTTGCCATCGCAGGCCACAAAGCGGTCCGGCTCGTCCTGAAACCGCCGGTAGATCGCCACCAGGCGCATGGCCACGTCGGGCAAGCTCTCGCGCAGCTCGCCGATGGTGCGGCTCACCATGGGCGCCCCGGCACGCGCGCGCACCGACACCAGGCACGCGCGGCCGCCCGCAAACTCGCGCACCTGCATGGCCTCGGGGTATTCGATCAGCTTGCCGATGTAGCGGGTCAGGGACTCTTCGGGGCAGATGATGCGGTTCACGCCAAAGCCCTCGGGGCCGGTCAGCCGCTCATCCAGCGTGAATCCGTTGGAACGCACCCGCGCGATGCGCTTGGGGATGTTGAACACCAGCTGCGCCACCTTGCAACACACCAGGTTGGTCTCGTCCTGTGCAGCGCAGGCAATCAGCAGATCCGTGTCCTCGGCGCCCGCCTCGGCCAACACGGCCGGTTCGATGCCATTGCCCACCACACCGCGCAGGTCAAAGCGCGACTCCAGGTCGCGCAGGCGGGCGGCATCGGTGTCGATGACGGTGATGTCATTGCGCTCCGACACCAGGCTGTCTGCCACGCTCTGGCCCACACGGCCTGCGCCGAGGATGATGATTTTCATAAAAAATTGGGCCTTAGCGCTTTACAGGCAAGCGCTAGAAGCTATGAAATAAGGAGCAATCAACCCCGCACCTCACCCTCGCCCAGCACCACGTACTTGAGTGAGGTCAGCCCTTCGATACCCACCGGCCCACGCGCATGGAACTTGTCGGTGCTGATGCCGATTTCGGCGCCCAGGCCGTATTCGAAGCCGTCGGCAAACCGCGTGCTCGTGTTCACCATCACGCTGGCCGAATCCACCTCGCGCAGGAAGCGCTGAGCGTGTACGTGGTTGGTGGTGAGGATGGCGTCGGTGTGGTGGCTCGAATAGTGATTGATGTGGGCAATTGCCTCGTCCACACCGGCCACCACCTTCACGCTGATGATCGGGGCCAGGTATTCCTCACTCCAGTCCTGCTCGGTGGCGGGGGTGAGGAGTGCGCCAGGCACGTCGGCCAGCAGCGCCAGCGACTCGGGGCAACCGCGCATCTCCACGCCCTTGGCAGCGTACACCACGCCGATCTGGGGCAAGAATTCGGCCGCCACGCCGCGCGCCACCAGCAGGCCTTCGCTTGCGTTGCAGGGGCTGTATTTGTTGGTCTTGGCGTTGTCGGCCACCTTCACCGCCATGGCGACGTCGCAGGGGTCGTCCACATAGGTATGGCAGTTGCCGTCCAGGTGCTTGATCACGGGCACCTTGGCATCGCGGCTGATGCGTTCGATCAGCCCCTTGCCACCGCGCGGAATGATCACGTCCACAAACTGCGGCATGGCAATCAGTTGGCCCACGGCCTCGCGGTCCGTGGTCTGCACCAGCTGCACGCCGTGCTCCGGCAGGCCCGCCTCCGCCAGTGCCTGCTGCACCAGCTTGGCCAGCGCCTTGTTCGAATCAATCGCCTCGGAGCCGCCGCGCAGGATGCAGGCGTTGCCGCTCTTGATAGACAGCGACGCGGCCTCGATGGTCACGTTGGGGCGGCTCTCGTAGATCATGCCGAACACGCCAATCGGCACACGCATCTGGCCCACGCGGATGCCGCTGGGCTGCTGCTTCATGCCCAGGATCTCGCCAATGATGTCGGGCATGGCGGCGAGCTGCTCGCAGCCTTCGGCGCAGGTCTCCAGCACCTTGGGGGTGAGCTTCAAGCGGTCCACCATCGGGCCCGCCAAGCCATTGGCCACGGCGCGCTCCAGGTCTTTGGCGTTGTCGATCTGCAGCGCAGCCACGTTCTCACGCAGCAAGCGGGCCAGTGCCTTAAGCGCTTTGTTTTTGATAGCTGCTGGCGCTTTGGCCATCAGCGCTGAGGCCGTTTTTGCCTGGAATCCGAGGGTGTGCGTGGTTTCAGCGACGTTGAGGGCGTTCATCCAGCGATTTTGCCGCACTTGGCTTTACCCTTGCGGCCTTGCCCTACTCGCACATCCTTGGCCATGACCACCACCGCCCCCGCCCAGCTCGTCGCCCTGACCGAAGCCTTGCAGGCCTTTGAACGCGGCGACCACACCGCCGCCACCCTGAGCACCCTGGCCCGCCAGCAAACCACCCTGCTGGCCGCCCTGCCCCCACGCTACGGCGAGGTGCTGCTGAACCTGCTGGACCGGCTGGAGTCGAGCGCGCTGTTTTCGGAGGAAAGCTGCTCATTCAGCCAGAAGGATCTGGTGGCCAACCTGCGGATGTGGGCAGACAAAGCGCGCGGGGTGCTGGAGCAGCCCTGAAGCCCACGGGCAGACAAAGTCCGCCACTTCATCTTTGATAGCTACTTGCGCTTACTGGATAAGCGCCAGAGGCCAAAAACACTCAAATTTATCGGCCAACCTTACCGCGCGGCCTGGGTCAGCCTGCACACCTGCAACGCAAGCCTCTGCAGCGCCTGCCACCCGTCCGTGGGCCAATCGGGCTGCTTGAGCCCCTTGACGATGCCGTCCACGATATGCGCCGACTGCAGCAGGCGCGCCAGCGCCGCGTCGCTGGCCCTGGGCAGGATGCGTTCATACAGCTTTTCCTTGGCGCCCCACACCCGGTTTTCGCGCAGGGCCATGGGCAGAGGGCGGCCGGCGTTCATGGCGTCTTTCACGCGCTTCAAGGCACGGATGTCTTCGGCCAGCGCCCAGTGCACCAGCACTTCGGCCTCACCCTCGGCCTGCAGGCCGTCGAGCATGCGCTGCACGCGGGCGGTATGGCCTGAGAGCACGGATTCAGAGAGCTTGAACACGTCGTAGCGCGCCACGTTGAGCACAGCGGCTTCGACCTGGGCCTGTGTCAGCTCGCCGGGGGGGTGGAGCAATGCGAGCTTTTGGATCTCCTGGTGGGCGGCGAGCAGATTGCCCTCCACCCGGTCGGCAAAAAACTGCAGCGTGCGCTGGCCCTCCTCGCCCGCCACCACGCGCTGGCCCTGGGCGGCCAGACGCTGGGCGATCCACTGCGGCAGCATGCCGCGCTCGATGGGGTCGATCTGGATCGAGGTGCCGCTGGATTCCAGCGCCGCAAACCATGCGCCCGTGCGTGTGGCCTTGTCCAGGCGCGGCAGCATCACCAGCGTGAGCGTGCTGTCGTTGCCCTTGGCGGATTCAGCAATCTGCTGCAGCGCCACGCCGCCATCCTTGCCGGGCTTGCCCGAGGGGATGCGGATCTCGACGATCTGCTTGTCGGCAAACAGGCTCAAGCTGCCGCCAGCTGCCAGCACAGCGCTCCAGTCAAAGTGAGCGCCTGCTACCGTGTACGAGGTGCGTTCGGTATAGCCCTGAGCACGGGCCGTGGCGCGGATGGCGTCTGCCGCCTCCTGCTGCAGCAGGGGCTCGTCGCCATGCAACACGTAAAGCGGCGACAGGCCCCGTTGAAGATGCGGTGAGAGTTGGGCCAGGGCGACTTGCATGCGGCAAAGTTTATCGCCTGGGCAGGCCCGGCACTGTGCACATTGCCAGCAAATGCCCTCACAGTGCACAAGAGAGACCGCGAACTAGTCAGCTGCAGTGCTATTCACTGGCGCCCAAAGCCCCGAGAATTCCCCCGGGGCGCGTACACGCGCCCGTACCGACATCGACTGCCTTCCCAGAAAGCCCCCGCACCATGCCACCCAACGCCCTGCGCAGCGCCCAGCCCACCAGCCTGATCGGCGCCCCCACCGACATCGGCGCCGGGGCGCGCGGCGCCTCCATGGGGCCCGAGGCCCTGCGCGTGGCGGGCCTGCAGGCAGCGCTGGAGTCGCACGGACTGCAGGTGTTTGACCGGGGCAACTTGAGTGGCCCCGCCAACCCCTGGCAGCCGCCCGTGGACGGTTATCGACACCTGCCCGAGGTGGTGGAGTGGAACCAGCGGGTGTTTGACGCCGTGTATGCCGAACTGCAATTGGGCCACCTGCCCATCCTGCTGGGTGGCGACCACTGCCTGGGCTTGGGCAGCATCAGCGCCGTGGCCCGCCATTGCGCAGAAATGGGTAAGAAGCTGCGGGTGCTGTGGCTGGATGCCCATGCCGACTTCAACACCAGTGCACTCACGCCCAGCGGCAATGTGCATGGCATGCCCGTGGCCTGCCTGTGCGGGTTCGGCCCCGAGGCGCTGACCGGGCTGGCCCGCATGCCGGGCGGTGGCGCGGCGCTCCGCCCGTCGCAGATCCGACAAATCGGCATCCGCAGCGTGGACGCAGGCGAAAAGCGCTTTGTGCATGAGCAGGGCCTGGAGGTGTTCGACATGCGCTACATCGACGAGGTGGGCATGCGCCAGACCATGCAGCAGGCGCTGGCCGGACTGGATGCACACACCCACCTGCATGTGAGCTTTGATGTGGACTTTCTGGACCCCGACATCGCGCCCGGCGTTGGCACCACGGTGCCGGGAGGCCCCACCTACCGCGAGGCGCAGTTGTGCATGGAGATGATTGCCGACAGCGGGCGCCTGGCCTCGCTGGACATTGTGGAACTCAACCCCGCGCTCGATGTGCGCAACCGCACGGCGGTGCTGGCGGTGGACTTGGTGGAGTCGCTGTTTGGCAAAAGTACGCTCATGCGGACATCCCCCTGAGCACCTGCGCCTCGCCCATCACGAACGCCCGGCACGGCGCTGTCGCTGCCTGCTGCTCTGCGCTACCGCCAAGAGGCCACAGCCGCACGCCTGGGCTCAGCGCTTGGCCGCTGCCAGGCGGCGCATAAGCTGCTGCACCAGGTCGGTCCGCATGTTGCGGTAGAGCAGTGCTTCCTCAGCCTCCTTGGCCAGGGCGATGGTTTCGTTGTAGCTGATGTCGCGCTGCTGCAGCAGCTCGGTCTCGGGAATCAGTTCGGCACCTGCCGGGGTACGCAGCCGGAACCTGATGCGCAGGCGCAGCTGCAGTTCGCGCACCTGGCCGGAAGCATTGAGCCCCACCACCGCGCGCTCCTGCTGCTCCTGCAGCACATCCAGAATGGCATCGGCCGTGGGCATGGCCGCCGGGTCGCGCAGCAGCTGCAGCTTGCCGCCCGAACCCTCCAGCGTGCGCTGCAACTCCCGCGCGAGGGGCGAGCCTGCCGGTGCTGCGATGTAGAGCGAGTCAAACCCGAACTCGGGCACGCCCCGCAGCCGAAATCCGCAAGCGGACAGCAGGGCCACGGGCGCGAGGGAGAGCAGTGTGCGCTTGTTCATGGGGGCTATACCACCACGTTCACGAGGCGGCCAGGCACCACAATGACGCGCTTGGGCGCAGCGCCTGCAGCCTGGGCCACAAACGCCTCGCTGGCCAGGGCAATGCGTTCGATCTCGGCCTTGTCGGCCTGTGCGGGCACATGGATGGAGCCGCGCAGCTTGCCGTTGACCTGCAGCATGAGCTCGATCTCGTCCTGCACCAGCGCGTTCGCATCGACCTGGGGCCAGGGTGCATCCAGCAGGTCGCCCAGTTCGGCCGCGTAACCCAGGCCGCTCCAGAGGCTGTGCGCAATGTGGGGGGTGGCCGGGTATAGGCAGCGCAGCAGGATGCCAAAGCCTTCGATCAGCGCCACCTGAGCACCAGCCGAGTCGGTGGCCTTGAAGTCTTCGAGCGCGTTGATCATCTTCATCGCGCCGGAGACCACGGTGTTGTACTGCATGCGCTGGTAGTCGTAGTCCACCTGCTTGAGCACGGTGTGGATCTCCAGGCGCAGGGCCTTGGCCTCTTTGCTGAATTCCACATCTTTCAGGCTGCTAGCGCTTGCCACGCTTGCGCTGGCAGCTCCCATATCCATAGCAGACAGCTTGAGGCCGAAGTTCCACACCCGGCGCAGGAAGCGGTAGCTGCCTTCCACCGCAGCGTCGTTCCACTCCAGCGTGGCCTCGGGCGGTGCGGTGAACATGGTGTACAGGCGGGCGGTATCGGCGCCGTACTTCTCGATCAGGTCCTGCGGGTCTACGCCATTGTTCTTGGACTTGGACATGGTGCCCACGCCCTCGTAGTCGATGGGCGTGCCCACGGGCAACATACCGTCGCCGCTGGTGGCTTCGTTCTTGAGCTTGGCGCCGATGATCTTGCCGCCTTCGTCCAGCACGTGCTCCACGTCGTGCGGCCAGAAGTAGTCCTTGCCGCCCTTGGCGGTGCGGCGGCTGTAGATGTGGTTCAGCACCATGCCCTGGGTGAGCAGCTTGGTGAAAGGCTCATCGACTTTCACCAGCCCCAGGTCGCGCATCACCTTGGTCCAGAAGCGCGCGTACAGCAGGTGCAGGATGGCGTGCTCGATGCCGCCGATGTACTGGTCCATCGGCATCCAGTAGTCGGCGCCCTCGGCCACCATGGCTTCGCGGTTCTTCGGGTCGCAATAGCGCATGAAGTACCAGGACGAATCCACGAAGGTGTCCATGGTGTCGGTCTCGCGCCGCGCCGGCTTGCCGCAGCAGGGGCAGGCCACGCCGGCGTGGAAGGCTTCGCTTTTCACCAGCGGGTTGCCCGAGCCGTCGGGCACCAGGTCCTGCGGCAGCACCACGGGCAGGTCCTTCTCGGGTACGGGCTGCGCGCCGCAGTCGGCGCAGTGGATGATGGGGATCGGCGTGCCCCAGTAGCGCTGGCGGCTCACGCCCCAGTCGCGCAGGCGCCAGGTGGTCTTCTTCTCGCCCAGGCCCTTTTGCTCCAGCGCATGGGCCACGGCGTTCACGGCTTCCTTGTACGACAGGCCGCTGAAGCTGTCGGAGTTGATGGTCACGCCGCGTTGCTTGTCGCCGTACCAGTCGTTCCATTGGTGGTAGTCAAAGTGTTCGCCATCGACCAGCACCACCTGCTTGATCTCGATGCCGTACTTGAGGGCAAACGCGAAGTCCCGCTCGTCGTGCGCGGGCACGCCCATCACGGCGCCGTCGCCATAGCCCATGAGCACGTAGTTGCCGACCCAGACCTCGACCTTTTCTTCGGTCAGCGGGTGGGTGACGAACAGGCCCGTGGGCACGCCCTTCTTCTCTTGCGTGGCCAGCTCGGCCTCGGTGGTGCCGCCGCTCTTGCATTCTTCGATGAAGGCCTTGAGCGTGGGATTGGTTTTGGCGGCATGGGCGGCCAGCGGGTGCTCGGGCGCCACGGCGCAGAAGGTCACGCCCATGATGGTGTCGGCGCGCGTGGTGAACACGTACATCTTGCCGTCGCCGATCCGCGCTCCGTCATCGCCCGCGATGTCGTGCGTGAAGGCGAAGCGCACGCCCTCTGACTTGCCGATCCAGTTTTCCTGCATCAGCTTCACGCGCTCGGGCCAACCGGGCAGCTTGTCGCCGGTGACGAAGTCGAGCAGTTCTTCGGCGTAATCGGTGATCTTGAGGTAGTAGCCGGGGATCTCGCGCTTTTCGACCACGGCACCCGTGCGCCAGCCCTTGCCGTCAATCACCTGCTCGTTGGCCAGCACGGTCTGGTCCACCGGGTCCCAGTTCACGACCTGGGTCTTGCGGTAGGCAATGCCCTTTTCCAGCATCTTCAAAAAGAGCCACTGGTTCCACTTGTAGTACGTGGGGTCGCAGGTGGCCACTTCGCGGCTCCAGTCGATGGCCAGGCCCATGGCCTGCATCTGCTTTTTCATGTAGGCGATGTTTTCGTACGTCCACTTGGCCGGGGGCACGCCGTTTTTCAGCGCAGCGTTCTCGGCGGGCAGGCCAAACGCATCCCAGCCCATGGGCATCAGCACGTTATGGCCGTTCATGCGCAGGTAGCGCGTGAGCATGTCGTTGATGGTGTAGTTGCGCACGTGGCCCATGTGCAGCTTGCCGCTGGGGTACGGCAGCATCGAGCAGGCGTAGAACTTCTTCTTGTTGGCGTCTTCCGTCACGCGGTAGGCATCGGTGGCGGTCCAGTGGCCGTGGGCGGCGCGCTCGACGTCTTGGGGAGAGTATTTGTCTTGCATGGGGGCTCGGGGATGAGAGGGAGGTGCAGCCGCAGGGCCGCGCTGCACAGATTTTAGGCTGTCAGGCCCCACCTTCCGCGCCTGCCGCCGCCAGCGGCCCGTGCAGACCGGCTGGCACGACGGCGCACGGCGGTTTCAGGGGGCCTTGGCAGGGGCAGACGGCGCGCCTGCGGCCGGTGGCTCGGCCACAAAGCCGATGCGCTGCAGCCCGGCCAGATGCGCTGCGCCCATGACCTCGACCACACGCCCATAGGGCACTGCGGCGTCGGCGCGCAGCTGGATTTCGGTGTCGGGCCGTTCGGCGCCGATGCGGCGCAGGCGCTCAGCCAACGCGCTCTGCGACAGCGGCTGGTCGTCCAGAAAGGCTTGGCCCGACGCATCAACCACAAGGGTAACGAACTGCGGCGCACTACCGGGCGTGGCGCCCTCGGAGCGTGGCAGGTCGAGCCGGATGGAACTGGCCAGAAGCGGTGCCGTGAGGATGAAGATGACCACCAGCACCAGCATCACATCGACCAGCGGCGTCATGTTGATGTCGCTCATGGGCTGTGGCCCGGTGGTGCGTTCGAGTCTGCCGAAACTCATGCCCCCACGCTCCCCGCTGCGCGTGGTTCGCTGCCCCCCATGGGGGCTGACCCGCCTTGGGGCGGCCCGGCGGCGGGTCGGCTCGCATTGCTCAGACCTTCTGTGGTGCCTGCCAAACTCTGGAGTGCCGCCGTGTCAATGACCAGTTCGCGCAGGTCGCGCGCAAACCCTTCCAGGTCCGCCTCGATGCGGCCGATCAGCCGCCCAAACACGTTGTAGGCCAGCACGGCGGGGATGGCCACGGCCAGCCCGGCCGCCGTCATGACAAGGGCCTCGCCCACGGGGCCGGAGACGCGGTCGATGGTGATCTGGCCCGCGCCCGCCATGGCCGTCAGCGCATGGTAGATGCCCCACACGGTGCCCAGCAGCCCCACGAACGGCGCGGTGGAGCCCACCGTGGCCAGCAGCACCTGGCCAAACTGCAGGCGCCCCAGCACGCCATGCAGGGCATCGCGCAGCACCCGGGTCAACCGCTGAGACAGGCTGCCCGCGCTGGCCAATGAGGCCGGGGCATCGGGCAGAGAATGATTTGCTATTGAATTTGCAGCAACAACCAGAGGCAGGACCAGCGCAGCGCGGTCAAAAGACTGCAAACGCTGGGTTGCGACTTCCATGGAGGGCGCCTGCCAGAACGCCGCAGTGCAGCGGGCCATATCGGCACTGGCCTGGCGCATGAGCCGCAGCTTCCAGACGATGACCACCCAGCTTGCCACCGACATGGCCAGGAGCACCAGTGCGGCACCCTGCGTGACGGCGTCGCCCTGGCGCCACCAGTGGAGAGCGTCCATCAATACCTCGCTATTTGGCGCATCGCCCGCAACTGGCGCGCCCGAAGCCAGTGCCACCGTGGAACTGGCTTCGCCAGGCCGCGGGTGGCGCCTCCCTGCAGGGGGAAGATGCGAAGCATCTCAGGGGGTTTCTCATTGCAGACCAAGCACATCGAACATGTCGAACATGCCCGTCTTGTGCCCAGCGAGGAACCGCACCGCCCGCAGGCTGCCCTGTGCGTAGGTGGAGCGGCTGGAAGACTTGTGCGTGATCTCGATGCGCTCGCCGATGCCCGCGAACAGCACGGTGTGATCGCCCACGATGTCACCACCCCGGATGGTGGCGAAACCGATGCTCGACGGATCGCGCTCGCCGGTCACACCTTCGCGGGCGTACACGCCACATTCCTTGAGGTCGCGCCCCATGGCGTCGGCAATCACCTCGCCCATCTTGAGCGCGGTGCCCGAGGGCGCATCCACCTTGTGGCGATGGTGGGCTTCGATGATCTCGATGTCGTAGCCCGTGGCCATGGCCTTGGCCGCCATCTGCAGCAGCTTGAGGGTGACGTTCACGCCCACGCTCATGTTGGGCGCCATGACGATGGCGGTGCGCTGGGCAAAGACGGCAATCTCGGCCTTTTGCGCATCGGTGAAGCCCGTGGTACCCACCACGGCTTTTACCCCGAGTTCGCAGCACACGGCCAGGTGGGCCAGGGTGCCCTCAGGGCGCGTGAAATCAATCAGAACGTCGGCGTTTTTCAGGCCCGCAGCAATATCGGCGGTGATGGCAACACCGCTGGCATGGCCCAGAAACGCGGTGGCATCGGAACCGATGCCGGGGCTGGACGGAACGTCCAGCGCGCCTGCCAGCACACAGTCGTCACTGCCGCGAAGGGCCTCGATCAGCATGCGGCCCATGCGACCGGATGCACCGGCGACGGCAACACGGAGGGGGCGCGAGGGCGTGGATGCGGGGGCAGGCGAAGGGGTCCCTGTCATGAGTGTCCTGTACGTTGTCGTTGGCTTTGAAGTGAGGCGGGCATCGATCTACCCGTTGCCCCACCGGCCAGATCGCGAAAATCAGCGTGCTGGCGCTTCCAGCGGCGGGTAGCTGACAGAAGCAGGCTCCAGCGGGGGCGCTGTCGGGGAGGCAGATGGCCGTTGCGACGCAGGGTAGCGGGCCAGTTGCTCCGGTGTGGCCTCCAGCACGGGCACCTTGCTTTTGGAGCCACGCGAGCCCAGTGTGGCCACGAACTCGGTCTCTGTGGGCATGGGATCGCCTTCGGAGCGGTCCAACCCATCGCCCTTGAAATACACGGTCAGCTTGCGGGTCTGGGCTTCTTCACCGGGGCGCTTGAGCGTGAACACGTATTCCCAGCGGTCTGCATGGAACAGGCTGGTGACCAGCGGCGTACCGAGGATTTCACGCACCTGCTGGCGGCTCATGCCGGGCTGGAGCGCCTCGACCTGCTCGCGCGACACAAAATTGCCCTGCACCACATCGATTTTGTAGGGAGTGACAATGCTGGCAATGCGGGTACTGGCACCATCCAGGCTACTGCAACCGGCCAGGGCGGCCACGCTGGCACCGACCAAAAGGACCAGGCCCAGGCGGGCGCTGCAACGGGCTTTGACGGGCATGGGTAAAAGGGCTGAGGATATGATCGCCCCATTGTAGCGGCAGGCCTTCAGACCTTGAGGCCGAGGCCCGCATCCCGAAAGACCATGCCATGACCAACATCGACGAACTCAAAAGCACGGGACTCAAGGCCACGCTGCCCCGCCTGAAGATTCTGGAGATCTTCCAGAAAGGCGAGCAACGCCATATGACGGCCGAAGATGTGTTCCGCGTGCTGCTGGAAGAGCGTTCGGACATTGGCCTGGCCACGGTCTACCGCGTGCTCACGCAGTTCGAGCAGGCCAGCATCCTGATCCGCAGCAATTTCGAGAGCGGCAAGGCGGTGTACGAACTCAACGAAGGGCAGCACCACGACCACTTCATCTGCACGTCGTGCGGCAAGGTGGAGGAGTTCTACGACCCCGAGATTGAAAAACGCCAGCAGGCCGTGGCCAAGGCCAAGGGCTGGCTGGTGCAGGACCACACCATGGCCCTGTATGGCCAGTGCGCTGCCTGCGCTAGCAAATAAGCCCCCCTGAGTCACCTTCGGCGCCATCCCCCGAGGGGGACGCACCCAGTGGCCCGGCGAAGCCGGTTCCACGGGTGCACTGGTATTGGCGCGCGCCAGTTTCGCAGCATCTGAACCTAAATTGGCTGTAGCGCCTGCCTGCCAAGCGCCGGCAGCTATCAAATACGCAGCATACTAGCCGCCTGTATCGCGCTCCATGGCGCGGCGATGGCGCTCCACAAATTCCTGGTACGTATCAATGCCGCGCAGTTGCAGGATGGTGTTGCGCACGGCGGCTTCGACCAGCACGGCGATGTTGCGGCCAGCCACCACCTGGATCACCACCTTGAGCACGGGCACGCCCAGCACGTCTTGCGTGAGTGGTTCGTAGGGCAGGCGCTCGTAGTCGCGCTCCAGGGTCTCCTTGCGCACAAGGTGCACGATGAGTTTGAGGCGCATCTTGCGGCGCACCGCCGTCTCGCCAAAGATGGCTCGGATATCGAGCAGACCGATGCCGCGCACTTCCAGCAGGTTCTGCAGCAGATCGGGGCACTTGCCCTCGATGGTGGTCTGGTTGATGCGGAACAGGTCCACGGCGTCGTCGGCCACCAGGCCGTTGCCGCGCGAAATCAGCTCCAGGCCCAGCTCGCTTTTCCCCAGGCCAGATTCGCCGGTGATCAGCACCCCCAGGCCGAGAATGTCCATGAACACGCCGTGCATGGTGGTGCGGTCGGCAAAGTGCTTGGACAGGTAGGCACGCAACACGTCGATCACAAACGCCGAGGACTCGTGCGTGGAGAACATCGGGATCTGCGCGCGCTCGCACATCGACACCAGCGCATCGGGGGCGGTCTGGTCGTCGGCCAGCACCAGCACGGGCGGCTCCAGCGTCACGATGCGGGCAATGCGACGCTTGCAATCGTCGGGAGACGCGCTGCTCAGATAGGCAATCTCGCGCTCGCCCAGGATCTGGACGCGGTAGGGATGGATGTAATTGAGGTAGCCAACCAGATCGGCCCCGGAGCGCGCGGACCGCACGGCCACTTCGTCAAAGCGCCGCTCAGAAGCGCCCAGCCCGGCCACCCACTCCCACTTCAGGGGGCCGCGAAATTCCTCAAACAGAACATCGGCGCTGACAACATTGGGCTTCACGGCGAATCAGCGAAAGTGCGCAGCGCCAGACAGGCTCAAGCCGTTTGCGTGGACTGCCAGCCGGCAATCATGCCGTGCAGTTCGGCAGCATCGGTGCAGGCCTTGAGCCTTTCACGCAGGGCCGAATCGCTGAGCAGTTCGGCAATCTCGGAGAGGATTTCGAGGTGCTTCTGGGTGGCTGCTTCAGGCACCAGCAGAAAAATCAGCAGGCCCACGGGCAATTCGTCTGGCGCATCGAACCCGATGGGGTTCAGCAGCTGGAACACGGCAGCCATCGGTGCCTTGAGGCCCTTGATGCGCCCGTGGGGAATGGCCACGCCATGGCCCAGACCGGTGGAGCCCAGGCGTTCACGCGCAAAGAGGCTGTCGGTGATCAACGCGCGCGAGAGACCGTGCTGGCTCTCGAACAGCAGACCCGCTTCTTCAAAAGCACGCTTCTTGCTGGTGGCGTCAACGCTCACAAGCACTTGAGCGGAGGGCAGGATGGAGGCGAGTCGGTTCATGGTCAAGGGTAACAATTATGCACATATTGGCGAAAACCCTGAGCGCGGCGCTGTGGGCAACAAAAAAACCGCCCGAAAGGGGCGGCTGCTGTGCCAGGCTCAGGGCTGGCGCATCAAGCGTGCAGTTCGCGCTTGGCGGCTTCGTGGTGGTGGTCCTGCAGGCGATCCTTGTGGCGCACCACCTGACGGTCCATCTTGTCGACCAGTTCATCCACGGCAGCATACAGGTCGGCGTGGGAGCTTTCGGCAAACAGGTCGTTGCCCTTCACATGGATATTGCATTCCGCTCGCTGCCGCTTTTCCTTCTCCTTTTGCTTCTCTACCGTCAGCAGTACCTTGACGTCGACAACTTGGTCAAAATGGCGGGTGATCCGGTCCAGCTTGGTGGTGACGTAGTTGCGCAAGGCTGGGGTAACTTCGAGGTGGTGACCGCTGATCGTCAGGTTCATAAATAAGTCTCCTGTAACACTCTCTGTGGAAGAAGCGCCGCCCTGGATCAGAGGAGCGGCCCGGCGAACTTGGATGCATCCCGTTGACGTGAAGTCACTATGCCCCCGCCCTTCCTGAAAAGCAATCCCATTCCGCCCCGACCCGCTGGGTTATGCCCGCCAAGGTGCCAAGCCCCCAAAAAGCGCGCACAATGGCTGAGTTGCCGGGGAGCACACGCCCCGCCAGTCGGCAGTTGCTCAGCGTGCCGAAGGCGCTGCGCCGTGCAGCGTCAACCGTCCTGCCACCACCATCGACAGCAGGCTCGCGGCAATACCCACCAGCGCCGCCATCCAGTAGTTCTGCACCAGTCCCTGCGCGTCGCGGCTGATCAGCATCCCGCCCACCAAAGACGCCGCCCCCATGGCCGCAGACTGCACCGATGCATTCAAGGTCATGAAGGTACCGCGCAGCGGTGCCTGCGCCGCAGAGGCCACGATGGCCATGCCGGGAATCATCCGGCCGCTCACAAAGGCAAACATCAGGGTGGACACCGCCAGAATGCCCCACAGCGGCAGCCCCTGCACCAGCGTGATGCCCAGCAGGCAGGGCGCCGCAGCCAGGGCCAGCCAGCGAAAGGTTCGCACCTTGCCGCGCAGGTCCGTCAAACAGGCGCGCGGTGAACAGGGTCGCGACACCTCCACACAGGTAGGCCACCGGAATCTGGTCGGCCCGCACACCGGCATTGGTCTGCATGTAGATGGTGATGTAGGGAATCACCGTAAAACCTGTAAACATGAGCAACGCGGAGAACAGGAACGCCCAGCGGTGGTTCGGGTCGGCAAGCACTTGTCCGATGCCGCCCAGCGCCGTTCGTCCGCTGGCCGCCTGCACATGGGCCGTCATCGCCGGCATGGTGTGCGCCGCCAGCACGGCCAGCAGCCCCACCATCGCGGCAATCGCAATGAACGGCATGTTCCAGCCGCCCACCTCGGCAAGGATCAGCCCCAGCGGAACACCGGCCACGGTCGATACCGAGAACGAGGTCATCACGATGCCCATCGCACGGCCGCGCCGCTCGAACGGGATCACGTCAGCCACGATGGTTTGCGACAGGGCCGACAAGACACCCCCGAATGCCCCCGCCAAAACGCGCGCCACCATGAGCGTGCCGTAGGTGGGCGCCACGCCACAGGCCAGTGTGGCCAGCCCAAACAGGACGTAGAGTACCAGCAGCAGCCGCTTGCGCCCGAACCGGTCGATGTAGGTGGAGGCCAGCAACCCCGACACCCCGGCCGAGAGCGTGTAGGCCGACACCAGCAGCCCGAACTGCGCGTCGCTGATGGAAAACAGCTGCGTGAACCGGGGCCCCAGCGGCATCATGATCATGAAGTCAAGGATGTGGGTGAATTGAATGCCCGCCAGAGTGAGCAGCAGCCAAAGTTCGCGGCGGGGAGTGAGCGCAGAGGTGGAGGGCACAGGGGGCGCGGCCGAAGGTGGCGCTGTCAGATTCAGGGCCACACAGTGTGCCGCAAGCTCACCGAGCGCGCAGGTCCGTACTAGCGCCCTGGTACACGCCGGTACATGCCCCTGCCAAGCCCCCACCGAGCCCTTGCCGCAGACACGCGTCAGACCCGCGCGTAAAATCCGAAGGTTGCGCGCACGCAATTGAAGACTTCACCAGCTCCCGCGCTTCACTCCCCGTTTTGCGGCCTGCCTGCAGCGCACATCGATCGCCCACACCGACACCATGACCCAGCCCAGCTCCAACGCTCTGCACACCTCCGCCCTGACATCGCTGCCTCTGCTGGCACGCGGCAAGGTGCGTGACAACTACGCCGTGGGCGACGACCGCATCCTGATGGTGGCCAGTGACCGCCTGTCGGCCTTTGACGTGATCATGGGCGAGCCCATCCCGGGCAAGGGCGAGCTGCTCACGCAGATGGCGCTGTTCTGGTTCGACAAGCTCGGGGATATCTGCCCCAACCACCTGACGGGCGACGCACCGGAAAGCGTGGTGTCTCCGGAAGAAGCCCCGCAGATCCGTGGCCGGTCCATGCTGGTGCAGCGGCTGCAGCCCATTCCGGTCGAAGCCGTGGTGCGCGGCTACCTGGCCGGCAGCGGCTGGAAGGAATACCAGGAATCACGCGCGGTGTGCGGGGTGCCCCTGCCGGAAGGACTGACCAACGCCGCCAAGCTGCCCGAGCCCATCTACACCCCGGCCGCCAAGGCCGCTGCGGGCGAGCACGATGAAAACATCACGTTCGAGCGCACGGTGGAGATGATTGGCCTGGACCTGGCCACCCGCATCCGCGACCTGAGCATTGCGATCTACAAGGCTGCTGCCGACATCGCGCTCGCCAAAGGCATGATCATTGCCGACACGAAATTCGAGTTTGGCCTGGCGCCCGATGGCACGCTGGTGCTGATGGACGAAGTGCTCACGCCCGACAGCTCGCGCTACTGGCCCGTGGAAGGCTACGAGGCCGCCCTGGCCGCTGGCCAGAACCCACCGAGCTACGACAAACAATTTGTGCGCGACTGGCTGGAGCAAGCCCAGGTGAACGGCAAGCCCTGGGACAAGACCGCGCCCGCCCCCCGCCTGCCGCGCGAAGTGATCGAAAAGACCGCCGCCAAGTACCGTGAAGCGCTGGAGCGGCTGACGGCCTGACGCCTCCGTCAGCCCCCACCAAAAAGAAAAGGCCCTTCCCGGGCCTTTTCTTTTTGGTGGGGTGAACCCCGCTCAGCTCAACTGAGCACCACGCTCGACAAGCGGCGCCGGTAGGTCGCCACCACCGGGTCGTCGGGTGGGATCTGGCCGTCGGCCACCTTCACCTTGGGCGGCTCGATGATTTCAAGGATGGCCACATAGGTCTTGCGGGCAGCCTCTTCGCCCCAGGCCTTGTCGCGCATAAGGATTTCGAGCAGTTCGTCCATGGCGTCCGTCCAGAGCTGGTCGGCCATGAGCCAGCGGGCGCGGGCGTAGCGGGTGTCAAAGTCGCGCTTGTTGGCGGCGATTTTTGCATCAAAATCGGCACCAGCGCTTTCCCCATAATCGTTAGAAGCTACGAAATCAATAGCATCCATCCAGGCTTTCAATGCACCCAGCTTGCGCGAGGCTGCGGCCTTGGCGATGACGGGGGCAAAGGCCACCTTGGCGTCGTCCTCGCGACGCAACTGCAGCAGCAGCTTGACGTAGTCGAAGCGCGCGTCGTCGTTGGAAGGATCGGTCACCACGGCGTGCTGCAGCTTCTCCAGCGCGGTGCTGGTGTCGCCTTCGGCCAGGGCGTCCTGGGCTTCTTCTTCCTCGATTTCCGCCACCAGTTCTTCGGCGGTGGGGATGTGCTTGTCCAGGAAGGCGCGCACCTGGCCTTCGGGCAGGGCGCCCATGAAGCCATCCACGGGCTGGCCATTCATGAGCAGCACGCAGGTGGGAATGCTGCGGATGCCGAACATGCCCGCCAACTGCTGCTCCTGGTCCGAATCGATCTTGACCAGCTTGAAGCGGCCCGCGTAGTCGGTCTCCAGCTTTTCCAGCACCGGCCCCAGCGACTTGCAGGGGCCACACCAGGGCGCCCAGAAGTCCACCAGCACGGGCACGTTCATCGAGGCAGCAACCACCTCGGCTTCAAAATTTTCTACGGTGACGTCAATCATGGTGGTGTGGAGGCCAGGGGCCTGTGGAGCGATTTGCGCGCTATTTTGGCCCATCGAAACAGCCCCATGCCGGGAAGGGAGGCGCAAAAAGTAAAATCGCGGGTTCCACCTACAGCGGCAGAGCAGGCGCAACCTGCCCGCCAGCGCCCTCCACACCATGAAACCCATCCAGATCGGCGTGGTCATGGGCTCCAGCAGCGACTGGGACACCATGCAGCATGCAGTGCAGATTCTTGAACAGTTCGGCATCGCGCACGAGGCCCGCGTGGTCTCGGCCCACCGCATGCCCGACGACATGTTTGCCTACGCCGAGGCCGCTGCCGGCCGGGGCCTCAAAGCCATCATCGCGGGTGCCGGTGGCGCCGCCCACCTGCCCGGCATGATTGCCGCCAAAACCACCGTGCCCGTGCTGGGCGTGCCCGTGGCCAGTCGCCACCTGCAGGGTGTGGATTCGCTGCACAGCATCGTGCAGATGCCCAAGGGCATCCCCGTGGCCACGTTCGCCATCGGCACGGCGGGCGCTGCCAATGCGGCCCTGTTCGCCGTGGCCCTGCTGGCCAACGAGAACCCCGAGCTGCGCCAGCGGCTGGAAGCCTTCCGCGCCGAGCAGACCGAGGTGGCCCGCAACATGACCTTGCCGCCCGCCGCATGAGCGCCAGCAACAACCCCCTCCTGCCGGGATCGACGCTGGGCGTGCTCGGCGGCGGCCAGTTGGGCCGCATGTTTGTGCACCAGGCGCAGGCCATGGGCTACTTCACGGCCGTGCTCGACGCCGACCCCACCAGCCCGGCCGGGCTGGTGAGCCACCACCACATCCAGACCGGCTATGAAGATCCGCAAGGCCTGGCCGAGCTGGCCCGCCTGTCGGATGCTGTGACCACCGAGTTCGAAAACGTACCCGCTGCCGCGCTGGCTGCACTGGCTGCGCAACGCCCCGTGTCGCCTGCCGCCAGCGCGGTGTCGGTGGCGCAGGACAGGGTCCGCGAAAAGGCCCACTTTGTGGCCTGCGGCGTGCCCTGTGCGCCGTATGCGGTGATCGAAACGGCGGAGCAACTGGCTGCAGTTTCTTCCGATCTGTTACCAGGCATCCTGAAGACGGCCCGCATGGGCTACGACGGCAAGGGCCAGGTGCGCGTGAAGACGCCCGCCGAGCTGGCCGCTGCCTGGGACTCTGTCGGCAAGGTGCCCTGCGTGCTGGAGAAGATGCTGCCGCTGGCGCTGGAATGCTCGGTGATCGTGGCGCGCGGCGCCGACGGTGGCACCGTGCACCTGCCCGTGCAGCGCAACCTGCACCGCGACGGGATTCTGGCGGTGACGGAGGTTTTTGAACAAAATCTGCCTCCAGCGCTTGCCCAGCAAGCGGTAGCAGCTGCAGTTTCGATAGCAAATGGTTTGCAATACGTCGGCGTGCTCTGCGTGGAGTTCTTTGTGCTGCAGGACGGCAGCCTGGTGGTGAACGAGATCGCCCCGCGCCCGCACAACAGCGGCCACTACAGCCAGAACGCCTGCGATGTGTCGCAGTTCGAGCTGCAGGTACGCACCATGGCCCGCCTGCCGCTCACGCAGCCACGCCAGCACAGCCCCGCCGTGATGCTCAACCTGCTGGGCGACCTGTGGTTTGCGCACGGCGACGCCGCGCAGACGCCCCCCTGGGCCGAGGTGCTGGCCCTGCCCGGCACGCACCTGCACCTGTATGGCAAGCGCGACGCCAAACGCGGCCGCAAGATGGGGCATCTCAACATCACCGCAGCCACCCCCGAAGCAGCACGTGCCACTGCCCTGCAGGCGGCGGCCCTGCTGGGCATCGCACCGTTCTGACCATGATTCTTGACGGCACCCAGCCCGCATCCATCGCCGCCGCAGCGCGGGCCGTGCGCAGCGGCGCGCTGCTCGGCCTGCCCACTGAGACGGTGTACGGCCTGGCGGCCGATGCCAGCAGCGATGCCGCCGTGGCGCAGATCTTTGCGGCCAAGGGGCGCCCCAGCGACCATCCCCTGATCGTGCATGTGGCCAACGCCGAGGGCATTGCGCACTTCGCCAGCGAGGTGCCGGGCTTTGCGCAGAAGCTGGTCGATGCCTTCTGGCCTGGCCCGCTCACGCTCATCCTGCCGCGCCTGCCCGGCGTGGCCAGCGCCGCCACGGGCGGGCAGGACAGCGTGGGACTGCGCTGCCCCGCCCACCCCGTGGCCCATGCCCTGCTGCTGGCCTGCGCCGCACCCGGCGACAGCGACGCCCAGGGCGGCCCGCCCGTGTGGGGCGTGGCCGCCCCCAGCGCCAACCGCTTTGGCCGCGTGAGCCCCACCACCGCCCGGCACGTGCAGGACGAGCTGGGCGCCGAGCTGCTGGTGCTCGACGGCGGCCCGTGCGAAGTGGGCATCGAAAGCACCATCGTGGACTGCACGCGGGGCGTGCCCGTGCTGCTGCGCCCCGGCGCCATCACGCGCGAGCAGATCCGGGCGGCCTGCGGCATTGCCCCGCTGTCCAAGGACGACATGCCCGCGCTCACGCCGCGCGCCTCGGGCACGCTCGAAGCGCACTACGCGCCCGCCGCCAAGGTGCGGCTGATGGACGCCAAGGCGCTGCAGACCGGCCTGGACCTGCTGGGCGCCGACGCCGCCCACATCGCGGTGTATGCCCGTGCTGCGCTGCGCACCCAATCGTCCAAGCTCGTCATGCGCCGCATGCCCGACGACGCCACCGCCACGGCCCAGCAGCTGTTCGCGGTGCTGCGCGGCTTTGACGACGATGGCGTGAAACTGATCTGGATCGAGACCCCGCCCACCAGCCCCGAGTGGGAAGGTGTGCGCGACCGCCTGCAGCGTGCGTCTGCAGCGTGATTCCGGCCGCGCCAGGCGGCTTTACATGCGTTGACGTTGCACCGCTAAACTACCCCCCACTTTTCTGGAGAAATACATGGCAGCAAATTGGATGCGCCGCACCGTACTGGTCGCCGCATGTGCGTCGGCCGCGTTGCTCGCGGCCTGCGGTTCCAGCACCACCGAATCGGCCATCGCGCCCGAGCGCTTCATCGCGTTTGGCGATGCCAACAGCGATGTGGGGCAAAAAGGCACGCGCTATACCGTCAACGACGGCAGTGTGAACAACTGGACCCTGCAGGTGGCTGCCAACTACGGCAAGCCCCTTGCGGCCGCCTCTGCCGGGGGCAAGAGCTATGCCGTAGGCAATGCCCGCGTCAAGATCAAGCCCGACGCGGCTGGCAACGCCAGCACCGCCACCATCACCGAGCAGATCGACACCTTCCTGGCCAGTGGCAGCTTTGGCGCCAGTGACGTGGTGTTTCTGAGCGGCGGCATCAGCGACGTGATCGCCGGCATGGCCGCCGTGCAGGCCGGCACCCAGACCGAGGCCGCCATGGTGGCCGCAGCCCGCCAGGCGGGTGAAGACATGGCCGCGCAGGTGCGACGCCTGGTCGCCGCAGGCGCCAAATATGTGGTTGTGACGGGAACCTACGACCTGAGCAAGACCCCCTGGGCCAAGACCATTGGCCGCGAAGCCCTGTTGGCTGACGCCAGCAGCCGCTTCAACGACGGCCTGCTCGTGGGCATCGTGGACCTGGGTGCCAACGTACTGTATGTGGACCTGGCCTACTACGTGAACCTGTACACCGGCGTACCCGCCAACTACGGTTTCAACAACGCCACCACGGCCGTGTGCACCTCGGTGGATGCCACCAACGGCATCGGCATCGGCGCAGGACAGGTCAACTCTGCCCTGTGCACCGCCTCCACGCTGCTGCCGGGCGCCAGCCAGACCTCCTACGTGTTTGCCGACCCGGTGTACCTCACGCCCTCGGCGCAACGCCAGTTCGGCACCTACGCTTACGACCGCCTGCGCGCCCGCTGGTAAGGGGCTGTTGACTCGCCCCCAGCCGCCGCTGAGCCTGCTGCTGTGCAGGGGCAGCGGCCCACAAAAAAAGCCGACCCTTGGGTCGGCTTTTTGCTGTGCGGCTTGCTGTGGCAAGCCAGCTGCCTTACTTGACCATGTCGAACACAGCGCGCGCCTGGGCGTGGCAGAACGGGGGTTCGTAGGTGCCATGGTAAGCGCCGTAGTAGGTGGCAAACGCGGCCGATGCGGGGTCGGTGGGGGCCTGGCCACCCGGGCCAAAGGTGGCCTGGATGGCGGCATCGACGTCGACCGAGGTCACGTTGGTCAGGCCCC
>ERZ778021.1816-NODE-1816-length-22285-cov-5.007242_pt1 | contig 22285 bp, 20 predicted proteins | sample MGYA00375751_ERZ778021 | MGnify/ENA primary metagenome ERZ778021 (study PRJEB29350, sample SAMN05389814) | bioreactor metagenome | isolation source: Thiocyanate stock bioreactor | place: South Africa: University of Cape Town | collected 2013-08-29 ... | reverse complement strand
AGCAGGCAGTTTCCCGAGCTGCTTCCCCTCGTCCACGCGTTCGGCGGCGAGCCAAGCCGCCGGCTGCTGCGCGACTGGCTCGAACGGCAGGCCGCCCGGTCGCGAATCTCCCTGCCGGACGCGGACGTCGCCGCCCGCATGCTGATGGACGTCGTCTTCGGCGCGGTCCCCCTCAAGGACGAAAACGGCCCCCCCTGGTCGGGAGGCCCCGACCGCCCGGCCTATCTCAGAACGTGTTTCGCCATGATCGCGCAAGGGCTGCGCCGCGGTGCCTGAGCGGCAGGCTTGCAGGATAGGGTGGCGTTGCCAGCCATGGCCGATCATCTGCGCCACCACGTCCAGCACCAGATCAGATGGCCCATCTCGCCGCGCGTCGACAAGTGCGGGTCGAGCCCGGTGCCCAGCCGGTCTCGCCGGGTCACCACCAGTGTATCGCCGAGGCGCAGGAAGTCGAGAACCGTCGCCAGTTCGACGCGGCCATCGCGGCTGGCGCGCGGCACCTTCTCCGACCGGATCTCGCAACCTTCGGCGAGCAGCTGGCTGAACGCCGAGCTAGAACAGTCGTCCGTGCCGGCTGCGGCCGCCTTGGGGCGGCGCGTGCAGCGTGGCGAGTTCGCCCAGCGTCACCGGCTTGCTCGGAAAGCGCAGCCTCGAATGGCCTACGGCTTCCATCGGTTGCCCCGTCGCCTCGGCGACGATCTCGGCCACCGTCAGCCCGCACAGCCGCCCCTGGCACGGCCCCATGCCGGCGCGGGTGAAAGCCTTCACCTGGTTCGGCCCGGTCGCGCCGCGCGCGCAGGCGGCGCGGACCGCGGCCGCGGTGACGCTTTCGCAGCGGCAGACGAGCACGTCGCCCTCCGGCACTCGCAACGCGTCAGGCGGACGGTAGAGCCGGTCGAGGAAAGCACGGCCGCGCAATGCGTGGCGAAGGTTTCGCCGCAGCGCGGCTGCCGTCGGGTCGGCCTCGGTCGCGCCGGCAAGCGCCGTCGCGATGCGACGGGCGGCAATGCGGCCCTCCAGCGCGGCCGCTTCCGCCCCGCCGATACCGGCACAGTCCCCGGCGATGTAGAGGCCGGGCACGGAGCTCTCGCCGAAGGCGTCGCGTGTCGGCTCGAAGGCGAGGCGCTCGGGATTCCAGCCATGCTCGCAGCCGGCGGCCATGGCGAGGCTGGCCTGCGGGACCACGCCCTGATGCAGCAGCAAGGTGCGCGCCGGCACGTGATGCTCCCGTCCGCCGGCAACGTAGCTGACGGCTCCAAGCGCGCCGTCACCCTCCGCAGCGAGCCCAGTCACGCCGCGCACCGTCCGCACCCGGCCGGCGAGGCCGGCGAGGAGCCCGAGACCCTTGCCGGCATAGGGCGATGCCAGGAAGGCGGCTGCGCGCGGCAGGGCAGCGCCGAGATTGGCGGCCGGAGTGGTCAGGAGCAGCCGGTCGATCGGCACGCCGGCGCGTCGGTATTGCGCGGCGAGGAGGAACAGCAGCGGCCCGCTGCCCGCGATCACGGTCGGGCCTTCTGGCACCGCACCGCTGGCCTTGAGGAGGGTCTGGGCGGCTCCCGCCGTCATCACTCCCGGCAGCGTCCATCCCGGGATGGGAAAGGGCCGCTCCAGCGCGCCGGTCGCGATCAGCACGCGGCGCGCAGCAAGCTCCTGCATGCGCCGTTGCCCGCCGGCGCCGGCCTCCGCCACGCCGACGCGAAAGCCTTCGCCTCGCCGCTCGATCGACCAGACGGTCGTGCGCAGCATCAGCGTGGCGGGAGCGCGTCGCATGGCTTCGATCAGCGGGCGCCCGGCGCGATAGGCCTTGCCGAGCAGGGCGATGCGCGCCGGATCGGCCCCTTCGAGGCCACGATAGATCTGGCCGCCCGGCGCGGCGTTCTCGTCGACCAGCACGACGGAGAGACCGGCCGCCGCTGCCTCTGCCGTCGCGGCCAGCCCGGCCGGGCCGGCGCCGATAACCAGGAGGTCAATCATCGGCGATCCCCGTGGTGACCACCATCCCGTCGCGCACCGGCGTGAGGCAGGCCTGCCGCCGCGGGCCGCCGTCGATCGTGACGAGGCACTCGAAGCAGACGCCCATGCCGCAATAGGGCGCGCGCGGGCTGCCGTCGGCGGGCGAACGCCCGGCGGCGGGCGTATCGGCGAGCAGCATGGCGCCCATCACGCTGTCGCCGGGCGCCGCGGCCACGACGCGACCGTCTATGGTCAGCGTCACCGCTCCGGCGGGCTTCGGATCAAGCCGCCTGAACATCGGCGAACCGTTCGGGCGAGAACTGCGCGAAGACATCCGGCAGCGTTCCGCCGGCGACCGCCGCCGCGATCTCCCCGGCATGCACCGAGGCAAGCGTGATGCCGCTGTGGCATGTCGCCAGGAAGGCCGTGCCGCTCGGGTCCACGGCGTAGATCGGCAGGCCGTCCGGCGTCATCACGCGCAGCGCGCCCCAGCTCCGCACCACGGCGAGCGAGGCAAGCGCGGGAAACATGCGCACCGCGCTCGCCGCCAGCTCGGCCAGCACCTCCGTCTCCGTGCCCGTGTCGAAGCCGACGCGCTCCTTCGACGCGCCGATCATGACGCTGCCCTCATCGGTCTGGCGAACCGTGCCGGTCGGGTAGTCGAGCAGGCGGCCGGTGCGCTCGGTGACCAGTATCTGCCCGCGCTCCGGCAGCACCGGCGCCGACAGTCCCAGCATGGGCGCCAGCCGCCCATTGCCGAGCCCGGCGGCGAGCACCACGCGGGCCGCCGCGACCGTGCCGGCCGCCGTGTCGAGGCGATAGCCGCCGCCGGGCTCGCGCGAGATGGCGGCCACCTTCGCGCCGGGCCGATAGTCGACGCCGCGCCGGCGGCAGCCCTCATGCAGCGCGCCGAACAGGCGCAGCACGTTCACATGGCCGTCGAGCGGGCAGAAGGTGGCGCCGACCACCTCGGGCCCGATGGCCGGCAGCAGCCTCGCCGTAGCCGCGTGGTCGAGCACCTCGACCGGGAAGGCGTCGGCTCCGAGGTCGTCGGCGATGCGACGGCAGGCAGCGGCCTGCGTCGTGAGCCCCTCCCCGTCGAGGAAGAGCAGCAGGCCGCCGCGCTGTTCGAGCCCGACGTCGGTGCCGGTCTCGGCGGCGAGGTCGTCGGCGAAGCTGCGCCAGCGGCGCACCGCGCGCGCCGACCAGCGCGCATAATCGGGCCGGCCGAGGCCCTTGCCGTGCACCCACACCAGCGCGAAATTGCCGCGCGAGGCCCGCAGCGCCACGTCGCCCTCGTCGAGCATGACGATGCGGCGGCCGGGGCCGGCGGCGCCGAAGGCGATCGCCGCGCCGACGATGCCGCCGCCCACGACGGCGATGTCGAACTCAGACCTCCGCATAGTGGCACGCGGCGAGATGGCCGTCGGCGAGCCGGCGCAGCGGCGGCGTCTCCTCGCTGCAGCGGCTCGTCGCCTTCCAGCAGCGCGTGCGGAAGCGGCAGCCGGACGGCGGATTGGCGGCACTGGGCTGGTCGCCCTCGAGCACGATGCGGCGCGACTGCCCGCGCGAGGCCGGATCTGGATTCGGCACGCTCGACAGCAGCGCCTGCGTGTAGGGGTGCGCCGGGCGGTCGAAGATGGCGGCGCGATCACCGATTTCGACGATGACGCCGAGATACATCACCACCACTCGCTCGCAGACGTAGCGGACCACGGCGAGGTCGTGGGAGATGAAGAGGAAGGCGATGCCCAGCCGGTCGCGAAGGTCGATCAGCAGGTTGAGGATCTGTGCCTGTATGGAGATGTCGAGCGCCGACACCGGCTCGTCGAGCACCAGCAGCTTCGGCTCCAGCGCCAGCGCCCGCGCGATGCCGACGCGCTGGCGCTGGCCGCCGGAGAACTCGTGCGGGTGGCGATCGCCGTGCTCCTCGGTGAGCCCGACAAGGTCGAGCAGCTCCGAAACGCGCCGCCGACGCTCGGCGGCGCTGCCGATGCGGTGGATGCGCAGCGGCTCGGCGATCAACCGGCGCACCGTCATCTTCGGATCGAGCGAGCCGTAGGGATCCTGGAAGACGATCTGCATGTCGCGCCTGAGGCGCCGGAGCGCGGCCGCATCGAGCCCGGTGACGTCCTCGCCCTGGAAGCGGATTTCGCCGCTGGTCGGCTCGATCAGCCGCAGGATGGCGCGCCCGGTGGTCGACTTGCCGCAGCCGGATTCGCCGACCAGCCCGAGCGCCTCGCCGGCCTTGATGTCGAAGCTGACGTCGTCGACGGCGCGCAGCGGCGGAGCGACCCGTCGGAACAGACCACGAGGGCGGTCGAAGTGCTTCACCAGATGGCGCACCTCGAGGATCGGCGTGGTCGCGGCGTCGTTCATGTCGTTTCCATTTCCCGCTGCGCCGATCCCAGGAGGTGGGTCAGGTGGCAGGCGACGAGGCCCGCACCTTCGCGTGGCAGCAGCGCCGGCACCGTGTCGACGCAGATGGGGTCGCGGTGGCGCTCGTGGAGCGCGCAGCGCGGGTGGAAGGCGCAGCCGCCGGGCAGGCTGGCGATGTTGGGCGGCGACCCGGGGATCGGGGTCAGGCGCCCGCCTGCGGCGGCGAGCTTCGGCCGGCTGGCGAGCAGGCCGCGCGTATAGGGATGGCGCGGCGCCGCGAACACCTCGGCGGTCGTGCCCGTCTCGATCACGCGGCCGGCATACATGACGATCACGCGGTCGGTCGCCTCGGCGACCAGCCCCATGTCGTGGGTGATGAGCAGCATGGCGCTGCCGGTGCCCCGCGCCTGCTGCAGCACCTGCATGACCTGCGCCTGGATGGTGACGTCGAGTGCGGTGGTGGGCTCGTCGGCGATCAGCAGCCGCGGCGCGTTGGCGATGGCCATGGCGATCATGGCGCGCTGGCGCATCCCGCCCGAGAACTGGAACGGGAAGGTGGAGAAGGCCTGCGCCGGATGCGGCAGCTCGACCCGCGACAGCACGGCGAGGGTGCGCTCCCGCAGCGTCTCGCGCGAAAGGCCGGGATTGTGCTCGCGGATCGCCTCCGCGATCTGGTAGCCGACGGTGAAGACCGGGTTGAGCGAGCTCATCGGGTCCTGGAACACCATCGCGATGTCCTTGCCGCGGATGCGCCTCAGCTCGCGCCGCGGAAGGCGCAGGATGTCGCGTCCGGCAAAGACCGCGCTGCCGGCTGCAAGCCGGCTCGAGCGCGCCGGCAGCAGCCCCATCAGCGACTGCACGGTGACGCTCTTGCCCGAGCCGGATTCGCCGACGACGCCGACCGTCTCGCCCTCGAACACGTCGAAGGAGACGCCGTGCAGCGCCCGCAGCCACGAGCGGTCGCGCCGGAATTCGACCGTCAGGTCGCGCACGCTGAGAAGGGGGGCGGGCGTCGTCATCCGCTGCGCGGGTCCAGCCAGTCGCGGATGCCGTCGCCAAGCAGGCTGAAGCCGAACACCGTGACGGTGATCGGCAGGCCGGCCGAGATGACAATCCACGGCGCGGTGAGGAACATGCCCTTGCCCTCGGCGACCATCGAGCCCCAGGTGGCGGTGGGCGGCGGCACGCCGAGGCCGAGGAAGCTCATCGTCGCCTCCACCAGGATGGCGCTCGCCACGGCGACCGTCGACACGACGAGCACGGCGGACAGGATGTTGGGCAGCACATGGACGGCGATGGTGAACAGGTGGCCGGCGCCGAGCGCCCGCGCCGATGCGCCGTAGTCGCGGGCGCGCACGCCGATCACCGCGCTGCGGATGACACGCCCGAAGGTCGGCGTCATCGACAGGCCGATGGCCAGGATCATGTTGCCGAGCGAGGGACCGAGCGCGGCCACGATCGCCAGCGCCAGCAGGATGCTCGGGAAGGCGAGCATGACGTCGAAGACGCGGCCGATCAGCATGTCGGTCTTGCGGCCGACATAGCCGGCCGCGAGCCCCAGCGTCAGCCCGAGGATCGACGCGATCAACACCGAGGCGGGCCCGACGATGAGCGATACGCGCGCCCCGTAGAGCACGCGCGACAGCACGTCGCGGCCGTAGCGGTCGGTGCCGAGCAGGTGCTCGGCCGTACCCGGCGGCCGCAGCCGCGCCACGAGGTTCTGTGCTGCCGGATCGTGCGGCGACAGCCACGGCGCCAGCAGGGCGGCGGCGAACACGACGAGCACGATAACGCCACCGATGGCGATCGAAGGATGCCGGCGCAGCACGGCGAGCGCGTTCACGGCTGCACCCGCGGGTCGAGCAGCGGCTGCAGCAGGTCGACGATCAGGTTGACGAGGATGAACAGCACCGCGATGAGGAAGCACACGCCCTGGACGACCGGGTAGTCGCGCGCCAGCAATGCGTCCAGCAGCAGCTTGCCGAGACCCGGCCGCGCGAAGATCAGCTCGACCACGACCGTGCCGCCGAGCAGATGGCCGAAGTTCAGACCGACGATCGTGACGATGGGGATGGCGGCGTTGCGGAGCGCGTGCCAGTAGACGACGCGCCGCTGCGACAGGCCCTTGGCGTTGGCGGTCCGGACATAGTCCTCGCCGAGCGCCTCGATCATCGCCGAGCGCGTCATGCGCGCCACCAGCGCCATGCCGGCGAGCCCGAGCGTGAGCGAGGGCAGAACCAGCGCGTTGAGCGTGCTCCAGAATCCGCCCGTACCCGCTCCCAGCGTGGGAAACCAGCCGAGCTTGGAGGCGAAGGCGAAGGAGAGCAGGATGCCGATGAGGAAATTGGGCACGGTGACGCCGAGCGTGGAGGCGCCGAGGCACAGATGGTCCACGAGCGTGCCGCGGCGTGCCGCGGCGAGCACGCCCATCGGCACGCCCAGCACGATGGCGACCAGAACGCCGCCGAGCGCGAGCTGCACCGTCGGGGCGAGCCGCTGCGCGATCTCGCCGGCGACGGGCTGGCGGCTGAAGATGGAGACGCCGAGATCGCCGGTGGCGTAGCGGCCGGCGAAGCGCAGGAACTGCACCGGCAGCGGGTCGTTGAGGCCGAGCGCGGTGCGCACCTCCTCCACCTCCGCGGCAGAGGCGTTCTCGCCGAGCATGACGCGGACCGGATCGCCCGGGATGAGCTGCACCACGAAGAACACGACGACGATGGCGCCGAAGAGGGTCGGTATCGCGGCCAGCAACCGCTTGAGGGCCAATCGTGCCAACACTCCGCCTGCACCTTTCACGTCGCAGCCGGCGCGGCCGACCGTCCTGCGTGACGGCCGCGCCTCGATCCCTCCTAGGGCTCGATGGTCACCTTGTCGATGCGGATCGAATTGCGCGCATCGTTGACGAAGTTCTTCACCCAGTTGTGGTGGACGGTGATCGAATTCTCGTGATCGATGAAATAGTAGCCGTTGTAGGCGAAGAACTTCTCCTGCGCCTTGGCGAACACGTCGGCACGCACGGCCTCGTCCATGGTCGACAGGCCCTGCTTGACCCAGGCGTCGATCTCGGGATCGCTGATGCGCGCCCAGTTGGTGGTCGGGATGCTGGAGGAGAGGAACCACAGCCCGATCACGCGGTCCGGCGTCGGGTCCTGGCCGCGGGCGAGCAGGTACATCGGATAGCCCTGCTCGCTGGAGAGCGTGGTGATGAAGGTGTTGAGCTCGACCGGCACCACGTTGATCTTGATGCCGACCTTGGCGAGGTCGGCCTGCACGGCGGTCGCCGGGTCGATGAAGCGGGCCGTGTTGGGCACCATCATGTCGACCGAGAAGCCGTCTGCAAGACCGGCCTCGGCGAGCAGCGCCTTGGCCTTCTCGGGGTCGTAGCTGTACTTCACCACCGGCGTGCGGTGCAGAACCGCCGGCGCGAAGATGCCGTCGGCGAGGGTGGAGAGCCCCTTGAACAGGTTGTCGACCATGTTCTCACGGTCGATCGCGTATGTGATGGCCTCGCGCACCTTGGGGTTGTCGAACGGCGCCACCGTGTCCTTGAAGCCGATGAAGCGGGTCCACAGGCCCGGCACGGCCTGCACCGTAAGCTCCGGATTGGCCTCGTATTCGGCGAGCTTCACGCTGTCCTCGACCGGGATCATGTCGAGGTCGCCTGCCTCGAAGGCGAGCTGCAGCGTGGTGGAGTCGGGCACCGGCGTGTAGGTGACCTTGTCGAGCGTGGCCGGCGTGCCCCAATAGTCGGGGTTCTTTACCAGCAGCACCGACTGGCCGGTGACGCGGCTGTCGAACTGGTACGGCCCGGTGCCGATCGGGTCGAGCGCGAAGCCGGCACCCTTCTCCTCGACCGCCTTCTTGCTGACGATTGCGGTGGCGCGCTGGGCGAGCTTGACCAGCAGCGATGGGTCCGGCGCGCTGAGCTTGATCTCGACGGCATGAGGGCTGGTCGCGCTGATCGACGCGAAGGACCCGATCAGCCGGCGGTTCGGCGCCTTCAGCGCGTCGCCGGTCAACCGCTCGAAGGTGAACACCACGTCGTCGGCGGTGAGCGGCCCGTAGCCCTTGTGGAACGTGGCGTTGTCGACCAGCTCGAAGGTCCAGGTGAGGCCGTCCTGGCTGACCGACCAACTCTTGGCCAGCAGCGGCTCGATCTCGAAGTTGCCGAGCTTGAAGCGCACCAGCCCTTCGTTGATGTTCTGCGACACCGAGGCGTCGGTGATGTTGGTCATGAGCTGCGGGTCGAGCGTGCTGATGTCGGCGACCACGCCGACCTTGAGCTCGCCGGGCGTCGGAGCCGCCGCGGCCGTGCCGACGGTGGCGAAGGTGACGATTGCCGCAAGCGCCGCGGCGGTTTGACGTAACCTATGCATGTCTTGCTCCTTGATCGGGTGAGTTCCGGAATGACGGCATGGCTGCGAAGCCGGCCACGATGGCGGCGGCGCCCCGCTGGGTGGTGAGAGGGGCGAGCGTGGTCAGCGTGGCCTCGTGCAGCGCCGGATCGAAGCAGGCGGTGCCGTCCGGCGGCAGCACCACCCTGTAGTCGAGCGCCCAGGCGTCGCGTGCGGTGGCCTCGATGCACTGGTTGGTGTAGCCGCCGAGCAGGATCACGGTGTCGACGCCGAGCCCGCGCAGGAGAAGGTCGAGCGAGGTGGCGAAGAAACCGGAGGCACGCGGCTTGTCGATGGTGAAGTCGGGCGTCGGCAGGCCGTCGACGATGCGCGTGCCCCAGCTTCCGGGGGCCAGCCCCTCCGCCCCGAGCCAGGGCCGCGCCGCCACCATGCCGGGCGAGGCCACGGCATTGCCCGCCGCGTCGCGGAAGATGAACTGCGAGCACAGCACCACCGGCCGCCCGGCCGAGCGCGCCGCGGCCATGACCGCGGCGATGTCGGGCAGGAGCGCGCGCAGCGGCGCGCAGTCGGCCCCGTGCCGCGCATAGACCCCGTCGGCGTGGCAGAAGTCGTTTGTCATGTCGACGACGATCACGGCGGCCGCGGCGAGGCTCAGGCGATCCTGCCTCAGATATCCGCCCCTGAGATCGCCGTCGCCGGTCATGGCTGCGATCCGTCGGGCTCCACGAGCCCGTAGAGCGCCAGCAGATCGAGCTGGCGGGCTTCGTCGCTGCCCGGCGCAGCCGACAGCGGCAGCCGGTCGAGACCGGCGACCAGCCGCGCCGCCTCGTCGTCGCCCACCTGCATCCAGCGGGTCTCGCCGGCGATGTCGAGCCAGGAGCGCTCCAGCCGGCGGCCGGTGACGCGGGTCTGGGCGTCCCGGCGCCGGTAGCGGCCGCCCCGGCCGGCGAAGCCGGCCAGGCGCTCCCTGGCCTGCCCCTCCGGCATGACCGTGCCATCCTTGATGAGGGGCACGCCGTCTATGCTGAGCGTCGCCTTGTCGACGATGGCGTCGGCGTGCATGGAGCTCATGTTCTTGCCGCCCAGCCCGACCGCGTGGCCGAAGCCGACATGGGCGGTGCCCAGCTTCTTCTCGTCCTCGATGACGACGCCTACGAAACGGGCGGAAGCGTTGGTGCCGATCGCCACCTCGGCGACGACGCGGGCGCTGTCGCCGTGGCGTTCCAGCGCCGCCTCGAACTCGCGCGCCGCCGCGCCGCCGCGCACCCTGGTGACGACGCCGTCGGCGATGGTCAGCTCGACCGGTTCGGCAAGGCTGCCCCTGGAGGTGCTGAGCATGACGTCGGCCACGACCACGCCCTGCGCCGTGCCCTCGATGGGCGCGAAGGCGACCTCGCCGCCGGGGATGTTGCACAGCCCGCCCGATGCCGGCGGCTTGCCGATGTCGAGGAAGGGGCCGCGCGTCCAGCCGCCGAGGCTGGCGGTGAGGTCGGTGCCCCTGGCGGCGGTGATGCGGATCTGGCCGCCGCGCATGAAGCGCTCGCCCCAGACGATGGAGAGGCGCTCGACCTCGTCATAGTCGGCGGTCATCGCTCCTTCGTGGAACATGTCGTAGGTGACGCCCGGCATGCTGAGCACCCGCAGGCCGCTCTCGATCGCCGAGATGACGCCGGCCGAATGGCTCGCCGACCACGTCGTGGTGGACAGGATGGCGACATCCGACACCCGCAGCGCCGCAACCACCTGCGGCGGCAGGTTCTCGCCGTTCATCGTGCGGCCGCGCACGCGGGTGAGCGTAGCGTCGGCGCCGTTGGCGAGCGCCCCTTCGAGCAGGATCGCGCCGACCCGCGGGTCGGTGCCCTCGTCGACGACGATCGAGATGTTCTCGCCGGGCTGGATCGAAAGCTGCCTGGCGATGACCTCAGCGCCCTTGATCATGCGCTTTGCCTCCATTGGTTGACGCCGGAGACAAGATAGTCCCGCAGATCGTTCAGGATTGCCTCGCCGAGCTCGGCGGTCGCCGCGCGCGGATCGCCGACGACGCCGTTGTGGGTGACCGCCGCCAGCCCGCGTTCGAGCAGCTCGTCGAGCGTGAAGTCCGTAAGTCCGCCCGGCTCGGCGAGGTCCATGCGAACCTGGTCGGGCCGCAGGCGCAGCATGATTGAGGTCTCGACCAGGTCGGCCTGCACGGCCGGCAGCTTCTGGTCGAGGCCGCGCGCCCTGGGCGCCCTGACCAGCGCCGCGATGAAATCCTCCAGCACCAGCACCGGCGTCAGCCGCAGCCGCAGGCCATCGGCGAGCGCGGAGAGCTGCGGCAATGCCGCCTGCAGCGGCCGGAAATTGCCGCCATGAGAAGAGGTGAGCACCACCTCGCGAAAGCCCATGCGGGAAAGGTCGCGCAACCGCGCCTCGACTAGCGCGACGAGCAGCTCGGGCGTGATCGTGAAGGTCCCCGCGAAGCCGACATGGTGGTCGGAGCAGCCCGGCGTCACCACCGGCGCCACGAGCGCGCTGCCCAGCGCTTCGGCCAACCGCCGGCCCATCTCGGCGCCGTATGTCGCGTCGGCGTCGCAGGGCAGATGCGGGCCGTGCTGCTCGATCGAGCCGGCCACGAGAACCGCGGTGGTGGCGCCGGCGGCGACCCGATCCGCGATCTCCCGCGATGACATGCTGGCCAGAAACATCGGCGGCTAACCCCGCAGGCAGCGCGGCGGAGCATGGCCAGAATAGCCAGCCGGGAGGCGCGCCCATCTATCCCACATTTGTGACACGGGCCGCAGAAATATGTCAACAGACAAAAGTTTGTTTTATCTAGTGAAACTTTTGTTGCTGAACAGGGTCTCGAGGATCGCGGTGCCGTGCTCAAGATGCTCGAGCAGCAGGCGCTCGTTCGGCGCGTGGATGTTGCCCTCCGGCAGGTCGAGGCCGGTCATCACGGTGGGAATGCCGAGCTCACCGAGCAAGGTCAGCAGCGGCAGCGAGCCGCCTGCCTGAATGAGCAGCGGGCGCGTCCCGAACTCGGTCGCGAAGGCATCGGCCGCCGCCTCGAGCAGCACGCCGTCGCGCCGCAGCACCGCGGGGTCGCTGGCGCCGCGTCTGGTGAGGGTGAGGCTGGCGCCGGCCGGTGCGGCGGCGGCCAGCAGCGTCCGCCTTCTGGCCGGGCGCCAGCCGCAGCGAGACGGCCGCCTCGGCCTCGCACGGGATCGACATGTGGCGCAGCGCCGGCTGGCCCGAGCCGATGGCGTTGACCTCGAAGCTCGGTTCGGCCCACAGCCGGTGGTACATGTCGGCGCCGACGAGGGCATCGGCCGGATGCGTGCCCTGCTCGGCAAGATAGACCAGCGGCTCGGGCAGGAGGTGCAGCGTTTCCTCCACCGGAGGCGGCAGCGGCTGCGCGCCGGCGCGCAGCGGCGCCGGCAGGCGGCCGTCAGGCCCGCGCCGCGCCGCCGCGAGGATGGCCATCAGCGCCTCGATGGCGTTGAGCGCGGCGCCGCCGAACTGCCCCGAATGCAGGTCGCGCTCGCCGGTGCGCACATGCAGGTGATAAGCGAGCGTGCCGCGCGTCGCGATGTAGAAGGCCGGGCGGCCGCGCGCGATCATCGGCCCGTCGAAGATCAGGCAGCCGTCGGGCCGCGGCTCCATCTGCCGCATGCAGTCGAGCGCCAGCGTGCCGGCCCGCTCCTCCGCGCCATCGATCAGGAAGCGGATGTTGATGGCGAGCGCGCCATGGGCGAGCACAGCGCGGACCGCCTCGAGATACATGACGAGATGGCCCTTGTCGTCGACGACGCCGCGGCCGTAGAGCCACTCGCCGCGGATTTCGGAGCGGAAAGGCGGGCTCTCCCACAAGGAGAGGTCGCCGGCCGGCTGCACGTCGAAATGCCCGTAGACGAGCAGCGTCGGGGCCGTTTCGGGGCGGATCTGAGCCGGCAGGTCGGCGAGCAGCACCTGCTCGCCGGGCGAGCGGACGATGCGGGTGGCGGCTCCGAGCGCGGAAAAGCGCGGCTCCAGCCATGCCAGCGCCGCCTCCATGTCGGTGGCATGCGCCGGGTCGACGCCGACGCTCGGTATCGCCACCAGCTCCTCCAGCTCCGGCAGCCAGCGGCTGTAGCGCGTGCGAGCGTCCATGGCGTTCCCCTTTGCCGGAATTCAGATGTGCGCCAGCCGCTGCGCGCAGGCGACCACCTGCGCGCCATAGCGCCGTCGCACCATGTCGTCGTTGTCGGAGCGGTCCAGCACCCAGGATAGACAGACCGCCGACGGCATCTGGCCCGACCGCAGGATGGGCGCGGCCACCGAAGCGACGCGCGGCAGCGTGTTGCTGCAGGAATAGGCGTAGCCGGCGTCGGCCTCGTCCGGCGAGAAGCGGAAGCTGCCGCCATTGCCGATATTGTCGAAGGCGAGGATGGCGGCGCCCGGCGCGTCCTCGACGAGCGCGAAGGTGGCGCCCACCCCGCGCGAGAACTTGATCGGCTCGAGGCTGAGCAGCTCCAGCGTGACCACGTAGTGCTGTCCGGAGCGGGCGCACAGCGCCACAGTCTGCAGCGTCTTGTCGCGCAGATCCTCGAGATAGCGCATCGTCTTCTGCGCCGAGGAATCAGGTCCCAGGGAGCGGCTGCCGAGCTTCAGCGCCGAGAAACCGAGCGTGTAGCGCTTCACACCGGTGAGGTATTCGAGATAGTGGCGCTTGACGAGGTCGGCGGCGATGCGCTTGGCGGTGGCCTTGTCGATGCCGGCCGCGTTGGCGAGCTCGGTTAGCGACACCGGCTCGCTGGCGTCACGCACCGTTTCGAGCAGATCGAGAGCCCGATGCACCGCACGCGTCATGATGGGAGGCTCACCGTTTCATGCAGTAATACAGAATTTCAATGTATGACTGAGCTAATACGCGGAGCTCCGACTATGCAAGTCCGATCTTCGCGCAAGTGGCCGCTGCGAATGATGCGAAGACAATGATTGCCGCTGCTTCGACGGCGCGGCAACGCCAACCCTGACGAATCCGATGAAGGACTGGTCGCGCCTCGCGGATTCTCCGCGAGGCTTCCTCGCTATCCGGCTCGCGCGCCCGCGAAGTGGGCCATCTGCGCGCCGGCTTCGTAGTAGGCTTCCCGCAGCGCCCTGAACGGGCGCGAGGCGGGGAGGGTGACCGGGAGCGGGAGGCCGGCGTCGGCGATCTCGCCGGCGACGTGGCCGGCCAGAACCTTGCCGAAGACGGTGCCCGGAGCGATGCCGCGGCCGTTGTAGCCCGAGAAGCCGACCACCCTCTCGGCGAACCTGTGGAAGCGCGGCACCGCGTCGCTGGTCATGCCGATGCTCCCGTACCAGCCCGACTGGAACCGGACGTCGCGCAGTTGCGGGAACAGCCTGCGCAGCGAACGCATGGCCCAGGCGCGATGGATCGCGCGGCCGCTGTTGCGCAGGGCGCCGAAGCTGCCGAACACCAGCCGGCCCGCCGCGTCCATCCTGAACGACGACAGGATGGTGTTGGTGTCCCAGCATCCCTCGCCGGCCGGGAGGATGGACCGGCGGACGGCCGCGGGAAGCGGCTCGGTCGCGAAGTTGAAGTAGGGCAGATGGACCTGCTCGTCGCGCACGACCTTCCACGGCCCGGTCGAATAGGCGTCGGTGGCCACCACGACCCAGTCGGCCGACACGCTGCCGCCCGGCGTCAGCAGCCGCCAGCGGGCGCCGTCCGGTTCGATCGCGACGACGGGGCTGCCGGTGAACAGGTCCGCGCCCGCGGCGATGGCGGCGCGCGCGAGGCCGCGGGCATAGGCGAGCGGCTGGAGCGTGCCCGCGCGGGGGTCGAACAGGGCGCCCTCATAGGCCGGGGAGCCCGTCCGGCGCGCGGTCTCCTCCCTGGAAAGCAGCTCGACGGGAGCGCCGAGCGCCGTCCACTGGCGGTGGCGCTCGCGCAATTCTACGAGGCCCGCCGCGCCGGCCGCGAGATGCAGCGTGCCGTCCTTGCGCAGCTCGCAGTCGATCGCGTTGTCCTCGATGATCTCACGGACGAGCAGCGGCGCCTCGGACAGTAGGCCCAGGCATCTGGAGCCGTATGGCTCGCCCAGCAGGCGCATGAGATCGTCGGGCATCACCCACATGCCGCCGTTGATCAGCCCCACATTTCGTCCGGCGCCGCCAAATCCGGCCTCGGCAGCCTCGACGACCACCACGTCGATGCCGCGCCCGGCCAGATGCAGGGCCGCCGAAAGCCCGGCATAGCCGGCGCCGACCACGGCCACGTCCGCACTGAGGCGCCCGGTGAGGACGGGCGTGCGAGGGGCCTCGGGCGCGGTCATCGCCCAGAGGCCGTGGGAATCGCGCAGGGTGGGCATTGCCGGACCTTTCGGGTGCTTGACTGGTAGCCGGCCGCGGGCGCGGCGCGCGGCGGCTCTCAGAGCCGCAGGATCTCCCGCGCCTGCGCCGGCGAAGCGACCGGCAGGCCGAGCTGCTTCAAGAGCAGCGCGACGTGCCGCACCGCGTCGGCCGCGCCGCCATGCGCCGGCTGGCCCGGCAGCACGTTGACGCTCTCGTCGAGCCCAACGCGCACATGGGCACCCATCAGCGCGCCCTGCGCGGCGATGCCCATCTGCGCCACGCCGGCGCCGCTCACCGACCAGGCGAAACCGTCGCCGAACGTCCGTTGCAGGGCCTGGCCCGCCGAAAGAAGGTCGTCGATCCTGCGGCCGATCCCGGCGCCGAGATTGAGGTGCGCACGCTGGAAGCCGGAGAAGACTCCTTCGGCGCGCAGCGTGTCAGCATGCGCCAGATGCGAGGCGTCCGAGAATTCGAGAAGCGGCGCCACGCCGTGCGTCCTGCAGGCTTCGGCGTAGCCGACGATGTCGTCATGGGTCACGACGAAGACCGAGCCGCGCGTCCTCTCCAGCGCCTCGCGCTCCCATTCGTATTTCCAGGCGGGATAGGCGGCCACGTACTGGTGCAGCCATTTGTCCTGGCTGCCGAGGGGAACGGCGGCGAGGTCCGGCTTCAGCGCCGCGATCGCCTCGATCCGCTCCCGGGTCGGCTCGGAGGAGGCAGCGGAAAGCTGGACGATCGCGCCGCTCTCGCGCCGGATCTTCGCGACGGCCGCGCCGGGGCCCGCCGATCCGCCCGGCCTGCCCTCGGGCGCGATCCGCCCGTGGATGCTGACCACCGACGCGCCGGCGTCGACCGCCTTCAGCGCCGCTTCGGCGATCGCCTCGGGGTCGCGCGGGATCGAGGCGAGCATCGTCGGGCTGTGTATGCCGCCGGAGATGGAGGCCGTAATGATGACCGGATTCTGCAAGATCTGCACCGAGGTTCGGAACCGGGCCGCCGGACGAAGCGGGCGGCCGGAGCGGCTGCCGGGATGGACTTGCCCGTCCCGGCAGCCGACGTCGGCCTGCTACTGGAGCATCCACTCTTCCCAGCGCTTCTGGATCTTGGCGCGGTTCTCGTACCAGAACTGCGGGTCGATCACGAGCTGGACGGCGAGGTTCTGCTCGGCGGTCGGCATGTCGGCCTGCTCTTCGGCGGAGAACTGCTTCACCACCTCCGGAAGGAGGCTACCGGTGCCGGTGGCGCGCGACAGCTCGACCATCCGCGCCGGGTCGAGATAGCAGAACTTGATGAAGGCCAGCGCGCCTTCCTTGTTCGGCGCGCCCGCCGGAATGGTGATCGGCGAGGTGTTCAGCGACGCCCCGTCCCACATGATCTTCACCGGGACGTTGTCCTTCTTCAGGTTCGCGATGCGGCCGTTGAAGGAGGTGGCGAAGCTCAGCTCGCCCGAGGCGAGGCCCTGGACCGGCTGCTGGGCGCTGGTCCACCACTGCACGATCGACGGCTTGATCTCGCCGAGCTTCTTGAACGCGCGGTCGACGCCGCCTTCCGACCGCAGGACGCCGTAGACCTCCTTGGCGGGGACGCCGTCGGCCATCAACGCGAATTCGAGGTTCTCGACCGGCGAGTTGCGCAGCGAGCGCGGCCCCGGGAACTCCGCCACGTTCCAGAAGTCGGCCCAGCTCTTCATCTCCTTGCCCTGCGGCAGCTTGTCGGTGCGGATGCCGAGCGTGCTGCTGTAGGCCGACGAGGCGATGCCGTGGTCGGGCTTGGCGACGGCCGGCAGCTTGCCGTCCGGGTCGAGCGCGGCCCAGTCGAACGTCTCCAGCCAGCCATTGGTCTTGGCCGTGATGTAGGCCTCACCCTCGGCGCCGGGCGCGATGTCCCACACCACGTTCTTGGTGTCCTGCTGGATCTTGAGCTGCGCCAGCATGTTGTCGGTCACCACCTGCTCGGCGGTGTGGCCGGAGCCGCTGTTGTTGAACGGCTCCAGGCAGATCTTGTTCATGGCGTCGCCGAACGAGCCGCCGTAGTTGGCGACGCGGACGGTGTCGGCCATCGCGGTCCCGCCGAGCAGGAGCGCGAGGCTGGTCGTGCCGAGTATCAGTCGAAACATGCTATCCTCCTTGTTGTCTTGCCAAATGTTCCCCGTCAGAGCCCCTCTGGCGGGTCTCGATCATTCTCCGTCGAAGAGAACCTTGTCCCGGATCAGGCCGTCGATCTCGGCCTCCGGCATGCCGAGCTGCTCGCGCAGCAGGGTGCGCGTGTGCTCGCCGCGGCGGGGAACGAAGCTGTGGCGCCGGGGCGGCGAGTCCGTCATGAAGCGCAGCGGGTTGGCGAGCACGCGCACGGCGGCGCCGTCGTCGTCCTGCACCGCGCCGCGCGCCACCGCCTGCGGATCGTCGTAGACCTCGTCGATGTCGTAGACGGGACCGACAGGAACCTGCCCGTCCTCGAGCAGGGCGATCAGCTCGTCGCGGGGCGTGCGTGCGAACACCGGCTCCAAGAGCGCGTTGAGCTCGGCCTTGTTCGCCACCCTGTCCGCGTTCGTCGCGAATTTCGGGTCGTCGGCCAGATGCGCCAGGCCGATCGCCTCGCACAGGCGGCGGAACTGCAGGTCGTTGCCGATCGCGATCATCACCGGCCCGCCCGCGGCGGCGTAGAGCTGGCAAGGCGCGAAGGACGAATGCGCGGCGCCGTAGCGGCGGGTGACGTAGCCGCCGTTGAGATAGGACGAGGCCGACGCGTTCGCGCTCAGCGCGACGTCGTAGAGGCTGACGTCGATCTTCTGGCCCTTGCCGGTCTGGTTGCGATGCAGGATCGCGAAGAGGATGCCGAGCGTGGCGTAGTGGCCGGTCATCAGGTCGACCAGCGGTACGCCGAGCCGCAGCGGCCCGCCGTCGCGCTCGCCGGTCAGGCTCATCATGCCGCTGTAGGCCTGGGCGATCATGTCGTAACCGGGGAGGCGGCTGCGCGGGCCGGTCTGGCCGAAGCCCGTGATCGAGGCGCAGATCAGGCGCGGGTTGATCGCGAGAAGGTCGTCGGCGCCCAACCCGAAGCGGGCGAGATTGCCGACCTTGAAGTTCTCGGTGAAGACGTCGGCCTTGCGGGCGAGCTGCCTGATCAGCTCCTGGCCGCGCGGCTCGGCGATGTTGACGGCGATGCTCATCTTGCCGCGGTTGAACTGCGCGAAGGCGGCCTCGCCCCAGGTGCGGGCCTCGTCGCCGTAGAGCGCCTCCACCTTCCAGATCGTGGCGCCGAAATCGGCCAGCATCTGCGTGGCGTTGGGGCCGGCCAGCACGCGGGTGAGGTCGAGGACTTTCAGGTCTTGCAGGGGTGTCATGGTGCTTCTCTCATTTGTCTGCCAGCCGGCTGCTCGCGCGGACGATATGGGCCTGCCCGACGATCACGGCCGCCGTTGTGGCGGCAATCAGCATGCTCGTCGCGGCAGCGATGACGGGGGTCAGTTCCTGGCGGACCTCGCCCCAGATCCGCACGGGCAGGGTCTCGATGGTCTGGAAGGTGAAGAGCGCGATCATCAGCTCGTCGAAGGAGACGAAGAAGGAGAAGACGAAGGCGCCGACGAGGGCGGGACGGATCGCGGGGATGGTGATGTGCCTGAAGGCCTGCACCGGGGTCGCGCCGCACATGCGCGCGGCCTTCTCCACCGACACGTCGAGCTTGTTGAGAACCGGCAGCACCGTGGCCACCACGAAGGGCAGCGCCAGCGTCGCGTGCGCCAGCGTCACCACGACGACGGGAAGCGAGCCGGTGAATGGCGCCGTCACCAGCCTTATGCCGAGCGCGAGGATGATGGTCGGGACGATCTGCGCGCCGAGCAGCGCGCCCAGCACAACGTTGACGACCGCGCCGCTGCGGTGACGCAAATAGAGCGCGGCGCAGACGCCGGCCGGAACCGCCACGAGCGCCGCGCAGATCGCGACCCCGACGCTCCAGCCGAGCGCGCCGATCCAGCGCGGGTTCTGGAAGAAGGCGCCATACCATTTGAGGCTGAAGCCGACCGGCGGGAAAGCCAGGTATCGCGTCTCGCTGAACGACATCGGGATGATGACGAGCAGCGGCACCAGCAGGAACAGGAGGATCAGCGCGAACCCCAGGTGCAGCATCCGCGACGAGCCGGCCTCGCGTATCGTGGTCATCGCGGCATCCTCCCGGGGGAGGTGAGCAGCCGGATCGCGAAGGCGAGGATGCCGGCGACGGCGATTCCGACCAGCAGGAGGAGGACGCCGAGCGCGGCCGCCAGGTTCCATTCGAGGGATTCGTTGACGGCCCGGTCGATCATGTTCGAGATCATCGCCTCGCGCGGCCCGCCGAGCAGGTTGGGCGTGATGAAGAAACCGAGGGACAGGACGAAGCAGATGACGAGCGCGTTGGTGATGCCCGAAGCGCTCAGCGGCAGGAATACCTTGCGGAACGCGTAGGCCGGCGACGCGCCGAGGATGCGCGCGGCCTTGATGAAGGTCTGCTCGATGCTGAGCATGCCCGCATACATGATGGTCACCGCCATCGGCAGCAGCACCTGCACCATCGCGGCGTAGACGATGCCGCGGCCGTAGAGGAACTGGATGGGCTGGTCGGTCAGGCCCAGCGCCATGAGCGCCATGTTGGCCGGCCCCTCGCGCCCGAGCAGGATCAGCCAGGAATAGGTGCGGATGAGCGAGCTGACCCACAGGGGCAGGAGCACGACCGCCAGCCAGTTCATGCGCGTGCGGACCGGACGGGTGGCGAGGAAATAGGCGGCGGGATAGCCGATGACCACGCTCAGCACGGCGGCGACGAGCGAGAAGACCAGCGTCCGCGCCAGGATGGTCCTGTAGAGCGTCGAGCCGAATATCTCGCGATAGAATTCGAGCGTCGGCCCGTCCGCGAAGAAGCTCCAGCGGAAGACGACGAGGATCGGCGCGACGAAGCAGACGGCCAGCAGCAAAGCGGCCGGAGCCAGCAGCCAGGCGCTCGACCCTTCGGACCGCATGGAAACGATGCGCCAGGACCGCCACCGCGCACCGCCCGACACGCTGGCTGGCCCGGTGCTCATTCAGACCGCCGGAAAGTAGTGGGCGCTGGACATGCGTATGCCCAGCCGCAAGCGGCTGCCGGCGGGCATGATCGGGGTCGAGGCGCGCCGCTGGTGCTCGACGGTGATGCGGCGGCCGGCGGCGAGCGCGACGGAATAGGAAACCGTGTCGCCGAGGAAATAGGCTTCCTCGACCGTCGCGTCGAAAGCCAGCATGCCGGCCGCATCGGCCGGCCCCACGATCTCGACGTCCTCGGGGCGGACGCACATGTTGACCGTCTCGGCGGCCGCGCCGGCAACCGTATCCGGCAATGCGGCGGTCAGGCCGAGATCCGGGATCTCGATCCGGTTCCCCGGCCGCCTCTGCCCGGGGAAGACGTTGATCCGCCCGACGAACTCGGCGACGTACTGGCTGTCGGGCCTGTCGTAGATCTCCGCCGGCGTGCCGACCTGGGCGATCTCGCCGTCGGTCATGACCGCGATCCGGTCGGAGAGCGCCAGCGCCTCTCCCTGGTCGTGCGTGACGAAAATGACGGTGCAGCCGAGCTCGGCGTGATACCGCTTGATCTCCAGTTGCATGGCCTCGCGCAGCTTGAGGTCGAGCGCACCGAGCGGCTCGTCCATCAGCAGCACGCGCGGCCGCTGTCCGCCCGAAAGCTCGTTCGGCATGCGCGCGCCGAAGGAGCCGAGCCGGACCATCTCCAGCGTCTCGCCGACCCGGCGGGCGATCTCGCTCTTGGCCACCCGCCGCAGCGCGAGCGGGAACGCGACGTTCTGCGCCACCGTCATGTGCGGAAACAGCGAGTATCCCTGGAAGACCATGCCGATCTCCCGCTTCTCGGGAGGCAGGTCGAGGATGGATTTCCCGTCGACCCCCAGCGTTCCGCCCGAGGCGGCGGTGAAGCCGGCGAGGATGTTGAGCGCGGTCGTCTTGCCCGAGCCGCTCGGGCCGAGAAGGGTGACGAACTCGCCGGCTTCGATGGCCAGCGAGAAGCTGCTGAGGGCGACGTCCCGCCGGTAGACCTTCCGGATGCTGGAAAAGAGAATACGCGCGCCCGTCAACGCATTGCCCCTGTGTCGGGAGCCGTTTTCGAGGCCCCACCTCCGGTCTGTCGCGCCAGCCGCGTCGCCGCCTCCAGCCATCGAACGGTATCGTTTCCTTTAGTAGAGCGCAACCGGATTAGATTACGAAAGTGGAAATCCATATCGGATTGTAATCTATCGTTCTTGCCTTTCGCCCCGCCATGCGCCACTGAAACATGCCGGCCGCGGTTGCGGGCGGGGAAATCAGCCGACGGGCATGCGGATGAAAGCCAGGGAAGACATCATCTATCTCGATGCGGCCGAGCTGAGGCGGCTGCTGCCCTACGACCGGCTGATCGACGTCCTGCTGCGCGATCTCTCCGGCGACATTTCCTGCCCGTCCAGGAGCTCGTTCCAGGTGGCGGGCGGCGGCAACGAGCTGCTGACGATGCCGGCCTGGACGGACGACGGCCCGATCGGCGTCAAGCTGGTGACGATCTTCCCCGGCAACAGCGCGCGGGCGATGCCCGGCGTCCATTCGAGCTACGTGCTGTTCGCCGGAAACAACGGCCGGCCGCTCGCCGTCATCGACGGCACGGAACTGACCTTCCGCAGGACGGCGGCGATCTGCGCGCTGGCGACAAGGCTGTTTTCGGCGCCCGGCCCGGGCCGGCTCGCCATGCTGGGCACCGGCGGGCTCGCCCCCCACATCGTGCAGGCCCATGTCGACACCGGGCTGGTCCGGGAGGTCGTCATCTGGGGAAGGCGGGACGAGGCGGCGAGGCAGGCAGCCTCCGCGCTCGCCGACATGGGGATCGAGGTTTCCACGTCGGCGGCGGCGGAAGAGGCCGTGCGCGGGGCCGACATCGTCGTCTGCGCCACCTCGGCCGAGCGGCCGATCCTGCGCTCCGAATGGGTCGCCGACACCGCCCATGTGAACCTGATGGGAAGCTACGCGCCGAACATGCAGGAAGCGGAATCGGCGCTGATCGCGAGGGCGCGGGTGTTCGCGGACAGCAGGGAGGCGGTCATGCAGGAGGCCGGCGACATCCTCCGGCCGATCGCGGAAGGCGTCGTGGCGAAAGATTGCATCGAGGCGGACCTGGTGGAGCTGTCGCGGCGCTTCCACTACGAGCGGCAGCCGGGCCGGCCGACCGTCTTCAAATCCGTCGGCTGGGGCGCGCTGGATCTCATCGCCTCCAGCGAGGCGGTGCGCGGCCGG
>ERZ778021.1815-NODE-1815-length-22294-cov-7.430325_pt1 | contig 22294 bp, 21 predicted proteins | sample MGYA00375751_ERZ778021 | MGnify/ENA primary metagenome ERZ778021 (study PRJEB29350, sample SAMN05389814) | bioreactor metagenome | isolation source: Thiocyanate stock bioreactor | place: South Africa: University of Cape Town | collected 2013-08-29 ... | reverse complement strand
CGCGAAGACATCGATGATGCGCTTGAGCGGCGCCTGCTTGAGCTTGAGCGCGGCCTGGTTGACCACCAGGTGCGAGCTGATCTCCATGATGCGCTCGACTTCCACCAGGTGATTGGCCTTGAGCGTGTTGCCGGTCGAGACCAGATCGACGATGGCGTCGGCCAGCCCGGTGAGCGGTGCCAGCTCCATGGAGCCATAGAGCTTGATCATGTCCACGTGCACGCCCTTGGTGGCGAAGAAGTCGCGCGCGATGCTGGTGTACTTGGTGGCCACGCGCAGACGACCGCCCTGGCGCACGGCCTGCTGGTAGTCGAAGTCGTTGCGCACGGCCACGCTGACGCGGCACTTGGCAATCTGCAGGTCGAGCGGCTGGTACAGGCCCTGGGCGCCGTGCTCGATCAGCACGTCCTTGCCGGTCACGCCCAGGTCGGCGCCGCCGTACTGCACGTAGGTGGGCACGTCGGTGGCGCGCACCAGCACCACGCGCACGCCGGGCTGGTTGGTCGGCAGGATGAGCTTGCGCGACTTTTCCGGGTCTTCCAGCACCTCGATGCCGGCGGCGGCCAGCAGCGGCAGGGTCTCGTCGAAGATGCGGCCTTTGGAGAGTGCGAGGGTGATCATGCGGAGATTCTTTCGATGTCTGCGCCCAGGCCGCGCAGCTTGGCTTCCATGGCGTCGTAGCCACGGTCGAGGTGGTAGATGCGGTCCACCACGGTGTCGCCGCGCGCCACCAGCCCGGCGATGACCAGGCTGGCCGAGGCGCGCAGGTCGGTGGCCATGACGGTGGCACCCGAGAGCTGCGCCCCGCCCGTGACGGTGGCCACGCGCCCGTCGATGGCGATGCGCGCGCCCAGGCGCGCCAGCTCGTTGACGTGCATGAAGCGGTTTTCAAAGATGGTTTCGGCCACCGTCGCCGTACCCTGGGCCACCACGTTCAGCGCCATGAACTGCGCCTGCATGTCGGTGGGAAAGCCGGGGTACTCGGTGGTGCGAAAGCCCTGCGCCTTGAGCTGGGCCGCGCCGGGGCTGTGGATGCGGATGCCGCCCTCCACCGCCTGCACGGCCACGCCGGCGTCGTGTAGCTTGTCGATCACGGCGTCGAGATGGTCGGCGCGGGCATGGCGCAGCAAGGCCTCGCCGCCCGTGGCCGCCACGGCGCACAGGAAGGTGCCGGCCTCGATGCGGTCGGCCACCACCTGGTGCGTGCAGCCGTGCAGCGTGGCCACGCCCTGGATGCGGATGCGGCTGGTGCCGTGGCCTTCGATCTTCGCGCCCATCTTGATGAGCATCTCGGCCAGGTCGGTCACCTCGGGCTCCTGGGCGGCGTTTTCCAGCACGGTTTCGCCCTCGGCCAGCGTGGCGGCCATGAGCAGGTTCTCGGTGCCGGTGACGGTGACCATGTCGGTGGTGATGCGCGCGCCCAGCAGGCGCTGGCGCCCGGCGGGCAGCGCGGCCACCATGTAGCCGTGCTCGACCACGATGTCGGCGCCCATGGCCTGCAGGCCCTTGATGTGCTGATCCACCGGGCGCGAGCCGATGGCGCAGCCGCCCGGCAGCGACACGCGCGCGCGGCCGAAGCGCGCCAGCAGCGGGCCCAGCGCCAGCACCGAGGCGCGCATGGTCTTGACCAGCTCGTAGGGTGCCTCGGGGTTCAGCCCGCCGGGCGCGGTGAAGCTCATGCCGCCGCGCTCGCCGTGCGTCTCGGTGGCCACGCCCATGTGGTCGAGCAGGCGGCGCATGGTGCGCACGTCGTGCAGGCGCGGCACGTTGACCAGGTGCACCGGCTCGGCCGTGAGCAGTGCGGCGCACATCTCGGGCAGCGCGGCGTTCTTGGCGCCGGAGATGGTCACCTCGCCCTGCAGGGAGCGGCCGCCGCGTACCAGTAATTTATCCATGATTTTTAAGCCAAATCGGGCCCTAGCCCTTGTGCAGCAAGCGCCAGCAGCTATGAAGGAAGGAGCAATCTCAGGCCGCTTGCGCGGCCGACCACTCGGCGGGCGTGAAGGTCTTCATCGACAGCGCGTGCACCTCGTCGCGCTGCATCTTGTCGCCCAGCGTGGCGTACACGCGCTGGTGGCGCTGGATCGGACGCTTGCCCTCGAACTCGGCCGAGACGATGGTGGCGTACCAGTGGCGGCCGTCCCCTTCGAGCGCGAGGTACTCGCAGGGCAGGCCTGCGCTGATGATGTCCTTGAGGTGGTCTGCGGTCATTTCATGTTCCATGTGGCTATGTGTCGCCCACGTCCTGCGGCTTGGCGCGGCCCAGGCCAGCAGACGCCGCGCAAGGGCCGCCCCGCAGCGCTGGCGGCGTCCCCCTTCCCGCAAAGCGCAGCTTTGCCAGAGAAGGGGGAAGGAGCGAAGCGACACAGGGGGTTGCTCATTAGTTGCGGATTTTGTAACCCGTGCGCAGCAGGTGCACGGCGAGCGCGCTCACGGCCAGCCAGGCCGTGCCGACGATGGCCAGGCTGAGCCACGGCGAGGTGTCGCTCTGCCCGAAGAAGCCGTAGCGGAAACCGTCCACCATGTAGAAGAACGGGTTCAGGTGGCTCACCTGCTGCCACAGCGGCGGCAGCGACTGGATCGAATAGAACACGCCCGAGAGGAAGGTCATGGGCACGATGATGAAGTTCTGGAACGTGGCCATCTGGTCGAACTTGTCGGCCCACAGCCCGGCCACCACGCCCAGCGTGCCCAGCAGTGCCGCGCCGAGGAAGGCGAACACCACGATCCACGCGGGCGCGGCGAACTCCGGCCGCGCGAACGCCAGCGTGACGGTGAACACGCCCAGCCCCACCAGCAGCCCGCGCAGCACCGAGGAGCCGACGTAGGCCACGAACCAGGCCCAGTGCGACAGCGGCGTGAGCAGCACGAACACCAGGCTGCCCATGATCTTGCTCTGGATGAGGCTGGACGAGCTGTTGGCAAAGGCGTTCTGCAGCACGCTCATCATCACCAGCCCCGGCACGAGGAAGGCGGTGTAGCTCAGGCGGTCATACACCTTGACGTGGTCTTCCAGCACATGGCCAAAGATCAGCAGGTAGAGCACGGCGGTGAGCACGGGCGCGGCGACGGTCTGGAAGGCCACCTTCCAGAAGCGCAGCACCTCCTTGTAGAACAGCGTGCGCCAGCCGGTCATGCGGCCTCCGCGCGGGTATTGCTGGCGCCCATCACCTGCAGGAACACGTCCTCCAGGTCGGCGCGGCGGATCTCCACGTCCTCGGGGGCGATGCCGGCCTGGCGCAGCGCGGCCAGGTGGTGTTCGATCTCGGCGGCGTCGTGCGCGGGCAGTTGCACGATGCGCCCGGTCACGCGCGCCTGCGCGGCCACGGCGGGCGGCAGCGCCGCGTCGGTCTTGAATTGCAGCACGTTGGACGTGGCGGTCTTGAGCAGATCGGACGTGCGCGACAGGGCCACCATGCGCCCGTTCTTCAGCATGGCGATGCGCTGGCACAGCGCCTCGGCCTCTTCCAGGTAATGCGTGGTCAACAGCACCGTGTGGCCCTGCTTGTTGAGTTTGTCGATGAAGTGCCACAGCGTCTGGCGCAGCTCCACGTCGACGCCGGCGGTGGGCTCGTCGAGCACGATGATGGGCGGCTTGTGCACCAGCGCCTGGGCGACCAGCACGCGCCGCTTCATGCCGCCCGAGAGCTGGCGCATGTTGGCCGTGGCCTTGTCGGCCAGGCCGAGGTTTTCGAGCAGTTCGTCGATCCAGGCGTCGTTGCGCTGCACGCCGAAGTAGCCGGACTGGATGCGCAGCGTCTCGCGCACGTTGAAGAACGGGTCGAACACCAATTCCTGCGGCACCACGCCGAGCTGGCGGCGCGCGTTGGCGTAGTCGGCCTGCACGTCGTGCCCGCGCACCAGCACGCGCCCCTGGCTGGCGCGCGCCAGCCCGGCGAGGATGCTGATGAGCGTGGTCTTGCCCGCGCCGTTGGGGCCGAGCAGGCCGAAGAATTCGCCCTCTTCAATGTCCAGGCTGACCTGGTGCAGTGCCTGGAAAGGGCCCTTGGGCGTGGCGTAGGTCTTGGAGACCGATTGGAAGGAGACGGCGGCGGGCATGGGAACCTGCCATTTTACGGTTTCAACCACGGCACTGCTGCCGCGGGGTCAGGCAGCGGCGGGCAGCAAGCCGTCCACGCCATACAGGCCGGCCATGCTCGCCAGGCCGGCGGGCAGGCCCTTGACGGCGAAATCCTTGCCCCGGGTGAGGGCCTCGCGGCGGCATTCGAGCAGCACGGCCAGCGCGGCGCTGTCGAATACCGCCAGCGGCCCGGCATCGACGACGAGACGCGGCCCCTGCAGCGCCTGCAGACCCTGCAGCAGCAAGCGCAGGCAGGCACTGGCCTGGCGGTGGGTCAGCTCGGGCGGCAGGACCAGCATGGCGGCGGCTTACTTGCTCTCGCCCGTGGCGTTGCGCTGGGCCAGGGTGGCGATCAGGCCATCGACGCCCTTGGCGTTGATCTCCTGCGCGAACTGGTTGCGGTAGGTCTCGACCAGCCACACGCCCATGACGTTGAGGTTGTAGATCTTCCAGCCCGCGCCCTCGCCCGGGGTCTTTTCCAGGCGGTAGTCGAGCTGCACCGGGTCGCCCCGGCCGCGCACCTCGGTGCGCACCAGCACGTCGGTGTCATCGGGCTTGGCGCGCAGCGGCTTGACGGTGACGCGCTCGTCCTTGACCTGGGCGAGCGCGCCCGCGTAGGTGCGCACCAGCAGGGTCTTGAATTCCTGCTGCAGGCGTGCCTGCTGCTCGGGCGTGGCCTTGCGCCAGCCCGGGCCCACGGCGGCGGAGGTCATGCGGCGGAAGTTCACGTGCGGCATGACCACCTTGTCCACCAGCGCGACGATCTTCGCAATGTCGCCGGTCTGGAACGACTTGTCGGTACGCAGGGTTTCGAGCGCATCGGCGCTGACGCGCTGGATCAGCGCATCGGGCGCCTCGTCGGCGGCCCATGCGGGCGCGGCCAGGGCCAGCACGGTGCTGGCGCCCAGGCCCAGGGCCAGGCGGTGGAGGGAGCGGCGGTTCATCATGGCGGGCATCCTTTTCTTTTCATTCCTCGGGCGGCAGGCGCCCCGCGTCGTCATCGGCGTCGTTCAGCGGCAGTTCCTGGCCGGCCTGCTGGGCACGCATCTGCAGGTAGGCGTCGCGCGTGAAGGCGTATTTGTCGAGCGCGGCGTAATCCAGCACCGAGGTCACGCCGAGCAGGTTGGCGCGCTTGTTGACGGCGCGCAGCACATACAGCGAATTGCGCACCGGGATGTCGTTGACCCGGCGCGAGACGATGTCGCCCTCCCAGTCCACGACGAAGCCCGCGGTGTCGCGCACGCTCGACGGCCCGAGCAGCGGCAGCACCAGGTACGGGCCGCTGGGCACGCCCCAGCGCGCCATGGTCAGGCCGAAGTCCTGCTTGTGCCGCTCGACGCCAGCCTCGGAGGCGATGTCGAACAGGCCGCCGATGCCCAGCACCGTGTTCACGCTGAAGCGCACGGCGCTGTTGAAGGCGCCTTCGAGCTGCAGCTGCAGCAGGTTGTTGACGAAGGACCAGGCATCGCCCAGGTTGGCGAACACGTTGGTCACGCCCTGGCGCGCCACGCCGGGCACCACGTCCTTGTAGGCCGTGGCCACGGGCTTGACGACGGCGCCGTCCACATCGTCGTTGAAGCGCGACATGGCGCGGTTGTAGCCCTCGAAAGGGTCGGCGGGGTTGGCCTGCGGGCCGCTGGCGCAGCCGGCCAGCAGCGCGGCGCCGAGCAGCGCGGCGGCCGCAACGTGGCCGCGCGCAGCGGTGGAGGGGGTCGTCGTGGAGGTCATTTCTTGTTGGAGTTTCCGGGGGCGCTGCCGCCCTCCTCGGCCTTGCCGTAGAGGAACTGGCCAATGAGGTTTTCCAGCACCACGGCGGACTGGGTGGAGGTCACCTTGTCGCCGTTGGCGAGGTTCTTCTCGTCGGCACCGGGGTCGATGCCGATGTACTGGTCGCCCAGCAGGCCGCTGGTCAGGATCTTGAGCGAGCTGTCGCGCGGGAACTTGTAGCCGTCCTGCAGCGACAGCGTCACCTGGGCCTGGTAGGTGGTGTCGTCGAACGCGATCGACTCCACGCGCCCGACCACCACGCCGGCGCTGCGCACCGCCGCCTTGGGCTTGAGCCCGCCGATGTTGTCGAACAGCGCCGTGACGCGGTAGCCCGACTGGAAGCTGATATTGAGCAGGTTGGCCGACTGCAGCGCCAGGAAAACCAGCGCCGCAGCGCCGATCATGACGAACAGGCCGACCCAGACATCGTTCTTGGAATGCTGCATGGTTGTTTTGTCTTTCAAATGCTGAACATCAGGGCCGTGAGGACGAAGTCCAGGCCCAGCACGGCCAGCGACGCCATGACCACGGTGCGCGTGGTGGCACGCGACACCCCTTCGGGCGTGGGCTTGGCGGCGTAGCCCTGCAGCAGCGCCACGAAAGTCACCGTGAGGCCGAACACGAAGCTCTTGAGCACGCCGTTGCCCAAATCCTGCCAGACATCGACACCGCTCTGCATCTGGCCCCAAAAGGCCCCACCATCAACCCCGATCATCAGCACGCCCACGATCCAGCCCCCAATCACGCCCACGGCGCTGAACACCGCCGCCAGCAGCGGCATCACGATCACGCCGGCCCAGAAGCGCGGCGCCAGGATGCGGCTGACCGGGTCCACCGCCATCATTTCCATGGCACTGAGCTGCTCGCCCGCCTTCATCAGGCCGATCTCGGCCGTGAGCGAGGTGCCCGCGCGCCCGGCGAACAGCAGCGCCGTAACCACGGGCCCGAGCTCGCGCACCAGCGACAGCGCCACGAGCAGGCCCAGCGCCTCGGACGAGCCATAGCGCTGCAGCGTGTAGTAGCCCTGTAGCCCGAGCACGAAGCCCACGAACAGGCCCGACACGGCGATGATGGACAGCGAGTAGTTGCCCAGGAAATGGATCTGGTCGCCCATGAGCTGCGGACGGCGCAGCGCCGTGCCCAGCAGGCGCAGCAATTGCACGAACAGGCGCGTGCCGTGGCCGACGTCCGCCAGCTTGCCGCGCACGGCATGGCCCACATGGGCGGGGTGCCACCAGCTCATCGGCCACCTCCACCATAGGACGTTCCGGCCGGGCCGAAATCCTGCGCCACCTCGGGGCCGGGATAGTGAAAGGGCACCGGCCCCGTGGGCAGCGCGTTGACGAACTGGTGCACCAGCGGGTCCTGGCTGGCGCGCACCTCCTCGGGCGAGCCCTGGGCGGCCACGCAGCCGGGGCCCAGGACGATGACGTGGTCGGCCACGCGGAAAGTTTCGTCGAGGTCGTGCGACACCAGGATGGTGGTCAGCCCCATGGCGTCGTTGAGGCGGCGGATGAGCTGGGCCGCCGTGCCCAGGGAAATCGGGTCGAGCCCGGCGAAAGGCTCGTCGTACATGACCAGTTCCGGGTCCAGGACGATGGCCCGCGCCAGCGCCACGCGCCGCGCCATGCCGCCCGAAACCTGGCTGGGCATCAGGTCGCGCGCGCCGCGCAGCCCGACGGCGTGCAGCTTCATCAGCACGATGTCGCGCACCAGCTCGTTCGGCAGATCGGTGTGCTCGCGCAGCGGAAAGGCCACGTTCTCGAACACGCTCATGTCGGTGAACAGGGCGCCGAACTGGAACAGCATGCCCATGCGGCGGCGCGCGGCGAAAAGCTGCTCGCGCGCCATGGCGCCCACGTCCTGCCCGTCGAACAGCACCTGGCCCTGCTGCGCGCGCTGCTGGCCGCCGATCAGGCGCAGCACCGTGGTCTTGCCACCGCCCGAGGCGCCCATCAGCGCCGTGACCTTGCCGCGCGGCACCTGCAGCGAGACGTCGCGCAGGATCACGCGCTCGCCATACGAGAACGTGACGTTGCGCAGTTCCACCAAAAGAGCGGGTTCAGCCATGCTGCGGAGGGGTTGGGGGTGTTGGGATGGAGGCGATTGTCAGGGCAAACCCGGAAACCGCGATGGTAACAGAACATACATTCATGCATGTTTGTAAATTGCATCACAACATGCTCTGCAGAAACGCCCGCGTGCGCGCATGGCGCGGCCGGGCGAAGAACTCGGCGGCAGGGGCCTGCTCGATGAGTTCGCCCCCGTCCATGAACGCGACGCGGTGCGCCACTTCGCGGGCGAAGCCCATCTCGTGCGTGACCACCAGCATGGTCATGTGCTCCTGCGCCAGTTCGCGCATGGTGCGCAGCACCTCCCCGGTCAGCTCGGGGTCGAGCGCCGAGGTGGGCTCGTCGAACAGCATGATGTCCGGCTCCATGCACAGGGCCCGGGCAATGGCCACGCGCTGCTTCTGGCCGCCGGACAGGCGTGCCGGGTAGTTGTCGCGCTTGGCCGACAGGCCGACCTTGGCGAGCAGCTTTTCGGCCCGCGCCACGGCCACGTCGCGCGCCACGCCCTGGACCACCAGCGGCGCCTCGATGAGGTTCTCCAGCACCGTGAGGTGCGGGAACAGGTTGAAATGCTGGAACACCATGCCCGTCTTGGCGCAGATGCGGCGCACCTGCGCCTCGGCCGGGTAGCGACAGTGGCCCTGGGCGTCGGTGCTGGCCAGCACCTCGCCCTCGATAGCGATCTGGCCGCCGTCGATGGTCTCCAGGTGGTTCAGGCAGCGCAGGAAGGTGCTCTTGCCCGAACCCGACGGCCCGATCACCGCCACCACTTCGCCACGCGCCACCGAGAGCGACACGCCGCGCAGCACCTCGTGGTGGCCGAAGCGCTTGCGCAGATCGCGCGCGTCGATCATCGGGGCCTCACTGGTCGAATTTGGCATAGCGTTGCTCCAGACGCTGGAAGGCCCAGGTGAGCACCAGGGTCATGACGAGGTAGAAAGCCGCGGCCACGATGAACGGCGTGGTCGTGAAGTCGCGCTGCACGATGCCGCGCGCGGCGCGCAGCAGGTCGTTCAGCGCCAGCACGTAGATAAGCGAGGTGTCCTTGACCAGCGTGATGGTCTCGTTGCTCATGGGCGGCAGGATGTTGCGCACCATCTGCGGCAGCACGATGCGGCGCATCGTTTGCCCATAGTTCATGCCCAGCACCTTGGCAGCCTCGTACTGGCCACGGTCCACCGACTGGATGCCGGCGCGGAAGATCTCGGCGAAGTACGCCGCGTAGTTCAGGGCGAACGCCGCCACGGCGGCCGGAAAGTCCGGCAGGCGCACGCCGATCACCGGCACGAACGGCAGCGCGAAGTAGATGAAGAGCATCTGCAGCATGAGCGGCGTGCCACGCATGAGCCAGATGTAGCCGTTGACGCATGCCGACAACGGCTTGAGGCGCGACACCCGCGCCAGTGCCAGCGCCAGTCCCAGGGGTACCGCCAGCGCCAGCGTGATGAGAAACAGCTTCAGGGTGACTGCGGCGCCTTGCGCCAACGGCCCCAAAAGAGAGAGTACGTAATCCATGGGGTCACGACAGTTCAGTGTCTTGCACGGCCCGCAGCCGTTGCAACTGGCGCGCCCTAAGCCAGCAGACGCCGCGCAAGGGCCGCCCCGCCGCGCTGGCGGCGTCCCCCTTCCCGCAAAGCGCAGCTTTGCCAGAGAAGGGGGAAGGAGCGAAGCGACACAGGGGGTTGTTCGCTATTACTTGATGATGTTCTTGCCGAACCACTGCTCGGCGATCTTCGCGGCGCTGCCGTCGGCCTTCATGTCGGCCAGGGCCTTGTCGATCTTGCCGTGCAGCTCGGTGTCGTCCTTGCGCAGGCCGACGCCGTACTCTTCGGTGCCGAAGTTGTCTTCCAGCACGGCGTACTGGTCAGGCTTCTTGGCCACGTAGTAGCGGCCCACCACTTCGTCCACCACCACGGCTTCGAGGCGGCCGGTGGTCAGGTCCATCAGCGCGGTCACGTTGTCGCCGAAGGTCTTGAGTTCCTTGAACGACTTGTAGACGGCCTCTTCCTTCTTGATGGCGTCCACGGCGCTGGAGCCTTCCTGGGCGCCCACCACCTTGCCGGCCAGGTCGGCCTTGGCCTTGATGGCCGAGCCCGCTGCCACCACGATGATCTGGTGGTTTTCCATGTAGGGCGCGGTGAACAGGATGTTCTGCTTGCGCTCCTCGGTAATGGTCAGGCCGTTCCACAGCGCGTCCACGCGCTTGCCGGAGAGTTCGGCTTCCTTGGCGCTCCAGTCGATGGGCTTGAACTCGACTTCCAGGCCCAGGCGCTTGGCGGCCTCCTTGGCCATGTCGATGTCGAAGCCGACGAGCTGGTTCTTCTCGTCGCGGAAGCCCATGGGCGGGAAGTTGTCGTCCAGGCCCACGACGATCTTGGTCACCGCGACAGGGGCAGGCGCGGGGGCGGCGGCGGGCGCTGCGGGCTCCTGCTTGGAGCAACCGGCGAGCACGGCGCCCAGGGTGAGCAGGGCTACGGTAGCAAACTTCTTCATGGCGTGGCGATCCTTGAAAAGAACGGACAAGGGGAAATCCCCGAACAAAACCCAGCATTGTCCCACCGAAGCCGCCGCGCGGGGCCCATGCCCCGCAAAGTCACCCGGCCCTAGCCCGGCCCCGCCGCGCCCCCGTCCATCAGCAGGCCCTGGTGGCGCGCCACCACGTCGCGCAGGAAATCCCACAGCGCACGCACCCGCGCCAGGTCGCGGCGGTTCGCGGGCGCGGCAATCCAGAAGGTGCGCTGCACGTCGATCACCTCGGGCAGCACGGGCACCAGTTGCGGGCTGTGCGCCGCCATGAAGCACGGCAGCACCGCCAGCCCGCGCCCGGCGCACGCCACGTTGTACTGCGCCACCACGCTGGTGCTGCGCAGGGGCGTGTGCGCCTGCGGCACGACGGCGGCCAGGTAGCGCAGCTCGTTGCTGAACACCAGCTCCTCGACATAGCCCACAAAGCGGTGCCCGCGCAGGTCGCGCGGATGGGTGATGGGCGCATGGCGCGCCAGGTAGTCCCGGCTGGCGTACAGGCGCAAGCGGTAGTCGCACAGCTTGCTGCACACCTGGCCACTGCTGTGCGGGCGCTCCACGTTCACGGCCAGGTCGGCCTCGCGCTGCGAGAGGTTGATGAAGCGCGGCACGATGAGCAGCTCAACCTGGATGCCCGGATGGCGCTCGGTGAAGTGGCTCAGGTGCTGGGCCAGGAAGAAACTGCCGAACCCTTCGGTGGCCCCCAGGCACACGTGGCCGGTCAGCGCATGGCGCTCGCCGCCGATGTCCTCGCCCACCCGCACCATGGAGTTCTCCATCTGCTCCACATGCTCCAGCAGGCGGTGCCCGGCCATGGTCAGCACATGGCCGGCGGGGGTGCGCTCGAACAACTGCGCCCCCAGCTCCTTCTCCAGCCGGTGCAACCGGCGCGTGATGGTGGAGTGGTCCACCTCCAGGCGGCGCGCCGCCTCCTGCGCGGACTGGGCGCGCACCACGGCGAGAAACAGGCGCAGGTTGTCCCAGTTGGTGTGCTCGATGGCCATGGTGCTGCCGGTTAGTGGTGCAAATTTGCAAGAAGGATATGCCCAAAAACCGTATCCGCTTGCAGAAGTGCTGAATTAAAGTGGCCCTGGGCATGGCGCACGCCAGAGACCCGCAAGACACCAAGGAGACATTTCATGCGATTCATCCGACATTCGTTGGCCCTGGCCGTGCTCGCGCTCGGCGCCACGGCCCAGGCCCAGATTTCCGGCGACATGGTCAAGATCGGTGTGCTGACCGACATGGCCGGCCCCTACTCCGGCATGGGCGGCGCGGGCTCGGTGGTGGCCGCGAAGATGGCCGTTCAGGACTGCCTGCAGGCCGAGTGCAAGGGCATGAAGATCGAGGTGGTGAGCGCCGACCACCAGAACAAGGCCGACATCGCCGCCACCAAGGCGCGCGAGTGGCTGGACCGCGACGGCGTGGACGCCATCGCCGACATCACCAACTCCGCCGCCGCGCTGGCCGTGCAGAAGCTGGTGCGCGAAAAGGGCGGCATCGCCATGCACAGCGGCCCGGCCACCACGCGCCTGACCGACGACGAGTGCGCGGAGAACGGCTTCCACTGGATGTTCGACACCTACTCATCGGCCTCCGGCGCGGCCGCCGCGCTGACGAAGAACGGCGACAAGAGCTGGTTCTTCGTCACGGTGGACTACGCCTTCGGCCACTCGCTGGAAAAGGACGCCACCGAGATGGTGCAGGCCAACGGCGGCACGGTGCTGGGCAGCGTGCGCCATCCGCTGAACGCGAGCGACTTCTCCTCCTTCATCCTGCAGGCGCAGAACTCCAAGGCCCAGGTGATCGGCCTGGCCAACGGCGCGCAGGACACGGTGAACGCCATCAAGGCGGCGCGCGAGTTCGGCATCGGCGGCAAGGGCCAGAAGGTGGCGTCGCTGCTCATGTTCCTGACCGACGTGCACTCGCTCGGCCTGCGCCAGGCGCAGGGGCTGATGTTCTCCGAGGGCTTCTACTGGGACATGGACGAGAAGACCCGCGCCTTCGCCACCCGCTTCGAGAAGCTGCACAAGGGCTTCAAGCCCACCATGGTGCAGGCCGGCGTGTATTCCAGCGTGCGCCACTACCTGAAGGCCGTGGCGGCGGCCAAGACCGATGACTCCAAGGCCGTGGCCCAAAAGATGCGCGAGCTGCCCATCGACGACCCGGTGATGCGCAACGCCAGCATCCGCCCCGACGGCCGCGTGATCCACGACATGTACCTGTTCCAGGTCAAGGCCCCGAACGAATCCAAGGGTGCCTGGGACTACTACAAGACCGTCAGCACCATCCCCGCCAACATCGCCTTCAAGCCCCTGGCGCAGTCGAGCTGCCCGCTGGTGAAGAAATGAACCCCGGAGCCCCCCACATGACCACCCCGACCACCATCCACCACTTCATCGGCGGCAAGCCCTACCCCTCCCAGGCCACCGCGTGGCGCGACGTGACCAACCCTGCCACGCAGGAAGTCGTGGCCCGCGTGCCCTTCGCCACGCGCGACGAGGTGAACCTGGCCGTCGCCAACGCGCAAGAGGCCTTCCAAACCTGGCGCAGCACCTCGCTGGGCGCGCGCATGCGCATCATGCTGAAGCTGCAGCACCTGATCCGCGAGCACACGGCCGAGCTGGCCCAGCTCATCACGCGCGAGCACGGCAAGACCCTGCCCGACGCCGAAGGCGAAGTGGCGCGCGGCCTGGAGGTGGTGGAGCACGCCTGCTCCATCACCACGCTGCAACTGGGCGAGATCGCCGAGAACGCCGCCACCGGCGTGGACGTGTACAACCTGCTGCAGCCGCTGGGCGTGGGCGCGGGCATCACTGCGTTCAACTTCCCGGTGATGCTGCCCTGCTTCATGTTCCCCATGGCCATCGCCTGCGGCAACACCTTCGTGCTCAAGCCCTCGGAGCAGGACCCCAGCTCCACCATGCGCCTGGTGGAACTGGCGCACGAGGCCGGCGTGCCGCCCGGCGTGCTCAACGTGGTCCACGGCGGCCCGGAAGTGGCCGACATGCTCTGCGACCACCCCGACATCAAGGCGCTCTCGTTCATCGGCTCCACCCACGTGGGCACGCACATCTACCGCCGCGCGAGCGAGGCGGGCAAGCGCGTGCAGTCCATGATGGGCGCCAAGAACCACTGCGTGGTGATGCCCGACGCGCCCAAGGAGCATGCGCTGAACAACCTGCTGGGCTCGGCCTTCGGCGCCGCCGGCCAGCGCTGCATGGCGAATTCGGTGGCCGTGTTCGTGGGCGCCGCGCGCGACTGGCTGCCCGAGCTGGTGGAAAAGTCCAAGGCCATGAAGGTCGGCCCCGGCACCGACCGCGGCGCCGACCTGGGCCCGCTGGTCAACCCGCGCGCCAAGGAGCGCGTGGTGGGCCTGATCGACTCCGGCGTGGCGCAGGGCGCCAAGCTGCTGCTCGACGGCCGCGGCTGCGTGGTGCCCGGCTACGAGAAGGGCAACTTCGTCGGCCCCACGGTGTTTGCCGACGTGACCGACGCCATGGACATCTACCAGCAGGAGATCTTCGGCCCCGTGCTCAACGTGGTCTGCGTGGACACGCTGGAAGACGCCATCGCCTTCATCAACCGCAACCCCAACGGCAACGGCACCTCCATCTTCACCAGCAGCGGCTGGGCGGCGCGCAAGTACCAGCACGACATCAACGTGGGCCAGGTCGGCATCAACGTGCCGATCCCCGTGCCCGTGGCCTACTTCAGCTTCACCGGCTCGCGCGCCTCCAAGCTCGGCGACCTGGGCCCCAACGGCAAGCAGGCGGTGCAGTTCTGGACGCAGACCAAGACCGTCACCGCCCGCTGGTACGAGGAAGGCAGCCGCTCGGACGGGGTGAACACCACCATTTCGATGAAGTAGGCCCAGCCCCTCCCATCCCCCGGCAAGCGCTGGCGGCCCTGCGTTGCATGGCGGCCAGCGCTTTTTCAATGGTGTTTCTTATTACAGATAAAAATGGCCTTCAGCCCTTATCTGGCAAGCGCAAGCAGCTATCAAAACAAAAGCGCACGCGGCCTCAGAAACGCCGGCTGATGGTGAAGCTGCCGTACACCGGCACCTCCTGCTGCCCCCGGAACTCGCGGCTGCGGTGGTAGCGCGCGAAGGCGAACTTCCATTCGTCCCAGGTCACCGCGAGGCCGTAGCCGACATCCGCCACCAGCGCGCGCTTGTCCACGTGGTGGCTGGCCTTGAAGGTGTTGCCGTCCAGGCTGATGTCGCGCAGCACCCAGCGGGCATCGGTGGCCACGAACAGGTGCCCCGCCCAGCCCTGCTGGCGCCCGGCCGCCCGAAGGGGCGTGGTGTTCTCGCCCGCCGGGCGCAGCGGCGCCGTGCCCAGGTCGTCGGGCAGGCGGTAGCCCCAGCGCAACTCGGCCCCGGCATTGGCATAAGTGGCGAAATTGCCCAGGCTCGCGCCCCAGTGGCCCGTGGCGTCCCAGCCCCACCCGCCGGTGGGCGCATACCGCACGCCGCGCCGGCGCTGCTCGTACAGCAGCTGCGCCACCGGTTCGTCACGCAGTTGGTTGTCCCAGCCGTCGAACGGGTCCACGCCGATGATGTGGTGCCAGCCGTTCTGCACCTGCCGCCCGCGCGCCGACGGCCCGACGATGCCCAGGCGCAACTGGGCCGTGTGCAGCGTGCCGTCGCGCCGGGCGTTGTAGCCCACGCTGAACAGCAGCGCGGCGGCATAGGGGCGGTCGTCGGCAATCAGGTCGGTGCGCGTGCGATCGGTGGGGGTGTAGAGCACCTGGCCGAAGCCGAGCACCATGTTCTGCTCGTCCTGCCCGCTATGCCGCAGCCAGGTCAGGTGCTTGTTCAGGCTGCGTACGGCCTCGGGCAGGCAAGGATCGTCCAGATCACGCGCGAGATTGGGCGAAACCCAGGTGGCCAGGAAGCCGTTGGAATAGCCCTGGTCCTGCCCCACGCCGCCGAACATGTCGTTGTCGATGCGCAGGTTGAACGTGGCGCCCGCGCCGGGGCCAGGGCATTCGTGCGCTCCCGCCTGGGCGGGCCATGGCAGGCAGGCGGCGGCCAGCGCCAGCACCAGCGCGCGGCCATGTGGGTGCATGCGTTGAAGCGTGTTCATGGCCTGACAGCATAAGGGGCCCACGGAACAACGCCCTGCGAACGCCAAGGATATCTATTCATATTTCCGCATGACCGCAGAGTAATATCCCTGGGAACGCCTGATTTTATCTATTCACAAATTCATTCCACCATGGCCCGTGACCGCGACTTCGCTCTTCTGGCGCTGCAGGCATTGCGCCGCCAGGGCTGCGTGCTGGCCAGCGCCGAACTGCAGGCCGCGCTGGGCGTGAGCCAGCCCACCGTATCGCGCACGCTGGCGCCGCTGATCCAGGCGGGCCAGGTGCGCAAGGTGGGCGCGGCGCGCTCGCAGCGCTATGTGCTGCCACGCCACGTGCCCGGCGTGGGCAGCGAAGTGCGCGTGATGCGCATCGACGGCTTGGGCCAGCCCTCGCCGTTCGCGCGCATGGTGCCGCTCGAAGGCGGCGCCTTCTGGGTGGAGGAGGCCGATGGCCTGAACGCCCGGCACGATGGCCTGCCCTGGTTCCTGGAGGACATGCGCCCGCAGGGCTTCATGGGCCGCACCTTCGCGCATGCCCATCCCGAGCTGCAACTGGGCAGCGACCCGCGCCACTGGAGCGACGACGACGTGCTGCGCGCCATGACGCTGTACGGCGACGACCTGCCCGGCAACCTCATCATGGGCGACGGGGCCTTCCAGCGCTTTCATGCGCTGGCGCGGCGCGCGTCGCGCGTGGCCTGCGCGCACGACTACCCGCTGCTGGCCGACCAGGCCATGCGGGGCGCGCACCCCGGCTCCTCCGCCGGGGGAGAGCAGCCCAAGTTCTGCACCATCGCCGCGGGGCGGCACGTGATCGTGAAGTTTTCGCCTGGCGGCAACGCCCCCACCGACCAGCGCCTGCGCGACCTGCTGGTGTGCGAGCACCTGGCGCTGTGCACACTGGCGCAGGCCGGGCTGCCCGCGGCGCGCACGCAGCTCTTCGAGGGCGCGGGGCGCGTGTTCCTCGAATCCGAGCGCTTCGACCGCACGCCGCTGCGCGCCGAAGACGGCGATACGGGCCTGGGCGGGCGCATCGGCATGGTGTCGCTGCAGGTCTACAACGCCGAGTACGTGGGCGACATCGACAACTGGGCCGCCACCGCCGACCGCATGGCCGCACGCGGCCTGCTCACCCCGGCAGACGCGCGCACGCTGCGCCTGCTGGAGGCCTACGGCCAGCTCATCGCCAACACCGACCGGCACTACGGCAACATCTCGCTGGTGCTGCGTGACGACGATTGGGCGCTGTCGCCCACCTACGACATGCTGCCCATGCTCTACGCCCCGGTAGGCAGTGAACTGGTGCCGCAAGACTTCGCCAGCCGCCCGCTGCAACCCGCGGCCGCCACCCTGGGCGAGTGGCCCGAAGCGCAGGCGCTGGCGCAGCGCTTCTGGCGGGCGGCGGCGGCGGACGAACGGGTGTCGGCCGGCTTTCGCGCCATCGCGGCCGAGAATGCAGACATCGTCAGTCGCCACTGAACCCGTGCTGCGCAGCCTTCACGGCTGCGCAGACCACCAGCCCCGCGTGCGCAGCGCCCCAGGCTGAACAGCGGCGCTACGCCGCCCGGGCTCCAGACCACGCCGTCTCCCGTCACGCCGCCATCGCCCGCCCAGCCGGCAGTCACCCTGCGATGGGCAGGCCGCCGCAGCATGCAGCGAATCAGGCCAAAACAGCCCCCAGCCCTTGGCAGACAAGCGCTGGCAGCTATCAAATTTGCACATCGGTGTACACATCGGCCAGCGGCAGGCCGATGTCCGGGCCATCGATGCGGCGCCGGGATACCTGCTTGCTGCCCCCCGCTTTCTTCGCTTCCCTTTTTTTGAAACCATGAACTTCCCGGAACAAACAGCCGCCTTCCTCACCCACTGCGGCAGCGCCATCAGCCTTTCCAAGCACACGCTCAGGGCCTACGCCTCGGACCTCAAGGACGCGGGCGCCTTCTTCATGCGCAAAGGCAGGCAGGACGCCATCGCCAAGGACGACATACGCCAGTACATCCGGCACATGCGCGAAGAACGCGCACTCAAGGAAAGCACGATCAAACGGCGCCTGGCGTCACTGAAACTGCTGTTTCGCTGGCTGTGCGAGGAAGAGGCCATCACGAGCAACCCCTTCACCGGCCTGAACGAACGCATTCGCCTGCCGCGCCAGTTGCCCAGAACCCTGGACCGCTCGCACACCGCCCTGCTCCACCGCGCCGTCAGCCGGCCCAGCGGCGCGCACGACTTTGACGCCTTCAGCCGGCGAACCGCCATCCAGCTCTTGCTGGAAACGGGAATCCGCGTGGGCGAGCTGTCGAACATCCTCGTGGACGACCTGTCCCTCGCCGACCATGTTCTGAGGATTCGTGGAAAAGGCAACCGGCAAAGAATCGTCTACATCCTGGCCGCGCCCCTGCGCCATGCACTCCAGCGGTACCTGGAGCAGCGGCAGAAGGTACAGGCCACGGGCGCGCGGCTGTTCATCACCGCCAACGGCCACAGCCTCACCCCGCCCAGGCTGCGCCAGTCACTGCGGGAAATCGCCACCACCGCCGGAATCCAGCGCCGCGTCACCCCACACATGCTCCGGCACACGCGCGCGACCCGCTGGCTGGAAGCTGGGCTGGACATCCGGCACGTCCAGAAACTGCTGGGGCATCACAGCATCTCCACGACGGAGATTTATACCCATGTGTCGGATCAGGGGTTGCTGGAGGCGTTGCGGAGGGCGGGGGTGGGTGATAACTAGGAATTATGAATCATGGAAAAAACGCTTTTCACCGTTGAGCGGCCTGGCAATGACTACAGTGGAATGTCGTTCCAAAATATAAGCATGAGAGATCAGAAAAGAAAAGACAATTTCTTCAACGGAGTTGATCTCGTTGATTCGGAAATAGTTGGCACCGATCTCTCGTATTGTGAGTTCAGCGAAGCCTTGATGAAAAATTGCAGCATTTTGTCCAGTAATTTTTCCAATTCTGATTTCGTCAATAGCTCCTTTGAGGGTTGTCAATTTTCTGATTGTATTTTTTTGACTGGAGAGTGGCGGAATGCGAAATTTCGTTCGTGTCGTTTCATTAATTGCAATTTCGACCGAACGACCATCACCTTGACCTATTTCTCCGATTGTTATTTCGATGACAGGTCGTTGCAAAGCATGTTGCATCGGGCGGTTGCGCAGAATGTATTTAGCAATTGCGAATTCCCGTGGCCTGTGGAGGACGAGATTTTTGCTTCTCGAAATTTTGGGATACCCTGCATTCTGGAAAATAGTGGGCAAATTGTTCCAAACACAAGAATAAGCATTGAGCAGCTTTGCTTGCTAAACAACCAAGGCAAGATGGCGGTCACTGATTTACTGGATGCCATGCGGGGTATTTTTGAAGAAATTTCCAGAAACGGGCGTTATCGGGTGAGTGTTTTTGAATTCATGAAAAACGTTGTGCACGCCATAGCCACAGAAAGAAAAATATCACCAACTTCCTTGATTGCCCTGGAAGGGGTGATAACAGAATTCTCTCGCCAAGTTGAAGATAAGGCGGTTTTCAATGTCATCATGATGTTGATCGTGGAAATACGCTCCATGCTATTTGAAATTTGCACTTCAGAAAATATGGATGCGCATGCCATGGCGCAATGCGAGGTGGTACGAATCCAATTGCATTTTGATAACACCTTCGATTATGATACTATAAAATATCTTGTGGAAAGCATTTTGGCGATTGGGCATTTCCCCCCTGATGCTATTCGCATTGAGAAAGTGGAGTACGGCTCGACTTTTGTGGATCTCCTGCCGGTTGTCGTTATATTTCTCGGCCCGACGCTTACAGTGACAAATTTCACACTTCGCCAAGCGACCATTACTGTTGAACGCATAGGGGAGTTGGTGGGGGCGGTGAAGAAATTGATGATTACTCTGGATGATGATTCGAGTGGCAGCGGCAAATCAAAAACCGTCCGAGAAAAGCAGGCCGGTGCCATCGTGGATGGAAAAATGGGTTCCAAGGAGCTGGCGGCGGCAAGGGAATTGATGCGCGACAAGGGTGATAATTTGGTCAAGCTAGACACAAAAGTTGATATCCACTTCACCATAAAGTAAGGCAATTTGGGGTGAGAGCAGGTTGATTCGATGGTGATTGGGGTATCTGCTTTGCCCGAAATAATTGCCATCCATCAAAATTTGATTTCGAGTTTTTTGCTTTGTCATCTCACCCAATTCTTCAAAGCAAAAATAACCACAATCTGGCTGCCAGGATGCCTGAATACAGCCTTTCTGCCGCAAGTAACCATGGCGATGCGAAGCCAAGGCCATGAGTTTCTTGGGGAATTGATGGTGCTGAATAAGGTTGAGCGTGGAGTGCAGCAGCGCCATGGTCTCGAAAGATAAAGATGCAAAAATCATCGAATTCAGCGTGGAAATCTCCTGATAGAACCTTTCCGGGGTGAGTACATAGCTTGCACGATAGCCATGCAACATTAATTGCTTGGTCGGGCATACAATTCTCAGCGTCGAAGACGGATCGAAGACGGATACATCATTTTTTGCGCACCCTTCCCATTCCAGGTACTGAAAGCTGCCATCAATGACAATGATTGACCCTGTCGTTGCCTGCCATTTCCCAATCTCGCTTGCGACATGGGGGCGGATTTTTATTCCCGCATACCATATCGGATCGGTGATGAAAATAATGGTTTTTTTATCGGGAAGATTAAGGGAGAAGTCTGCTTCAAATGGATGTCTGTTGTTGATGGGGCGCGCTCTGATACCAAGCATTTTCATGGAAAATAAGAGCGAGTGATAGGCGGGGGCTAAATAAAAAATCTCCCGCACACCCTGATTGTGCATCCAGGCGGAAATCAGGTAGAGAATCTGGGTGGAAGCGCTGCCAAAAAATATTCTTTCAGGCGTTGCGTTGTCTACTGTTTTATGAAAACTCTTGAAATCCTGCTCAATTTTTGGAAATTGATCTGCATAAAGGTATTTTGATGAATCGAAGTGCTCGCGTGCGCCTGCTATTTCACGTTCAATGGCCCGATGCCACGGATTGATACATTGCCATCCTGACAGGGAATTCCCGTCATCGCCGTCTCCAAGCTGCTCTTCCAAGTGGATGTGACGAGCAATTATTCCGGATTCGAGCCAGTCTTCATTTCGATCGTTCATTCCCGATAATTCCTAGTTATCGCCCATTGATAAAACAGCGCAATGCGCGCCCCATGGCACCCTTTCAGATGCCACGCCCAAAGTAACTTTATGTATCTTCCCAGACGAAGGCAAAGCCGTCTACAGAACCCGCGAGACCATTGACTCCAATCAAACGCCCACGGCGCACGAAGGCTCAACAAGGGGATCATGCATACAACCGCCAGGCACCCGCGCTTGCATATCGCATGGGCGCCCCAGGCATCGGCAGGCAGCCCAGCGCTTCAACCATGAGAAAAGCTGCTAACCCTTGCCACACAAGCGCTAGCAGCTATCAAAATAAAAGCATAGGGAAGTGCCTGCCCACGGCCTTCGCCGCAAACAGGCCAGACTTCAAACGCGCCTGCGCAACGCCCCCAGGCTGAACAGCCCCAGCGCCCCGGCCAGCAGCGCCAGCGCCCATTCGCCCAGGGTGGGGATGGAGGCAGGCGAAGACGCGGCCACTTGCGCCACCTGCGCCGGGCCGCCCGGGTCGTTGATCGCGCGGTTTTCTTCCAGGTCGTCGTCGCCCGCGCCGCCATCCTTGAGCGTCAGCGTGATGGTCTTGCCGCTGACCTGCGCGCCGGGGAACGGGTACCAGTGCGGCTGCGGGTCGGTTTTGCTGATCCTGCCGTACTTGTAATACACCGTGCCCGCCGGCAGCGCCTGCGGGTAGGTCAGCACCACGGTGGCCTCGCTGCCCAGGTCGCCCTGCTCCAGCCGCAGGCGCACCACGCCGTGCGGCAGCGTCACGCCCGGGGGCAATGCCGGTGCATGCAAGCTGGCGACGGTCTCCGTGCCCGCCTGGGTGAGCTGCCAGCCTTTGGCGGGCTGCGCCGCCACGGCCAAGGGCTGGCCCGCCTGCGGGCCTTCGGGCACGGTCAGCGTGTTCTGCGTGAACTGGGCCGTCGAACCCTGCGCCGCCGTCACGTTTGCCAGCGTGCAAGTGGCGCCCTGGCCCGCGCAAGCACCTGTCCAGGCGCTGAACTGGTAGCCCGTGCTGGCCGTCGCGGTACAGGTAGCGCTGCCGCCATGGGCCACGCTGGCGGGGTTGCACGTGGCCGTGCCGCCCTGCGCGGCGCTGGCCGTCACGGGCCAGGTTTGCAGGCTGGCCGTGCAGGTGGCGTTGCTGCCGCCGTTCAGCCCGTTGCAGTTCCAGTTCCAGGGGCCCGTGCCCGTCACGCTGGTGACATTGCCCACGCTGCACAGGCTGCCGGTGGGCTGGCTGGTGAACACGCCGCCATGGGCGGCGCCGCACTGGCCGTTGACTGGCGGCGGGGGCGCGGCCTTGAACGTGGCGCTGACGGTACAACCGGCATCGACCGGGCCGGTGGTGTAGCTGCTGCCCGACAGGCTGCCGTTGCAGCCCGAGACGGTATCCACCACATTCCCCGCAGCGGGCGTGACGGTGAAGGCGGGCGTGGCGTGGTAGGCCACGGTTTGCGCCGTGTTGGGGCTGATGCTGCCGCCCGCGCCAGCGCTGGGCGTAACGGTGTAGCCGCGTGGGGCCTGGCAGGTGGCGGTGGTGCTGGCGGTACACGTCCAGCCCCAGGTGCTGGTGCCGCCGGTAACGGCGCTGGCGGTGCTTCCTGCA
>ERZ778021.1813-NODE-1813-length-22330-cov-6.216431_pt1 | contig 22330 bp, 17 predicted proteins | sample MGYA00375751_ERZ778021 | MGnify/ENA primary metagenome ERZ778021 (study PRJEB29350, sample SAMN05389814) | bioreactor metagenome | isolation source: Thiocyanate stock bioreactor | place: South Africa: University of Cape Town | collected 2013-08-29 ... | reverse complement strand
CGCCCAGCCCCCAGTTCCCCAGGCCCCAGCCGAGACTACTCCCCAGGCCCATGCCCAGGCCCCAGCCGAAGCCGTTGCCGAAGCCCCAGCCGCCGCCGCCCCAGCCATTGTTCCAGCCGCCGCCCCAACCGTTGTTCCAGCCGCCGCCCCAACCGCGACCCCCTCCCCATCCGCGACCGCCGCCCCAGTTGTTCCAGTTATTGACATGGTTGATGTTGTTGATATTGTTCCAGCTTCCGCCGCCGCGCATCCCCCCCCAGCCGCCGGGGTTGAAATTGCGATGGGCCCCGAGGTAATTGTCGCGCCAGCCCATGCCGCGAGGGCCGGGCCCTCCGAAACCCGCGCCGCCGGGGCCGCCGCGGTTGAAGCTGGTCGGGGTGTATCGACCCCCGCCGCCGGGCCCGCGCATGTCGGCGAACGACGGCCGGCCGCCCATGTTCGCGCCGGCGGTCCCGCCGCCGGGCCGCCCGCCCAGGCCGGGGCCGCCGCCCCACGCTCCCGGCCGACCGCCCGCGCCGCCGGCCATCGAGCCGGCGCCGGGTCCTCGCCCGCCCCAATTCACGGAGCCCGCCCCAGGGCGTCCGCCAGGCCCCGGGCCGCCCCCCGGGCGCATCCCGGCCATCGACCCGGGATTCATCCCCGGCCGGCCGCCGCCGAGGCTCGGCCCGCCCGCCCCCGGGCGCATCCCGCCCATCCCCGGGCCGCCCAGCCCAGGCCCGCCGCCGGCTCGCATCCCGCCGGCCATGCCGCCGGCGCCCGGCCCCCGATTGCCCCAGTTGATCGAGCCGGCCCCCAGGCCGCCGCCGACGCCGGGCCGTATCCCTCCCATCGCACCACTCGCCACGCCGGGACGGCCTCCCAGGCCCGCGCTTCCCATCGAGGGGCCCCGCCCCCCGAAGTTGATCGAGCCGGCCCCCGGCCCTCCGCCGACGCCGGGCCGCATCCCCCCCATCGCCGGGCCGGCCCCCGTCATGCCGCCGCGCATCCCTCCGGGGATCCCGCCCCCGGCCCGCATGCCGCCCACGGACCCGCCGGGCATCCCGCCTCGCGTCGCGCCCATTCCGCTCGGCATCCCGCCGCGCATAGCCCCCATGCCGCTGCTCATCGCGCCGGGGGCTCGCATGGCCCCCATCCAGGTCGGGCATGCCGCCCATTCCGCCGGGCATGCCGCCCCGCATGCCGCCCATCCCACCGGGCATGCCGCCGCGCATGCCACCCATGCCGCCCGGCATGCCGCCGCGCATCCCGCCCCCGCCCATCCCGCCTCGCATCCCTCCGCCCATGCCGCCACCGCGCATGCCCCCGCCCATGCCGCCGCCGCGCATGCCTCCGCCACGCTGGGCCATGGCGTCCGAGGGGAAGAGCGCCAGGATCGAGGCCAGACCGGTCGCGATGGCCAATCCCGCATGTCGACGTCTCATGGAACCGCCCCCTCCCGATGCGCGCCGGGCCTCGATGTTCGTCATGTCCAATTGTATGCCGTCCCGGCGCGTGCGAGGGAAAGCGTCCGTGCATCTCCCGGTAGATCGATGGCGAAACGCGCGCCGGGGACGCCACGAATCCCGCGACTCCTAAATATTGCACAGACCGCCGCGAGCGCCTTGAGAACGGCGGGCCGACGGATGTATAAAGAGGCGACATATCTCTTTGGTGGGTCGATCTTCGGAATGCGGACCTCATCCCGGGAGGGCGCGATGATCTCGGCGTGGATCTTGAGCGTTGCGACGGTCGTAGCGGCGGCCCCCGATCCCTCGCCCGACGCCGATCGATCGGCCTACGAAACGGCCCGCGCCCGCGCGGGCCGCGACGCCGATTCCCAGGTCGACCTGGCGCTCTGGTGCGAGGCCCGCGGGATGTCGGCCGAGAAGGCCAGACACCTCGCCCGCGCGATCCTCCTCGATCCGGACCACGCCCGCGCCCGCGGCCTGCTCGGGTTCGTCAAGCACGAGGGCCGATGGATGCGGCCCGACGACGTGACCCGGGCCGTGGACGAGTCGGCCGAGAGCCGCGCCCTGCTGGCCGAGTACCTCGAACGCCGCGCCGCGGCCCCCGACGACGCCGACGGCCAGTACAAGCTGGCCCTCTGGTGCGAGGAGAAAGGGCTGACCCGGCCGATGGTCGCCCACCTGCGCCGGGTCGTCCAACTCGCCCCCGGACGCGACGGCGCCTGGCGACGGCTCGGCTACAAGAAGGTCGGCGGCCGTTGGGTCGATCCCGAGGCCGAGGCCGCGCGCGCCGCCGCCCGCGAGGCCCAGGAGAAGTCCGACAAGGAGTGGCGCCCCCGCCTGGAGAAGCTGCGCGACAGCCTGACCTCCCGCGACCAATCCCGCCAGGCCGAGGCCGCCGCCGACCTCGCCGCGATTTCCGACCCCCGCGCCGTGCCCATGCTCTGGCAGGTCTTCGTCAAGGGGGGCGACGAGCGCCGGCAGCGGGTCGCGATCGACGTCCTCAGCCGGATCGAGGCCCCCTCCGCCTCCGCCGCCTTGGCCATGATCGCCGTCTTCAGCCCCCACGCCCCCCTCCGCTCCGACGCCGCCTCCCTCCTCCAGAATCGCGACCCCCGGGAGTACGCCGGCCTCCTCGCCGGCCTGATCCGCGACGAAGTCAAGTACAAGGTGAAGTCCATCGACGGCCCCGGCTCGCGCGGCGAGTTGATCGTGGAAGGGCCGGAGGCCAGGGTCGAACGGAGATACACGCCGGCCGCGCCCGTGGCCCTGATGCCCGGAGACTCGATCGTGCGGGGAGAGGATGGGCGGACGATGGTACGACGCGAGACCGGGCGGATCTACTCGGGCCCGGAGATGACCAGCGAGCAGGCATTGGCCCTGGCGGGATCGTCCGGGGCGGCCTATGTGCCGATCTTTGAAGGTGGCGCGGTCCAGAACACCGGTATAGCCGCCGCCGCTTTCTCCAATTCGCTGCCGGCCCCCGGATCGGCCGGCATGGCCCCCCTTTTCCAGGCGGCCGGCCTCTCCGCGGATCGCAGTCGCGACATGGCCGCCGGCCTGGTGAGTTCCCCGCAGGTCGCGCCCACGGGAGTGAACTCATCCGACGGCTACCGTTACGCCCCGATCCTGCGCGAATCCCTCCAATTTTCACTGGACCAGGCCCTCGCCGACGCTCGCGCATCTTCCCTGGCCGCTCGCGAGCAGTTGGCGGCGGACGTGCGAAGCATCGAGGCCCACAACGCGCCGATCCGCGAGACCAACGAGCGCGCCGTCGCGGTCCTCAAGTCGGCCAGCGGGCGCGACCTCGGCGACGAGTCCGACTCCTGGCGGGCCTGGGCCGTCGACCTCGAAGGCTACGCCTACGCCCAGAAGTCCCCCACGTCCGCCCCCGCGACGATCGTCGAGGAGGTCCCGATCGCCTATCAGGCCCAGGCCGTCTACACGCCGGTGGGCAACCTCGCCGGCTTTGAGCGTCGCCACTCCTGCTTCGCCGCCGGGACGATGGTCCGCACCCTCCGCGGCCCGAGGGCCATCGAGACGATCCTCCCCGGCGACCTGGTGCTGACCGTCGACACGACGAGCGGGAAGCTCGACTACCGGCCCGTCGTGACGGCCTTCCACAACCCGCCCAACGAGACGTTCAGGATCGACCTCGGCCGCGAGTCGATCCGCCCGACCGGCATTCACCGGCTCTGGAAGGCCGGCCACGGCTGGGTCATGGCCCGCGACGTCAAGCCGGGCGACCGCCTGCGGACCGTCGGCGGCGTCGTGGAAGTCGCCGCGGTCGAGAAGGAGCCGGCCCGGCCCGTCTTCAACCTCCTCGTCGACGGGGCCGACGACTACTGCGTCGGCGACTCCGGCCTGATCGCCCACGACAACAGCTTCGTCGAGCCCGTCGCCAGGCCCTTCGACCTCGCGAAGGCCCCCTGACGCCGCCCGGATCGAACCCCGGCACCCCACCCGGCGTAAAAATCGCGACGACCTCCGTTCCGCCATTCGACCGGAGGTCGTCGTACGCTATTCTAGAAGGCGTCGATGAAATTCCTTTCATCGCCGCGTCGAGGCGAAGTCCCCGCGAGCGGGGGTCCGGGTCGAGGAGCGAGCATGTCCGCCAAGGTTGAGTCCGCGCCACCGCCGGCCGTCCCCTCCCAGCCGCCCCGGCCCGCCCGGGGCTCCGGGCGTTCGAAAGCGATCGCGGCGGCGATGGTGGTGGCGATGGCCGGCGGCGGGGCGTACTTTGTGTACTCCGGCAAGGCGCCGAAGGAGTTGGTGGAGAGGGTCTCCAAGCTCTGGGAGTCGGCGACGCATCACGAGGAGCCCGCCGCCGCGCCTCCCAGGCCGAAGCGAGACCCCGGGGCCCCCTGGGACGGCCTGGTCGGGCTGGACGACGATCAAATCAAGGCGATCGGCGTCAAGGTCATGCCCGTGCGCGCCCAGACCGAGCCGATCAAGCTGGAGCTGACCGGGCGGACGGCCTACAACGAGAACTCGCTCACCAAGATCCGCCCCCGGTTCGACACCCTGGTCGAGGGCGTGCTCGCCGAGAAGGGGCGGCTCGTCAAGAAGGGCGACCCGCTCGTCGAGCTGTACAGCACCGAGCTGGCCAAGGCCAAGAACAGCTTCCAGATCAACTACGTCCAGTGGCAGCACGACAAGCGCTTCCTCAGCGTCCGCGAGAAGCTCGTCAAGACCGGCGCCATCTCCGAACAGGCCTACGTCGACACCATCAACGACGAGAGCAAGAGCCGCCTGGACTACCTCACCGCGCTGGAGAACCTCCGCGTCCTCGGCGTCCCCGATTCCGAGATCAACCCGCTCACCGCCAACCTCGACGACAACACCTCGAACGACATCCTGAACATCGCCGACAAGGCCAAGATGACCCTCCGGTCGCCCGTCGACGGCATCGTCATCCAGCGCGACGTCGTGCCGGGGAACATCTACGACAACGACGACGTGCTGCTGATCATCGCCCCGCTCGACCAGCTCTGGGTCTGGGCCAACGTCTTCGAACGCGACCAGGCGAAGGTGAAGCTGGGCCAGCGCATGACCATCCAGTTCCCGTTCCTCGAACGGACCATCTCCGGGACCGTCGAGTACGTCGCCAGCGAGGTCTCCAAGGACTCCCGGGCGATCCAGCTGCGGGCCTCCATCCCCAACCAGGACGGCCAGCTCAAGGCCGACATGCTCGTCCGCGCCGTGCTCGACGTCCCGGCCGTCGAGGGCCAGACGGTCATCCCTCGCATCTCCATGGTCATGCTCCACGGCGAGCCCTTCGTCTTCGTCCGCAATCCCGCCGCCGAGGGGGGCCGCCAGACCAAGCTCTTCGAACGCCGTCACATCGTCCCCGCCCAGGAGGGTTCCGACGTCGTCATCGTCCACGACGGCCTCAAGGCCGGCGACCAGGTCGTCTCCAGCGGCAGCCTCATCCTCTCGCAGCTCTACGAGGATATGCAGATCGTCGCCACCGGCATCCCGCCTGAATAACCCCGACAGGCCGCGAATCCCTCCCCGATCCCCCCGAAAGGTACAACTCGCGCTCAAGCCGACGAGACTTTAGGCAAAATACATTGCCTGAGCAGGATGACGCGATAAGGTTGATCCAGGCGGCGTAACCGTCCGGTTCGAAGGTCCTTTCGCGAGTCGATCCGATGGCGATGGCGAGTCTCACCCTGATCCTGGCGGCCTCGGTCGGGATCCATGCGGGGCACGATCGGGCGCGGGGCGACTGCCGGGAATGCGGCGAGGCCGACGCGGCGGTCCGGGAGAAGGTGGTCACGCTGCGAACGGCCTGCCTCTGGGTCGTCCGGCGCAAGGCGGCGCGGCAGCTCCGCGGCTACGACTGGGAGCGTCATCCCGAAGCCGTCGAGGCGCTGGCCGACGCGGTCCTGCACGACCGCCAGTGCCTGGTCCGCCAGGAGGCCGCGGAGTCTCTGGGCAAGATGAAGCCATGCCTCCCCGCCGCCCACGAGGCCCTGGCCCGCGCGGCCGAGGGCGACCCCAGCCTCATCGCCCGTTGCGCGGCGAAGAAGGCGCTGAAGTCGGTGGGCAAGGCGTGCGTCGAGCCGTGCGACGTGTGCGGGCCCGAGTCGTCCGACGTCGAGGAGATCATCCCGCCCCGATCCGAGCCGGGCGAGTTGATCGTCCCGCCCCTTCCGGAGACGTCGCTGGAGCCGCTCGCCCCGACGTCCCTGCGAGCGCCGAGCGTGCCGGCGACACCGTCGCCGTTCACGGCGGTCGAGACCGATGCGGCGCTGCCTCCTCCTCGTCGCGTGCAACGGCCGCTGGCCCGCCCCGAGGACTCGGAGCCGCTCGCCGCCCCGACCGCGCCGATCGATCGCTACGACCCCATCCCTGGGCCGCCGCCGACGCCGCTCGACATCCCCGCGCCGCGGCCCGGCTGGCCGCGCTGAACGTCGCCGAGGTGCGGCTTCAGGCGAACGGCCGGGCGAGGCGGAAGGTGCACGCGAGGAGGGGCGTCGAAGGGGCCGGCTCTCGACGCCCTGGAACGCCCCCTCAGTCGGTCACCTCGATGTCGTAGGTGTTGGGCCCGGCGACGACCTTGTAGGTCAGGGGGGTGGTGTCGGGGGACGAATACTTATCGGGGATCAGGGACTTCAGCTTGGCGGGCTTGGTCTTGTTGGCGGCCTCGCCGTTGTAGAAGCCCGACGGTGCCGCGCCGCCGCTCATGGCGATGACGGCGACCTTGTGCTCGCCGATGGCCGCGCCGTCGCCGGGCTCGACGGTCGTCAACTCATAGCCCCCGTCTTCGCCGATGGAGCCGCCCGCGGGGTAATCGCGGGTGCCGTCCGGCTTGGGGGCCACCGGGATGAACAGGACGCGCCCGGTCTTCAAGGGCTCGCCGTGGTAGGTGACCTTGCCATGGACCTTGGCCAACGGCGGGGGCCCGGGCTCGCCACAACCCAGGACGGCGAGCGCCGTCGCGGTTGCGAACGAGCCGAGGACGCGAAATCGTGGTGCGATCATGGGCGTTTGAACTCTTCCTCCGCCGCCGGCGCGAGGCCGGGGGCGGGGTGGGACTGGTTGGTGATCCTCGATCGAGGCGGTCAATAGGCGTCGCTTGAGATGATTTCCCCGTTGCCCATCGTGCCGAGGGCCCCCCAGGCGCCGAAGTTGACCGTGTTCTTGACGAACCGGACCGAGCCGTCGCACATCAGCAGGTTCACGCCCCCGGGATGGCGGCTGCTGGCGTTGAACAGCGCGCCGTCCTGGCGCTGCTCCATGATGACGCAGCTCCAGGTGTTCGGCGGCATGATGTGAAGGTACGAGTTATTGTCCATCAAGCCCGTGTGCCAGAATCCTCCGGGGATGTAGGAGTTCTGGGCCAGGTTGGTGGCGTTGGGCTTGTTCGCCATGCAGGTGAGATACGCCGTGTAGGGCTGATCGTCCGGGAGCCAGGACGGGATGTTCGAGATCGAGGTGGAGGGGACCTTGAGATCGACCTCGCTGATGTTGATCGGGCCGCGGCCGATGAGCCGCTCGCTGAAGCAGCCGGTGTTGCTGGTGCCGTCGGTGATCTCGGCGAGGGTGACCGGCTTGGCCGTCGCCGCCTTGCTCAGGATCCCGGGGATGTCCTGGCCCACGCCCATCCACCTGCCTCCGTGGGTCGCCGCGTAGGGCTCCGACCCCATGTTCATGGCGTAGCTGACGTGCCCCGCGGGGGTCTTCGCCCGATCGGAGTCGGAGGGGCAGATCAGGTAGGCGAGCCGCGAGCGGATCACCGTCGAGTTCTCGACGGCGTAGATCGTCCCGTCCGTGCCGAACGACGCCGCGCGGCCCGTGTCGGCGAAGTTCAGCGCGTTGTACATCACGCCCTGCTCCATCTGCGGGAGCATCATGACGTGGGCGCCCCAATCGTTCCAATTGGTCAGGAACCGGTTGGGCGGGAGGCATTGGGTGGAACTCTCGTAGTTGGCGACGCCCAGACCGATCTGCTTCAGGTTGTTGACGCACTGGGCCCGCCGGGCGGCCTCCCGGGCGGACTGCACCGCGGGGAGCAGCAGGGCGATCAGGACCGCGATGATCGCGATCACCACCAGCAGCTCGATCAAGGTGAATCCACGACGCAACGCCGTGTTCATGAATCATCCTCCGGACAAGGGCTAAGACAAGGATGGAAAGCGCGCGAGGGCACCCCTCGCGCCGGGCGAATCGCATTCGCGTGGGATCATGTTTGCAGGGATTGAACGCCTTCCGGGCGGGGCGGCGGGACGGTATGAAAGGGTCCCGCCGGACGAGCCGGTGAGCAGTTCAGAAGCGGCTTAGGAGCCCGGTCATGTCGGGCGAAAGCCTCGGCAGGGAGCGTCGCGGCCCGATGAAACCCCGAGGCCGCTCCATGGAGGCCTGATTAAAGAACCAGCGCCCTCAAGTTCTCCCAATTCTGCTCCTAGCGCCTTCAGATGTCAACGGACGTGCGTCGACTTGCGACGGTTTGCGACCGCACCCGAGCCTGCCGTGGTGGATGGCCCCGCGACCGGGGAACACCACTTAAACAAGCATGAATTGATTAAACAATACGGGCGGGCCGGCCGGCCGCGTCGCGGTCCGTCTCACTCGCCGGCCGGGTCGGTCGGGCCTCCACACTCCGGGCAGCGGACCGGCGGCGGGGCCTGCTGCGTCGCGTTCATGACGCGGAGCCGCTCGACCCGCGCCGCCGAGCACGACGGGCAGCGCGGGATCGCGTCGACGCCCCAGAGGTCGGCGAAGACCCGGCCCTCCCTCAGCGAGAGCCCGTACTCCGCCGCCGCCTCCAGCGAGGCGAGCGACGGCGGCGCGTACTCGCCGGACGCCGCCAGGGACTCCATCGCGCCGTTGCCGCCCCGCGTGGGGATCAGCGAGCAGGTGGCGGCCCCGCAATCGAACGCGAAGTCCAGCGACCGTTTCGCCCACTCCAGGCCTTCGGCCTCGGTCAGCCACGGCGGTCGGACCAGGATGAAGACCCGCAGCGCGATCGAGTGCTCGGCCAGGAAGCCGGCCGCACGTCGGAACGCATCCAGGGTCATGCGCTTGTTGAGGCGGTCGAGCACCACGGGATGGACCGTCTCCAGCCCCATCGCCACCTCCAGCGGCCTGCCGATCAGGTCGCGGAACTCCACGCAGCGCCGGCCGACCGCCGAGGGGTGGCACTCGACGATCGTCCGCCGGAACGGCGCGGCCAGGCGGGCGACTTCGGGGTACTCCGAAGGCGGGATCGCCCGGGGGTCGAAGAAGCTGCCGGCGTTGTAGAGCTTCAGCTCCGACCGCTCGGGGACCAGCCCCGGCATGCGATCGAGCGCGTACCGCACCTGCTCCGCGATCGCGCCCGGCGGGACGGTCTCCTCCAGCGTGTCGCGCCAGAGGTCGCACATCAGGCAGCGCCAGGGGCATTCGCGGTTGGTGAGGAAGATCGTCGCGACGTCGACCGCCGGGCCGCCCGACGGCCCCGGCTCCGCCTCGACCAGGAAGGCGTAAGGACGCCGCGGGTCGAGGCGGTTCCGCGGCGGCCGGCGTTCCAGGATCCAGCGATCCCGGTCGGCCGGCGCGTCGGGGTAGGCGGAGGGACCGTCGGGGCTCACGTCGTCGGGATCGCGTTGCCGGAGACGCGCTCGGCGAACGGCGACCAGGCGACCTTCAGGCGCTCCTCCCACTGCCGCAGGAAGACCTGGCGGCACCACGCCTTGCTCACCTTCCAGCCGCGGTACGACTCGCCCGCGCCGTCCTGGAACCGCCGCTTGGGGAAGACGGGCATCTTGATCCCCGTCACCGACTCGACCCCCGCGGCGACCACGTCGGCCTTGAGCGTGTCCAGCCGGCTCGCGTCGCCGTTCAGCCAAAGCTCGAACGGCATGGCCGCGGCGCGGGCGATGACGCCCCGCGTCGTGTACGGGCTGAAGGCGTTGAAGCCCAGCCGCTGCGCCGGGGCGTAGGTCCGGACGTACGACCGCGACAGCCCGCCCGAGTACGTCAGGCTGTGCTTCACCGCGTCGATCCCCCACCCCTCCTGGTACAGCAGCGGGTTCCGCAGGACGCTGGAGATGGTGAGGTCCGAGTCCTCCAGGGGGTACGATTTCAGGTTCTCGTCGCCGCCGTCGCCGTCGAGCAGGTGGCGAGCCGACGGGTCGCGCTCGCGGATCGCCTTGAGCAGCATCAGCGACGCCGCGGCGCACTCGACGTCGAGGGGGTGGTAGTCCTCGATGGTCGCGATCGCGTCCTCCAGGTCGGGCGTCGCCCCTTCCAGCGAGACCCGTTCCCACTGGTCTTGCAGGCCCAGCTCGCGGACCCAGCGCCCGGCCTGCGCGGCGTCCTGGCCGCCGCCGAGGTCCAGCGTGTAGGCGCGGGCGAGGTTCGGGTCGCGGCCGAGGTCGGCCAGCGCCTTGCGGGCGATCAGGAACGTCGAGCCGCTGTCGACGCCGCCGGAGAACAGGATCGCGATCCGCTCGCCGTCGGGGACGCGGGCGATCCAGTCGCGGGCCGACTCGTACGCGGCTCGGACGTAGGCGTCGCCCGCGGCCTCGATCTCGCGCGGGCCCTGCGCGACCTCGGGGTCGAAGAAGCGATGATAGCGCGGGTTCGGGTCCGGACAGCCGACCTGGTCGATCTCGACGAGGTAGTGCGCCGGGATCATCCGGGTGTAGAGCGGGTCGAACTGCCAGCCGATCTTCAGCGAGCAGCAGTAATCATACAGGCGATCGATGCGGTCCGAGATCACGAGATAAGGCCCGTGATACCGCTTGGCGACGAAGTACCGCAGCGGCAGGCCGATCGTCCGGGCCAGCCGGACGGTGCAGCCCTCGCGGGCGACCGCGGCGAAGTGCCCGTCGGTCGCACCCAGCCGCCCCAGGTCGGCCCGATCCACGGCCGAAGCCACCTCATCGAGCGTCGCCCCGGTGAGTCCCGACTCGCGCGGGCCGATCAGGTCGTCCAGCCTCTCGACGCCTTGCAACATGGTTCGATTCCTCGACGGGACATGCAAAAGGGAAGTTAGCCGTGTTCTCGACCGGGGCCGTGATCGTCCCCTCTCCCGGCGGGAGAGGGGACGAACGACATTATGCGGCGCCGACGGCCGGAGCCGCCGCCGGCTTCGCTCCCGCCGGCTCGCCCCGCCCCCGCCACCAGATGTCGACGATATTCGCCGCCGGGCCGACCAGGAACAGGGCGTAGTACGGGGCGTGGACCACGCGGTTCAGCCGCAGGATCATCTCGACCAGGGCGATCAGGAACGCCACGAGGATCTGGCCTTTCTTCGAGCGGACCGTCGTCGGCGGATCGGTGATCATGAAGAAGATGAAGAGCTGGTACATCGGCCCGGTGATCGGCGCCACCTGCGCCAGCCACGGCTCGCCGGTGACGACGCTGCGGACGAACGACAGGGCCACGAACGACGCCGCGTAGGTCGCGCAGATGTGGAACCGCCGCAGCCGCCAGATGATGAGCGACCCGATCGTCCAGACGACCAGCATCGGCCAGAGCGTGTTGCCCCACTGGACGCTCAGCGTGGCCACCGTCCCCGGCGCCAGGAACAGCATCGTGCTCACGCCCAGGTTCGACGGGTTCCAGATGTGTCGCCCGCGCCACCGGATCGCGTACTTGGAGCAGATCGAGATCCACGCGCACATCACGTACGGCCAGAAGGCCGGCGACCGCAGCAGGATCCCCACGCTGATCCCCGTGATGTACGCGCTGGCCGGGTGAGGCCACTTGCCGACGATCGTCCGGCCCAGCAGCAGCTCCAGCGCCACGGCGCCGGCGATCGCCAGCAGCGTGCGCGTGTAGCTCTCCAGGAAGCCGTAGCCGATCTGCCCCGCCAGCAGGATGCAGGTGATGAGGAACGGCGCGAGGTAGCGGTTGTCGAACGTGAGGTATCGGCGCAGCCGCGACGGCGACGCCGGGGGGGGCGTCGGGCTCGGCGGCGCGGGCTCGGTCAGGACGGCGGTCGACATCAGGACTCCTCCACCGCATGGACTCGCCCCGGCTCGGGGGCCTCGATCACCTGCTCATGCCCGGACGGCCAGCGGATCACCGCCTTCTCCACCTTCGGTGCCTTCCCCAGCCCGAAGTGGAGCGCCCGCGGCCCCTGGGCCGAGTAGCTCATCCCGCCGGAGACCTGCTGCAACTGCACCTTGCCGCCCCAGTGGAGGCGGACCTCCGCGCCGATCGCGCTGGTGTTCGGCGCCTTCCCCTTCAGGTCGAAGCCGATCCAGGCGTTCGCCGGGTCGGCCTCGTTCTTGTAGACCAGCAGCGGCCCTCGCTGGTTGGCGATCACCATGTCCAGCGCGCCGCGGTTCCACAGGTCGGCCAGGACCACCGCGCGGCCGTCGTGCAGGTCGGTGTAGCCGACGGCCTGCGACACCTCCGCGAACCGGCCGGCGCCGTCGTTGAGCCAGACCTTCTTCTGCTGGTAGCCGGACAGGCTCTTCCCCTTCATCGCCGGCCAGTTCTTCGCGTCGGAGATGATCGAGCTATGTCCGCCCGCGATGATCGAATAATCATACCAGTAGCTGGCGTCGCGCGCGTCGGAGACGTAGCCGTTGGTCAGGACGAGGTCCTGGGTGCCGTCGTTGTTCAGGTCGCCGAACTGGGCGCCGAAGCTCCAACCCCCCAGCTCCACGCCGAGAGCGTCGGCCAGGTTCTCGTACTTGAGGCCGTCGCCCGACGTCCCCTCCTTGGGGACCCACAGGTTGTTCCCCTGGATGAGCACCCCTTCCTCGGAGATGTTGGTGACGTAGACGGAGAACCGGCCGTCGTTGAAGACGTCGCCGAAGCTCACGTTCATGCCGCTCTTGGGGGCGTAGCCCACGCCGGTCGCCTTGCCGATCTCGCGGAAGCCCTGGCCGCCGTCGTTGGCGAAGAACTCGGAGACGCCGTAGTCGTTGGCCACGAACAGGTCGGGGTATCCCGTCCCCCGGAGGTCGGCCGCCGAGGCGCACAGCGACCACCGCCGGCTGTCCAGGCCGACGGCCGCGGTCACGTCCTGGAACTTGCCGCCGCCCAGGTTGCGGAACAATTTGTTGCCGCCTCCATTCTTCGCGTACTCGAAGCTCTCCGGCATCATCTTCGTCGTGGTCAGGTGCCAGAGGTCCAGGTCGTCGGGCCAGTAGCCGCCGAGGAACAGGTCGACCCGGCCGTCGCGGTCGTAGTCGAACCACGACGCGCAGCCGACGTTCATCCAGGCGGGGAGCCCGGCCTCGTCGGTGGCCCGGACGAAGCCCTTACCGGCGTCGTTGCGGAACAGCTCGCAGCGGCCCCACTTGTAGAGGAACATATCCTCATAGCCGTCGCCGTCGTAGTCGGCCCAGATCGTCCCCATGGAGACGCCGGTCCCCTCGCGGTTCAGGTCGGCGACGCCCAGCGCCGCGGCGACGTCCTCGAACGCGCCGTCCTTCTTGTTGCGGTACAGGCGGTTGAGGCTCCCCTCGCCGCTGTTGGTGACGTAGAGGTCCAGCCAGCCGTCGCGGTCGAAGTCGACGGCCGAGACCCCCGCCCCCATCGAGGCGACCTGGGGCATGATGTGGTCGAGCTTCGGGTCGAGCTTCGGCGCCGTGTGGACGAAGTCGATCCCCGCCGACTTCGACACCTCCTCCAGCTTCAGCCCGTGCCGCGAGCGGCCTTCCCCCTTCGCCGCGGCGGAGGTCGACGCGCCGGCCGACGCGGGGCGGGCGCGCGCGCGCGGCCCGCCCGAGGTCCCCCCCGTCGCGGTCCGCTTGTTGAGGATCGGGACGGCCGCGACGAGCCCGATGAACAGGATGATGGCCGCGATCCGGCCGCGACTGACGGGCATGATCTCCTCCGATCGTCTCAGGGGCCGGCGATCGCCCGGGGCCGCAGCCCGTCGCGAAAGACGCCGGGGGTGACGAGACGCGTATGATACCGCTCCCAGTCCGCCGGGTTCGCCCGGTAGACGGGGTCGTCCTCCAGCTCGCCCGGCGGCGCGTCGTACGCGGGGCTCGCGTGCGAGGGGAGCGGCAGGACCGTCTTCGAAAAGGCCGTGTTGTAGTCGCCGTCCTTGTTCCAGCCGTCGCCGATCAGCACGAAGTCCCGGCGTCGGCCGGGCGGCGGCGGGGCCGGCGCGGGGAACCGGAGCGCCAGCTCGTCCCCCGCGTTGACGATCATGTAGCGGTCGTCCACCCGCTCGATCAGCTCGCGCACGTCGCCGAACCGGGTGTAGAGGCCGATCAGGTCGTTCCACCGCTGGGCCGACCCCGTGAACCTATCATACCGCGGGACCTCCGGCGAGCTTTCGTCCGCCTGCGTCATCTCCGAGTACCCCCGCGGCCGCAGGTCGGCCGTCGTCGGCGCCAGCCGCTTCGCCTCCAGCACGGACGGGTCGACCGGCCGGGCGAACGCGAGGGCGTCCCAGTAGATCTCCAGGTTCGTCCGGAGACGCAGCCTCCGCGGCGCCCCTTCCCGGAATACGCCGTCCAGGGGGACCAGGATCGTCTTGTCCTTGCCGGCCGGGAACCCCAGGTCGTCGCGGACGACATCCCAGCCCCCTTCGGACGTGGCGGCCTCCAGCGACAGCCCCCGCGGCGGCTCGTGGCTCCCCTGCCCCAGAGCGACGTTGATCGAGCTGTCCGTCGGGTGGATCCAGCCCTCGGCGACGAGCACGAGCGGCCCGTCCTTCGGGACGTCGTCGCCCGCCTCCACCTCGACCCAGTGGTCGCGCGTGACGCCCTGGTAGAAGCCGCGGCCGAAGCCGTCCAGCCGCTTGCCATCGCGGGCGCGGACGAGATCGGTCACGTCGCGCCCCTGGTCGTCGCGGGCCGAGGCGACCGGGACGGGTCGTGTCGTCGCGCGGACGCCCAGGTCCGGCGGCGTGCGGGCGAACCGCTCGTCGACGTAGATTTCGACGTCCTCGGGATGGTCGACGACCATCAGGGATATGTGGTCCCAGTAGTGGGTCTCCCACAGCTCGGCGGTGACGCGGACGTCGTACGCGCCGTCGCGGGGGGCGAGCTGGTCGCCCCGGATCTTGATCCGGTCCTCCGTCTGGCCCACGCCCGCGGTGTCCTGGGCGTTAATCCGCAGGCCCAGCGGCGACCGCCAGAGGAAGTCGGTGACGAACCGGACCTCCTTCCCGTCGAAGGCGTAGACGAACGGGCACGAGCCCTTCAACCGCTGCTCCGCGACGACGGCGCGATCGGCCTCGACGTCGAACTCGGCCTGCGACGTGCCGTTGGGCCAGACCACGCGGGCGACGTCGGATCGGTCGTGCGTCCCGAGCCCGAAGTGGACGACCGGCCCGGCGATCACCTGCGTCTGCACCAGCAGCCCGGCCCGGACCTGGATCTCCCCGCCGACGCCGAACGAGTTGATGCGGCCGTCGCCCACCGCCTTGGCGGCGCGGGGGCGGATCGCCTGCCACGCGTAAGACTCGGCCCCGCGGTTCAGCCCCCGCGCGGGGCGACCGTCCGCGACGCCGACCAGGTCGAGCCGGCCGTCGCCGTCCAGGTCGGCCGCGGCGTTCGTGCGCAGCGCCGGGGCGTGATCGAGCGGGTCGTGCCGGCCGGCCGCGTCGTCGAGCCACAGGCGAGCGGCGCCGGCGTCGGACGCGATCAGGTCGACGCCGCCGTTGTTGTCGAGGTCGGCGACGATCAGCCGGGCCTCGCCCGGCGCGGTCGCGTCCCCCTCGGGCCGGCGGGCGACCTCGCCCAGGTCCCAGGCGCGGCCGTCGTCGCGGTCGGAAAGGCGGTGGATCGCCGCGCGGTTCAGGAGGACGAGGTCCATCGCCCCGTCGGCGTTCAAATCGGCGATCGCCAGCGCGTCGACCGGGCCGAGGCCCTCCGGCGCCGGGCGGGCGCGGAAGCGGCCGGCGCGCTCGTCGTCGAAGACGTGGAGGACGCCCTCGGCGTCCAGCAGCGCGGCGTCGGGGTCGCCGTCGTGGTCGAAATCGGCCCAGGCGAAGTCGCGAAGGTTGACGACGGATTCGAACGGCTGGATCGGCTCGAACGCGCCGTCGCCGTTGTTGCGGAGGACCAGCGTCGGGCCCGCGCGAAGGCCCACGACGAAGTCGAGGTCGCCGTCCAGCTCGATATCGACGGCCCACACGCCGTAGGCGTCGGCGTCGCGGGCCTCGGGCGGGAGCTTGGCGGCCTCGGTGACGTCGACGAACGCCCCGCCTTCCTCTTGCCGCAGGATCCGCACGCCCCCCGCGCCGGCGAGGGCGAGGTCGATGCGGTAGTCGGAGTTCCAGTCGGCCGCGGCGACGCCGTGCGGCGACGGCGGCACGGCCGAGGCCCCGCCGGGGAACGGGGCGACGACGGGGCCGTCGGCCTTGCGCAGTTCGCGGCCGTCGGCGGCGAGGATCGTCGGCGCGCCGCCGTCGCCGTCGGGGAGCAGGAACGCGGCGTCGGCGTTCCCTTCGCCGACCGGCTCGACGGCGAACGTCAGCGCGCGGTCGGCCGGGGCCGGGGTCGCGGGCGGGTTCGGCAGGCTGAGGAAGACGTGGATCGGCTCGCCGACGGTCCCGGTGGGGAGCATCAGGGCGTCCAGGCTGCGGCGGAACTCCGGGACCGTCACCAGGGCGTTGCGGAGCATGAGGACGCGCGTCGTGGCGGCGCGGGGGTCGCCGTCGGCCGCGGCCTTCGCCAGCGCCTCGTACTGCTCGCGGATCCGCGAGGGCCACGCGGCCGACGGGCCGGCCAGGCTGCGCACGACGTCGGCCAGGGCCTCGGCGTCGCCCAGCTTCGCCGCCATCCGGGCGCGGTCCAGCAGCGCCGCGAGGTTCTCCGGCGCGGCTTCCAGGACGGCGGCCAGCATGCGGAACGCCTCCACGTCGTCGTCGCCGCGACGCTCCAATTCCTGCACCAGCGCGTATCGCGAGCGGAGGTCCTTCGGGTCGTGCTCGACGGCCCGGTTCAGGTGCTCGACGGCCGCGTCGAAGTCGCCCCGACGCTGCTCCAGCAGGGCGAGCAGGCGGTCGACCGCGCCGCTCCCCGGGGCGAGCGCATGCGCCCGCTCCAGCGAGGCCGACGCGGCGTCGAAGTCGCCCAGGCGGATCTGAGCCAGGGCCAGGTTCGCCCACGCGGACGGCTCCTCCGGCGCGACCTCCACGGCCCGCGTCAGGGCGTCGCGCGCGATCGCCGTGGCGTCGGTGTCCAGCGCCGCGACTCCGGTCGAGAAGGCCGAGACCGCGTCCTCGTAGCGGGGCGATCCCGGGGCCATGTCGGCACCGCGACGCGAGAGCAGCCAGGCCGCGACGCCCGCCGCGACGGCCAGCGCGACCGCGCCCGCGACGATCCAGCTCCGTCGCCCGGTCACGACGCCACCCCCTCGGCCTCGGCGGGCTCGTCGCCCGCGAAGTGCAGCATCTCCAGGATCTCCGCGCGCAGCTCAAGGAACCGGGGGTCGTTCCGGTGCCGGGGCCGCTCCAGCGTCACGTCCATCACGCGCTCGATCCGGCCGGGCCGGGGGGTCATCACGACGATCCGGTCGCACATGTAGAGGGCCTCGTCGATGTCGTGCGTCACCAGCACCGTCGTCGTCCTGCGGGCCCGCCAGATGCGGACGACCTCGTCCTGCATCCGCATGCGGGTGAACTGGTCGAGCGCGCCCAGGGGCTCGTCCAGGAGCAGCACCTTGGGGTGGTTGATGAGGGCCCTCGCCAGCGCCGCGCGCTGGGCCATGCCGCCGGAGAGCTGGTGCGGGTAGCTGTCGGCGAAGGGCTCCAGGCCCGTCAGCCGCAGGTATTCGTCGACCTCGCCGCGGTGGCTCCGCAGCACGCCCCGGGCCGCCGGGCCCGTCTCGATGTTGCGCCTCACGGTCTTCCAGGGGAAGAGGCTGGGGTCCTGGAACATCAGCCCGCGCTCGGCGCCGGGGCCGTCGATCGGCTGCGAGCCGACCCGCAGCGAGCCCGACGTCGGCCGGTCCAGCCCGGCGATCATCCGCAGCAGGGTCGACTTCCCGCAGCCGCTCGGCCCGATCAGCGCGATCATCTCCCCCTCGGCCACGTCGAGCGTCAGGCGGTCGAGCGCGACGACCTCCGCCCCGTCGGCCCGGCGGAACGTCTTGCAGACCTCGCGGAGGTGGAGCGACGACGGCTCGGTCGCCGCCTCGATGCCGGCCGTCACCACCGGATCACCCCCTTCTGCCACACCAGCGCCCGGTCGCGGGCCTTGAACAGCAGCGTCATCAGTCCGGAGAAGAACAGCGACATGATCGCCAGCGCCGCGTAGACGTGGGCGTATTCCAGGTAGCCCTGCTTCCACTTCAGATACCACCCCAGCCCCGACGAGACGCCCAGGGTCTCGGCCACGATCAGCGTGAGGAACGCCGCCCCCAGGCCCATGAACAGGCCCAGGAACACGCTCGGCAGCGCCGCCGGGACCGCCACGCGGAAGATCAGGTGCGCCCGCCCGGCGCCCAGGGTCCGCGCCACGTCCAGGTAGGCGGCCGGCACGTCGGCCACGCCGGAGCTGGTCAGCATCGTGACCGGGAACCAGACCGCCAGCCCGATCAGCGCGACGCCCGAGATGAAGGCGTTCGGGAACATCACCATCGCCAGCGGGACGTAGGCCGTCGCCGGGATGGGGCCGATCACCTTCAGCAGCGGCATCCCCCAGTAGCGGGCGGACTTCGACCAGCCGATCAGCACGCCGCACGCCAGCCCGGCCGCCGCGCCGGCCGCGTAGCCGCACGCCAGCAGCCGCAGCGAGTGGTACGCGCTGAGGGCCAGGGCCTCGCGATCCTCCCACATCGCCCCCAGCACGCGATCCGGCCCAGGGAAGTACGGCAGCGGCAGCCAGGCCAGCTTGAGCGTGAGGAGGTCCCACGCGACGAGGGTCAGGACGATGCCCGCCGCCAGGGGGCTGCGATGGCGGGCCCACGCCCCCGGCCTCCCCGACGTCCTCCCCAGGGCGGCCATGGCCAGCGAGCCCGCCAGCATCGCCGCCAGCAGGCCGGTGAAGGGCCGCAGCGCCGCCGACGGCTGCCGATCCGGCAGGGCCAGGTGGAGGGCCAGGCCCAGGGCCGCCGCGCCGGCCGGCGCGAGCGCCCAGGCCGGCGACGAGAGCCCGCGCCGCCGCTCGGCCGCGCCGCGATCGGCGCGGCCAGGCGAGATCGCCTTGGTTTCCGCGAGTTGAGTCGCCAACGTCATCGGGCTCCTTTTCAACGGCCGCAGAGGTCGGAATCGGCGGGCATGTCGCACCCCAGGCAGCAGAGCGCGTGCAGGTCCTTCTCGCGGCCGACCAGCTCCGCCAGCCGGGCGTCGTCCAGCGCCGGGGCACGGCCGCCGCCGGCGACCTGCTCGACCTTCAGGCCCTTGATCCACCCGTCGTCCACGCCCTCCAGGTCGATCCAGGCCCGCTTGGCCAGCTCGGCCGGGTCGGTGCTCGGGTTGAGCAGGCCGGCCGTCTTCATCTCCTTCGCCGCCAGGCCGATGCTGTCTCGGCACCCGGCGACCCCCGGCATGAACTTCAGCTTGCCCAGCGCGTGGGCGTTCAGCTCGGCCGACGACGCGACGTACTTCTTCTCCACGGCCATGTCGGCCGCGGCCTTCGGGTTGGTCTCGACCCACAGGGCGCCCTTCAGCAGGGCCCGCGTGACCTTCGCGGCCTTCGCCGGGTCGCTCGCGGCCAGCTTGCCGCTGACCACCGTGGCGCAGCAGTATTCGTCGCGGTACGGCTCGTCGACCGCCTGGTCGGCGACCGTCCGCACCTTCGCCTGGGCCGTGAGGATCGACCCCATCGGCTCCGAATTGGCCACGGCGTCGACCTGGCCCTTCTCCAGGGCGATCTTCATGATCTCGGGGGCGACGACGACCCAATTGACGTCCTTCTGCGGGTCCAGCCCCTGCGCCGCCAGGGCGCGGCTGGTGAAGAGGAACGGCGGGCTCCCCATGTTCGGGATGCCGATCGTCTTCCCCTTCAGGTCGGCCAGCGACTTCACCGGCGAACCCTCCGGGACCTGGGTGCGGAGGCAACCCGAGTGGACGCCGCCGGTGATCTTGACGTCCAGGCCCTGCTCGATCGGCTTGAGCAGATACATGATGAGCGTGTAGTTCGCGTCGAACTTGCCCAGGCCCAGGCCGTCGCGCAGGCCGTCCCAGTCGGTCTTCACGAACTCGACGTCCAGGCCCTCTTCCTTGAAGAAGCCTTGCTCCTGGGCGACGAACATCGCCGCCTCGCACGTCAGGCCGAGGTACGCCAGCTTCACCTTCGCGGGCCCGGCCGAGGCCGCGGCCGAGCCGACGTCCGCCGTCGCCGCGGGCTGCGGCTCGCCGCCGCATCCGGCCGCGAGCAGGGCGAGCCCGGCCGCCGCGAGGCCGGCCAGGGCCAGGGGCCGATTCCGGTTGTCCATCGTCGCTTCCTCCGGGGAAAAGGCGGTCGAGGTCGCCGGCCGCGGGCCGTTCCCGCGCCCGGCGCCGCGTCACTTGGTCAGGATCTTCTTCTGATTGGCCAGGATCTCGCGCTGATTGGAGAGGATCTCCCTCAGCTCGGCGGCCAACCCCGACTGATTCTCCAGGATCCGGTCCTGGTTCGTCTGGATCGTCACCTGGTTGGCGGCGATCCTGTCCAGCTTCTCCTGGTTGTGCTCGATGGTCTCCTGGTTGGCCAGGATCGTCGCCTGGTTGGCCGCGATCCGGTCCAGCTTCTTCTGATTGTGCTGGATGGCGTCCTGGTTGGCCAGGATGGCCGCCTGGTTGGCGGCGATCTTGTCCAGCTTCGCCTGGTTCTTCTCGATGGTCTCCTGATTGGCCAGGATGGTCGCCTGGTTGCCGAGGATGGATTCCTGGTTGCTGATCACTTCATTTTCGGCCATGGCTGCGCATCTCCTGCGACACGGAAGCTGGAGTCGCGGACGACGACGTCCGACGCCCTCCCGCCCGGGGCCCGGCCTCGGGTCAGGGGCCCGGCGGGGCCGCGGGCGGGATGGGTCGGGGCGAGCCCCGCAGGAACAGGCCGGCGGCCGGGACGCCCAGCGCCACGATCCCCAGGCCGACGCCCGACCGGATCGGGTCCGAGGCGACCTGCATCGCGACGATCGCGACCGCCGGGACGATGAACCCCAGGGGCGTGAAGGGATGGCCGGGAGCCCGACCCGCCCCGGGCGTCGCGGGGGGGATGTAGACCACCGCCGCGGTCAGCGCGAGGAAGGCGATCGTCACGGCCATGAAATACGACAGGATCTGATCGAACGAGCCGGTCGCCGCCAGGGCCGAGGCCGCGACCGCCTGGATCGCCACCGCGCGGGCCGGCGTCCCCAGCCGCGGGTGGACCGCCGCCAGCCACGCCGGGAAGAGGCCGTCGCGGGCCATCGCGTAATAGACCCGCGGCGCGGCCATCAGCAGGCCCACCAGGCTCCCCATCACCGACACGATCACGACGGCCGCGAAGACCCGTCCCCCCGCCGCGCCGAACATCGCCTCCCCCGCCTGCGCCGCGAAGCCCCGGCCCGAGTCCACGCCCGACAGCGGGACGAGATACCAGAACGCGGCGCTCACGACCATGTACGCCAGCGTGACCAGCCCCACCCCCAGGATCAGCGCGCGGGGGAGGGTGCGCCCGGGGTCGCGGGCCTCGCCCGCCAGCTTGCTCACGTCCCACCAGCCGGCCAGCGAGAAGAACGCCGCGAGCAGCCCCCCGACCATCGCCGAGGCCAGCGGCGGGGCGTCGGCGGGCCGTTCGACGAACGGTGCCCATCCCGACCCCCCACGCCGCGATCGCCGCCAGCAGGCCCAGCTTCAGGGCCGTGAGCCCCTGGAGGATCCCCGCCCCGGCCCTCAGCCCGACGACGTTCGCCCCCGCCGCCAGCAGGATCGCGCCGATCGCCGTCAGCTTCATCCCCAGGGCCGACATCGGGACCAGCGACGCCGCGTACGTCGCCAGGCCCGTCGCCATCGCCGCCGTGATGCCGGGGTCGGTGACGAGCAGCGACATCCAGCCGTACTGGAACGCGACTCGGGGTCCGAACGCCCGCCGCAGGTAGACGTAGGCACCGCCGTCCTCCGGGTGCCGCGCCGCCAGCGCCCCGAAACAGAGGGCCCCGCAGATGGAGACCAGCCCCGCCGCCCCCCACGCCGCGAACAGCCAGAACGGCGACGCCAGCGACCGGGCCATCTCCGACGGCGTCAGGAAGATCCCGATCCCCACCACCTCCCCCACCACGACCGCCGTCGCCGCGGCCAGCCCGAGCCGTCGCGGCAGCGCGGCCGGGGGCGCGAGGGTCTCGGATGGTCGAAGTTCGGTCGGCATGGGGTTTCTCAGATCCCTTCACATGAGCTGAAACATGGGAGTGGGAGAAGGTGCCGCGGAGGGCGATACCGTTCGGCGCTCAGGTTGCAAACCGGAGCGGCGAAGCCGCGTCCGACGTCCCCCTCTCCCGCCGGGAGAGGGGACGATCCCGGCACCCTCAATTGCTTGCGCCGAGCATTATGGCCCTGCGGCTCG
>ERZ778021.1812-NODE-1812-length-22337-cov-4.493986_pt1 | contig 22337 bp, 17 predicted proteins | sample MGYA00375751_ERZ778021 | MGnify/ENA primary metagenome ERZ778021 (study PRJEB29350, sample SAMN05389814) | bioreactor metagenome | isolation source: Thiocyanate stock bioreactor | place: South Africa: University of Cape Town | collected 2013-08-29 ... | reverse complement strand
TCACCCTTATCTGCTTTTTGATACAGTGCTTCTGGCCGCCCCATTTTAGCCAAATGCTCCAGCATATCGGGCTTGGTGTCTTCAAGAAGCCGCAAGATATCGTCGATGGTTTCTTCGTCCGCTGTCAGATTAACAAATTCCTTGCAAAGCAGAAAGTTTTTTTGCTGGATCAGAAAATCTGTTGCTGCCGTTCTTGTAATAGGCTGCTCGGAATGAGGTTTGCCAAAGGACATTTTTACGGTATTCAAAAAGGTTTTATATTCGCCCTTAGTATAGCCTGCATCCTCCAGGGCATTGATGAATGCTATCAGCATGGTTTTGTCTTTTAAGGTGATGTAGATGTCCATGGTCAGTTCCTTGGGGCTCGAAAACTCGCCCAGGGAAAATCCGGTCAACCACCAGTGCTTTTCCGCCCTCTTGAACAATACCTGTTTGTTTTTATAAAGGGTGTAGGACATCGTGAGCCGGTCGTTGTCGTCAGCGCAATGATAAAATTCCTTTTCCGGTCGATCAAAGGGTTCTCCCTCACTGGTATAAATACCGATTTCGGCGCCCGTGGTCAGATCGTATTGACCCTTCCATAACTCAATCATCCAGTTCTTTCCGTCATAGTAGAAATAAAAGGGCTCGCTGTCCACAATCATACCCATGGGTGCGGCGGCTTCGTCATACAATCGGCAAAATCCCATTTTCCGCTGCCAGGGGTTCATGGTGGAAAAGAAAATATCCTGTCCGAAATCATAAGCATAGCCTGCTTTCTCGACAATGTTTTGCAGTTTTTCGTTTTTCATAGCCTTTTTGACATAGCGGCGTGACCTGATCTGATTGATCGCAGAAATCGGCGTTGTGAACCAACCGATGTTCAGTACGATAGCCAATACAAGAATTACACCGGCTGTAATCAAGCAAGCGGGAATGAAATACGACAGGAAGGCTTGCAGCTGGGCTGCGTAATTGTTTGCTTGCACTTGCGTAAATATATCTAACATAAGCATAACTCCAAAAATAATACTTCAATTTATAATATTCATGGGTTATAATATGTGTTAAAGACAAGCTGGTGAAAAGGAAAATAAAAGAGACAATCTTACGATTGCCTCCGGGAGTGGTTGCGGATGAAAATGAAGAAATTAAAAGGGTCGGAGCTGATTACGGTCCTGGTGGTTTTACTGATTGTGGTCGTTACAGCTGCATTGATTTATGCTTCCGTGGGCATATCAAGGGGGGCGCAGATGTTTTCCATGTCCTTTTTATTACCGACCATGGGGGTGCTGTTTATCCTGTTTGTTGTCGTAGGAATAGTGGTAGGAAAAATAAAAGGAAAACCGATCTACAAACTCTTTACTATTACCGAGTCCCGCGATACGGAGGACAGCAACAGCCATAAACGATAGAAAAAGCCAGCCCGGAAAAGGCTGACCGACACGGAATGTTATTCTTTTTCAAATTCAAGAATATCTTCTACCTTACAGTCGAAAAACGTGCATAGCTTCACGAGCGTTTCAAAATCAATTCGTTTCACCTTCTCGTGGTATAAAAACGAGATTGTGTTTCTGGCCAGTCCGGTTTTCTCACATACATCCTTAATGGTTAATTTGTTTTTCCCCATCAATGTTGATAAATGACATTTAATTTTCATACAATCACCTGTAATTAATTTGCTGATAATAGTTATATAATATCACTAAAATGTGAATATGTAAATCATTAATTTTTGTGTAAACTGTAAATTAATAGAATATAAAATAATTTATTGACAAAATGATACAGTATACGATACAATATTATCAACATATTGATTAATTTGATTAACTAAAAACCGAAAAAAATTTTTTCTTCAAAGGACGGAATGATATGAAGGACACCCAGATATGCTGTTTTACCGGTCACAGGGAGATTGCCAGGGACAGAATAAGTCATATTACGTCAAAACTTGACACCGTTATCAAGGGGCTGATCCAAAAGGGGGTTACCCGCTTTCGTTCGGGTGGGGCAAGAGGATTTGACACATTGGCTGCGCTGGCGGTAATCAAGCAGAAACGGGAATTTAAGCACATTCATCTGGAGTTGGTGATACCATGTATCAATCAAACGGGGGGATGGAGCGAAGAGGAAATTGCAAAATACCATTACATATTGAATCATTCTGACAAAGTGCACACACAGATCAGCAAAGAGCAAGCACCCGGTGAGTTCAACCAAAAGCTTGTTGACGGTTCCGATTTTTGTGTGGCATTTATGGAAAGAGATACCGGGTATACCGTCCGCACGGTGGATTATGCAAAGAGTAAGCAGATCATGATTTATAATATATCCGAATAAGCTTGTGGTTTCTTCTGTACGGGGGTAAATGTTTTACTTGGGAAGAAAAGCGGGATAAATCTGCACAAGAGGATAAAGGAAAGCTCAGACCGGGTGTCTGAGCTTTCCTGAAAGAAAAAGGGCGGAAATTCCGCCCTTTCATTTTATTCGTAGAGCTTGCTGAGTTTTACGAGGTGTTCGTATTTGTTTGCTGCGTCTTTTTCTGCAATGGTGAACAGGGCGTCCGCTCTTTCGGGGTTTGATCGATACAGTGAGCTGTAACGGACTTCGCTCATGATGAAGTCACGATAGCTCTCTGTGGGAGCCTTGCTGTCCAGTAAGAACGGATTCTCACCGGCATCACTTTTTCTCGGATCAAAGCGGAATAAGTTCCAGTAGCCTGCTGCCACGGCGGCTTTTTCTTCTGTTTGTGCGATGCCCATACCGCCCTTCAGACCGTGGTTGATACAAGGAGCATAAGCAATGATGATGGAAGGCCCTTTGTAGCTTTCGGCTTCATTGAAGGCCTTTAAGCACTGGTTGTAGTCAGCACCCTGGGAAACCTGTGCAACGTATACATAGCCGTAGCTCATAGCGATTTGTGCTAAGTCTTTCTTCTTGGTTACCTTACCGGCGGCTGCGAATTGTGCAATCGCACCGGTCGGAGTAGCTTTGGAAGACTGACCGCCTGTGTTTGAGTAAACCTCAGTATCGAATACAAGAATGTTTACATCCTCGCCGGAAGCGATTACATGGTCAAGACCGCCGAAACCGATGTCATAGGCCCAACCGTCGCCACCGAAGATCCAAACGGATTTCTTTGCCAGATAATCGCTGTCGGTCAGCAATTGATCGGCAAGCTCTTTTAATTCGCCGGTAGCGTTTGTGTTTTTCAGATCAACAATCAGTCTCTCGGCTGCTTTTTTGTTCAGTTCGCCGTCTTCCTTGGTCGCAAGCCATTCTTCAGCCGCTGCTTTCAGGTCGCCTGTTGCGATTTCGGCAACTTTCGATGCATAGCCGGCCAGTCTGTCTCTGATCTGCATATTGGCAAGCTGCATGCCGAAGCCGAACTCTGCATTGTCTTCAAACAAGGAGTTCTGCCATGCGGGGCCTTTGCCTTCTGCATTGACGGTGTAGGGGGTTGAGGGTGCGGAACCGCCCCAGATGGAGGAACAGCCGGTTGCATTGGCGATATACATTCTGTCGCCGAACAGCTGGGTGACAAGCTTGGCATACGGTGTTTCACCGCAACCTGCACAAGCGCCGGAGAACTCGAGCAGCGGGGTTTTGAACTGGGAGCCCTTAACGGTGGTGGATTTGAATTTATCAGCCACAGCCGGCTTTTCCGGCAATGTGATGGCATAGTTGAATACTTCTTGCTGAGGCAGCTGTGACTCAAGCGGATTCATCACTAGCGCCTTGTTGCCCTTCATGCCAGGGCAGACGTTGGCACAGGAGCCGCATCCGGTGCAGTCAAGAGCGGAAACAGCCATGGCGAATTTCAAGCCGGGAACGCCTGTCAGATCCTTGGTTGCCATGTTGGAAGGAGCATTGGCAGCTTCGTCCTCTGTCAGAGCGAAGGGACGGATAACAGCGTGGGGACATACATAAGAACAGAAGTTACACTGAATGCAGTTTTCGGGAACCCAGGTGGGAACGTCGACTGCAATGCCGCGTTTTTCATAAGCAGAGGAGCCCAGCGGAACTTCGCCGTTCGCCATATCTTTGAAGGCGGAAACAGGAAGCTTGTCGCCTCTCTGTGCGTTCACGGGGGTCAGGATGTTATCGATAAAGTCAGTAAGCTTTTTGTTGGTTCCTTCGGCTTTGATGACTTCTTTGGTTTCGCTGGCCTTTGCCCATTCGGCAGGAACCTTAACTTTTTTCACGTCCGCAATCCCACGGTCAATGGCGGCATAGTTCATGGCGATGACTTTTTCACCCTTTTTGCCGTAGGACTTCACAACGGCGGCTTTCATGAGTTCAACGGCGCTTTCCACAGGAATGATCTTGGAAAGTTTGAAGAACGCAGCCTGGAGGATAGTGTTGACGCGGCCGCCGAGACCAAGCTCAACCGCAGCGTGAGTAGCGTCGATGGTGAAGAATTTAACATCGTTTTTCGCGATGTATTTTTTTACCTTGGCAGGCAAGTGTGTGGAAAGCTCGTCAACATTCCAAGAGCAGTTCAGAAGGAAGGTGCCGCCGGGCTTAACATCTTCCACAATGTCATACTTGTCCATATAAGACGGGTTGTGGCAGGCAACAAAATCGGCCTTGCTGATGAGATAGGTGGACTTGATGAGCTTCTTACCGAAACGAAGGTGAGAAACGGTAACACCGCCGGATTTTTTGGAGTCATAGGAGAAATAACCCTGTGCATACATGTCGGTGTTGTCACCGATGATTTTGATGGAGTTTTTGTTGGCACCGACGGTACCGTCAGAACCGAGACCCCAGAATTTGCAGGAAGTGGTGCCCTTCGGTGTGGTGTTGGGGTTTTCTTTTATTTTCAGGGAAAGCTTTGTTACATCGTCTTCAATGCCGACGGTGAAACGCTTTTTCGGGCTGGAGGCTTCCATGTTTCTGTAAACAGCGATTACGTGAGCCGGTGTGGTGTCCTTGGAGCCGAGACCGTATCTGCCGGAGTAAACAGGGATATCGGCAAATTTCGTGTCGCGGAGAGCGGCAACGATATCAAGATACAAAGGCTCGCCCAGTGAACCGGGTTCTTTTGTGCGGTCAAGAACAGTGATTCTTTCCACTGTTTTCGGAATGGCAGACAATAAATGCTTCACAGAGAAGGGACGGTAAAGGTGAACCTTAACAAGACCGACCTTTTCGCCTGCTGCTGTCATATAATCAATGGTTTCTTCCAGTGTGTCACAGGCGGAACCCATAGCAACGATAACCTTGGTGGCGTCTTTTGCGCCGTAGTAGTTGAACAGTTTGTATTTTGTTCCGATTTTGGCATTTACCTGGTTCATATAATCTTCTACAACATCCACACAGTTGTCATAATAGGTGTTGCAGGCTTCACGGGCCTGGAAGAAGATGTCCGGGTTTTGCGCGGTTCCGCGCTGTGCGGGATGCTCAGGGTTCAAAGAACCGCGACGGAAGCTGTTGACAGCGTCCCAGTCGAGCATGTCGTTCAAGTCTTTGTAATCCCATGTCTGGATTTTCTGAACTTCGTGAGAAGTACGGAACCCGTCAAAGAAATGAAGGACAGGAACACGGCCCTTGATGGCTGCCAAATGGGCAACTGCGCCCAAATCCATAACCTCTTGCGGGTTGTTGGAGCAGAGCATTGCATAGCCTGTCTGACGGCAAGCGTAAATGTCGGAGTGGTCACCGAAGATGGACAGAGCGTGGCTGGCCAAAGCACGGGCGGAAACATGCAGAACGCTGGGCAAAAGCTCACCCGCCATTTTGTACATGTTCGGGATCATGAGCAGTAAGCCTTGTGAAGCGGTGTAGGTGGTGGTGAGTGCGCCGGCTGCCAAGGAGCCGTGAACGGCACCTGCCGCACCTGCTTCGGACTGCATTTCAGAAACTTTGACAGTCTGACCGAAAAGGTTTTTTACGCCGGCGGTAGCCATTTTGTCTGTTTCTTCCGCCATGTTGGATGACGGCGTGATCGGATAAATAGCGGCTACATCGGTAAACGCATAAGACACGTGAGCGGCGGCGCTATTACCATCCATGGTTTTCATTTTTCTTGCCATTAGTGTTTTCCTCCCAAAAGATTATTACTAATTATTTTTTGATATCTTCTGACATAAAAATAAATTAGTATAAAAAATAAAAATATTTTTTTCCAACTGAAATAGTACCACTAATACGCATAAAAGTAAATACATATTATGCTGAAAAATCGTGTTTTTTTCATGAATTTTTATTCATATTTTTAGAAATATCCCCAAAACCCTTTTCAAACGGCGATTTCAGCCGTTTGAAAAATAATGAAAAAATGCATTTTTTTCGGGGCAATAAAAAAAGTCACTTTGAATTTGACATTTATTTAAAAATATAGTATCATAACTATAAGTAGCCAAAGGGCACTGAATTGAAAGGAATGTTTTTAAGAATGGATGACCCGCTTAGTATTTTGCTGAAATTATTGTTGTTGCTGGTACTGATTTTAATCAATGCGTTTTTTACTGCGAGTGAAATTGCGATTATTACTCTGAACGATAATAAGATCCGCAAAATGGCTGAAGAAGGAAACAAAAAAGCAAAAAAGGTTGTTAAGCTGACCCAGGACACCGCAAAATTTTTCTCAACCATACAATTGGGAATTACTTTGGCAGGGTTTTTGACCTCTGCATCGGCGGCACAGAATTTCTCTCAGCCTCTGTCATTACAAATGCAGGATTGGTTTCATATCACCAGCACGGCAGGAATTGCGACGCTGGACGGTGTGGCGGTCGCCATTATCACCATTATTATCTCCTATTTCTCACTGGTTCTCGGCGAGCTTGTTCCCAAGCGGATCGCCATGCAGAAATCACAAAACGTAGCTTTTTCCACGGTCGGTACATTGCTGGTCATTGATACCGTTTTTAAACCGGTCATTAAGCTGTTGTCCGTATCGGCGGATGTTTGTGTGCGGATTTTGGGGCTTGACCCGAAATTCAGCGAAAATGTTGTAACAGAAGAAGAAATCATGATGCTGGTGGACGCCGGCGAGGAAAAGGGCGTCATTGAAGAAAGCCAGCGGGAAATGATCAACAATATATTTGAGTTTGACGATATTACAGCCTCGGACGTAATGAGGCACCGCACCGAAATCGTTGCGGTGGAGGCGGACGAAAACTTAACAGACGCACTGAAAATCGCCATCGACGAAGGCTATTCCCGTATTCCTGTTTATGAAGACGATCTGGATGATATCATCGGGATTATCTATGTAAAGGATTTTTTACCCTTTGTGGGCAGATCCATCATCAAGGAAGGTACCGCAAGGGATATCATGCGCCTGGCCCATCATGTTCCCGATTCCATCCGATGCGGCGATTTATTTGAAGAAATGATCGCAAAGCACATCCACATGGCCATTGTGGTGGATGAATACGGCGGCACCGCAGGGCTTGTCACTCTGGAGGATCTCGTTGAAACCATTGTGGGCAACATTCAGGATGAATATGACGACGAGCAGGAGGACATCGAAAAAACAGGGGAAGGCTCCTTTAATATAGACGGAACCACGGATATTGAAGAGGTGGAAGACATTCTCGGCGTGCATTTGCCCGAGGGGGAATATGACACCTTAGGCGGTATGATTATGTCCATGCTGGGCAGAATTCCCGCTGAGGGCGAAACACCGGAAGTAATTACCGACGGTTTCTCATTTAAAGTGGAAAGCATTGAGGACAGACGTATTCAACGGGTACAGGTAAAACGGATCCCAGCGCCGGAGTCTGGTGAGAAAAGCGAGAAATAAAAGGAAAGACCGGAATGAGGAAATAGAAGCTTTCACCCCGGGGGAAGCTTTTATCAATGGGATTGAGACGAAAAACTGAATCAGTCAGTCGCAATTACCTGACTATAAACAAAACAAGGAGAAAGAGAAAAATGAAAAAGAAGTCCACGCAATATCTGATCGAGGGAGCTGTTATCGCAGCTGTTTATGCGGCCATTACGTATGTGGCTGCGTCGCTGGGCTGGGCATATGGCCCAGTACAATTTCGATTTTCCGAAGCATTGACAGTGCTGGCAGCGTTTACACCGGCGGCGATCCCCGGTCTTACCATTGGTTGTTTTTTGGGCAATCTGGGAAGCCCTTACGGATGGGTCGATATTATTTTTGGTACGCTGGCATCCTTTTTGGCCGCCTCCACAGGATATTACTTAAGAAAAATAAACATCAAAGGAATCCCTTTTTTGGTGTTGTTGATGCCTGTTTTGTTCAACGGTATTATTATCGGTTTGGAAGTTACACCGTTTATTCCGAATTCAAGTTGGTTAACAGCTTATCTGATCGGAGCGGGCTGGATCGCGCTTGGTGAATTTGCTATGTGCTTCGGACTTGGATCATTGTTGCACACTGCTTTGATAAAAACGAAAATATTTAAATAATATAAAAATGAGATGTGAGAGCATCTCATTTTTACTAGAAATTATAGGATGGAAGGACGGAAAACAAATGAATTTTTGCTGGTGTACGATTACGGTAAATAATCTGGAGCAGTCCGTGAAATTTTATCAGGAGATCCTTGGCTTGAGGGTAGAAAGGCAGTTCAGTCCGAATCCGGGCATGGAGATTGCGTTTTTGACCGATGAGAGCGGCATGGAGATTGAGCTGATCAAATTTGCAGACAGAACCGTCACCGAGGAAAAGAAGGGAATCAGCCTGGGATTTACCGTAAAATCTCTTGAGGATGCAATGGCAATGGTCAAAGAAAATGGCATTGCGGTCATCGGGCAACCCGTCATTACCCCCATGGTGAAATATTTTTTCATCAAGGATCCAAACGGTGTAAATCTTCAGCTGGTGGAAAAGGTGAAAGAATAGATGGAGGATTTGCATAGGGAAGTTTATCTGAAAACAATGGAAGACGCAAGAAAAACCTTTTTGGGCTATAAGGGCAATCATTCCATGATGGGAAGAGACAATCCATATATTGGTGAAGAGTATTATAAATTTCATATTACCAGAGAAACAGAAATTGAATGGATTACCGAACACGTAGAAACTCTATACAATGATTTTATGAATGGCAAAATCAATAATGATTTGTGGATTTGGTATTCAACCATGGAGGAATTTATTAGTATATTAAAAACGGAAGATGCATTGCTGAAATTACTTGAAGTGACCAAATACATCAAAGAAAAGGTACCCGTCGACGAGAGGGTCATTGTTGCTGAGACCATCAACGGAAGAAACATCAGAAAATGCAAAAGCGGATTGATTTATTTATCCCATCGCTTGAACAATCGGAAGGCTACAAGCGAATTTATCGAACTGGCACTGTATTATGCATCTTTCAATCAAACAAAACGGGAAAGGGATGCAAAAAGGTTAACCAAAAAAATCAAATTAGAAGTTTTCTATGGACTGAGAATATAAATAAAGAAAATACCCTGAGATGCGAGAATAAATTCGCATCTCTTTTTTTGTGCTGTCCGACAAAACAAATTTCCGGTTTCCTCAAAAGTTAAGCTGGATTTAATCCGTTCTTTACAATACCTCATTACAATGAGCGTAAATTAGCCTGTGAAGGGACTGTTAATCAGTTTGAAAAAAGCATGTACCACACTATTATTGATTTTTATTTTTGCGCTGATACCAATGGAGGTATTTGCAGCAACCGTATCCATCTCCTGCACCCAGAAGGTTACCTTGGGGAAGGATGAGCAGGATTTCTCCATTGCCATTACCGTCAATCACAGTGAGGACTATGCGGGGGCTGAGTTCGGACTGGTTTGCAGTGACGGCGTGACGGTGAAAAGCGTGAGCTATAGCAAAAGCAGCTCCAAAGCTGGTCCGACCATGGTGGGGAACACTGCATGGTTCAGTTATTTTTCAGGCAGCAATGAGTATCGGGGCAGTATGACGGCGACTGTGAGCTTACAATATACCGGAACACAAAATAGCAGCCTGGTACTAAAAACCGTAAGTATCTATACCAAAAGCGGAACAGCGGTGCAAACGGATAAAAGAACACCGAACAACATCATCAACATCGCCAAAAACGGGGCGGACAATGAAGTCACCACCCCCACGCCGGCTCCCACCACCAAAATCCCAGGCACAACCAAACCTCCTGTAGCAACGAATAAACCGGGTGATACAAATACCATAACCACGGCAAAGAAAACCGATAAGAACGGTGCTGTGATCAACGAGCCGGAAGAGACAAACCCGAACGAAACGACCGTTCCGGACTCCGGCGGAGTCACCAAAATTACGGACGAAAACGGCAATGTTCAGGAAACGACCATTCCGGAAACCAAAAGCGTAATGGGAAACTCCGATGATCATAATACGGACAACGGCACACAGGGCAATCTGGCGCTTATCGTTTTCCTGTTAATCAGCCTATGTGCAAACGCCGTGCTGGGGTATTATGTTTTACATATAAAATTGAGCAAAAGAAGGAGTAGAATGAATGACTAGTACAAAAAAGATTGTCAGCTTAGTGATGGCCGTCGTATTCTCCATGACTATGTTTTCGTCCTTTGGAACGGTTACGGCCGTAACCGGGCAGGACGAAGTGGTGACACTGATTGAAGGCGGATCGCAATGGAAGTACGAAGACACCAATACCTCACAGTACGGAGACGCAGCAACGGATTTCAGAAGCGAGGGCTTCAATGACACGGCATGGAAAACAGGCAAGGCTCCTCTCGGTTATCCTCTGACGGATACCAATCCCACCTTCGGTCTGATTTCAGACGGAACACTGGTTAACAATGTCAGCAAGCCAAATGCTATTTTGACCTATTATTTCAGAAAAGAATTCACTATAGCGGATGTGTCCAGAGTCACAAAGCTGGAAGCCAACGTTGGTTTTGATGACGGCTTTGTCATGTATATCAATGGGACAGAGGTCAACAGAACATACATGAATGAGGGCACAGTTTCTCACACGACCAACGCCAACTATGTAAATGAACCCTCTACACCCGAAGGTTCCACCGTTCTTGATTTAACCTCAAAAATCGCTCTGCTGAAAAACGGCCTCAATAAAATCGCCGTATCGGTTCACAACAGAGACGCCGACAGCTCGGATATTTATTTTGCCATGAACCTGAAAGCAACACTGGGAGCAGCGCTTCCGGAAGTTGACACCACCAAGCAACCGAAACAAGTGAATGTTCACTTGGGTGCGGATGCTGCTACCAGTGTTAACATCACCTACACAACGGCTTCAACCACATCCACACAGGTTGTGTTGAACAAAAAAGGTGAAACAGGAAAAACAACCGTAGCCGGTACAGAAGCAGCGGGCGCCGCAAACAAAATCTTCCACAAGATTCCCGTGATCGGTCTTTCTGCCGGCACAGAATATGAATATACCGTAGGTGACGGCACAAACAGCTTCAGCGGTACTTTCAAAACAGCATTGGCACAGGGCAGCAAGGACAGCTTTAAGTTTGTCTATCTCGCCGATACCCAGGTTGCAAACGCAACAGACGCCAAGGCGCTGGGCGCAACCATGGAAAAAGTAAGCCAAATATCAAACCTCGACTTTGTTTATCTGGCAGGCGATATCACAGATACCTCAACCAGCGAAGCACAATGGGAGCTGCTTTATAATAACCAAGGCGCTTTCCCGGACGGCGGACAAAAAATGTTCCGCAGCAAAGCGATTTCCGTCATTCAGGGAAACCACGACAACGATACCTTCAATGGTCATATCAACGCACCGGCACAAGAAGGCAATGTTGTATATTCCTATGATTACGGCATGGTAAAATTCATCATGTTAAACCTGGAGGCTTCCAGATACAGCACAGATTCCAGAGCAAAGCAGGAAGCGTTCCTTCGTGCAAAGACAGCCGAGGCAAAAGCTGCCGGTCAATGGACCATCGTGGGCTTCCACAAATCCCTTTATACAGGTGCTTCCCACATCACAGACTCTGATGTAATTGATGCCAGAAAATTCTGGGGTCCCAAATTTGCAGAGTTGGATATTGACATGGTGTTGCAAGGTCATGACCATGTATATTCCAGAGGCTTCATCAATGCAGCAGGTGAAAATGCAAAACCTACTGTGGGATCTGACGGCAAAGTCAATGACCCTGCAAACGCACCGCTTTATATGGTTGGCGGACACGCAGGCGGACTGAAATGGTACTCACAAAAGAATTACACCGTTACAGCCGGCGACCCGCTCACAGCAAATTACTCCTTCCTTGATAAAAACTCTACCGACGACCAAAGCGATATCAAACAAGAGCAGTGGGTCACAGAATTTACCGTTACCGATGAAGAAATCACCATCAATTCCTACTGCTTCAAATACAACACCACAAGCGACACCATTACAACACCCCAATATTTGTATGATACCCTGACTGTCAAAAGAGATGTTGCCATTACTGCGGACATCGGCGGCTCCAACCTTGGCGTTGCCGATATAAACGGCGAAGTAACCTATACGGCCTCACTGAACGATTTGCACAATGCAAACGCATTCAATGTTGAAGTTTCCTATGACAACAGCGTTCTCGAGCTTGTAAAATCAGAAAGTCTTCTGAACGGCACAATCTTCACATCGCCAAAGAACAGCACAGGCAAAGCAGGCTTATTGGTTGGTGTTTCAAACGGAATCACAAAGACGGGCAAAACCGATGTTGTCAAATTCACCTTCAAAGTAAAAAATACAGCTGCATACGGCAGCACAGAAGTGAAGCTTACAAAAGCAGACACCGCATTCCTGACCGATACCGGATCCAAAGATGCAGCGGTTGAAATCGGAACCGAAAAAGTGACCACAGAAATCTATACCTACATCCACGCTTCCGATATCAACGGCGACAACAAAATCACACTGGCTGACCTTTCTCTTGCCCTTGCCAACTATCAGGGCATCGACAAGAAATTTGATATCAATCTGGATGGCACAGTCAACACAGCAGATTACATCATCATCGCAGGCTTCCTGATCGCCGCTTAAATTCATTTCTCTTTTCCCTATCAAGAACGCAGGGCGGTTTATTCCGCCCTGGTGTTCTTTTTCCCCGTTAACAGCCCTGTCTGTCCGGTGACCGGATATGGCGTTGTGATATTTTCACCGGAGAATGGATATGATTATGGACAAAAGAAAAAACGTTTACATATGGACAGCCTTTATGGCAATATTTATACTCGCGTTATATTTGTTCAACACGAATTTGCAGTATACACCGCCGGGTGATATCGAAACCGGTATTGTGTATTCCAAAGCAGTCGTAACAAAGGTCCTGTCGGATGATATGGGACCGGACCCGGACGTACCGGGCATACGAATCGGAAAACAACAGCTGGAGCTTAAAATTCTTTCGGGACCGCAAAAAGGCAAGATCACACAGGCGAAGAATTTTGTGGGCAGGCTGAACAATATACATGCCGTCAAAGGCACCAAGCTGATCGTGACCAGCTATGACGACTTCGTCACCACTGCTGTAATCAATTACAGCCGGGAGGACAAGCTGCTTATTCTGCTTCTTGTTTTCTTGTCCATCGTTGTCTTTTTTGGCAGAATCAAAGGGCTGAAAGCAATTTTTTCATTGGCGTTTACGTTGGTCTGCGTAATTTTTCTCTTTATTCCCTTGGTGATTTCCGGCGTCAATCCTGTTTTGGCGGCGATTATTATCAGTGTTCTTTCCACTGCTGTGACGCTGCTGTCTCTGAACGGCTGGGGCACCAAGACCATCACCGCGGGCATCAGCTGCATCGGCTGTATGCTGCTGGCGGGCGGTCTGTCCTATGGGGCAGGACTGGTAACACGCATCACCACCCTGAACACCCACGAAGCACAGGATTTGCTTTTTGTTTCTCAAAGGACATCCTTGAAAATTCGGGATTTGTTGTTTGCCGGTATCATCATAGCATCCCTGGGCGCTATTATGGATACCACCATGTCCATTGCCTCTGCCATTGCAGAGATCAAGGAGCTAAACCCGTCGCTGACAGAAAAACAGCTGTTCAAATCCGGAATGAATGTGGGCAGAGACGTGATGGGAACCATGACCAATACACTGATTCTTGCCTTTACGGGCAGCAGCATCAATGTGCTGATCATGCTCTTTATGTATAAGCTGCCCTTTATTCAGCTCATTAATATGGATATGCTGGTCATTGAAGTCATCCATGGTTTATCGGGCTGCATTGCGGTGATTTTGTCCATCCCCATAACCTCCTATCTCGCCTCAAAGGTGTTTACAAAAACAAAGCCCGAAACAGAATTGCGTCCGGCCATACAAACCGAAGAACCGGAACCGGCTTTATAAAAAAATATCTCAAAACGAAACTCGTTTTGAGATATTTTTGTTTTGCAGTGTATTTGACGGTTATCCGATGAATTGTTGTGTCCAGTATAGTCTTCCCTCAGCGTTTTTGGCAATTCCTACGCCGATCTGGGTGAAGTTCGGGCTTAGGATATTCTTTCTGTGACCTTCAGAATTCATCCAGCCGTTCATGACCTGCTCGGGCGAGGTTTGTCCCATGGCGATGTTTTCGCCTGCGGCACGGTAAGAAACTCCAAATTGCTTCATCATATCAAAGGGAGAACCGTAAGTCGGAGAGGTATGGTCAAAATAATTCAGCTTTGCCATATCCTCGGATTTTAATGTGGCAACATAGCTTAAATTTGTGTTTTCGGTCAGGGGATTCAAACCTGCTTTTGCCCTCTCCACGTTAACAAGGTCGATTACCTGGCTTTCAAAGCTGCCCGGAGTCGTCTTTTTTGTTGTGATCGCAGGATTTTGCTGCGTTTTTTTGACAGTTGTTTTAGGGAGACAGGTCGTTTTTTCCTGTGGGGCTGCTGTTGGTTTTTTTGTCGTCGGTGCAGTGGTCTGCTTTTTCGTTGTCGTGATCACTGTCTGGGCAGGCGTGTCAATTTGGGTTTTCGCGGCCGTTGTCTGTGTGATAGCCATTGTGCCGTCCGATGGAATTGTTGCTTCTGTTTTTTCAGAAGTTGTCAGGGTTGTTGTGGGTTCTAGTTTTGCCGAATTCTCGACAAAATGCTTCCCCGCACTGGCATAGAGGACGAACACGCTGAAAATCGCAAGAATACATACGACAGATAAAATAATTTTGTTTTTCATAAATATACCTTCCTTTCCTGTGCCCGGTGAAAAAAGTTTCAAGATTGGCACAGCCAAATGCTGAATGGCGTTCTGCTTTTGAAAACGCCGTTTTCTTTTGTGAAAAACACTGCATCTACATGCTAACACTGCATGGTAGGTGAATCAACACATCAGTTCCATCCAAAACTTGAAATGTATTGATTTTTTGGTTTCATTTTACCTCTTTCATTGATAAAATTATGAAAATATGGTACAATTTTGATCGAAGAAATCAGAAAATTCATTGGTAACAATGAGTGTAAACCCATTGTTGCAGGATAAAAAGCGTTTGAAGCCTGCATTTCCCCGTTAATTCTATCATAATGCTTTTACACTGTCCTGTCAATGCCGGCAATACGGTTTTTGAAGCGGAAACTGCCAGAAATGAGGATGTTATGTATCAAATATTTTTGATTGAAGACGACGAAACCCTGCAGGAGCTGATCAGGGACACCTTGCAAAAATACGGATACCGGGTTCATACTGTGAGTAGCTTTCAGAAAATCGAAGAGCAGTTTGAACGCATCCGTCCCGACCTTGTTTTGCTGGATATCAACCTGCCTTATTATGACGGGTTCTATTTTTGTCGTATTTTTCGCAGAAAATCAAAAGTGCCGGTCATCTTCATCTCCGCACGTGACGAAGAAACCCATCAGATCATGGGAATGGAAATGGGAGCCGACGATTATATCACCAAGCCCTTCAGCACACAAATCCTGACCGCAAAGGTGAATGCCGCCATCCGCCGCTGTTATGGTGAATACGCAGTGACCGAAACAAAACTGATAGCCATAAAGGGTCTGGAGCTGATAGAATCGGGCTTTAAAATGACTTATCGGGGCAAGATGTGCGAGTTAAGCAAAAACGAATGCAGACTGCTGAAGCTATTGTTAAGCAATGCTGATAAAATTGTGACAAGAGAGGAGCTGTTGTCCCAGCTGTGGGACGACAGTGCTTTTGTGGACGACAACACCCTGACGGTGAACGTGACCAGGGTAAAAAACAAGCTGTCTGAGCTGGGGGTTGAGGATGCCGTTAAGACCAAACGGGGAGTCGGCTATTTGTTTGACACCTCCCAAATGGCGGAGTAGACTATGAAACGATATATTATCGCATTTGCTAAGGACAATCTATTGTTCAGCGTCCTGTATTTTACTTCTAATTTCATGATAATTCTTTTTTATTTCATTCTGACAAAGGGTGAAATAGAGATCGTTTATCCTGTTCTGATTTCTGTATTTCTGTTTATTGTCATGTTGCTGATCAAATGGTTTCGATTTTACGGCTTTCAGAAAAAACTGAAGAATGCGGTAAAAAATAAGGACTATGACCTTTCCCCGTCCTCCTGTGAGCAAAGGGAAACGGAACGGGTCATTCACCACATTCATCAATATTATACAGATCTGCTGGAGCGGGCGGATTTTGAGAACAAAAACAAAAACCGCTTTATTTCCTTGTGGGTTCACAACATGAAAACACCCCTGTCGGTGATGGATCTGATTTTACAAAAAAGCGAAATCGGAGCGGAAGACCATATCAATATCAAAGAGGAAAGCGGTCGTATGGCAGCGGGCTTGGAACAGGTTCTGACACTGCTGCGGCTCATGGAATTTGCAAAGGATTATGAACCTCAAGGTGTGAATTTGACGGAAAGCCTGAAAAGCATCATCAACCAGAAAAAGAGACAGTTTATTTACAGCCATGTGTTTCCGAAAATGATGTGGGAGGAGGATGTTTTTGTGCTGACCGATCCCAAATGGAACGAAATCCTGTTGGATCAGATTATTTCCAATGCCATCAAATATTCCGCCGAAACCGAAAAGACAAAAAACATTTATTTCACACTGGAGAAGGAAAAGGGAAGCGTGACTTTAAGCATTCGGGATGAGGGAGCGGGCATTCCCCCCTATGACATCGGACGGGTGTTCGAGCCGTTTTTTACCGGCGAGAATGGCAGAAGATATAAAAACAGCTCCGGAATCGGTCTTTATGTCTGTCATGAAATTGCAAAAAAATTAGGCAATCACATTGCAATAGAATCGGAAGTCAACAAGGGCACTACGGTTAAAGTGGATTATCTTTCAAAACTGTAAGGTTTGTTTAGGCGGTTCGATGGTTCCATAGAGAATATCGAGATATACTGGGAACAGAACAAAACAAAAACAAACGTTACAGGAGGAATTATCATGAAGGTTTTAAACACAAAAAATATAACGAAGGTATACGGCGGAAAGGAAGACGCAGGCTCTACCCGAGCGCTGGACGGTGTGGATCTGTCTGTGGAAGCCGGCGAGTTTGTGGGCGTCATGGGTCCGTCGGGAAGCGGAAAATCCACACTGCTGAATATTTTAAGCGGGATCGATATCCCCACCACCGGCAACATTGAAATTGACGGCAGAAGCATTACCACCATGAGCAAGGATGAGCTGGCGCTGTTCAGAAGACAGAAGCTGGGGTTTGTGTTTCAGGAATTTAATCTGCTGGATAGCTTAACACTGAAGGAAAACGTGATGCTTCCTCTTATCTTAGACAAGAAGGACAGCGCTTACATGGAAGAGAAAATCAAAGAAATCATGTCGCTGTTTGAAATCTATCACATCAAGGACAAATATCCCCATGGGGTTTCCGGCGGTCAGCAGCAGCGCGCCGCTGTCAGCCGTTCGCTGGTCAGCGATCCTGCCATTGTTTTTGCAGATGAACCCACAGGAAATCTGGATTCAAAATCATCAAACGCCGTAATGAGACTGTTCACCAAAATGAATACAGAGAGGAACAGTACGATTTTAATGGTGACCCATGATGCCTTTGCCGCCAGCTTTTGCAAACGCATTATTTTCATCAAGGACGGCAAGGTATGCATGGAAATCGTCAGTAAGGGTGACCGAAAAGAGTTTTTTGACAGAATTCTCGATTGCCTCGCCGTCATCGGAGGTGAGAAGAATGAAATTTAGCACCATTGCGATCAAAAACTTTAAGGTCAACTTGAAAAAGTATTTGTCCTATTTTTTATGCTCCAGCTTTTCCATTATGTTGTTTTTCATGTATGCCACGCTGTTATTTAACAAAAGTCTGAAGGACGGCGGCGAAAAGGAAGTGATCAATATCATTTTCTTTATGTCCCTGACCGTCATAGCACTCTTCTCGGTTTTCTTTATTAACTATGCCCACACGGCGTTTGTCAAATCCCGCTATAAGGAATTTGGAATTTATATGACGCTGGGCATGACGAGTAAGGATATACGCAAAATCATTTTGATCGAAAACTCCTTTATCATCGCCTCTTCTTTTGTGACCGGTCTTGTGTCCGGCGTTATTTTTTCGAGACTGTTTCAGATGGTGGTTGCTTCCATTCTGGATTTACAGGGCATTGAATATTCCCTGAGCTTATTCAGCTTTGCCCTGACGGTGGGCGTGTTTGCAATTGTTTTTCTTTTGGTGCTCACTTTGAGCAGGCTTCATACCAGGAAGCTGGAAATCGGTGAGCTGCTTTCCGCCGCACGCAAAAACGAAAAGGAAATCAAAGCAAAGCTTCTTCCGGGGATCCTCGGTTTTGTCATTCTGGTGGTTTCTCTTGCGGCTTTTGTTATTGTATCTGACAATGATACATTAAACACAAATCCTGTTTTTGTAATCATCAATATTCTGCTCATCTTTACAGGGGTTTACCTGACCATTGCCAATGCTGGTATGGCAGTTCTGGCTATGATTAAGGGCAACAAAAAAAGCTACTACCAAAACGTTTTGCTGGTCACCGAAATTACTTCAAAATTCAATCAGAACAAAAAAATTATTTTCGTGTTAAGTATTTTAAGCTCCATGATCGTATTTTTTGTGGCGTCTCCCTTTTCTCTGTTCAGCCTGGCTGAAAAAATATCCGGCATGAATCAGCCCAATCATATCGAATATGCATCGGTGTATGGCGTAAACAATCTCAGTGATGCAAAGCTTGCAGAAATCCTGAAATCATCGCCGACCCCGCTGGAGAAGCAGAACCGCATTGAATTTCTGGCACTGGGCTTTCATAACGACGCAGGGGTAACGGACAAAATGAACGCAAAGCCGGTCATCAATGTATCCGCTTACAATCAGTACACCAATTCTTCCATTACCGTGACCAACGGACAGGTTTATAACGCCATCATATCCTGGGAACCGGGCAATTTCGGAATCGCACCGGGCAGCATGCTGACTGTGGGAGGAAAGAAGCTTACGGTGACAGAATCCAAGCGGGCGCCATGGGTCAGCTCCTCCAGCAGCTTTTTGTGTAATTCCGGATTGGTGGTCAGTGACGAAGATTATCAGGCATTGAGAAGCGCCAACCAAAACAGCGTCGGTGTGTTCCACACCTTTATGTTCAAGGATTGGAAAAACACACAGAAAACCATTGATGAGCTTACCGCCGCTGTAAAAGCCGAAAATGCAAAAATTACGCCTGCTGTGGCAAACGGCGACAAACTGATTACGGTCATTTCACGAATACTGGCTTATACAGAACTGAAAAAAGCCTATTCACTTTTCATTTTCGTCACCGCCGTTATGGGGCTGTTGTTCTTTATTGCTGCGGGGAGTGTGTTATTCTTCAAGCAGTATACAGAGACGGAATCCGCAAGACAGAAATATGATAAGCTTTATAAAATCGGTCTGGTCAAAAAAGAGGCGAAGGGGATTATCACAAAGGAACTATTGGTTACCTTCTTCTCTCCGTTGATTTTCGGCAGTGTCATGGGCTATTCATTTATCTATTACATGACCCATTTGGTAGGAGGTCAGGACGTGATGAAAGAATTCATGATTTTTGCGACAGTGGTGGTGGCGGCATATTTCCTGTTCCAGTCTGTGTTCTTCTTTCTCACCAGAAAAAAATACATGGATGAGGTTTTAAAAAAGTATTAAAAAATCCTCTGGCTGTGATGATACAGTCAGAGGATTTTCATACCGGTTCCATCCATAGAGTGCAGATCTGTTACCTAGTCAGCTGTTCAAAGCTGGTTTTCAGAATGGGATAGAGGGTTTTATAAATGGCATACTGTTTTTCATAAACAGCCGCGGAAGCATCGTCCGGCCGGGTGACGTCCTTTTTCCGAACAATGGCATCACAGGCTTCCGGAACATTGTCATAAGCGCCGGTGCCTACCATGCTCAGAATAGCTGCGCCCAGAGCGGGACCTTCATCAGATATGGTGGTTACTACCGGACAACGGTATACATCCGCCTGCATTTGCCGCCACAGCATAGATTTTCCACCTCCGCCGGAAGCAACAATCTCGTCTGCCGAGACGCCCGTTTCCCTCAGGATTTCCAGGCAATCACGAAGGGAAAAGGTTACACCCTCCATGACAGCGCGGATCAAGTCAGCTTTATTGTGGAAGGTAGATAGACCGAAAAAGACGCCCCGTGCCTTTGGATCCAGATGGGGGGTGCGTTCTCCCATCAGATAGGGTAGATAGAGAAGCTGATTGGAGCCGGGGGGGATAGCGGCCGCTTCCTTGTCCATGATGACATAGGGATCGATGGCCATATCCTTCCCCAAGCGTATTTCATCGCCACAGAAATTGTCTCGAAACCATTTCAGGGACAATCCCGCCCCTTGGGTCACGCCCATCACATGCCAAGCTCCGGGCACGGCATGGCAAAAGGTATGCACTCGGCCGCCTTTGTCAATCCTCGGTGCGTCCGTATGGGCAAACACAACGCCGGAGGAACCAATGGTGGAGGAAAGCAGACCTTCTTTTACAATGCCGTTTCCCACTGCGCCGGCAGCCTGGTCGCCCCCGCCGCCTACGATGGGGGTGCCTTGCCGCAGTCCCGTCTGCACTGCGGCGCTGGAGCTGACCTTTGCGGTGACGGCGACACTTTCATAAACGGCGGCAAGCAAGGATTTATCAATGGCGAGCTTTTCTAAAATCTCCGGAGACCATGCTCTCTGGTTGATGTCAAGAAGCTGCATGCCCGAGGCGTCCGATACCTCTGCGGCATATTCACCGGACAGCATATAGCGGATAAAATCCTTGGGAAGCAAAATTTTATTGCACCGCTCATACAAATGGGGCTCATGCTTTTGAACCCACAGGATCTTTGAAGCCGTAAAACCGGTCAAGGCAGGGTTGGCTGTAATGGCAATGAGCCGGTCAGCCCCCACCCGGAGGGTAATTTCTTCGCACTCCGCCGCGGTGCGCTGGTCACACCAGAGGATGGACGGGCGAAGCACCTTGCCGTCTTTGTCCAGCATGACCAGTCCGTGCATTTGCCCGGACAAGCCCACGCCCCCAATCTCATCCTTATTTACACGGGAGGCTGCTATTACCCTTTTAATAGAAGCACAGACTGCGTTCCACCAATCCATGGGTTCTTGCTCTGCCCAGCCGTTTTCGGGCTGATACAGGGGGTATTCTTCCGTGGCACTGGCAAGTTTTTGACCCGATGATGAAAATAATACTGTTTTTGTACCGCTGGTACCGATATCCACGCCAAGATAACAGGACATGCGATCACCTCCTAACAACCGAACAGGATTGTATTGACAATATGCTCAAGATATTCCTGCCGCCCGCTTTTGTTGGTGGTCACATCCCCCATGGACAGGGCGTAGGCCTCCAGTGCCGGCAGGGTTACCTTGCCGGCCACAATATCGGCGCCGATACCGCTTTGATAGCTTTCATAGCGAGTCTCTGTAAAGTGGTCGATTTGTCCGTCTGTTATTAATTTATCGGCAATCCGCAGACCAAGGGCAAAGGCGTCCATGCCTGCAATATAGGAAAAGAACAAATCCGCTGGCTCAAAGGAGGCACGGCGGACCTTTGCGTCAAAATTCAGTCCGCCCTTCGTAAAGCCTCCGGCTTTGATAACCTCATACATGCACATAGCACAGTCATATACATTGGTGGGGAATTGATCGGTATCCCAACCCAACAATAAATCACCCTGATTGGCATCAATGGAGCCGAATACATTGTTGATTCGGGCAACCCTCAGCTCATGCTGGAAGGTATGCTGTGCCAGTGTGGCATGGTTGGCCTCAATGTTCATTTTAAAATCATTGTGCAGATCGTATTTTTGCAAAAAGGCCAGAACCGTGCTGACATCAAAATCATACTGATGCTTGGTGGGTTCTTTTGGTTTTGGTTCTACATAAAAATCTCCCTGAAAACCAATGCTGCGGGCATATTCCACCGTCATATGCATGAGACGAGCCATATTGTCAAGCTCCAATCCCATATCGGTATTCAGCAGCGTTTCATAACCTTCTCTGCCGCCCCAAAATA
>ERZ778021.1806-NODE-1806-length-22429-cov-4.382766_pt1 | contig 22429 bp, 18 predicted proteins | sample MGYA00375751_ERZ778021 | MGnify/ENA primary metagenome ERZ778021 (study PRJEB29350, sample SAMN05389814) | bioreactor metagenome | isolation source: Thiocyanate stock bioreactor | place: South Africa: University of Cape Town | collected 2013-08-29 ... | reverse complement strand
CGGTCTGTCTCTGTTTTCAGAAACCCCCTGTTTTTCGGAATTGTCTTTCTTCTGCAATAAAGGCTCGGACGGACGAGACCTTTCCGTCTTTGCCACCGAAGGGTTTTCATTCTCGCTCCTATTCGGTTGGCTCGGTTTGGACATCAGTTCATCTACCAGCTTATCATCCTCGGCTTTTTCCGGATGTTCACGCTCCGGTATAGATTTTGCAGTCGCCTCCTGTCTTGTTTGAATATCCGTTTTGATAGATGCTGCATCAACAGTAGCCAGTTTAAACCGTTGCACAATTCTGTTGATTTTTGATGCGTCATCAGCCCTTACCATAACATCACAGTTGCCGTCTGGACTTTCTTTATCCTTTAGGACACAATAAAGGACGCCATACCGTTTTGCCTCGTCTGAAAACCGTTTTAATTCATCCTCCCTTACTGTAAAGACTTTTAAAGCTTTGCCAGACCGAAGCATGGAGGAGAGCCGGGATTTCCCTTTGGTTTTTTCTTGCTGTTTCAGAATCGCATATATAATCTGTGCTAATTTCAAAGCGCCTGTGCCGGTTAGCTTAACAGCGACCTCGGCACCTTCAAGGCTCATACGCATAACTTGTTCAGCCACGTCTCCCGAATGATTCATCTTTTACGAACTCCTTTCGTTTTAAATTTTCACGCGCATTAATCTTATTGAGTTTTTGTACAAGGATACCGCTGCGCTCAGCAATTCCATCACACAAGCGGATTTCCTTCCTCAGCTTGGCAAGCTGAGATGATACCGACGTAATCTGTGCTTTAATTTCTGAAATCTCCGATTGATTTGTATTCCGGCGCAAACGGTTTCTCAGTTTTTGGCGTTCTTCTTCTAATTGCTTTACACCTGACTGAGCATTATTGCGAAAATCAAAAAGCTGCTCGACGGTATCAATATGATTCCGGCCAAGCAGCCTTGTTTCTGCAATAATGTTATCAAGCTTCAACAATTCCTCACGTAGCTCCTGTGGAACCCGCTTCGGATAATTTTTAGGTAGAAAGCCAATTTGATAGAGAGTGCAGATATATAAACCGTGCAAGGTCGTGACCTTCATAATATCCTGCACACCACCTTTCAACCTGACAGGTCGGTATTTTGGTTCTTCAATCGGCGGTTGGACGCTATGTTCTTCAACACGCTTCATAATTCGATTGTAGGTGTAATCATCACCAAAATGTCTGGAAAGCCGCCATGCATGTGCGTATCCTTGCGGCGTGATTGAAAACAATGGATCTTCCTCTCTGCCACGTAGTGTTATTTTATAGCCCAACTTTTCAAGATACATATGAAATTGCATCTCGCTCCTTGATTGCATGATGGCTTCATCCACATCAGCTTTAATTTGTAATGGTAACATCGGTCTGCCGTTTTTTTGATCCCTCCACTGAGCATAATTAATCGTACTGCTTGATTTGGGATGTTCAATCACAGAAAGCTGATATTCCCGGCACAGTCGGTCTGAAACTTGACGGATCAGCAACTTTGATTTTTTATTGTCGTGATAGCGTTTACCGTCAATAAAGGATGTGGAGCATATTGCGAAATGATTATGATAATGGTTTGTATTCAAGTGGGTAGTTACAATCACTTGGAATCTTTCGCCCCATATTTCTTCTGCGAGCTTTTTCCCAATCTCATGTGCAATCTTGGCAGTAACCTCACCTTCTGCAAAGGATTGTATGGCGTGAAAGGCAGCATATGGCATCGGCTTGTCATTGAGCTTATATGTCTGGCGCATTTTATCGTAAGCATTTTCCGGCTCACAATTGATACCCGAAACATATAACCGCATTTCAGTTTTTACATCGTGCTCGGTGTATTCAAGCAAATCCTTTAAATCTTCATAATCCTTATTGGCGGTCTTATCAATGTTGATTACATAATCAATAAGTTGCTTCAGATTCTGTTTCATATTTTTGACGGGTTTAATTTTTGTAATTGCCATATGCTTACTCTTTCCTGTGCGGCAGACAAACCAAGGTCAGATCATCACACATACGAAGAATGGAGGATGAGTTGCGTTCATATGCTGGCGCGTCCACCAAGTTCAATGTATATGCTTTCTGCGCAATCTGTCTCATGTTATATCCGACCCTGCGAATTTCACCGATCATTTTATGATAATCCATCGGCGGCATTTCAACCGGCTTCATATCACGAATAAAAACACGGATATATGCGGACATGGATTTTCCGCATTTCTCTGAATCAGATTGAAGTTTTTCATATTCATCATCATTAAGCCAAATCTGAAAAAGTCTTCTGCGATTCCTCATATTCGAATAACACCTACTTTCTGAATAATATAACCGGGGGTTCGGGGGTTGTCCCCTGATTTCGCCAAGTCATGTAATGACATTGGCATTGCTTGCTAAGATGACAGACACCCCCGAACCCTGCGGGTTCATCTTAAAATGTTGCAAATTTCGGTCGTCACCACACGAGCCGAATAACTATATTTACAATCACTGCACGGATGAATATCAGGTACAAATTGTCTGGTTTTGATACTTATCTTTCATGATCTTTTTGTTTTTCGGGGTTGTATTTTACCGCCCTTATCTCACCAAATTCTCGGTAGAATCGTTCCGGGGATTGGAATAGTTCCAAATACTTTTTTACTTGTTTATCCGATAAGCTTTCAAAACGGTCGCTGTTGCGGGGTATTGAGCAGATAAAAAATGTTCCTGCAACGATGTCAACCATTTGACCGTTTTCACCATAAATTGCCCGGTTCAGGGCTTTGCCAGTAACCTTACCTTCGTCATCACAGATAATCGCTACCATCTCTTTGAATGGACAATATTGCTCAATATAACCGCCAACAACAACCTGCATATCTTTCAAAGATGTTCCCATTTGCGCCTCCCGTGCCGGTTTTCCGGGTTCAACAAGAACAACACGAATGGTATCTTTCTTCATATCTGTAGGCTCAAATTCCACCTTTTCAAAGCCTACACTGTCACAAAAATAAAACCCCGGATTGATTTCCGGAGCCTCTGTGATTTCTATAATATCCGATACGGAAAGTGATCTGCCACGGTACTCAGCGGGATGGTCTGCATTAAACTTATGGTATACATCCTCAAGGGATTTGCACTCTACGAAGCCCTCATATACATTGTCATAAATCTGGTTGTTGATTTCATTTGTGTTCTGATATTTCTGCAAATACTCCAGGTCTTTAAATGCAAAGCCAGATGTGTCCCTGTCCAAATTGATTTGATAAATCCTCAATTGCATAAAATAAGCCTCCTTTCATCGTTCAAAATTGCGTTCTTTTTCGCGGGTAACAGTTTTGAAATCAACGCCGCTAAAATTATCCGCATCAAGAATATATTCACTGTTTCTCCAATTACACTGGGCAATTTCTTCAGCTTCATCAGAGTTTTCTGCTTCAATTTCCACAGTCCTTTTTAGGGTTTCTGTTATCTCAACCTTGTAGGTATTCACCGTGCATCACTCCTTTCTTTGATTTTATTGCACTCACCGAGCCGGGTTAAAAGATAGTCATTGCAGTCCTTACCGGCAGGGGGAGGAGCATCAATAGTTTCGTATTCGGGTGGCAAAACCGTTCGTATTGCTTGTGATGCCAACTGTCCGGCTCTATCATTATCAAGGTGGAATATAACTGTTCGGATATGAGGATAATCTTCAAGATATTGATTTAATGCCACCGGAACTTTACTCTGCTTTATATCCTTTTGCGGTTGATAAACCCCTGCAAGAGATAGTAGGTTTTCACTTCTCCAATCGTTCTTTTTGCGTTTTAAAAGAGTGGCATATGAAAGCAAGTCTATTGCACTTTCAAATAAATGCAGTGTGTTTTTCGGTTCTCTTGAAAAGAGTTTAAAGGAATAATGCTTGTCACTGCCTGTTGCATCAATTTTGAAATTACCTACTGTGGAACGGATTGCACAGTAACGCGCTTTTTCGGACTTATCAAAGCCCATAAACAACACATTGTGGTATCGGTCATCCTCCCGAATGCTGCCGTTCTTTATACAATAATCAATGATTTCTTCATCAATTCCACGGGATAAGAGATAGTCCTTTGCGTTTTTTGGATACGCGCAAAGATCAGGAAGCAGCAGCTTTTTCTCTTGTTTTGGGGCAGGAAAATGGGCAGACGGTTTGATGATCGTCTGCCCGATAATTTGTTCCACAGCGTCAGTAAAGCTGTATCCTTTTACTTTGATAAGGTAGTCGAGCGCCGATTTACCTCCAATGCCACGCGACCACCAACACCATTTTCCGTTTGAAATTTTTAGACTGTCATGTTCTTTTGTACAGTAGTTGTCACCCTTGATATGAACCAAATTGTCCGGCTCACAGCTTTTCATATAGGATAAAAGATCGACCTGCTTTGCCCGTATAATTGCATCAGGTTCGACATATGGCATACCTATCGCTCCTTTCCCATCGAGGAATTTTCCCGTTGCAGGAGTTGTCTTGCAGTATCCGACATTGTTTCAAAGATACTTTTCATATACGGCGTTTCGCGTTTTTCCCATACGCTGAAAACGGCTGATAGCGGTTTATCCTGCTTAAGCAGTTGTGTGGCTTCACCCGCCGAAAGATCATTTTCTTCAAGTGATAAGAGAATGTCTTGACGCGTCGTATATTCGTAAGCAGGGTTAAGAATCTCCTTTGGGGTAAGGGTTTCAAGATGCTTTACAAAGTCATCCTGTTCGTCAAACATTTTCTGATACAGAGCAATATTCAATTCTTCAACAGTCATGTTTACATCACCTTCTTTTCATACATAATGGTTTTTTATGCCCGGTTTATCATCGTTCATTTTCTTTTTCTGACCTTATCTTAGAAAGATAAGCCGACATGGAGTACCGTTTCAGATAAGCATTTTCACTTGGCGCTGCTGAATCCCCGAAATCAATTCCATCAGTATAAAGCTCACATTTTTGCCTCATTGTCCCTGCGATTTCTTCATACTTTGAGTTTGGAGCAAGCCTAACATCAGTCATAAAAACACTTTCAACCGGAATAATTTCCACGAAACAAAAAGGTGGCATTGATATTGTTCGATCAAAGATGTTTTTTTCGTTAATAAAACCTCTTTCTCCACAGACCCAAAAAATCTTGGTTCCTGCCGGAATATCACCAATATCCTGTTTCAACACAATTACGCTTCTGGGCGGTATAGAGAACATATCCTCGTAATATCCCGCCTTTTCCAACTTATCGTATATCTGAAGTAATTTATTGAATTTCCTTTGAGGATTGGCAATAACCCAACTCTCCTGATAACCCATTTTCATCACCTCGCATACGCTTTTTCAGCTTTTATTGGTACTTCTTCAAAGCACTCATCCGGTTCGCCATCAAGGATTTCATGATCCTGCTGATCCATATTTAAAAAAATGTTCAGCTCATCCAACCGTGCTGATTTTGACCGTAACTCTTCCTCTTTTGGGAAAGGTCTTGCAGCTTCTTCAACCGCATTATCAAGCTGTTTACGGGTATTACAAAGCTGTTCTTCACACATTTGAAGCTTATCAGGGAATGAGTCGAGAGTGTTGTCAAGACGGGTGATATTACCGTGAATATCTGTACCGAGTGTAACCGAATGATGTAACTTGTTTTTTAGTGAAATGCAATAGACGCGGTTGAATGTATCGAACGAAAGCTCCATTTTAAAACCCCGATACTTTCCGATTACAACGGCGTCCGGGCTTGCCATTTTGCAACATTCCTCAATAATTGCTTTGCCGGCATCCGCCTTTTCCATATAGGAAAAATCGCGGATTGTCATTGATGAAAAGACCTCTTTATCCTTTGAAGTGTTTTTTTCGAGATGCACTATATCTTCTTTATAACCCGTAATTCGTTCCTCAAGTCGCTTAATCTCCTGCGGGTAATATTTGAGGATTCTGTCTTCCAGATCATATTTTTGGCTTAGATGACTTTGCTTTAATACCTTCAGCTTTGATACCGCAATATCGAGGTCCATCTTTTCTTTAATGTGCGGATTGCCTGTTGCCAGCATTTTGATTTCTGCATATGAAAGAGAGGTTTCATCAATGTCCTCCGCACACCTGACGGGTGATTTTGAAGTCATGATCTGGCTGATAAACTTCTGCTTATTTTCCACAAGCTGATATGAATAAGCGTCAAAGGTTTGCTCGGTTACATAACGATAAATCCCGACTTCCGGGTTTTGATTGCCCTGACGGATGATGCGCCCGCCGCGCTGTTCGAGATCGGATGGTCGCCACGGACAGTCCAAATCATGGCTCGCAATCAACTTATCCTGTACATTTGTCCCTGCGCCCATCTTTGGAGTTGAACCCAACATAACCCTGACCTGACCGGAGCGTACTTTAGCAAATAGCTCTTTCTTTTTACTTTCGCTATCGGCTTCATGAATAAATGCGACTTCCTCATGGGGAATACCTTTTTCCGTCAGTTTGCCGCGAATATCATCATATACATTAAATTTGCCGTCACCGTGGGGCGTGGAAAGGTCGCAGAATATAAGCTGGGTAAGCCTTTCTTCGCGCGTTGAGTACCAAATCTGATACACGGTTTCCGAACAGACAGCCGCTTTACTTTCGTCGGAATCGGGCAGCAAATCATTCATAAGGCGCTGGTCAAGCGCAAGTTTGCGCCCGTCGTTCGTGATTTTCAGCATATTATCTTCCCATGCATCCACCATCTTATTTCGCACCCGGTCAGCCCGTTTGGAAAGGTCGGCAACCATGTCTACCTGTAGCTCACTTGGCTTAATAACAATATTATGATAGTTTGCCTTCGGGACCGGAAGGTTTAGCATATCGGCAGTCTGAATATCCGCGACCTGCCGGAACATGGTCATCAATTCAGGGAGATTATAGAACTTTGCAAAGCGTGTTTTTGCACGGTATCCTGTGCCTTCAGGTGCAAGCTCAATTGCCGTGACAGTCTCGCCAAAGGTGGAAGCCCATGCATCAAAATGCTGCAATCCTGCCCTTTGTAAAGCCATATACTGAAGGTATCTCTGCATGGTATACATCTCAACCATACTGTTTGAAATAGGTGTGCCAGTTGCAAAAATAATGCCGCGACCTCCGGTGATTTCATCGAGGTAACGGCACTTAACGTATAAATCCGAGGACTTTTGAGCTTCAGTCTGTGCAATTCCGCCGACATTACGCATCTTTGTATATAAAAACAGGTTCTTATAATAATGCGCCTCGTCAACAAAAATCCGGTCAACACCCAATTCCTCAAAGGTAACCACATCATCCTTCCGGCTTTGGTCATTCAACTTTTCCAGTTTGAGCTGTATGGTTTTGCGTGTTTTTTCAAGCTGCTTTACAGCAAAATTTTCTCCACGGTTCGCTTTCAAATCGGCAATACCGTTCAGAATTTCATCAAGCTGTTGCTGAAAAATCGCGCGTTGGCGCTCTATGCTCACCGGAATTCTTTCAAACTGAGTGTGACCGATAATGACGGCATCATAATCACCGGTAGCAATACGACCGCAAAACTTCTTCCGGTTCTTTGTTTCAAAATCCTTTTTAGTAGCCACAAGGATATTGGCACTCGGATATAATTGTAAGAACTCGGATGCCCATTGTTCCGTCAGATGATTCGGAACAACAAACAGGGATTTATGGCATAGACCAAGCCGTTTGGATTCCATTGCTGCGGCTACCATTTCAAAGGTTTTACCGGCTCCGACGACATGTGCAAGCAAGGTGTTGCCGCCGTACATAATCCGGGCAATTGCATTGACTTGATGTGTGCGGAGTGTTATTTCGGGATTAATTCCGCTGAAGGTGATATGCTGACCATCGTATTCCCGCGAACGGATGGAATTAAACTTGTCGTTATACATTCTTACAAGTTTTTCTCGCCGGAACGGGTCGGTCCAAATCCATTCGGCAAATTCCGCTTTAATCTGTTCCTGTTTTGCCTGTGCAATCGCGGTTTCTTTTTTGTTCAGAACAGCGGTTTTCTTTCCGTCTGCATCCTCAACATAATCAAAAATACGGACATCCCGGAGGTTCAAGGTTTCTTCAATAACTTTGTACGCATTGATCCTGTCTGTGCCGAATGACTTGGTAGCCTTGATGTTTCCACGATCATAGCTTTTGCCCTCAATGTTCCATTCACCCGTTAATTCGGAGTAATGAACCTTGATATTCCACTGACAGTATCGCGGTGTGTCAAGCAAATGGAACATAAATTCCTGTACAATTTCAGTGGGAAGCCATGTTGCGCCGAGACGGACGCTGATTTCACTGGCAGATAAATCGGCAGGCTGTACGGCTTCAAGCGCCTTCACATTTGAATTGTAGATTTCCGAATTCTGTGCCGCCAGCTTAGCAACATTGAGCTTTTCACGGACATTACCGGAAAGATACTCGTCTGCGGTCACAAAATGCGGAGAAGCATTATCATTAGAAGAAGGGATGCGGAAGATAACGCCCGTCAGCTCATTTTCAATTTCCTCTGCCGACCTGCTGGACAGCTTGCTCATAAAGTCCATATCTACTTTTGCCCGTTCCGCTATCGAAACAGCCAATGCTTCACTCGCAGTATCCACAGAGATAATGACGACATGGGGTTTAATGGTGCGTTTTGTGAACATATCCGCTTTACGGATCAGCTCGCCATCTTCATTGACAATTTCAAGGGAGCATAGCAGACAGTATGAACTGTCGTCCGAAAACGCAGAGTTGTTTGCACGGGAATTAATTAATCCGTATTTCTTGTTAAAGGTATCATATAATGTGTTCAGCTTGTTCTGGACTTCTTCAATTTCATAATCAGGATAATCCTCAGTTTGATATTCAATGAGTTGCCGCACACAATCCCGCAGTTCAATCATACCTCTGATACGGTTTGAAGCGGTCACTGAAACATCAACCGGTTTCATCCTTGCATTTTCCCTGTAATAGAGTTTGCCGTCTGCTACTACAAAGGAAAAGTTCCTAACGGACGGATCGGCAGGAATAGACAGGTCTTCTTCCTCGGCAAGTTCGTCGGATTCATAGTCAAAAAATTCGGCATGGATATTAGCGGTAGCGTCGATAAGCATAGAGGAAAGGGCAGCTCCGTCATATGGCTTGCAGGTGCTGTCCATTCCATACTGCGTACTTTCCATAACCATTTCACCCATGATCATATCCGGATTGTCAATGAAATACCGATTCATGACGATACCGTTTTCATTGGTGTCCAGGTGAACCCAGTCCGGCTCTATATCAACAATTCTGTCACGCTTCTGAAGAAAGATGATGTCGGCAGTTACTTCGGTTCCTGCGTTTGACTTGAACGCGTTATTGGGTAACCGTATTGCGCCAAGCAGATCGGCTCGCTGGGCAATATATTTTCTGACTGCCGGATTTTCCTTATCCATCGTGCCTTTGCTGGTGATAAACGCAACAATACCGCCTGGTCGAACTTTATCCAGTGTTTTTGCAAAAAAGTAATCATGGATTAAAAAGTTGTTCCTATCATACCTTTTGTCGGATACCTTAAATTGACCGAAAGGGACATTTCCAATCGACAGATCGAAAAAGCTGTCCGGGAGATCTGTTTTCTCATAACCCTGCACTGCAATGCTGTTCTTTTGATAAAGCTGCCGTGCGATACGACCGGTTATCGAGTCAAGCTCTACACCATACATTTTACAATTTAACATACTTTCGGGCAGCATTCCGAAAAAGTTGCCCGTGCCGCAGGACGGCTCCAAAATATTGCCGTTAATGAAGCCCATGTTTTCCACTGCTTTATACATTGCCTTTATCACAACCGGCGATGTATAAAAAGCGGTCAGGGTTGATTCTCTTGCAGCTGTGTATTCGTCCTCGTCAAGCAAGCTTTTTAGGGTAACATACTCATTAGCCCAAGCATTATTTCTGTCATCAAATGCCTGAGAAATTCCGCCCCATCCCACATAACGGGAAAGCACTTCCTGCTCATCGGTTGTTGCAAGCCTGCTTTCGCTTTCAAGCTCCTTTAGTAATTTAATTGCCGATATATTCGCATTATATTTTTGTTTGGCACCGCCAAATCCAAGTTCATCATCGGTGATACGGTAATTATTACGCTCATTTGATGCAACATCAGGATAAAGAAGTGCAGGGGTTGCCGAGATTTTTTTCTTATGCTCCCATGCTGGTATAAGGACAGGTTCTTCTTCGGCTGGTAATACTGTCTCGCTGTTTATAGGCTCTATTTCCGGCAGCTGCTCAGTTATTATTGGTTCAGATTTCGGCTGAGTGATTTCCAGCTCCGGATCATCATCGGACAAGCCCTGCAATTCTTCAATAAACAGTTCAAGGTCTACTGCAATTTCTTCATCAGGGTCAGTATCATCCAAAAAGAGTTGTAAGGTCTCTATAATTCCGAAACGCTGATGGATATTTTGAAGCTGCATTTCAAGGCTTGAAATCGCGTCGATCTCGGTATTTCCCAACTCAAGGTTATCCTTATAATCATAAGGGTCATACTGTTTATAAAACGCATTCAGCTGGACTGCAAGGTCGTGAAAATCAATCGGTTTTTCTTCGGCTGGTTCTTCATGTGTAACAGAATGAGAGAATGCTTCCGACTTGCCAAAAAGGGTGAATGTTCCGTCACGGAAAGCACATAAGTTTTCAAATCCTTGCTTGCGGAATGGAAAATTACGCTCATCCTGTTTGGTTTCTTGCCACACTGGGAGCATCATTTCATAGATTCCCTCGATTTTGGCAGGGTCAGAAAGCTGATCGCTTACATATTTAACACCTTCCCAGTAGTCAAAATTACGGGGGAACGGACATGGGGTGTTATCCGAAACACCGGAGAAAAACTGATAAACAGCTTTTGCGACTTCTTCCTTTTCATAGGTTGGGATATATGCAAGCTCCTGCTCGGTCATATATCGGTTTTGCCGGATCAACTCGCCGATGCGCTTTTCAACCTTTTCCCATTTCAATAGGACTTTATCATATGGTCTGAATAAGCTATCTTCGCGACTGTAACTGATTCCCTTGCTGTCATGCCATTCATTAAAGCCTAAACGTCCATGCCCGCCATCACCGTATTCATGCTTTAGAAAAGTTGCCCGTTCTTTCGACGTGTGATTTTGGAGAAAATAGGAGTAGATACGGAATTTGCTGTGTTGAACGCTTCCACCACCAATAAATAGATTGTCAATTTCATCATCACTGATAAACTGTTTCACCGGAGAAAAGAAAGCATCTTTGGCTTCAAAGTTTAACGGAATCCGTTTTAATCCATGAAGCTTTTCAAGTAATTCAGTGGGGCGATGAAATCGAAAGCGCAACAAGTCTTTGTTATCCTGACATGCCACATTAAAGTCTGTCAATTCATTGATAAGGCTTTCAACGATTGCCGGGTCTTTGATCAGTTCGGATAGCCGTTCAGATTCTTTGGGGAACCCTTTTCGGCTGTTATAGATTTCTTGAACAGTAGGAATGAAACCGGCACTCCGTGCTTCGTCAGAAAAATCCTGAACCAAATACCAAAGCTTTTCAGAAAGTTCCTTGCGCTCATTTGGCTCTGCGAGATCAAGCACTGATTGGGGTACATATCGACCGGCATCAAGTAATTCGCGAACACGCACTGCCGCGTTTACCCAAGTCAAAACGGTTGTATTGCTGCCCAATGCTGTTCTGCCTTCAGAAACACGAATGCCGTTTTCGTCATACCAAACTGATATCATATGGCTATCAAAGATAAAGCCTTTTCCGTCACGACCATATTCCTTTTTAAGAAAATCAGCATTTTGATGTAATTCATAATCTTTTGCAAAAAAGGCACAGATACGCGCCAAGCCATTTGGCTCGTTACCGCCGAGACATATCGCTTCATCCAAGACTTGCTGAGATATTTCAAAGCCCCGGAAAAAGGATATTTGTTCACTGGCAACAGTATTGCCGGCATCGGAGTTCTGAAAATCAAAAAGGGACATCTGCCCACTGTTTTGAGATTTTATCCTTTTGATGTCCATCATGTTACTGTATTCTTTTTTGTCAATAAGGCTTCCGGTGAATTCCGCGATTAATGACCATGAAAAAACGGATTCGGCAGTGCGCGAAAGGTAAGCACCCTCCCACATAAGAAGTCCGTCATCCACCGGCTTATACCCGACACGTTTACCGTCAATAAGGATTTCGGTATAGCAATCCTGATAAGCTGATTTAAGATAATTCGCCCGTTCGGTTTGCTCAGGATGCATAGAAAAGAAGAGTTCAATTTGGGATTTGTTAAATTTGAGATCGTCTCCTTGATTTGAAACAATCCCCATAATCAATTTTTCGTCCAAAAAATCGGGTAGCATTGCGCCACCCGATTTTACTGTATTATTTAGTTGTAGATCAGCTCCGCTAACACCATTTCCTCCGCTGAGTGCCTGATCGAATTCATCATCCCGACCCATTTCATCTGGTCGGTCGCCTTCATTTGTTCGGTTACGCCTTCTGTTTTCGCCATCTGTACGGTCAGAAGCTCCATGCGTTCCTTCGCGGACTGCTCGACTTCCGCCAGATGAGCCGTCAGCTTCCCGGTTGCTTTCAGAGATGTGTACAGACCCTTCCGATGGTTTTTCAGAAAAGTCCTCCTCAGCTGTGCGTATTTCCCCAGCGCTACCGGTTCCTGTTTCGGCAGAGCTAAGTTTGGGAGGTTGTAACCCCTTTGTTCGCTGTAAGTTATCGTCATGGTGACTGGTCATCCTTTCTTGATTTTTTTCTTCATCAACAGAGTATCTTTTTTCGGCTGGTATTGCAAATGTGCGATTTCTCTTTTTCTCTGCAATTTGCAGATTTTTCACTGTGGATTCAATTTCGCGCAGACCCATTTCTGAAATGTCGCTACAAGCGGCTCCAAAGCGGGTAATCGTATCAAAAGTATTGAAATTAACAATATCCCGAAAATCATCAATGCTGAAAATGCCGTCCGTGTCAATACCGCACCGCGTTAGCATCATATATGAAACACTGTTTTTCAAGCAAGTCTTAAAACACACTTCGACATTAAGGTCATCAAGCTCTTCAAGAAAGCTGTCAGTCCTAAAATCAAGCAAATCGGAAAGATAATCTGCCATATTATCCTGGGCAGCGTTTTCAGCTGCCGAAAGAATTGCCGCTTCTAATGTGCCTTTCTCAGCCAGCTCGCCAAAATGCGCTTCCAATGCCTCAATTACTTCATTCGAGAACCGCTCTTCCATCTGCCACAGCTTGATTTCATTCCCGTAGCGGCTGTTTGTATCTGAAATATCAAATACATGTTTCAGCGTTAAATGCCCTTTATTATCTTCAATCAGTGCAATCCCTTTTGCACCTTTATTTACCCAGCGCCGGAATTTTGTGTTCCAAAATTCAATATCCGCGCAGGCATTCGCACGGGGATGTTGAGCCAATATAAGTATCTGATCATCAAATGAGTATTTGTAGTTGTTGGCAGCTGTGTGTAAAAAGGCAATCCAGTTACCCGGACTGCGCGAGACATTTTTCGCCGTATCGCGATATAGCTCCGTTATCAAATCAATCTTCTTTGCCATTGTTATCCTCCTTCCGTGATAAAATCAATTCTTTTGCTTTTTGTAAACCACTGCGAGCCAGCTCGATTTTTTTAATACGACTGTCTAAATGCGTGATTGTGTCATCAATGTCATTGGGATTTTCAGAATAATAATAGCCGAAGCTACTGCTGCAAGCAGGTATTTTTCTTGTCCTCAATTCATTGATATACTTGCGGATTTGTGTTCCTTTGCATAAAAAAACAGCTTCGAGTTCAGAACTCAAAGTCGCATCTTTCTTACCTGAATGATTCTTCATCAAATAACGATATAATCTTTCACTGTCCATACCCGTTACCTCTCATGCTCTTTCTGCCGTGAGACTTGTTTTGCTTCTACCGGGGGAAGTGTCCAGCCGTAAACAGCCCCGATTTTATCCCCAAGTCGCTCCGTACATGCTATAACATCCTTTTCTGTTGCTTTCCCATCATAAATGAGATCAAGTAAATCTTGAAAATCATCGTAAAGAACATTATCGCGTACAACACGGTAAAGATAGTGATTTGTGCCGTCATGATGGATTGCAGTACAGCGCAAATCGCCTTTATCATCAACATACCATTCGTTATTATCGCAGGTTGAATTAAAGCAATCTTTTATATTGCCGCTTTCAATAACTTTATACCCTGTTTTTCTGCCGTTCCACAATCCGAGATCGGCAAATACGAGAATTGATTTAGACAGCTGTATGTTAAGATTGGAACGCTCATCATTTAAATATTCCGTATTGGTTTCAGACATGATACAGTATAATTCGTCTTCTGAGGCTCCCGGATGATCTGACAGAATGTCATCGCGCCAATCATCCAAATTAAGATTAATATCACTCCAGATAACATGCTTTTCATCCATCCTTAAACACCTCATCTTTCCGTATCTTTTCTTTTGGGGTTGATAGGTTTTCCGTCTCCATCGTAATTTTTCGGATCAGCACCGGGAACATTCCATCCAAACATAGACCCGATGCTCATAGCTTCTTCCTGTGCTTTTGTGATACCATGTTCGGAATTATAACGATCTGAGAAAGCACGGTTTTCGTTCCTGTCATCCGACCATTGGTAAGGGAAATATCCGCGCTGTCCGAGTTTAAGGAAAATGCACTCTCCGGTTTCGGCAAGCACCGACATACAAGCATTCGGCAAACCCGGTGTTTTTAGAATTTCACGCATTAACAGATTGTTTTCATAACAATAGATATAAAAATTATTGTCGCCGGCATGAGGGAAGCACCGAATGTAATAGCTATAATTTGAAGTTACAGCCTTAAACCCAAAGGAATCTTTTCGTGATTCCAGTTTGCCTTCTGAGTATTTACGGCAATAGTCCGCCATAAAACTCCGGTTTTTTAATATTGGGCATTCATTGCTTTCCCTAAAGAAATTGACTACATCATCAATCTCTTTTTTGAAGAACTCTATTTTCAAATCGGATTGGTGGTCGAACCATGTGGTGTAAAACGAGTTACCTTTGCTGTCAAAATCTCCGCGCAGGTGACCGATACATCCAATTTTTTTATCAGTTTCTTCATTCTGTGAAAAAAACAGTTTTTCCTCATCACACGTTACAAGTTCAAGTTTGTAATTCATTCCTGCTCACCTCCGGATAAAAATGAAATAACTTTGTGTGCCTTAACAGCTTAATCATTTTGATGTCATCCACAGTAAGGTTTGTAATTTTCAGCATTTCCTCAAGGGTCATATCTGATATTGCTTTTTCTGTACGGAAACCTGCATCAAATAGTGCCTGTATCGTTTTTAGCCGTTTTTGTGCCTCTGTCTGTTTTCTGGGCATTGTCTTTACCTCTCTTTCCAATATGCAATTCGTCCAATATTCTTGCAATACATACATCACAAACAAAACCGCCATCTTTTCGATAGCGGCAGTCATAACAGTTGTATTTTTTTGAGTTACAGTCATTCATGGTCATCATTCCTCGCCTTCGGCTCCGGAGGACTGGAAAAGTTGTTGATTTGAAATTTATTCATCAGCGCGCATCCTCCGATCTGCTTTTTTCTTTCGGCTGGTGTTGTATATTGCGAATTTCTGATTCGCGTTGGTTTGCCCATTCCGGCATGGCTTCCGGTTTGACAATACCTTGTATATCATATCGCTCCCAGCGGCAATGCTCACCCGTATATAAATTAACACAAAAGCAAGCATTGCCTCGTCCTTTACCGCTGGCACCGTTACCACCAATGATAAGAATTAATTGATGATTGGATGTGCGATATTCAGGAGCAAGAGATTCAGCTTTAACCGCTACTACTTTTCCTTCAATGTTCTGCGAATAGTCATGCGGAAAACAATCATCAGCGGTAACCGTTTTAACCGGCAAATTAAGACTTGCTTGTTCGGCAAGCACCTTGTCGGCTTGCTCCTGAACACGATGTCCAAAAAGCTGGATGATTTCCGCATATCCGTCGCTTACCATACACTGGGTGTATTGGGCAAAAATTTCATTTCGTGAGTATACGCCGCAGAAATATGGCTTATCAAGTTCTTGGTTTTCACCAAAGACAATTTCAACACCACCGATCCGAATTGCTGTTTTTATTTCATAATCTCCCGCCATTCGTTTGTCATCTAATTGTTCATTTGACATGGTTTCACCTCCAAAAAAAGAAAGGGCAGCTCATTAAAAGCCGCCCGTGGAATTACCGCCCGACATACCAATCATCGTAAGCATTTCCTTTGATATTGATTGTATTGGTTTCTTCTGAAAAGGACAGCATACCGGATGGAGTCCAGAAATCCGACTTAATGATTTTTACTGTATAATCGCCATCCGGATACCATAACGGTGTAAAATGCACTTTCCCATAGTTCCCATTCGGAGGGAAATACCAGTAGCTTCCGGACTTAACAAGGGTACGGTATTTGCCAAATACAGTTGAAAAGTCATATTCCGGGAAAGTCGCATATGCGTATTGCACACCGGTATAAGAAGATATACTTGGAACATCTAAGAATAAAATTGAGGAAGTTCCACTGTATGTTTTCAGATCAAAGCCGTAGCCTGATTTCATTTGCCATGTTCCGCTTGACTGTGTGGCTGTAGGGTCGGTTATCGGATTGATTTCATTTGTACTTGATGTTGCTCCTATACCAAAATAATTCTTGAAAAAGATTCCGCCAATACAACTGTATTCCCACCATATTGAATACTTGGACCCTGATGTCGTCAGCATAGGAATTGAATACCCGTCCGGTGCAGATTTTTCAAATTGGGTGTCTGGTGTGACCGAATTAAGATATGGAATTGTTGAGTAATTTCGTGATATGGAATTATAGGATATACCGTCCTGTATAACATCCGCTGTAATCTGAACATTACCGTATAGCAGACCGACGGGGACATACCACTTGAAATATACAAGATTTTGATCACTACCCGGAACAACGGTTTGCGACTTGGTTACTGATGTAATTAGTCGCCCCGAACTGTATACACGGAAACGAACTGTAATCTCGTCAGACTGTGTGTAATTATCGGTATATCCGTTTCTTAACCAATAGCTTGTAATTACATTGGTTCCTTCACGGTAGCTGGCATTTGGGGCAATCGGATACAGCCGGAGTGGATGATTTACTTTACAACTAAGCGTCTTTTCGTTATTTGTGCCGTTTGATTCATAGCTTGTATTATAAAGTCCCATGCTTTCCAGATATACACCGCCCCAAATAGTTATATTGCGGATATTAGGAACATTGAAGGTATAGCCGTTCACATAAATAGTACCGCCAGCCGGTATTGCATAAATACCGCTTATTTTATTTCTGTCATTTTTATAACCTTCAATGAAAACCGTACAATTCGTATTATTCTTGTACTCATACTGCACAGTAATAGTTTGACCTGCTTCAAGGTCTTGAGAATCAGCATAGTATCCATTTTCATCAACTAAATGAATATTTGTAAGTTCAACATCAGGAGTTAATACAGGGATATTAACCGATGAGGATTCACTCGTATGGGATGTATCCGAAGACCATGCGGTAGTTAAATTAACAGGTATTGTTGATGCTGTTTTCGGCACTTTATAAAGACCGATATCACTGAATCGACTGTATGGTGAACTTTGGTTAATGCCTTGCCATGTGTCTGAAACGTCTGCTTTTCCATATGCTGAAACCCATGAAGACCCTGACCATTTATAGAGTGTTCCTGTGAAGGTGTTGTAGGATGTCCATGAGTTATCAGAAGTGTAAGTGTATTTGGGCGTAACACGTTGCCCGGCATAAACTGCACCGCCAGAGCCACCGGAACCGCTGTACCCTGATATTGCTCCGGTTATGTCGGTCATTGCTGCCTGATACCGATAAATTTTAGGGCGTATCGGGATATAGAAGGTTTTCACTGAGCCATATTTTTGAACATTGCCGTTTGAATCAAGCCAGTCAACTTTTGCTTCGACAGTATAGTTGCTTCTTCCGGCGTCCACTGTTGTAGGTGACAAAGCCACATCATACCATGTGTTACTGTTAGAATTGACTTCTCTTGAAGTCCAACTGCCACCGGAAAGTCTGACGCTTTGGCGGACATAACAGTTTTCACTTTCACTTGGATAATTAATTGCAAACCACACGGTATCGCCCTTGATCGGATATCCTTTGTCATAATCGTAATTATTAAATGAAGAACCGTTTGAGTTGCCATAATGAAATGACCGCGTTGATTTTGAGCCTTGCCATGCTTCACAGATATTGACACTCAAATTAGGTGTAAAGTCCGGTTTGGTTTCTGTGTATGCAATACCGACCCCATAACCTTTATTGATAATATTATAAAACGTAGCACGGGAGCTTAGTGTGCTTGCACTCGACCACAAACCCTGACCATCCGGAGTATATAAAGCATTGGGATAATATTTATTGGTATAGCTTGAAATAAATCCCCATGATTCACTGGTTGAGCTTGAACCACCATCGCTGTTTACTCCAAGAATGTACTTGCCATAAATGGCTAATTCAGTTGTGGTTACAGCATGGTAAGTGCCTTGTAGACGAACATCATATAAAGGCTCAACAATAATTTTATCACCATTTTTCAAACCGTTGATGTTGCCTGCGTTCAAGGCAGATAAAACAGCGTTCAGGTTTGTGGTGTTGTTTTGCCATGTTCCCATGCCATCAGGTGTGGGGATGGATGTTGCAAATCCCATACTGGTTTCTTTGTAACAGTTTGTGGAGTTTTTTGATGTACCGTATCCATTATTCTGATTATTTATCAGCTTTTTTTTATTGTACTTGGTATTGAACTTATATGCGGATGTATATTCCATGTTCCCGTAAGATGTATTTCGGAAAACATCAATTACTTTACTGACTTTATTATTACCGTTCTTGTCCACAAGACTGAACCGATAACCAAGGCAATTGTCACCTGTCGTACGTATTGCATAACCATTCGGTCCGGCAGGATAACCGCTCCCACCGCCGCCCGATGAGCTGCCATCCCATTCCAGTGCAAAAGTAGGTAGCGTAAGCACAGAAAAAACAATGCCAAGAATTAAAATGAAGATAATACTTCTTAATAATTTCTTTTTCATCTAACCATCCTTTCTTTGAAGGGTAAACAAAAAGCCCGGTCTTTTGACCGAGCCTTTTGAGTAACTATTTTTATTTACATGTATGGCAAGTGCCGGCTTTAACAAATACACCGCAATTCGGGCAGTTGCAGTCTTTTACAAATCTCACACAAGTGCCCTTACTGCCGTCTCCAGTTTTTTTCCCGCATTCCTGACAATAATAAACGGGGTCTTTTTTTATATCGTATTTCGGGCAGAGTTTCGGAAAATAACCGGCGTTGCCCCATTCGTCAACACCATAAAAACTCGGACAGCTGTGAGAACCGCAATAAGGGCATCCTTCTAACTCAAGATTTAAAACAAAAGCATGGGTTTCAGGGCTGTCGCAGTGATGGTTGGCACAACCGCATTTATATTTTGAAGTTGTTTCACCACCGCCGATTTGAATGCCTCCGGAATTATCTTTAGCCGGTGTAGAACTATCCTGCACTTTTGCGGTAGTCGCATTACTCTGCGCCTTTTTTCCGGTTGTAGAATTAGATGAGCCAGTTTCGCCATCTGGCGGAGTAAGACCTGAACCATCATCTTTAATGCCAATTGCTGTGCTGTTTGCAGCCCCGCTTGTGGTATCCGGCTCTTCAATGACAACATTGCTGGATGTACTTCCCGATACCGTTTCGGCTGTGTTCACCGGAAGCTTTTTATCATGCAGATTGACCGCAAGAATAATAGCTACCATAAGCAAAACGGCGAGACAACCGCTGATAATTGCTGTCATCTTCTTGTTTTTGAATAATCGCATAAAACAACCTCCTAAAATTTTTCGCTGAATGATGAAACAACTGTCATTGGAACAGCTGCATACCAAAGTGTTTTGCTGTCTAATTGGATGGGAACATACATTGTATAATCGAGCTGAATTTCTAATGTGTTTGCTTCTCTGAAGGAAATAACGGGCAGGGACATTTTATACTTTATACTTCCATCATCGTTATAAGAATACAACATAGTTCCAGAATTGTCCAATGTGCAAAATTCACATAAATCCTTGATATAAAGATTTTCATCCAAAACGTCCGTATTGTTATCGCCTTGCTTGATAGAATTATAAATGATGATGGAGTTCTTTATGACATAACTATCAAGAACAATCTTTGTATTTTCTTCTGTGATCCTAACGAGGGAAATGGTGTTGGCATAGAAAATGACCACAGACAAAATCATTGCCACCACCACAATCATGACACATTGAAAGAGGTAACCATCACCGCGTTTATTTAAAAATCTTTTCATATCACACCGCCTACTTCCAGTATTTTTCCGATATACCTGACCGCTTAACATTTAACGTCACGGGTATTTGGAAAATGCCCAGCCCCTTGATATATGTCGTTGTGGATATTTCCACCGTCATGGTATCTCCGAGTTGTACACGGCTGTAAGACGAATTGTAGTATTTTTCGGCTGATATGGAAATGCCGTAATAGAAATATTGATTCAGCAGTTCAGAGTCCCGTTCCCAAAAGCCGCTGTCAAAAGCTCCGTTGTAGGTTGCAGATTCAATCAGTTCTTCAGAAATCTGATCCATATCCTGCTTTAGTGTGAGGAAGCTGAACACATTGATGGCGACGACAAGAATCATAACAAAAACTACGATACCGACAACGGTATCAATGTAGCCTTCACCACGTTTTGAACGCATAATTTTTTTAAACATATTCGCACCCCCTAACCGAAAAGAACGCCGATGGAGGACATGATTTGAACAATGATGACAATGAGATATATGAGCATGAAACAAAAAAGCAGGCACATAGAGAGTCGCTTGACTTTGCGCGGAACCTTTTGGGCTTTCAGCCTGAGCTGCTGCCTTTGAATGTCATTGAACTTCATTGAAAGCGACGCCCAATACATGGCGGTATCGTCACCCCTCAAAATGCCGATCAGCCCTCGTGAAACGTCACTCATCATGGAAGACCCCACACGGGCTTCCAATCTTGTTAGTGCCGCTTCATAATTTGCTGATTTCATATCTGCAACCGTAATTTCCAGTTCATGCTTTAACTCCGGTCCTGCATTTATCGCATAGGATTCCAGCATGTACAATACATCACGATTATGCTTTAAGGTCTTTTCAATTGTAAAAACCAATCGGGGTAGTTCATACTCAATCCTTGTTCTTTTCGCACGGATTTTTTTGCCGGCACTTTTATATTCGCGATGGTAGAGAATTACCGCCATAAACAGAACTGCCGGTGAAAGTAACGGGAAGATAAAATAAATGGGGATAGCCAGAACACCGATCAAAAGAGCTTTCACAATTGCATTTGACATATACATTTCGGGTGAAATATCAATCCTTGCCGTTGTTAGATCAGACTCCAGCTGTGCGCGTTTAAATTCATTTATTTTGATGTGTTTTGATAACCATGTCGCTATTCCCTTGAGCCAAATATCAAGTCCGCTTGATTTATCCTTTTGCATTTTTGAAAGATTGCCGACCGCCTTTGATGTTTTCATATACGGTACCTTATAAAAATCGACAAGGATATAAAACAATCCTATTCCACACAAAACACCAATAATTGCTTGTAACATATCTGACCACCTCCTTATCGTTTATATTCTATCGGCTTAGTAAATTTCATCATAAATAGTGCGGTTATGAGCATTACTGCGCCAGAAATGCCGAGAACCACTTTACCCGGAACAGAAAACATAAGTGTCATAAACCAATCGTGATTTAACACATACAGCAACGGGATATTCAGCACGACCAATGCTACCATCATCCAGTATTCGTTCTTTACGGAGGATAGCATTGTTTTCAGTTCATTGTTTACGATTCTGACATCGGTAAGCTTGGCGACTACCGGCTGGAGCGTATCTTTAAGAGTGCGGTCGTCCTGACACTGAATCAATGTGTCGCACCATTCCTCAAACACATCATCGTCAATTTTGTCTTTGAGGTTACTTATGGCCTTTTTCGTGTCGGAGGATACAGCCGAAGCATCACCGATGAATGCCTGAAACACCTCGCGCAGCGGAGGACGAATATAAAGCAGGTTTTCATTAACCGCCGCTAAAATATCATCAGAACGTACATATGATGTTGTAATAATCGAAAGTGTTGTTTCCAGTTCTTCTTTTGTATGCTTTTCGTAGAACGACAATGTGTTGGAGGTATAGAAAAACGGGAGTAGCGCCATTGCTACCGACATAACCGGAAGCAGAAAAAAGTTGTCTATTACCACAGCCAGAATTGCACCGGCTGTAAACAAAACCAAGGATGCAGAGCAAACGACAGTAAATTGTTTTGCTTTGCCGGTGCTTGCAAGCGCCGATT
>ERZ778021.1800-NODE-1800-length-22523-cov-5.407602_pt1 | contig 22523 bp, 20 predicted proteins | sample MGYA00375751_ERZ778021 | MGnify/ENA primary metagenome ERZ778021 (study PRJEB29350, sample SAMN05389814) | bioreactor metagenome | isolation source: Thiocyanate stock bioreactor | place: South Africa: University of Cape Town | collected 2013-08-29 ... | reverse complement strand
ACCCGCCGATCACCTGGTCGCTGCCGGGAATCCTCGCCGAGCGCGCCGCGTTGACCCCGCAGGACGAGTGTCTCATCGATGCGATCACCGACGAGCGGATCACCTATCGCACCCTGCAGGAGGAGGCGGGTCGGCTCGGCCAAGGATTGAAGGGGCTGGGGATCGAGGCGGGCGACACGATCGCGACGATGATCACCCACTCGATCGACACCTACCGCGTCTGGTTCGGCCTCACCCACATCGGGGTTCTGGAGGTACCGATCGGCGTCAAGTTCAAGGGCCGCCTGCTCGGACACCTGCTCGAGGACTCGGGCGCGAAGGCGATCATCATCGACGCGGACTTCCTCGAGGTCCTCCGTCCGGTCCTGGAGAACGAACCCCTGCCGGACCTGCGGTGGGTGGTGGTCCGCGGCGCCTCCGGCGAGGTGGAGGCCCTCGACCCGCGCGAGGTCCTGACCTTGGAGGAGGTCGGCCGCGCCGGCGAGACAGCCGCCGACGGAACCGACTCGGACCCATGGGATCGGGCACCACACGAGCTCGCCATGGTGCTCTACACCTCCGGAACTACCGGCCCGTCGAAGGGCGTGCTCGTGCCCTGGGGGCAGGTCGGCTCGGTGGCGGCAGGCGTCTACCCGGAGGGCACGCACAAAGCCGGCGACATCCTCTACTGCCCGTTCCCGCCCAACCACATCGGCGGCCGCCTGCTGCCGGCCGTCGGCATCCGTCACGGGCTCCCGGTCGTGATCCGGGAGACGTGGAGCGCTTCCGCGTTCTGGCCGGAGATCCACCGCCACGGTTGCACGACCACGGCGATGGTCTCGGCGATGGCAAACATCCTCTGGCGGTCTCCGGCCTCCGACACCGATGCCGACAATCCGATCACCAACCTCCTCCTGCTCCCGGTCATCGACGAGTACGAACAGTTCGAAGAGCGGTTCGGATTGCGGATCTGCACGACCTTCAACATGACCGAGATCAGCATCGCCACCCAGAGCGGGTGGGGGATCGAAGATCCGCGAAGCTGTGGCAAGGCGCGGCTCGGACCGCCCGGCTACCAGCTGCGGCTGGTGGACGAGCATGACTACCCGGTCGAGGTCGGCGAGGTCGGCGAGCTGGTCGTCCGGACCGACGTGCCCTGGTCGCTGAACGCGGGTTACTTCGGCCGGCCTCAACAGACTGCCGAAGCCTGGCGAAACGGCTGGTTCCACACCGGCGACGCGTTCAAATGTGACGAGGAGGGCCGCTACTACTTCGTCGACCGGATGAAGGACGCGATCCGCCGACGGGGCGAGAACGTCTCCTCCTTCGAGGTGGAGCGCGAAGTCAGCGACCATCCCGACGTCGTCGAGTGCGCGGCGATCGGGGTGCCCGCGGCGATCGGCGAGGAAGACATCAAAGTCTTCGTCGTCACCACGCCGGGGTCGGAACTGACCGAGGCGGAGCTGATCGAGCACGTCGGCGAGAAGTGCGCCCCGTTCATGGTGCCGAGCTACGTCGAGTTCGTCGACGAGCTGCCGAAAACCGAGGCGACCGAACGGGTCAAGAAGGCGGAGCTGCGTACCCATGAGGCCGGGCACTGAATCCGCGATGACCGGCTCGGGCAGATTGAGCCCCGGGCAGTTCGGCTTCACCGGACCGGTGAGCGCGCCGAACATCGACCCGCCGCCCCATTTCTACCGAGGGACGGAGCTGGCGACCTTCGACTTCGAGACCGACGCCGCGGCGGCGGCCGCCCTGCTGCCGGAAGAGCTGTCGCTCGCGCACGAGCCCGCCCGGGCGCGGATCGTGTTCGCCGACTTCCCGTTCTCGACGCTCGGGGTCTACCGCGAGGCGATGCTCCAGCTGGCCTGCACGTTCGAAGGCAGGCGGGTCTTCTACTGCCCCTACCTGATCGTCACCGGCGACATCGGGTTGATCGCAGGCCGCGAGATCTGGGGTGCCCCGAAGCTCCTCGGCTCGGTCGGGTTCGAGAAACGGGGACCGACGGTGAGTTGCCACGTCGAGCGGGCCGGGACCCGGATCGCGAGCGCCGAGCTGCGGCCACGCAACTTGATCGAGCCGGGCGCGACCGTGCCGCCGCTGGTGTTCCTGAAGGTGATCCCGAGCCCGGAAGCGGGTGCCCCTCCCGAGGTGTGCGAGCTGGTGGAGGTGGACCTCGACAGCACCGTCCACCTCGGCAGCGATGGCACCGCCGAGCTGTTCACCGGTCCGGCCGAGCTGCGTCTCGAGCGCTCGGCGGTCGACCCCTGGGCCGCCCTGCCGATCTTGCGCACCCTGCGAGGGACCTACGGGCGGTTCGACTCGGTCCTGAACAGCGGGCGAGTCCTGCATCGCTACGCAGATTCCGTCACGCAACTGGTTGGTCCACAACGCTGAGCGGCCCCTGGGAAGAGGTTGGTTGCCGCAACCGGCGTCGTTTGTCTTAGGAGGTTCCATGGGTGGAGTTGGGAACAAAGCGAGGGAGAGGGTCAAGCGCTCGGCGACGCATGAGGACGCGACGGCCGCGCAGCAGGCGCTCGTCGCACGATCCTGGAAGCGGTGTGAAAGCAACGGCCTGGATCGAGGTTCGGTGGGGCCCATCTACGACCCCGCCGACGCCCCGGGCGGCCAGCTGGCCCACCTGCTCGAGCCCCTGCTCGACGATGTCGCCGCCTCGCTGATCGGCACCGACACCGCCGTCCTGTTGAGCGACCGGGATGCCCGGATCCTGGCGCGCCGCTGTCCCGACCCCGACTTCGAGCGATTCCTCGACCGCGCCAAAGGATCGCCAGGGTTCGTCTGGTCCGAGCGCTCCGCCGGTACCACCGCGCTTTCGCTGGCGCTGGAGAACCGACGTACGTTCCATCTGTCCAGCGCCGAAACGTTCGCCGGCAACTGCCGGGCCACCACCGTCGCCGCGCCCATCGTGCATCCACTCACCGACCGCACCATGGGGGCGATCATGTTCGTCTGCCCGGCCGAGGTGGACGCCCGCCATCTTGGTGTCGCCATGCCCCGGGTCCTTCGCGACACCTGGGACTGCATCTGCGATCCGGTGTCGAGCCAGGAGCGCCTGCTCCTCCAGTACTTCCTCGAGGCGACCAGAAGCCATCCCACCACCGAGGGTGTGATGCTGGTCAGCGAGGACCTGATGCTCAGCAACCCGGCGGCCTCGCAGATGCTGCGCGGCGCCGAGAGCGTGGCGATCTGGCAGCAGGCGACGGAAGGCATCGCGGCCTTGCCGACGGCCTCGGTCGAGATGAAGCTCGACGGTCGACAGGCGGTCGCCCGCTTCGAGCGGATCGAGCGAGCCGGGGCGCTCGAAGGCGTCTTGGTCCGCCTGCGTGCCAAGGAGAAGATCGGCAGTGGGGCACCCACCCGGCGCCCGGCAGCGGGCGGGAGGGTGGGCTCGACCCAGGCGAGCCGCTCCGCCGCCGGTGCGCAGCTGGATCGAGAGATCGACGCGGCCGCCGCCGGGCCGCTGCGGATGTTGATCGTCGGCGAGCCGGGGGCGGGCAAGGTGCACAGCGCAGAGCGCATCGGCGCCCTGGACGACGACGGGGATCTGGAGGTGCTCGACGCGGCGATGGCGGTGGTGGGCGGGCGGCGCGAGTTTCTCGGTCGCCTGCAGGCGGCCCTCGGGGCCTCCTGCGGAACCGTCGTCCTCCGCCACGCCGATGCCGCCGACAAGGAGCTCCGGGAGGCGATCTGGTTCCTGCTGGAGCAGTCGCGATCCAGTCGCACCCGGGTCATCGCCACCGGCCCCGAAGACCTGCTCCAGGGCAGCTGGTTCAATCACTTCCCGTCCTTCGTCACCGTGCCCCCGCTGCGTGAGCGGCTCGACGACATGGCCCAGATCGTGAACGCCTTGATCGCGCAGAACGGTGGCACCGGCCGGATGCAGCCGGCGGCGATCCAGGCACTCATGCGCGAGAGCTGGGAAGGCAACGTCGCCGAGCTCGAGGGCGTGATCAGGAGCGTGCTGATCAGCAGGCGGACCTGCGACCTGACGCTGAAAGACCTTCCGGACCGCTACCGGGATGGCGTCGGTCGCCGGCGCCTGAGCCGGCTCGAGCAGGTGGAGCGGGCGGCGATCGTCCGGGCCCTCGTCGAGTCCGACGGCAATCGGACCGAAGCAGCCGCCGAGCTGGGGATCGGACGCGCGACCCTCTACCGTCGGATCCGCGCATACGAACTCGACGGGGCGTGCCTGGTCTAGGGCGCCGACCCTTCGGGTCGGCAATCCTCATTTGAGCTGGGCGTCCTCGTCCTCGCTCGGCCCGGCGATCCCGTCTGCGCCGGTGATCCCGTCTTTGAACTCCCGCATACCGCGCCCCAGGCCTTTGCCCAGGTCGGGCAGTTTTTTAGGGCCGAAGACGAGCAGTGCGATCAGCAGGACGACGCCGATCTCGAGTGGACCGATGTTTCCGAGCATCGTTAGATGCTAGTCGCGGCGACCTCAACTGAACGTCTCAGGATGAGACGGCTCAGTCCTCGCCGGGCGGCGGACTAGAAGAGGTCCCACCACTCTTCACGCGAGCGAGCCTCCTCGCCCGACATCTGCTGGATCACCCGTCCCGACCGCAGGATGTAGGCGCGATCGGTGATGCGGACCGCCTGGTTGACGTTCTGCTCGACCATGATCACCGACACCCCTTGCTTCTCGACCAACCCCTGCAGCGTGGTGATCAATTGCTCCACCACCCGCGGGGCGAGTCCGAGCGATGGCTCGTCGAGCATCAGCAGGCGCGGTTGTGACATCAGGGCCACGGCCAGGCTCAGCATGCGCTGCTCGCCGCCGCTCATCGTCCCCGCCTTCTGCTCGCGTCGCTGCTGGAGGATCGGGAACATCGTCAGCACCGAATCGAGCGTCTCGGCGGAGGACTCACCCGCCACGCTGGTAGCTCCCAACCGGAGGTTCTCCTCGACCGAGAGCCCGGCGAAGGTGAAGCGCTCGGCGGGGATGAAGGCCATGCCTTGCCCGGCCGCCCGCCAAGGGCGTCCCGACCGCCACCGATTCGCCTCGTAGACGACCGTGCCGCCCATCCTCGGCAGCAGGCCCAAGATGGCCTTCAGCGTGGTCGTCTTCCCGGCGCCGTTGCTGCCGAACACGCCGACGACCTCACCCGGCATGACGTGGAGGTCGACCTCGTGGATGACGACTCGGCCTCGGTAGCCGGCGGTGAGACCGTTCACCTCCAGCAGCGCCGGTAACTGGACGCCGGCGGCGGAGCCGTTCGGACGAGGATCAGACGTGGCCAAAGTAGACCTCCGCAAGCCTCGGGTCGCCCTTGATCTCGGTCATCGGACCGCGAGCGGTGATCTGGCCCTGCTCCATGAAGAGGACGTGGTCGGCGAGGTGCTCGACCACGTCCAGGTTGTGCTCGACCAGGCAGATCGTCTTGCCGAGCGACCGCAGGCTTTCGATCGCCGCCAGGAGGGACTCCATGCTGCCCGCGTCGACCCCGGACGCAGGCTCGTCGATCAGCAGGACCTCGCCGCCCGTCGCCAGGATCCGCGCCAGCGACAAGAGCTTCTGATCGCCGTAGCCCAGCTCGCCGGCGAGCATGTCTTGACGATCGGCGAGCCCGACGTAGTCGAGCACCTCCAGCGCCCGCTCCCGCGCCGCCCGCTCGCCGCGCCGGCTGGAGAGGGGGCGGAAGAACACGTTTCTCAGCTGCTCGCCAGGCTGGTCCGGGACGGCGAGGGAGACGTTCTGGAGCAGGGTCAGCCGTCCCAGGTTGCGGACGTCCTGAAACGACCGCACCATTCCCAGGCGGGCGACGCGATGCGGGGGCAGGCCGACGATGTCCTTCCCGTCCAACAGCACTTCGCCGGTGACCGGCCGGTTCCGCCGGGTATTCAGGTTGAAGAGGGTCGTCTTCCCCCCCCCGTTGGGCCCGAGCAGGGCGGTGACCCTGCCCGCCGGCAGGTCGAAGCTCAGGCCTCGCACTGCCTGGATGCCGTTGAAGTGTTTGGCGACGTCGCGGACCTGGACCACCGGCTTCGCCTCCCCGCCTCCGTTGGAAGGCAGCGGTGCGCGGGCCATCGCCCTGGGCCGCCTGTACTCACCGGACCCGTTGGTCGTCGGCGCACCGGCGCCGCCAGGCCCGCGCCGGCGCAGGAGCCGGAGCGATGCGCCCTCCGGGATGATCCCGCCCGGCATCAGGCGCATGATCGCGATCAGCAGGGCTCCGTAGATCACCAGCTGGACGGTCCCGGCAGTTTCGGGAGCGAGGTCGACCGTTTTCTGCAGCACCGGGCTGGCGAAGCTGACCAGGACCGCGCCGGCCAGGGAGCCGAGGATGTTGCCGCTGCCGCCGATCACGACCGCGGCGACGATCGCCGTCGTCTGGGCAAAACCGAAGGCGGTAGGAGTGGCCGACTGCTGGAAGTACACGTAGAGGACGCCGGCCAGGCCCATGATGCCTGCCGTGATCGAGAAGGTGAGCACCTTGAACCCGAGTACGTTCTTCCCCAGCGCCTCGGTGGCCGGTTCGTCTTCACGGATGCCGCGCAGCACTCGACCGAACGGCGAGGAGCCGATGCGCCAACACACCAGGAGACAGACCAACATGATCGGCAGCGCGATGCGGAGGTACTCGGCGGCGGTGATCAACATCGTGTCGCCGATCGAGACCGGCGGCACTCCGATCAGCCCGTAGACGCCGCCGAGCGCCGGGATCGCTTCGAAGATCGCGATCACCACCGCGGCGAACGCGAGGGTCAGCAGGATCAGATAATCCTGCGACAGTCGCAGTGCCGGGAGGCCGAGGAGGAAGCCGACGACAATCGCGGTGACGACCCCCAGGACGAGCGCCGGCACGAATGCCCAGCCGTGGCTCAGCGAGAGATACGCGGCGGTGTAGCCGCCGACGCCGCCGAGGCCGGCAGGCGCGATCGTCAACTGCCCCGCGTACCCGAGGACGAGGTTCAACGCCAACGCGTAGATCGCGATGATGCAGGCGAAGTCGAGTGCGTTAAGCCAGTATTCCATCGCCCGCCTAGCTGCCCGACGCCTCGGCGACGCGCTGCCGCCGGATGCGCCAGGTCAGGCCGCGTTCGCGCAAGGGCACCGCGGCCACGTAGAAGAACAACACCCCGAAGGTGACGACCGGGCTCCAGCTCGGGCCGAGCGCGGTTGCCGAGATCGCCTGTAGGAGGCCGACGCCGATTCCCGCCAGCGCAAACCGCGGGACTCCGCTTTTCACGCCCGCCAGGAAGACGATCACGAACGCGGTGAAGGTGGGAAGCACGCCGGATTCCGGCAGGGCCGCGCCCTGCATGGTGAAGAGGACGCCGCCGACCCCGGCCAGGGCGGCCCCGATCGCGAACACCACGGCGAAGACCCGCCGCGGGCTGATGCCCACTGCGGCTGCCATCTCCGGGTTGTCCTCGACCGCCCGGATCGCACGGCCCATCTTCCCCCGCGCCAGGTAGATGCTCAGCACGACCACGATCACCGCGGCGACGCCGATCCACACCAACTGCAGGGTGTTCAGCCCCAGCGCCGTGCCCAGGTCCACGCGGCTCACCGTGAAGCCCGGGTCGAGCGCGCGCGGTTCCGACCCCCAGATCAAGCGGATGACGTTTTCGCACACCGTGAGCAGGCCGAGAGAGGTCACGAAGATCGCCAGGAGCGCCGCCTGTGGAGCCCGTTCGGCGAGCGGGCGATAGAGCAGCGCCTCCATCGCCACGCCCACCGCCGCGCCGAGCAGCAGACCGATCACGATCGCCGGATAGGTGCCGAGCCCGGCCGAGATGAGCGTGGTAGCGAAATAGATCGGGAGCACGATGTTCATCGCGTAGGCGAAGTGGAACCTGCCCGTCACCCCGACGATCAGGCCCAACCCGACCCCGAGGATCGCGAACACGCTGCCGGACGCGATCCCGTCGAGAATCGACTGGCCGAATTCGGTGGCGCTCATCGGTCGTGACTGTGCGTCGTCGTGGTCGAAGCGCCCATCCGGCAGCCGCCGCCCGCGCCGACCTACACTTTCTGGAAGTTGCTCCCGTCGATATCGAACGTGGCGCGAACTTCGGGCAGCTTCGGCAGCACGGTGCCGGTGGCGAGCACGTTCTCCTGGTGTTCGAAGGCCTGCGTCTTCAGGTCCATCTTCACCGAACCCAGGTTCGAGCCCTTACCTCCGCGGACGGCCCAGAATTCCGGATGTTCTTCGACCGCCTTCACCCAGTGTTCGCCCGGTTCGGTGGGATCGGCGCCGGCCTTGATGATCTGCATGACCAGCTGCCAGACGTGGAAGGTGTTTTCGTAGTAGATCGTCGAGTAGGTGGTGGGATAGGTGCCGAACTCTTCTTCGTACTGTTCGACGTAGTATTTTTCCCAAGCGCTTTCTTTCCGTTCCGGATCGAAGTACACACCGGTGAAGTTGAAGCTGGTGGCCGCGCTGCCGGCGGCGGTGCTGGTGTCGGGCACCCAGTCGTAGCCATAGATGTCGGCTTCGATGCCCGACGCAGCGAACTGTTTGACGAAGGTTCCGACCTGGGCGCCGAACATGGTGACCAGGATCGCCTGCGGATTCTGCGAGCGTAGTTCACTGATCTGGGCCGAGAAATCGGTCTGGGTGTAGTCGGAGAAGAGCACCTCGCCGGCACTTTCGAGGCCACCTTCTTCGACCGCCCCGGTGATGAACTTACGGTAGCCTTCGATCGTCTTGGCGTCGGTGTCCTGGAGGAATGAGGTCACCCGCTTCACTTCCGGCGTCTCCGATTTGATGTATTCGATCACGCCGGGAGTCTGCAGGCCGGTCACCGTCGTCATCACGTAGTACCAGGGGACCGAAGCCAAGGCGGCTGCCGCCGAAGCGCCGCCGTCCAGCGCGAGGATTTCGAACTGTTCGTAGAACGGGTTCTCGGACTGCGAGTTCGCCGCGAAGCTGGTCAACAGCACCGGGGTGTGTTCGGCGCCGAATTCACGCATGTAGCCAGGGGTCTTCGAGGTGTCGCCGCCGCCGTTGTCGCGCGGCTGGAAGTTGAAGCTCGGGCCGCCGGCTTCGCTGATGTGCCGCATCGCGAGCTTGATTCCCCGGAGGAAGTCCTTGCCGTAGGCACTCGCGGCAGCCCCGGACAGGGCCCCGGCGCCACCGAGGGTGACGGTCAGGCCCTGCCCGGCAGCTTCGCCGCTGGGGGTTCCGAGCAACTTCGACAACGGACTGTTGCCGGCTGCGCTCGGAGTGGTGGTCGCGGTGGTGGAGGAAGAAGAGGAGGAGGAGGAGGAAGAGGAGCTGGAACCGCAAGCTGCGAGCACGCCCGCGGCTGAACCCGCCAACGCGAGTGCCCCGGCGCTTTTCATCAGGTGACGCCGAGTCAGCCCGGGAGTCACATCGTCCGGCCCGCGATCCGTGATCGTCATTTTCTTGCTTCCTCCTTGCGGGGTCGAATCATCGAAATGCGCAGCAAGGCGTCAACGACCACTGCGTGACCCAAACGAGGGACCTCCTGCGCGATGTAGCGAGGATCGCAACCCCAACTGGCGCCGCGTGTCCCAGATTGAGACAGTGGCCTGGCCGACCCGGTAAGCCCGGTTTGCGGGCCATTTGTGGATCGGGAAGCTGTTTTCGTGCGCCTTCGGCGACGCTCGTCAGACGCCCCGCCAACGCGGCGGGCGCTTCTCGACGAACGAGTGCAGGCCCTCCTGCGCGTCCTCGGAGGCGAGCACACGCTCCCGCACCGGCGCCTGGGACGCGAACGCATCCTCCTCGTCCTTGCCGAACGAGCGAACCGCGATCTCCTTGCTCGCCTCGACCGCGATCGGACCGTTCGCGACGATCCGCTCGGCCAGCTCGAGAGCCGCGGTCAATGCCTCTCCGTCGGCGACCAGCTTGTTGACGAGGCCTGCCGCGGCGGCGCTCTCGGCGTCGATCGGGTCTCCGGTCAGGATCATCTCCATCGCGAGTGCACGTGGGATCGCGCGGGTCAACCGGATCAACCCGCCGCCGGCGGCGATCAGCGACCGCTTGACCTCAGGCAGCCCGAACCGCGCCGACCTGGCGGCCACGACCAGGTCACATGCCAGCACCATCTCGAAGCCGCCGGCGAGGGCCCATCCTTCGACCGCGGCGATCAGCGGCTTGCTCGGCGGCTTCGTCGTGATCCCGCCGATGCCCCTCCCGGCGAGGTCGGGAGAGTCGCCCGCCAGGAATGCCTTCAGATCCATGCCGGACGAGAAGTTCCCGCCCGCGCCGGTCAGGATGCCGACCCGCAGCTCCGGGTCTGCCTCGAGCACGGCGACGGCCTCGGCGAGCGCTCGCGAGGTTGCTCCGTCGACCGCGTTGCGGACCTCGGGGCGGTCGATCACCATCACCAGCACCTGCCCCTCGCGGCTGACCTTGATGTCGCCCTGAGGGCTCATCTCGATCCAGGTGAGCCGAACAGGCGTCGACGCAGGGCAACCATCCTTCCGAAATCCCCCGAAACCATCGCTTTCTCCTGTGTCCCGGACCCTTCCTCCCTGCATAGCCTCCCAGATGACGGTCTCCGCCTCCAGGCGACGTCCCGCGGCCGGCGTCGGCTCGCGCCACTTGGCGCCGGGCTTGCAGTTTTAACCGCTCTCGCCAGATTGGGCACTAGCGCGTTTAAGTGCCCGAATCCCCGCATATCGGCGCATACCCCCGTCTATCCGCGATTCCGCTCAGTCGTCTGATGGGGCCACATACCGCATCAGAAAGCCAAATCCCAGAGGTACAGAGGCCACATCCACCCTGCATCGCACCCAGGAGGTCGGCGGTTCGAATCCGCCTAGCTCCACTCTTTGAGGAAGCGCTGCAAACGTAGAGGTTGCCCGTTTCGACCACTCGTTTGAACGTCACCCCCTTAATCCCCCTGTATTGGGCGCTAGATGATGATTCGCGAGAATCCCCGTGGGCAAGGTGTTTGAAGCAGGGAGGTCGAAGCCGACGGTGCTGAAGCAACCGTCGACCGAAAGGCCACGACGCACGCGGACCTCGACACTCTCTGGTTTATGGATCGAGATCTACTTCGCGATCTTGCAACGCAAGGCGCTCACCCCGGACGACCTCGGCTCGCTCGATGAACTCACCGATCGACTGCTCGCCTTCCAGGCGCGTTACGCCGAGATCGCCCGGCCCTTCGAGCGGGCCTTCACCCGGGGGCCGTGATGCCGGTCCCGGTCGCGGCGGCCGGCAACTGGGTCTCGGTGCGAACAATCTGTCAGGGCACGATCATGCAGTTCGATCGCGACAGCCGCGCCTCGCGCCGGCACTTCGTGCGTGCCCTGCCGTTGGTTCTCGACGAGCCGAGGCAAAGAAAGTCGAGACGCCCACGGTGCGCCCGAGCCGCAGGAAATCGCGTCGGCGCCGTCCGGCTAGCCGACGACCGCGAACGACTTGATCTGCCCGTCGGCGGGCCGCCGCTCGTTCACCCGCCGCACGCAGTCGTCGAGCGCCGCCTTCCTGCGCGCCTCGATCAGCGTCATCGCAACCGAGGTGCGCGGATGGCCCTGCTGCTCGAGCGAGCCTTGGACGACGACCGGGTCGAGCCGGATGGTCGCCTCGTATCCGTCGCCGGACGTGCTGGGGTGCACCGTGACCGAGGCGATCATGCGCCACTCCGCCTGCAGGGCCGCGGCGATCTCGCGACCGGTCTCGGTCGCCGGGCTCACAAGGCCACCCGCAGCGGCGTCTCGAGCAGGTCCCGTATCGCGCCGAGGAATTCCGCCGCCTCGGCGCCGTAGAGGATCCGGTGATCGCAGCTGAGGGTCAGCGTCATCAGCGAGGCGTCGTCGATCTCGCCGTCCGGCCCACGCTCGAGCACCGGGCGGCTCCTGCCGACCCCGAGGATCGCCGCCTGCGGCACGTTGATCACCGGGTAGATGGCGGTCATCCCGAACATCCCCAGGTTCGACACGGTGAAGGTGCCGCCCGCCAGCTCCGGCGGCGTGATCGTCCCCTCCCGGACCCGCGCGGCCACCCGCCGCGCGTCGCGACCGATCTCGCCGATCGACTTCTCGTCTGCGTCGAAGATCGTCGGCACCACCAGCGCGTCCTCGGCGGCGACCGCCATGCCGACGTTGACCCGGTCGTGCAGCTCGAAGGCGCCGTCGACGTAGGAGCCGTTGGCTTTCGGGTGGTCGCGCAGGGCGAGCGCGGCGGCCCTGATGATGATGTCGTTGAACGAGGGCACCGGGCCTTCGCCGGCGACCTTCTTCAGCTCGGCCCGCAGCGCGATCGCCGCGTCCATCCGCACCTCGGTCTCGACCTGGAAGTGCGGCACGGTCGCCTTCGCCTCGGCCATCCTTCGCGCGATCACCACCTGCAGGCGGGAGAGCTCGATCGTGCTGGACCCCCCCTTCGCGGTCTCGACCGTGGCTGCCGCGCCGGCGCCGGCGTCTCCTTGGGCCGGCGCCGGCGCCGCCGCGCCCGGAGATTTCTCGACAGGAGAGGGTTCGATGCCCGCGGCTGCCATCACGTCAGCCTTGACGACCCTTCCTCCGATGCCGCTGCCGGACGCGATCGAGTCGATCGTGACTCCGTGAGCAGCGGCCAGACGCCGCGCCAAGGGGGTGCTCCGACGAGTGTCACTTGAGGCCGGGGCATCCCCGGTGGGCGCCGGTGCCTCGACCGCGTACTCAGTAGCCGGGCCCGGGACGGGAGCCGGCTCCGCGGGTGCGGAAGCACTCGACGGCTCGCCCCCGAGCCGCGCGATCGGAGTCCCGACGGCGACCGTCTCCCCCTCCCCGACCAGGATCTCCAGCGCTCCCGCGCCTTCCGCCTCGACCGTCATGTTCGCCTTGTCCGTCTCCACCTCGAGCAGGTCCTGACCGGGCGCGACCTCCGTGCCCGCGGTGACCAACCAGGAGAGGATCGTCCCTTCCTCCATCGAGTCCGACAGCTTCGGCATCAGGACCTCGGTGACGGCGGCGGTGCTCATCGTTCTCCTTCGCTGCGGGTCAGTTGAGTAAGTCGACGGCGGCGCCGACGATCGTCTCGGCGTCGATGCCGAAGTGCCGGTAGAGGTCCTCGACGTCGCCGGACTGGCCGAAGTCGTCGACCCCGAGCGGGGCGATCGGTGTGTCGTTGACGGCGGCAAGGAAGGCGAGCGCGTGCGGGTGGCCGTCGAGCACGCTCACCAGCGGGGCCGCGCGTTCCTGCGGGAAGATCCGATCGAGGACGCGGGCGTCGGCGTCGCCGAGACCCTGGCGGGCGCGCAAGGCCCGGAAGACGAGGTCGGCCGAGGTGAGGACGACGAGGTCGGCAGCGATGCCGCCCGCGCTCAACTCGTCGTGGGCCGCGCAGGCCTCGGGCACGCTCACCCCCATCGCCGCCAGGGTCACGGCGGGTGGTCCCCCAATGGCGGCGCGGAGGAGGTAGCCGCCGCCGAGGGCGTCTCGGCGGCGGAGTTCGCGAGCCTTCGCGTCCTCCGGGGCGGCCGCCAAGGACTGATCGACCGGGCGGGTCGAGAGACGGAAGTAGGCCGACTCGCCCCCCGGCCGCCCGAGCCTGCCGAGGGCATCCAGCAGCGCCCACTCCAGGTCCTGGCCGAAGGCCGGCTCCCAGGCGACGCAACCCGGCTGGCCGATGCCCACCGACGGGGTCGAGATCGACTGGTGGGCGCCGCCCTCAGGCGCCAGCGTGACACCCGAAGGCGTGCCGACCAGGATCGACTGTCCACCGGCATAGATGCCGAAGCTCCAGGGCTCGAGCGCGCGGTTGACGAAGGGGTCGTAGATGGTGCCGATCGGGAGCAGCGGCCGGCCGTCACGCGACCAGGTGGCGCCGAGCTCGCCCAACAGCCCGACCAGGTTCAGCTCCGCGATCCCGAGCTCAATATGCCGGCCCTGCTGGTCCTCCCGCCAACGGACCAGCGTGTTGGTGTCGTCGGCGAACCAGTCGAGCCGCTCGCGCGGGTTCCAGATCCCGGCGTGGTTGATCCAGCCGCCGAGGTTGGTCGAGGTGCCGACGTCGGGGCTGACCGTGACCACGCTCGCCGCCGCCTCCGGCGCCTTGTGGCCGAGGTCGACGAAGAAGCGCCCGAAGGCCTGCTGGGTGGAGGCCTTGCCGCGGTGGTCGCGACCGACCTCGGCCGGGATCGCCGGCGGCGGCGCGGGCTCCACCGGATCGCGGCGCAGGCGCTCGGCGGTCGCCTGGCAGAGCCGCGCCTCGGGAGACCCGGCCGAAAACGGAGCCCACGGGTCGGCCGCGTCGGCGCCGAGGTCGGTCGCCAGCCCCTCCCACTCCTCGACCGTGAGTAGCGCCGAGTGGTTCGCCGGATGCCCTTCGGTCGCCAGGCCGCGGGCCTTGATCGTGTAGGCGAAGACGACCGAGGGGCGCTCGTCGGCGTCGCAGGCGCGGAAGGCCTCGACCAGGTCGACCAGGTCGTGGCCGCCGAGGTCGCGGATCGCCCGCGCCAGCTCGACGTCGTCGAGCTCGGCGACCAGCTTCTCGAGGTCGCGTCGCCCCCGCCCGGTCCCCGGCAGCCGCTCGCGCAGCTCCTCGGCCGAACCGCGCAGCAGCCGCTGGTACTCCTCGTTCGGCATCCCGTCGATGCGGCGGCGCAACGCCTCGCCGCCCTTGCGCCCGAAGAGCTCGCGCAGGAAGCGGCCGTACTTCACCGTGATCGTCTGCCAGCCGGCGGCCTCGAACATCGACCGGATGCGGCCCGCGGCGATGTCGGGGACGATCCGGTCGAGCGACTGGCGGTTCAGGTCGACCACCCACATCAGCTCACCGAGCGCGGGCACCATCGGGTCGACCAGCGCCTCCCAGATCGCCCCCTCGTCGAGCTCGGCGTCGCCGATCAGGGCGATCTCGCGGCCGGCCCGCGGCGCCTCGAAGTGGTCGGCGACGTAGCGGTTGGCGATCGCGCTCCAGATCGTCGCCGTCGCCCCGATCCCGACCGAGCCGGTGGAGAAGTCGACCGGGTCGGGGTCCTTGATCCGGCTGGGGTAGCTCTGCAGGCCCTCGTAGGCGCGCAGCTCGGTCAGGTAGGCGGGGTCGAGGTTGCCGAGGAGGTAGTTGATCGCGTGCAGGACCGGCGCCGCGTGCGGCTTCACCGAGACGCGGTCGGCCGCGTTCAGATGCTCGAACCAGAGCGCGGTCATGATCGCGACCATCGAGGCCGAGGAGGCCTGGTGGCCGCCGACCTTCACACCGGACCGGGTCTCGCGGACCTTGTTGGCGTGGTGCACGATCGAGGTCGCGAGCCAGAGCACGCGCCGCTCGATCGACTCTAGTTCAGCGGACATGGAACATTGGTTCCACAGATCGCGCTCGTTATGGTGTTTTTATCGCTGGATTACTGGGAATTTCTTTTTTTCCATAAGCTTTATGGAGACATACGTTATTTTCTAAAGCATGAATGACGAATCGATCGCACTCGATGCCGTCGACCGCAAGATGATCGACCTGCTGATCGAGGACGGCCGGCGGACGCTGGCCGACATCGCCTCGAAGATCGGCCTCTCGGCCCCCGCCGCGAAGCGCCGACTGGAGAGACTCGAGACCACCGGCGTGATCACCGGCTACACCGCGAAGGTCGATCACGCAAAACTCGGCCGCACGATCGAGGCCTTCACCGAGCTGCGCTTCGGTGGCCGCACGAAGGTCGGCGATATCGCCTCGGTCGCCGACGGCCTCCCGCAAGTCCAGGCCTTCTACACGACCGCCGGCGACCCCGACGCGCTCGCCCACCTGCGGGTACGGGACGTCGGCGAGCTGACCCGCGTGATCGACCTGCTCCGCCGCAGCGGACGCGTGACCGGCACGAAGACCCTGATGGTGCTCGACACGCGCGAGTGAGGGTAGGGATGCCGAACGGCGAGGCGACGACCGATCCCGCGCTCAACTCCCGCGCCGGTATCGGGGGATCTCCACGACCGGCCAGATCACCACGGGCATGAGCGCGAGCGGGTTGTACCAGCCGGCAAATCCGTTGAGGCCCTCGGCGAAGATGAAATACCAGATGACCGAGAAGACACCTCCGGCGACGAGGTTGCCTCGGCCGGATCCGTCGGCCGAAGGGGAGGGTGACCCGAACGAAGGCCGAGGCGCCTGGTCCTGGCGCGGCGGAGGCGACGTGGCTCGAGGGGGCGCTGGCCGACGTCTGCCCATCTGTTCTTCGGTGAGCTCTCGCTGGGCTTTGGTGGCGTTCGGCCCCAGCTGGTCGGGGTGCCATTCACGCGCCAGGGTGCGGAACGCGCTCTTGACCTCCTGCGGTGATGCCGTCTCGGAAATCCCGAGCACGGCGTAGTGGTCGGGTGTCAAGGCCCCGGGATCGCCCGTCGAGCTTCTCAGGAATCACCGAACAAGACGTGTCGGGCGGTGATCACTCTCGGCTCGGCGGTCTGCGCAACCGCGAAATCGCCCGGAAGCTGGTTGAGGGCGTCCGCTCCGACGGTGCGACGGTTTCCTCCCAGACGTTCACCCAAAAGATGGCCTTCGCGCTGATGTCGTAGCGCTCGACCCGGTTCGCCCGCAGCATCGCCGCCAAGATCCACCGCCACACGCGCGTCGGCATGAACGGGTCAGCCTGCAGCGCGGCATACTGCGCCGCGTCCTCGTCCGGATGAGGGCATCCACTGGCCACGACCAGCCGCGGCAGCGCCATATCCATGAGCGGGCCGCTGCCGACCGCCGAGGCCAGCGCGGTGAGGACCGCGTCGGCCTCCTCCAGATCCACGGAGGACGGGTCGATCGGCACGGGCGATGCCGGGACGGACTCCTGCTCTCCCTCTGCCGGCTCGCGCCGCCGGAACAATCCCACGCTGCCTACCCTAACTTGCGCTCGCACGGACCGCCGGGTCGCGGGCGTCGGCGGTCAGGCGGTCTGGAGGGAGAGGAAGCGGGCGGTGCGGGAGTCGGTCGGGGCGTCGAGGACGCGGCGGGGATCCCCATCCTCGATGACGCTGCCGTCCATCATCACCACCACCCGGTCGGCGAGGTCGCGGGCGAAGGCGATCTCGTGGGTCACGACGACCATCGTCATGCCGCGGTCGGCGAGCTCGCGGATGACGCGGAGCACCTCGCCGACCAATTCCGGGTCGAGGGCGGAGGTCGGCTCGTCGAAGAGGATGACCTCCGGCTCCATCGCCAGGGCGCGGGCGATCGCCACGCGCTGCTGCTGGCCGCCGGACATCTGCTTGGGGTAGGCGTCGGCGCGGTCGGCCAAGCCGACGAGGGAGAGCAGCTCACGGGCCTGGTCGTAGGCCTTCGCCCTGGGGAGCCCCTCCACTTTGCGCGGACCGATCGCGACGTTGTCCAGCGCGGTCATGTTGGGGAAGAGGTTGAAGTGCTGGAAGACCATCGTGGTCCGCCGCCGATCGTGGGCCACCGCCTTCTCCTTCAACTCGTGCAGCCGGCCCTTGCGGTACTCGTAGCCGACCAGTTTGCCGCCCACGTAGATCTCGCCGGCGTCGATGCGCTCGAGGTGGTTGATGGTGCGCAAGAGGGTCGTCTTGCCCGAACCCGAGGGGCCGAGCAGGCAGACCACTTCCCCCTTCTGCACCTGCAGGCTCACGTCGCGCAGGACGACGAGTGAACCGAACCGCTTGTAGACATGTCTGACCTCGACTGCCGTCGTCATGATCCGCTCCTCACCAGTCGCTGACGTTCGAGATCGGCCTTCGCCTCGCCTGCCAGGAGTTCCAGAGCTGCCGGGGCATGCTCTCCGAACGGGTCCGGAGCGAGACCTCCATCCGCCGCTCGAGGATGCCCTGGAAGTACGTCTGGATCGAGGTCAGCACGAGGTACCAGATCGACGCGACGATCAGCAGTTCGATCGTCTCGAAGTTCTGCGCGTAGATCTGTTGGGAGGCGGTGAGCAACTCGTGCGCGGCGATGACGCTGACCAGCGAGGTGTTCTTCAGCATGCCGATGAACTCGTTGCCGGTCGGCGGGATGATCGTCCGGATCGCCTGCGGCAGGACGACGAGGCGCATCGTCTGCCAGCGGCTCAGGCCGATCGAGGACGCCGCCTCCTCCTGGCCCTGGTCGACCGAGTTGAGTCCGCCGCGGACGATCTCCGCCATGTAGGCGGCCTCGTTCAGGCCGAGGGCGAGGATCGCGGCGACCGTCGCGGTGACCAGCGAGTTGGTCATCTCCCGGTAGCCGAAGTCGGTTCCCGGGATCACCAGGATGATCCGCGGGAAGATCAGGCTGATGTTGAACCAGAAGATGATCTGGATCAGCAGCGGCGTGCCGCGGAAGAACCAGATGTAGACCCAGCTGATCGCCCTCAGGACCGGGTTGGCGGAGAGCCGCATGATCGCCAGCAGGATCCCGCCGAGCACCCCGATCGCCATGCCGACGAAGGTGAGCTCGATCGTCAGCAGCAGCCCCTTGAGGATGGTGGGATAGGTGAGGTAGTGCCCCACCTCCCCCCAGTCGATGTTCGGCGACCTGATGATCGCCTGGATCACGAAGACGGCGAAGGCGACCGCGATGACGCCGACCACCCAACGACCCGGGTAGCGGGCCGGGACGGCCCTGATCAGCTCACCGTGAGCCCGCTCCCCCGAAGCGTCGACACCAGATTCGGCGGTGGTCTGCGAGTTGCTCATCGCGACCGCATGCTCACTCGACGCCGGTCGAGGACACCGTGGCGCCGTTGATCACGGCTTTCGGCACCGCGAGTTCCTGCAGGTGGTACTTGGCCAGGATCTTGCCGTAGGTCCCGTCTTCGATCATCACGTTGAGCTGGTCCCGGATCGCTTCCGCGAGGCCTTCCTGATCCTTGCTGACCCCGATCCCGTAGTCGATCGGGGTGCTGAGGAAGTTCGGGAACTTCGCCACGAACCGCTTGCCGCCGTCGATGGTCGCCGCCTCGTAGGCCACCACCGGCGCGTCCGCCGCGTGCAGTTCGACCCGACCGCTCTTCTGCGCCAGCAGGGCGTCGCTGTCTTCGGGGAAGGTTTCCACCTTGAGGGGCGGCTTCCCGGCGGCTTCGCAGCGCTTCGACTCTTCTTCCGTGGCGGCGACCTGGTCGGTCCCGGCCTGGACGCCGATCGACATGCCGCAGAGGTCGAGCAGGGAATTCGCCTTCGCCGCGGCCTCCTTCGACATCATCACCTCGGAGCCGGTTTTGACGTAGTCGACGAAGTCGAGTTGCTTCTCCCGGTCGGTGAAGTCACCCATGCCGGAGATGATGACGTCGAGCCGCCCGCTGACGACGCTCGGGATCAGCCCGTCGTAGCTCGAGTTGATGAGTTCCGGTTCCAGTTCGAGGCCTTCGGCGATCGCTTCGATCAGCTCGACGTCGACGCCTTCGAAAGTCTGCCCGTCGGGACCGAAGAACTCCATCGGCGGATAGGGGATGTTGGTGCCGACGACCAGCTTGCCGCTGGAGCGGATGTCTTCCGGCACGAGCGACGCGGGCGTCGTCGACGACGCGGACGACGCGGACGAGCTGCCGGTCGACGCCGAGGTCGACGACCCGGAGGAAGATGACGACGACGACTTGATGTCGCCGCACGCCGTCAGGACGCTCGCGGCCACGATGCACGCGGTTGCGATCACGACCAGTCTGATGCGGCGTTTGAACCCTGCTGCAGGCATGCTCATCTCCTCGCTCTCGTATCCCTTCGGATCAGGCTGAATTCGGGCACACTAGGTGCCGTCCTCGGTGACGGCACCGGTGATTCCACCGGGTTATTCCCGGTAGCCGAAACTACGCCGTCACGCGTCTCATATCTGAGACACAGTCGGTCTTGACGCGGTTGCGGGCGCTCCGATCGCGACCCATAATCGCCGCGATGACCCCCCCGAGCCCCGAACGCGGATCCCTCGCCCAGAGCCCGGCGGCGGCGGCTTTCGCGGCGGCGGCGACGCGCGGTTACCTCAACACCGCGAGCGTCGGCCTTCCCCCTGACGCCGCGGTCGAGGCCGGCCGCCGGGCGCTGGTCGAATGGCAGGAGGCCCCGGACTGGCTGGCGTGGGAGGCGGTCGGCGAGGAGTGCCGGGGCGCCTTCGCGACCCTCGTCGGCGCCGCGTCGAGCGACGTCGCCCTCGTCGGCGCGGCCCACGTCGCGGCCGGGATGCTCGCCGCGGCGCTGCCGGAGGCCCCGCGGACCGGTGCCAACGTCGTCGCGCTGCGCGACGAGCACCAGTCGGCCCTCTGGCCGTTCCTCGCGCTCGAGGCGCGGGGGTACGAACTGCGGCTCGTCGGTCGCGACGAGCTGGTGGCCGCCGTCGACGACCGCACCGCCCTGGTGGCCCTGTCGCTCGTTCAGTCCGCCGACGGGGCCCTGATCGACCTGGCGGCGATCGACGGGCACGACGCGCTCGTCTACGTCGACGGCACCCAGGCGGTCGGCGTCGTCGACGTCCCGCTCGAGCGCATCGACGTGCTCGCCGTCTCCGCCTACAAGTGGCTGCACTGCCCACGCGGGATCGCGTTCATGGTGGTGCCCGAGCGTCGGCGTCGCTCGCTCGACCCCGTGCTCGCCTCGTGGAAGGCGGCGCCGGAGCCTTGGGGCGACCCGTACGGCCCGCCGCGCGCGCTCACCGATGACGCGCGCCGCTTCGACCTCTCCCTGCCGTGGCTGCTGGCGCCCGCGGCGGTGGCGTCGCTGAAGCTCCTCGCCGAGATCGGCATCGGCCGCGTCGGCGAGCACTGCCGGGGACTGGCGGCCACCTGCGCCGAGGCCCTCGACCTGGCCCCGACCGGGACCAGCATCCTCAGCGTCCCCGGCGCCGACGGGGACCGCGTGCGCGCCGCCGGCCTGCGCTGCTCGGTGCGCGGCGGGCAGGTGCGGTTCGCCTTCGGGGTCTACAACGACCTCGAGGACGTCGAGGCCGCGGTCGCCGGCGTGCGCTGACCCGGTCGCGTGACGACGACGATCTCGCTGTCACGGGGGGTGCCGTCGAGCGACCTGCTCGCGGTCTCGGCGATCGCCGAGGCGGCGCGCGACGCGGTGATCGACGATCCCGACCTCGCGCTCGGCTACGGCAGCCCGGCCGGACATCCGGCCCTGCGCGGCTGGTTCGCCGAATCCCTCGGCGTCGAGGTCGAGCGGGTGCTGCTCACCAACGGCTCGCTCCAAGGGCTGGCCTTCCTGGCTCCGCAGCTCGCCGGGCCCGCCGACTGGATCGCGGTCGAGTCGCCGACCTACGACCTCTCGCTGGGCCGGCTGCGCGCCACCGGCGCCCGCCTGGTCGAGATCCCGGTCGTGCACGACGGCATCGACCTGGAGCGCCTGGAGCTCCAGGTCGCCGCCGACGGCCCGCCCGCCTTCTGCTACACGATCCCGACCTTCCACAACCCGACCGGGTCGACGATGAAGGCGGGCAGGCGGCGCGCCCTCCTCGCCCTCGCCCGGGAACGCGACTTCCCGGTCGTCGAGGACGACCCCTATCGGCTCCTGAGCTTCGAGGGAGAGCCGCCGCCGACGCTGCTGTCGTCGGATCCCGAACGGGTCATCCACCTGACCTCGCTGAGCAAGACGGTGGCCCCCGGGCTGCGCTGTGGGGCGCTGGTGCTCCCACCGGAGCTCTTCGCGCGCATCGCGGCGATCGTCCAGAGCACCTACATCGCGCCCGGCCACCTCGGCCAGGCGACCGCGGCGCGGTACCTGCGCAGCCCGGAGTTCACGGCAGGGCTCGCCGAGGCGGTCGGCGAGCTGAGGCTGCGGCGCGACCGGCTGCTCGCCGGCCTGCAGCGCCTCGGCCTGCCGTGCGAGACGCCGGCGGGCGGGTATTTCGCCTGGCCGCAGGTCCCCGGGATCGACGCGGACGAGCTCGCCCAGGCCGCGCGACGCCGCGGGCTCGAGGTCATCCCGGGATCGCGGTTCTTCTCCGGCCGCGGCGGCGCCCACCGTCTGCGGCTCACCTGGGCGGCCGCCCAGGCGGAGGAGATCGACGCGGCGATCGACCGCCTCGGCCGCGCGCTCCGCGACCACGCGCCCACTTTCACCACGATCACCTGACCCAGCGAAAGGAACGAGTTGATGCCAGACAAGCATGCCGTCGCCCCGACCACCGCCCCCGCCCCCTACGGCGGCGGCCACTACTCGCCGGGGATCGTCGCCGGCGATTTCGTCTTCACCTCCGGCCAGGGACCGATCGTGCCCGGGACCGCCGCGATCGTCGGCGCGACGATCGCCGAGCAGACGAACCTGACGATCGACAACCTGGCGGCGATCCTCGAGGCGGCGGGATCCGGGCTCGAGCGGATCGTCAAGGCGACGGTCTTCCTCGCCGACCTCGATCACTGGGCCACCTTCAACGACGTCTGGCGCGAGCGGATCGGCGGCGTGCCCCCGGCGCGCACCGCTGTGCGGGTCGACCTGATCGAGGGGATGCTGGTCGAGATCGACGTCATCGCCGCTCTCTAGACGACTGATTCCATGCCCGGGACGGCGCGATTCGGGGGCGGTGCGGCCGGACGGGCGGGGGTCCGGGATGCTTGCGGCCGAGCGGCGCGATTCGGAGGCGGTGCGGCTAGGGACGGCGGGATTCGGGGCCCGTGCGGGTGGGGGACGGGGCGTCCTGGGCGTCTTGCGGGGATCCGTCGGAGGTCCGTGACGTCTGTCTGGAGGACGGGGCGGCCACGGAAGGGATGCGGAGTCCCGT
>ERZ778021.1799-NODE-1799-length-22525-cov-5.564352_pt1 | contig 22525 bp, 18 predicted proteins | sample MGYA00375751_ERZ778021 | MGnify/ENA primary metagenome ERZ778021 (study PRJEB29350, sample SAMN05389814) | bioreactor metagenome | isolation source: Thiocyanate stock bioreactor | place: South Africa: University of Cape Town | collected 2013-08-29 ... | reverse complement strand
GCTGAGCACGAACTGGGGGATCTTCGCCTGCGCGATGTTCGTCGCCTTCCAGGGCACGATCGTCAACGTGCGCGGCCTGCGCCTCTACGCGCGGATCCAGAAATTCGTCTTCTGGCCTGGGCTGGCGCTGCTGGCCTTCTTCATGATCCAGATGCTGTTCAGCTCCCACGGCACCTTCGTCAACAACTTCAACGGCTTCATGTCGGACAACTACGGCGTGAAGGACGCCTACCAGGCGACGATCAACGCGGGCGGCACGATCAGCGGCGGCTCGAACCTCGGCGACACGATCCTCGCCAGCGTGATCGCCGCCTTCCTGCTGATCTTCCCGGCCTTCAGCGTCCAGCAGGCGGGCGAGATCAAACGGGCCGGCAGCGTGCGCGGCAACCTCTGGTCGATGCTCGGGTCGGAGGTCTTCTGCTTCGTCACGATGGCGATCCTCGGCGCCCTGCTGATCACCAAGGTCGGCTCCGACTTCCTCTTCTCCAGCGGCTCGCTCTACTTCGAAGGGGCGGAAAACAACCCGCTGCCGGTGCCGCCGTTCTTCGGCTTCTTCGTCGCCCTCGTCGGCAACGCGCCGATCTTCACCTGGCTGCTGCTGATCATGTTCATCTGCTGGATGGTGATGCTGTACCCGAACGGTTGGCTCGGGGGGACGCGGGTGATGATGGCGATGTCGTTCGACCGCGTCCTGCCGGAGTGGTTCGGCCGCGTCGACCGCCGTCTCCACGTGCCGCTGAACGCACTGCTGACGATGACCGCGGTGAGCATCCCGCTCGCCTACCTGTACATCTTCCAACCGTCGATCCAGGAACTGACGCTTTCCTACTTCATCATCCTGCTGACCACGTTCGGGGTGACGATGGTCGCCGCGATCCTCTTCCCCTGGACCAGGAAGGAGCTGTACAACGCCAGCGCCGCCGCCCAGTACAAGGTGTTCGGGCTGCCGCTACTGTCGGTGTGTGCGGCGGTCTTCCTCGCCTTCGTCGTCTTCTGCGACGTGCAGGCGCTGCGGGCCGACGAGCTCGGGGTGAACAACACCCGCGGCCTCCTGTTCCTGGTCGGCCTCTGGGGCTTCGCCTTCGTCGTCTACTGGGCGAGCAAGCTGTACCGTCGCTCCCACGGCGAATCGACCTCTGACGCCTACAAGGAACTGCCGATCGAATAGATGGGACTCTTTTCACGAAATAAGGACAACGCCGGCGAGCGGACGAAGCTCTTCTTCGCCACCGATCTGCACAGCTCCGAGGCCTGCTTCCGCAAGCTGCTGGTGACGCCGCGGGTGTACGAGCTCGACCGCGTCATCTGCGGCGGCGACTGCACCGGCAAGATGCTGATCCCGCTGGTGGAGCAGGGCGAGGGCTCGGGCAACTACCTGGTCGAGTGGGGCGGCGAAAGCGTCGTCGCCCACGGCGAGGAGGAGGTCGCCGAGCACGAGAAGCAGATCCGTTACGCCGGGCTCTACCCGGTGCGGATCGACGAAGCGGAGGCGGCGCGGCTGGCGAGCGACCCGGCGCGGCTGCAGGCGCTCTTCCAGTCGCGGATGCTCGCCGTGGTCGGCGAGTGGACCGCGCTGGCGGAGGAGCGGCTGGGCGGCAACGGCACCCAGTTCGTGATGACGCCGGGGAACGACGACGAGTTCGAGGTCGACGACGTGATCAAGGCGTCGTCGTTCGTCGACGCGGCGGAGAACCGGGTCGTCAAGATCGGCCCGCACGAGATGCTCAGCGTCGGCTGGTCCAACACCACCCCGTGGAACACGCCGCGCGAGTGCAGCGAGGAGGAACTGGCGGGGAAGATCGACGCGCTCGCCGCCCAGATCGAGGACATGAGCTCGGCGATCTTCAACATCCACGTGCCGCCGTTCGGCACCGGGCTCGACAACGCGCCGAAGCTGGACGAGAACCTGAAGCCGGTCGAGGGCGGCACGGTGATGGCGCCGGTCGGCTCGACCGCGGTGCGGGACTCGATCCTCAAGCACCAGCCGCTGCTGGCGTTGCACGGGCACATCCACGAGTCCCGCGGGGTGCAGAAGCTGGGGCGGACGACCTGCATCAACCCCGGCAGCGTCTACGGCGAGGGGATCCTCCAGGGCGTCATCGTCGACCTCGGTCCCGAAGACGTCCGCTACACGCTCACCGACGGCTGATGGCGGGCATGCTGGAGAACCCGCTGGACGAGGCGGCGCGGGTGATCGACGCGGCCGGCGCCGCCGGGGTGGCCTTGCGGCTGACCGGCGGGGTGGCGATCGCGACGATCTCCCCGAGCGCGCTGCAGGAGCCGCTGCGCCGGCTCTACAACGACATCGACTTCGTCTCGCGGGGGAAGGACCAGCGCGAGGTCGAGGCGCTCTTCGCCGAGCTCGGCTACCGCGCCGAGGACGAGTTCAACTCCCTGCACGGCGAATCGCGGCTCTTCTTCATCGACCGCGAGAACGGCCGCGAGGCCGACGTCTTCGTCAACAAGGTCGACGCCTGCCACACGCTGGAGCTGGCCGACCGGCTGGCGATCGCGCCGCGGACGATCCCGCCCGCCGACCTGCTGCTCTCGAAGCTCCAGGTGGTGGAAACGACGCCGAAGGACTACACCGACGCGCTCGCGGTGCTGTGCGATCACGAGGTGGTCGAGGAGGACGGGGCGAGCGGGATCTCGCTGCAGCGCTTCGAAGACGTGTGCTGCTCGGACTGGGGCTGGTGGCGGACGGTGACGATGGTCGGCGACCGCACCCTGACGATGGCCGACGACCTCGTCGGGGAGGGCCGGATCCCGGCCGAAGCCCCGGCGCGGCTGCGGCAGATCCTCGAGCGGCTGGAGAGCGCGCCGAAGAGCCGCAAGTGGAAGATGCGCGCGCGGGTCGGCGATCGGGTTCGCTGGCACGAGGAGCCCGAGGGGCTGGAGCACGCCCACTGATGAGCGCCGGGATCGCCGGCGATCGCTTCTGGAATCCCTTTGCGAACATGGGGGGGACGATGCAGCGCGGGCGGGTCGTCTTCACCGGCGGCGAGGGTTGTTACCTCTTCGACGAGGACGGGACGAACTACTTCGATGCCTGCGCGGGCCTCTGGTACAACGCGGTCGGTCACGGTCGCGAGGAGATCGCCGCAGCGATCGGGCGGCAGGCGGCGCGGCTCGCGGCCTGCACCGCTTACGACGTCTACTCGGCCGACGTCACCCTCGAAGCCGCCGATCGCATCGCCGCGCTGACGCCGATCGACGGCGCCCGCGTCTTCCTCACCAGCGGCGGCTCCGACAGCGTCGACTCGGCCGGCAAGATCGCCCGCCGTTACTTTGCCCTGCGCGGCGAACCGGGGAAGACCGTGATCATCGCCCGCGAGGGCGCCTACCACGGCATGCACGCCTACGGGACCTCGCTGGCCGGCATCGCCGCCAACCAGGAGGGTTGGGGGACGCTGATCCGGGAGGTCGAGCACGTCTCCGCCTTCAGCGCCGAGGCGCTCGAGGAGCGGATCGAGGCGATCGGCCCCGACCGCGTCGCCGCCTTCTACGCCGAGCCGGTGATCGGCGCCGGCGGTGTCTTCCCGCCGCCGCCCGGCTACCTGCCCGCGGTCGCCGAGGTCTGCAGGCGTCACGACGTGCTGCTGGTCTGCGACGAGGTGGTGACCGGCGTGGGACGGATGGGGAGCTGGACCGGGAGCGAGCACTACGGGGTCGAGCCCGACCTGATGCTGATGGCGAAGGTGCTCACCTCCGGGTACCAGCCGCTCGGCGCGGTCGTGATCAGCGGCGAGATCGCCGAGCCCTTCTGGAGCGGCGACGGCAACTGGCTGCGCCACGGCTACACCTACTCCGGCCACGCCACCGCCTGCGCCGCGGCGATGGCCAACCTCGACCTCATCGAGAAGGAGGGGCTGGTCGACCGCGTCGCCGAGATGTCCTCGGCGCTGCCCGCCCTGCTCGGCCCGCTCGCCGACCTCGACGGGGTCGAAGAGGTGCGCACGGCAGGCCTGCTGGCGGGGGTCCAGCTCGACGCCGCCTGGCTCGGTGAGCGCGGCAGCTCCGCCGCCGGCATCGCCGACGACCTCCGCGGCCACGGCCAGCTGACCCGCGCGCTAGCCTGCGGCGCCTTGCAGTTCTCGCCCCCCTTCATCACCACCGAAGAGCAAGTGACCGCGTTCGCCGACGCGGTCGGTGCCTCCCTGGTCGCGCTCGCCTAGCCGCGTGACTTCCGGCTTCAACCGGCGGCGGACGCTGCTGGCCGTCTCCTGCGTCTTCCTCTTCGACGGAGGAATCGTCGGCGCCTGGGCCGTCCGGGTCGCCGAAGTCCAGCGCGAGCACGGCCTCAGCGAGACGGGCCTCGGCGCGGCCCTGATCTGCGTCGGCCTCGGGGCGATCCTGGCGATGGGCCCGGTCGGGGTGCTGGCGACCCGCTACGGCAGCGCCGCCTGCATCCGCGTCCTCATCGTGATCGCCGCCTTCGCCCCGGTCCTCGCGGCGGCCTCCGGCTCGATCCCCCTTCTTCTGCTCGGCCTGGCCCTGCTCGGCTTCGGCATCGGCGGCCTCGACGTCAGCATGAGCACCCAGGCCGTAGCGCTCGAACGCTCGATGGACCGGCCGCTGATGTCGACCCTCCACGCCCTCTTCAGCGCCGGCTACCTCTTCAGCGCCCTGGTCGGCGGCCTCGTCGCCGGCTCCGGGATGGGGGTGACCCCCCACCTGGCCATCGTCGGCGGGGTCGCCGCCGCCACTATCCTGGGGACCTCCCGCTGGCTCGTCTACGACCGCCCGCCGAAGGAGAAGCACGCCGGCTTCGACTTCCCCTCCCGCAACCTCCTGATCCTCGGCCTGATCGCCTTCGGCGCCTTCCTCACCGAGGGCTCGATCACCGACTGGCTCTCCGTCTACGTCAAGACCATCCTCGAAGCCTCCCCGACCATCGCCGGCGCCGCCCTCGCCACCTTCGGCACCGGCATGGCCGTCTCCCGCTTCACCGGCGACCACCTCCGCTCCCGCTTCGGCCCCTACGCCCTGGTCACCCTCGGAGCCCTCCTCACGACGGCCACCCTCGCCCTCGTCCTCCTCGCCTCCAACTCCACCGTCACCATCATCGCCCTCCTCTTCACCGGCCTAGGCCTGGGCAATTGCTTCCCCGTCTCCCTGGCCGCCGCCGGCTCGATCCCCAACAAATCCGGAGTAGCCGCCTCCGTCGCTTCGGTAGCGACCCTCGGCTACACGGGCTTCCTTCTGGGCCCGGCGCTGATCGGCCTGCTGACCACGGTCGTCTCGTTGAGCGTGGCCCTGTGCGCCCTGGTCGTGGCGATGATCGCCGTGGTGCTGCTCGCGCCTGTGGTGCGCGCCGCGCCGCGCTGAGTCCGTCTGCCGCTTTGTACAAATCGACGGAGCGGTTTCTGCGTTGACAGAGCGGCCCCCTTCCGCGAAGGTATCTCATATTCGATGTCTTATATGCCGAGCACAACGGGCTGGGCGTGAGAGCGATCGGGAGAGAATGCCTGCGGAAGAACGAGATGGGGCCGGGTCGGGGAGCATGGCGCGGGCCGGAATCGACGTCGGTGGCACCTTCACCGACGGCGCCCTGATCGACAGCGCCGGCGCGCTCCACGTGATCAAGGTGCCGACCGACCGTGCCGATCTGGCGCGGGGGTCGGCGAACGGTCTGGTCGGCGTCGCCGAGCGGGCCGGGCTCGGCGCCGCGGACCTCGGCTACGTCGCCCACGGCACCACGGTCGCGACCAACGCGCTGATCGAGGGGGCGCTGGCGCGGGCGGCGCTGGTGACCACCGCCGGCTTCCGCGACGTGTTGGCGATCGGCACCCAGCAGCGACCGCGGCTGTACGACCTGCAGGCGCCGGCACGGAGGGCGCTGATCCCGCGCGAGCGCTGCCATGAGGTGCGTGGACGGATCGCCGCCGATGGCACCGAGGTCGAGCCACTCGACGTCGACGGTGCCCGGGCGGTGGCCCGGCTGCTGCGCGAGGACGGGGTCGAGGCGGTAGCCGTCGTCCTCCTCTTCTCCTTCGTCGACCGCAGCCACGAGGACCTCGTCGCCGCGGTCCTGCGGGAGGAGCTGCCGGACGTGCCGATCACCCTCTCGGTCGACGTCGCACCCGAATTCCGCGAGTACCAGCGCGCCAACACGACCGCGCTGAACGCGGTCCTGCTGCCACTGGTCGGCAACTACGTCCGCGACCTCTCGGCCGCGGCGAGCGAGCGCGGGGTGGCGGTGCCGGTCCACCTGATGCAGTCGAACGGCGGCGTCTCCACCGCGCGGCGGGCCGGTGAGCTGCCGGTCGGGCTGATCGCCTCGGGGCCTGCCGCGGCCGTGATCGGCGGCGCCCGTCAGGGCGTCGCGGCGGGTGAGACCGACGTGCTCAGCTTCGACATGGGCGGGACCACCGCCGACGTCGCGGTGATCCTCGACGGCCGGCCGCTGCAGCGGTTCAGCGGCGAGCACGACGGCCAGCCGGTCAACCTGCCGCAGATCGACGTCCTCTCGATCGGCGCGGGCGGCGGCTCGATCGCTGCGGTCGACGAGTTCGGCGTCCTCACGGTCGGCCCCCGCAGCGCCGGCGCCAGGCCGGGACCGGCCGCTTACGGGCACGGCGGTGACGAGGCGACCGTCACCGACGCCCACGTGGTGATCGGCGTGCTCGGCGCCGGCCGCGTGTTGGGGACGACGCTGACGATCGACGCCGGCGCCGCCGAGGAGGTGGTGCGGCGGCGGGTGGCCGAGCCGCTCGGGATCTCGGTCGAGGAGGGCGCGGCGGCGATACTCCGCATCGCCAACGCCAACATGGCGCAGGCGCTGCGCGCGGTCTCGGTCGCCCGCGGCCACGACCCACGCGCCTTCGCCCTCGTCGCGATGGGCGGCGCCGGGCCGATGCACGCCTGCGATCTGGCCGAGGAGCTCGGCATCCCCCGCGTCGTCGTCCCCCGCCATCCCGGCGTCGGCGCCGCCCTCGGGCTGCTCCTCTCCGACGTCCGCCACGACGTCAGCCGCAGTTGGCTGCGAACGGTCGCCGATCTCGAGGCGGCCGACCTCGATGCCGCCCTGGCCGAGCTCGAAGGCCGGGCGCTGGCGTTACTTGAGCAGTCGGGACACGGGGACGAGACGGCGTCGATCCGGTTCGAGCTCGACATGCGCTACCAGGGCCAGGCCTACAACCTCTCGGTCCCGCTGGTCGGCCGGCCCGTCGACGCGGCGGTCCTCGCCGCCGCGGTCGAGTCCTTCGAGGAGCTGCACCGCTCGCTCTACAGCTACACCCCGGCGGTCGCCGGGATCGAGATCGTCACCCTCCGTGCCGAGGCCGTCGGCGACGTCGGCGCGGCCGCCTGGGAGGACCGCGGCGGCGACCGCGCGAGTGGCGAGGAGAGCGGGCGGCGCGAGATCTACCAGCGCGGCGAGTGGCGGCCGCTCACCGTGCTCAGCCGCGGCTCGCTGGCACCGGGCGCCGCGGTGGCAGGTCCCGCGGTGGTCGAGCAGGAGGACACCACCACCGTGGTCAACGAAGGCTGGACGGCGACCGTCCACGGCTCCGGGGCGCTGCGGCTGGAGCGGGTGTCGGCGTGAGCGCGACGCGGGTCGACCCCGTCACCCAGGAGGTCCTCGCCTCCGCGTTCTGCGGGATCGCCGACGAGATGTCGATAGTCGAGTACCGCTCCTCCTTCTCGCCGATCATCCGCGAGATGTTCGACTTCAACTGCGGGCTGTTCGACGCCCGCGGGGTGATGATCGCGCACTCTGAGCAGATCCCCGCCCAGCTCGGGCTGATGGAGTTCGCCCTCGAGGCGATCATCGAGCGCTGGGACGCGAGCCGGATCCTCCCTGGCGACGCGATGATCCTCAACGATCCCTACATGGGCGGCACGCACACGCCCGACCTGCAGATCTTCACCCCGATCTTCGTCGCCGGCCGGCTGGTCGGCTGGAGCGGCTCGATCGCCCACCACATCGACATCGGCGGCCGGGTGCCCGGGACGGTGAGCGCCCACAACACCGAAATCTTCCAGGAGGGATTGATCTTCCCGGGGATCAAGCTGGTCGACGCAGGCGTCCGCAACGAGGCCGTCTTCGAGCTGATCACCGCCAACGTCCGCGACCCGGCGGCGACGCTCAGCGACATCGACGCCCAGCTCGCCGCCTGCCGCCGCGGCGCCGAGCGGATCGAGGCGCTGTGCGAGCGCTACGGCACCGAGACCGTGGTCGCCGCGATGCCGCGGCTGCTCGAGCTGAACGCCTCGCGTGTCCGCGCCGCCTTCGCCAAGTGGCCGCGGGAGACGGTGCGGGCGGAAGGGACGATGGACGACGGCGGCTACCCCGACGTGCCGGCGGCGGCCATCCGGGTCGCCATCCACGTCGACGGCGACGAGCTGGTCGTCGACCTCTCGGAGACGGACCCGCAGCTTGCTTCGAGCATCAACGTCCCGCTCTCGAGCACGCACGCGGCGACGCTCTTCGCGGTCCGCTGCTTCGTCGACGGGCTCTCGCAGAGCGTCGGCATCGGCACCACGATCCGTCTCGTCGTCCCCGACGGCTCGGTCTTGAACCCACGCCGGCCGGCCGGCGTCAGCGGCCGCCACCTGACCGTCCAGCGACTCGCCGACGTGCTCGTCGACGCGCTCGGCAAGCTGGTCCCCGAGCGGGCGATCGCCGGCAGTCAGGTCGCCTTTCCGGCGCTCGTCTTCCAGGCCGACGACGACGCCGGCCGGCGCACCCTCTTCACCGACATCCTCGGCGGTGGGGGCGGCGCCCGGGCCGACCGCGACGGCGACGACGCGATCGACACCTACACCGGCAACATCGCCCTCTTCTCGGCCGAGCTGGCGGAGCTCGAGTACCCCTGGCGGATCGAGTCGACCTCCTTGGTCGACCGCTCCGGCGGCGCCGGGCGCCACCGTGGCGGCGCCGCGATCCGCCGCGACTACCGCCTGCTCGGGGTGCGCGGCGAGGGCACCTACTACGTCGAGCAGACCCGCGAGCACGCCGCGCCCGCCGGACGGGACGGCGGCTCGCCGGGCGCCGTCGCCCGCGTCTTCGTCCGCCGCGCCGGCTCCGACGTGGCGGAGGAGCTGCCCTCCAAGGGCTACGTCAACTTCGAGCGCGGCGACGTCGTCACCTTCATCAGCAGCGGCGGCGGTGGCTTCGGGCCCCCGGTGGCGTGCGAGGAGAACCGTCCCCAAGAGAGAGGCAATCGTTGAGTAACTTGCTGCCCGACCGTCTGCGTTCCGCCTGCCTGCCGATCTGGCAGTCGCTCGCCGAGCACCCCTTCCTGCGCGAGCTCGCCGCCGGCACCCTGCCGGAGGAGAAGTTCCGCTTCTACATCGAGCAGAACCTGATGTACCTGCCGGAGTACTCGCGGGCGATCGCGGTCGGCGCGGCGATGTCGCGCGACGAAGGCCAGTTGCAGGGCTTCGCCGCGTCGCTCTCCAACATCGTCGCGGTCGAGATCCCGGAAAACGAAGCGCGCCTGGCGGAAGTCATCGAGCTCGGCGCCGCCGACCACGGCGGCAGCCTGGAGATGTCGCCCGCCAACCTCGCCTACACCAGCTACCTGACCTCCGCGGCGTTCCGCGGCGGCCCGCTCGACGTGATCACCGTGCTGATGCCGTGCGCCTGGAGCTACGGCGAGATCGCCTGCGGCCTCGACCTCTCCGGCAACGACCACCCGGTCTACTGCAAGTGGGTCTCCTTCTTCGCCGGCGACGAGTACAGCCAGATCGTCGAGCGGATGAAAGGCCAGATGGAGGAGTACGCACGGATCAGTCCGGCGAGCGAGGACCACCTGGTCGAGTTGTTCAAGAACGGGGCGCGGCTCGAGCTCGGCTTCTGGGAGATGGCCTACACGCTCGAACGGTGGCCGGACGTCAGCCCGCGAACCTCCTGAGGCGTCAGCCCGACCGCTGATCGTTGCGGCGTGGGCTTCAAAGCGGCGGACCGGATCAGCTGTCGAAGCCGAGGCCCAGACGATCCAACAAACCGAGCCAGAGGCCGCGCCGCCCGCCCCGCTCGTCGGCGGCGGCGAGGCGGTTGCGGGTCAGTTGGATCACGGCGCTGCGCAGGGGCTCGGGCGGGAAGGGCACCGGCTTGCGGCGGACGTAGCGGCTGCGGGTCTCCTCGGTGTCGCGGCCGTCGACCAGGTCGAGGGCGACGCGGGCGCCGAAGCGAGTCGCCGCCACCCCGAGGCCCGTGTAGCCGGTGGCGTAGGCGACGCGGCCGCCGTGGGTCGTGCCGAAGAAGACGGAGAAACGGGAGCAGGTGTCGATCGCGCCGCCCCAGCGGTGGGTGAAGCGGAGGCCCTCGAGCTGGGGGAAGGTGACGCGGAAGTTCTGGACCAGGCGGGCGAAGGTGGCGTCGTGGTCGTCGAGGTCGGGGCGGACCGGGCCGCCGTAGCGGTAGACGGCGTCGAAGCCGCCCCAGAGGATCCGGTTGTCGTCGCTGAGGCGGTAGTAGTGGAACTGGTTGCCGCCGTCGCCGATGCCCTGGCGCCGCTCCCAGCCGAGCGCGCGGCGCTGGGCCGGGGACAGCGGCTCGCTCATCAGCGCGTAGTCGTAGACCGGGGCGATGTAGCGGCGGACGGCGCGGACCGGGGAGGGGTAGGCGCTGGTGCCGAGGACGACGCGCGCCGCGCTCAGCGTGCCGGCCGGGGCGGTGACGGAGACGCGATCGCCGGAGCGCTCCAGCGTGCTCACCGGGGTCAGCTCGTGGACGCGCACCCCCGCCCGGCGCGCCGCCGCGAAGAGCCCGAGCGCCAGCTTCGCCGGATCGAGCACGCCGCCCGCGTCCTTCACCCAGGCGCCGCCGCGGTAGATCGGCGAGTCGACCTCGGCCCGCATCGCGGCGGCGTCGGGGAAGACCTCGACGTCGTAGCCGAAGCGGCCGTAGAGCTCCTTCGTCTCGGCTGGCCACTCGTCCTGGTAGGCGGCGACGCTCGGTGTCAGCTCACCGGTCAGCTCCAGGTCGCAGTCGATCCCGTGGCGCTCGAGGTCGGCGACGAGCCCGGCCATGTTCTCCCGCCCGAGGCGCTCGAGCAGCTCGATCTCGTCGGCGAAGCGGGCGATCCCGTTCTCCAGTCCGTGGGTGAGCGAGCCGATCGCGAAGCCGCCGTTGCGGCCACTGGCGCCGAAGCCGATCGTCTCCGCCTCGAGCAGGACGACGTCGCGGCCGGGATCGTCGGCCTTCGCGTGCAGCGCCGCCCAGAGTCCGGTGAAGCCGCCGCCGACGATGCAGAGATCCGCCTCGGCGCCGCCCCGCAGCGGGGGCTCGGGCTCCCGCGTGGGCAGCCGGACGAGCCAGAACGGCCGCGGCTCGGCGTCGGCGTAGGCCGTGCGCTCGGCGGCGGTCGGCGGGGTCAGGGGCCAGGGGGTGGACATGCCCTCTGATAAGCAAGCGTGAACGTGCGCTGGAAGTTCGTCAACTGCTGATCAGGCCGCGGCGAGTAGCTCGTCTTTCTGACCCGTCTCCTCATCGAGACCCAGTTGGGTCGCTACGGCCTCCCCGATGAGCTGGGCGAATGCGGGTGGGACAGCGTCGCCGACGATCCGGTACGAGTTGACGAATTGCGGGGGGAGCCAATACCAATCGGGAAAGCTCTGGATGCGCGCGCACTCGCGCGGCGTCAGTTGACGGGCTTTTTCGGGGTGGAGGGCCTGGTGGGAGCTGTTCTTCTGGCCGGAGCCATCGGCCTTGACCTTCCCTTGGGCTCTGATCACCTTTGCCGGTCGGTCCCAGCGGAGTCGGTCGCGCTTGAAGCGTTGGTTTCTTTGGCCCGGTCGAGTGGCCGCGAAGGACCGGACCACCTTCGGCGTGTGACGGCGAGCGACGTGATTCGCGACCTCTGGTTCGCGCGTGCCGGGAGGTGAGGCGGGAGGGAGCCCACTCAGTGCCCAGCGGACGTCTCGCCAGGGATCGCGACCGCTCGGATCCTCGTCCCCGGGCGGCGTCCCATCGAAATCTCTGTAGGTCGGCTCGGGAAAATCGAATGGACGTCGACCGCGCCGGCCGACGATGATGACCCGCTCCCGATGCTGCGGGATCCCGTAGTCGGCCATATTGATCACCCTGTAGGTAAGGGTGTAGCCCTCGGCCTCGATTGCGTCATGGATACGGTGGAAGGCTCCGCCAGGGGTTCCGTCCTCGTCCACCGCCGACATCAGGCCCTTGACGTTCTCGTAGATCAAGGCTGCGGGCCTCACGGCGCGAAGCAGGCGCACGTACTCCTCGAAGAGGCGCCCGGTCTCGTCGCTGAGGCCGGCCCGCCTGCCCGCGACGCTGAACGTGACGCAGGGCGGCCCTCCCGCAAGCAGGGTCGCCTGACCGCGCTTGAGTCTGGCGGCCCGAAGAAGCTCGGCTCCGCTGATCTCGGTCACGCTCCGTTCGATTACCTCGCACTCGCTGAGATAAAGCCCGCCGTCGGGCAGCTTGACTCGAGCGTCGCGATTGCGGCGAAGGGTCTCGCAGGCGTAGGGCTCGATCTCGGCCGCGACACGGGTCGAAAAGCCCGCAAGCTCCAGCCCGAGGTCGAGCCCCCCGCCGCCGCTGAACAGCGAGACGACGGTCGGGCGCTCCGAGTGAGAAGGCCGGGCGCCGGTGTAGCCTGAAACGCTGTCCATCCGGCGCAAGCTACCGAGCAACGCGGGCGGAAAAGGAGGAATTTTGTCCGGCGGGGACCACGACTTCGACCCTCAGGCGCTGGGGGAGCCAGGTGCCGACCTCACCGAACTGAAGGCGGAGGAGCTCTCGGACAGCTACCGAGACGCGTCGGCACGCAGCTTCGAATTCGACCCCTCCTCTGTGCCGGCCGACTACCCGATCGTCGAGGCGTTCGGGTATCCGCCTGACGCTGATTCTGCTGCTGCCGAGGACGCGCGAAGCCGTTGCTGGTGTCCATTCATGGACCAGCCGTGCACCAAGTTGATCGGCCCCGCCGCGACGGGGATCTGCTCGATCCGATATCGAGCCGAGGGATTCGGGGAGACGACGTGGGCGATATGCCAGCATCGGCTGAAGGGTGCCCCGTTCCAGGAGGCCGTGGCCCGCCATTTCGGACCGCGCGCCGCGGAGGCATCGCTGGTCACCGAGTTGAGGCTCGACAAGCCTCGAATGTCTCTCGATGGGGTGGGCGCCCTGGCCAAGGATGGGAAGGTGGAGGATCTCGTCGGGATCGAGGCCCAGACCATCGACACTCGCGGAGGCAGCCTGAAACCTCTGTGGGACTCGTTTGTGAAGGGTCGCCCTGACCGCTGGCGCGAGGGCTACCCGAAAGGCCCGAAATTTGGCGTCAACACGACGAACGTGTGGAAGCGACTGCTGCCTCAGGTCATGAACAAGGGCAGGCTCTATCGCGGCTGGTACTCGAAGCTCTTCGTCGTCTTGCAGGATCCCGTTTTCCAGTTCATCGCAAGACGCATGCCCTTGGAGCGGCTTCCCCGACAGGCGGCGGGAGGGGCCGAGATCGTCTGGTTGCTTTGGGACTTCGAGGACGGCGAGCCCCGGGACGCCAAGACCGGCATGCTCCGCTCGGGAGTGGGCGAGGCTGTCTACACCACCATCGACCAGGTCGAGGACGCCTTCGTGAGCATCGCCTTCACGCCGAAGAACGAGTTCCTGAAGCGCCTTCTTCGGAAGCTGGACCGATAGGGACTCCAGACCGTGCCGTCAATGCGGCGCTGACGGCGCGCTCGGTTGCTGTCGCTGCCTCGTCCGCGTCATCGTGCTCCCAGAAGCGCAGAACCTTCCAGCCGGCTGAACCGAGGGCCGCATCGTTTTCACGGTCGCGCTCTTGATTGCGGCTGATCTTGGCGTGCCAGTAGGAGACGTTCGACTTGGACGGTTGGTGGTGCTCCGGGCAGCCATGCCAATAGCAGCCGTCCACGAACACGGCGACCCGGGCCCGCCCAAAGACGATGTCTGGCCGAATTGGGCGGAAACCGTCGATACGGATGGGCCTGTCGACCCTGTACCGCAGCCCCTTCGCATGAAGCAACGAGCGAAGTCGAAGCTCTGGGAGCGTGTCTCTGCGGCGGTTCGCGCGCATGCTCGCCGTCGTCGCCGGCGAGCTGGCGGTGGGGGTCGGTGGCAGCGACCGGCTTCGGGACGTCATCGGGCGATGGTAGGTGGAGGGGGCGGGTATCCACCCCGACGGTCGAGTCTCGGTAGGTCCACCGCGGCGCGGAGGCCGCCGCCGGCTCGGGGTGCGAGGGCCAGGGACCCCTCGTGCGCCTCGGCGATGCTCTTCACGATCGCCAGGCCGAGGCCGACGCCGGGGTGGTCGCTGCGCGTGCGTTCGGTGCCGCGGAGGAAGGGCTCGGTGAGGGTCGCGACCAGGTCGGGGGTGAGCGGCTCGCCGGTGTTCTCGACGGTCAGCTCGACGCCTTCGGGACCGGCCTTGGTGGTGACCCAGACGGTTCCCCGCTCCGGGAGGTTGTGGACGATCGCGTTGTGGATCAGGTTCGTGGTCAGCTGCAGGAGGAGGGGGCGGGACCCGAGGGTCGGGGACGGGGTGCTGGAGGACTCGATCTCGATCCCGCTCTCCTCCGCCAGGGGGAGGAGGGTCTCGGTCGCTTCTTCGGCGACCAGGGAGAGGTCGACTCGCTCCTTGGTGAAGGAGCGCTGGTCGGATCTGCTCAGCAGGAGGAGCGCCTCGGTCAGGTCGATCGCCCTCGTGTTCACCTCGCGGAGGCGCTCGACCAGCTCGCCGTCGTCGCTCCCCGGATCGCTCCGCGCCACGTCGAGCAGCGCCTGCGTCGTTGCCAGCGGGGTGCGCAACTCGTGTGACGCGTTCGCCGCGAAGCGCTGCTGTTCCGCCACATGGCTCTCCAGTCGCGCGAGCAGCCCGTCGATCGTGTCGGCGAGGTCCTTCAGCTCGTCGCGCGGCCCCGGCAGGTCGAGGCGCTCGTTCAGGTTCCGCTCGGAGATTTGGCGGGTCGTCGCGGTCATCGTCCGCAGCGGACGCAGGACCCGTCCCGCGACCAGCCAGCCGAGCGCGATCGAGATCACCGTCATCCCCGCCAGCACGAGCGCCGAGCGCAGCAGCCCCGAGTGGAGGGCGTCGGTCGAGCGATTGACGATCTCGTTGTAGCGCAGTTCGGTTTCGGCGACCTGGGCGGCGGTCCGCGGTGAGGTGCCGCTGGGGATGATCAGGTTGACCCCGGTGTTGTTGCGGAAGATCACGTAGGTGATGGCGAGGAGGACGGCGCCGGAGACGAAGAAGAGGCCGCCGTAGAGGAGGGTGAGGCGGAGGCGGACGGTGGGCGACGGGAGGCGCATCGTCAGGCGGCGATGCGGTAGCCGACGCCGGCGACGGTGGCGATGATCTCGGGCTCGCCGAGGCGCTTGCGCAGGCCCGAGACGGTGATCCGGACGGCGTTGGTGAAGGGGTCGGCGTTCTCGTCCCAGGCGCGCTCGAGCAGTTCCTCGGCGCTGACGACGCCGCCTTCGGCCGCGACCAGCACCTCCAGCACGGCGAACTGCTTGCGGGTGAGGGCGACGTAGTGGCCGTCGCGGAAGACCTCGCGGCGGAAGGGGTCGAGGCGGAGGCCGGCGATCTCCCGCACCGGCGGCCGGCTGTGGGCGCGGCGGCGGTCGAGGGCGCGGAGGCGGAGGACCAGCTCCTGCAGCTCGAAGGGCTTGGTCAGGTAGTCGTCGGCACCGAGCTCGAACCCCGAGGCCTTGTCGTCGAGCCGGTCGGCGGCGGTCAGCATCAGGATCGGCGTGCCGCTGCCGGAGGCGACGATGCGCTCGGCCACCTCGTCGCCGGAGGGGCCGGGGATGTCGCGGTCGAGGACGGCGATGTCGTAGTCGTTGACGCCCAGCAGTCCCAGGGCCGCGTCGCCGTCGGCGGCGATGTCGGCGGCGATCGCCTCCAGCCGGAGACCATCGCGGATGGCCTCGGCCAGGTAGGGCTCGTCCTCGACGATCAGCACGCGCATGCTCTGGATGCTCCCCCTCCGAGCATATTGGCGGCGTATCGAAAACCGCTTACGCGGGGGCAACGCGGCGCGGCGCAGGCTGGCGGCATGGCCTTCGACGAGTGCGTTCGCAGAAATGTTCGCTATGCGGCCGGAAGTGCGAACGCACCGGGTGGGGCGGTGGCGGCTGAGATGGCCGCGCGGCGCGACTACCGGACCCGCCGCACCCGGCCGAGGGCGCTCGGCCTGCTGCTGGCGCTGGTCCTGCTGGCGACGCCGCTCGTGGCGGGATGGCACCTGCTCCGGGGCGGGGACGACACGCTCGCCGGGCAGGGGCGGGAGGCCGGCGGCGGCACGCTCACCCGGCTTCCCGGCAGCGCCTGGCCGGCGCGGGGGCAGGCGGCGATCGTGCTCGGGGACGGGCGGCCGGCGGTCAGCCCGCACCAGCGGCCGGCGCCGATCGCGAGCCTCGCCAAGGTGATGACCGCCTACCTGACCCTGAAGCGCCATCCGCTCGGCGATGGCGACCCGGGCTTCACGATGACCGTCAGCCCGGCCCAGGCGGAAGCGGTGGCCGCGGAAGCCGACGAGGGCCAGTCGGTGGTCCCGGTGGCGGCCGGGGAGCGGCTGACCGAGCGCCAACTGCTGGAGGCGCTGCTGATCCCCTCCGGCAACAACATCGCGCGCATGCTCGCGGTCGGCGTGGGAGGGAGCGAGGCGGACTTCGTCGACGCGATGAACGACGAAGCGCGCGCCCTCGGCATGTCCCACACCACCTACACCGACCCGAGCGGCTTCGATCCCGGGACGGTCTCCACCGCCGCCGACCAGCTGCGGGCCTTCCGGCGGGCGATGCGCTTCCCCGCCTTCCGCCGGATCGTCTCGATGGCGAGCGTCACCCTGCCCGTCGCCGGCACGGTCGCCAACTTCAACCCGCTGATCGACGAGGGCTACGGCGGCAAGACCGGCTCCGACTCGGCGGCGGGCGGCTGCCTCGCGTTCTCCACCGAGGTGACGGTTGCCGGGCACTCCCGGACCGCGGTCGGCGTGGTGATGGGGCAGGGCGAAGGCAGCGACACCGGGGCGTTGTTGGCGGCGGCGGGGGAAGCGGCGGAGGGGCTCGTCGACTCGGTGGCATTTCGTCGGCATATCGAAAACGACATACGCGTCGGCAACGCTGCGCCGCCCAAGCTGGCGCCGTGACCTATCGCAACGGCAAAGGAGCTGGGATGAAGAAGAGGGACTGGACGATCGCGCTCGGGTTGGCGCTCTGCGTGGCGGCTCTGGCGGCGTGCGGGGGAGGCGGGGCGAGCTCCGGCGGCGGGGCGAGCTCCGGCGGCGGCTCGGCCTCCGGCGGCGGCGCGAAGACCGAAGAAGAAGCGGGCCTCGAATTCGCCGAATGCATGCGCGCCCACGGGGTCGAAATGGAAGACCCGAAAGCGGGCGAAGCGATCGACCTCGGCGGCGAAGACGACCCGACCACCCAGAAGGCGCTCGCCGCCTGCGACGGCAAGCTCGGCGAATCGGGCCAGGAACTCTCGGCCGAAGAAGGCGAAGAATTCAAGGAAGGCTGGCTGGAATTCGCCAAGTGCGTGCGTGAACACGGCGTCGACATGGCCGACCCGGAATTCCTCGGCCCCGGCAAAGTCCACCTCGACCGCAGCGCGACCGAATCGCCCGCCTTCGAAGAAGCCCGCGAAGCCTGCCAAGGCAAGACCCTGGAACTCCACGGCATCAGCATCGGGGGCTGAGGTGCGTCGAGCCCTGATCGCAACGACCGTGGTGGCGGTGCTCGTCGCCGCCGGGCTCGTCTTCCTACTGGGCGGGTCGGGCAGCGGCGCGGCGGCGGACTCATCCGCGACCGGCGGGGGCGGTGGCGCCACGGGCACGGTCGAGCGCCGCACGCTCGCCGAACATCTCACCGCCACCGGGACGATCGGCTACGCGGGCGAATCGACGGTGCTCGCGCGGCTCTCCGGGACCGTCACGTCGCTGCCCGCCGTCGGCGACGTCGTCCATCGCGGCGGACGCCTCTACGCGCTCGCCGGCGAGCCGGTGCTGCTGATGTACGGGGCGGTCCCGGCCTACCGGACCCTGCGCGAAGGGGTGACGGAAGGCCGGGACGTCGAGCAGCTGGAGCGCAACCTCGCAGCGCTCGGCTACGAACCGGGGACCGTCGACGAAGACTTCACCTGGGAGACCGCCGCGGCGGTTCGCGACTGGCAGGAAGACCACGGGCTCGAAGTGACCGGCGAAGTCGAGCTGGGCCGGGTCACGTTCCTGCGCGGGCCGCAGCGGGTCACCGCGCTGGAAGCGACGCTGGGCGAAGCGCTCGGCGGCGGCGCAGGCAGCGGGGCGGCCACCGGCGGGACCGGTGCGACCGCCGCCGGCGCCGAAGCGTCGTCCGGCGAAGAAGCCCAACCGGGGTCGGTCCCCGTCCTCCGGACCAGCTCGACCCGCCGCATCGTCACCGTCGACCTCGAAGCCGACCAGCAGTCCATCGCCCACCGCGGGCAGAAGGTCGGCGTGCTCCTCCCGGGCGGGGCCCGTGTCCCCGGCGAGGTGCGGGGCCTCGCCGCCACCGCACCCACGGGCCCCGAAGAAGGGACCGGCGAAGAGGCCGAACCGGGCCTCGAGGCCACCGTCGCGGTGACCGGCAAGCACCGCATCCCGGCGCTCGACGGGGCGACCGTCAACGTCCTCTTCACCGAACGGGTCCGGGAGCACGTGCTGAGCGTGCCGCTGACCGCGTTGGTCGCGATCGGCGGCGGGCGCTTCGCCGTCTACGCCAGCGAAGGGGGCGCCCGGCGGCAGATCGTCGTCAAGCCCGGCCTCGCCGCCGACGGCTACGCCGAGGTCGACGGGAAGGGCCTGCGGGCGGGGATGACGGTCGAGGTCGGCCGGTGAGCGAGGCCCGCGCGGCGTCCTCGGAGGTCCCCGCGGCCGAGGCGCTCGACCCCGGTCCGTCCCCTGACCCGACCCCCGTGCTCGAGCTGCGCGACGTGCGCAAGACCTACCCGGGCGGGGTGGAGGCGCTGCGCGGCGTCTCGCTCGCGATCGGGCGCGGCGAGCTGACCGCGATCGTCGGCCCCTCCGGCTCCGGCAAGTCGACGCTCCTCCACGTGATGGGGACGCTCGACCGGCCGAGCGGCGGCAGCGTCGCGATCGAGGGCCACGACCTCTCGCGGGCGAGCGACGACGAGCTCGCCGGCATCCGCGCGACGCGGCTCGGCTTCGTCTTCCAGAGCTTCTTCCTGCTCGAGGCGGCGCCGGTGATCGACAACGTCGCCGACGGGCTCCTCTATGCGGGGGTGCCGGCCGGCGAGCGGCGACGGCGCGCGGCCGAGGCGCTGGCCCGGGTCGGCCTCTCCCACCGGGAGCGCCACAGCGCCGCGAAGCTCTCCGGCGGCGAGCGCCAGCGGGTCGCGGTGGCGCGGGCGCTGGTCGGCGAGCCCGCGATCGTCCTCGCCGACGAGCCGACCGGCAACCTCGACAGCCGCACCGGCGGCGAGCTGATGGAGCTGCTGCGGGGGCTGAACGAGGGCGGCGCGACGCTGGTGATCATCACCCACGACGAGGGGATCGCCGCCTCGGTGCCGCGGCGGATCGCGGTTCGCGACGGGCGGATCGAGAGCGATCGACGGACGGGCGCCGACGGGCGGCGGGGCGGCGGCCGGACCGCGGCGGCGCCACACCGATGAGCCGCCTGCTGCCCCGCGACCTGCTGCGGTTGGCTACCGTAGGCCTGCGCACCCGCAAGCTGCGGGCGGCGCTCTCGGTGCTGGGGATCTCGATCGGGATCGCCTCGCTGGTCGCCGTCCTCGCGATCTCGGAGACGAGCAAGGCCGACCTGCTGGCGAAGATCGAAGGGCTGGGGACGAACCTGCTCACGGTCGGCCCGGGCGAATCCCTCTTCGGCGAAGCGGTGGTGCTGCCCGCGGCGGCCGGCGGTCGGATCAAGCTGCTCGGCGAGGTCGAATCGGCGGCCGCGGTCACCCAGGTCAGCGGCGCGACGGTGCGCCGCAGCTCCTACGTGCCGCCGGAGATCACCGGCGGGATCTTCGTCGCCGCCACCGACCCGGGGCTGCTGGCGACGCTCGACGGGGCGACCGCGTCGGGCCGCTTCGTCGACGCCGCGACCGAGCGCGCGCCGGCGGTCGTGCTGGGATCGAAAGCCGCGCAGCGCCTCGGGCTCCACGGCGGCGATGGCCTGGTCCAGGTCTACGTGGCCGGGCGCCTCTTCACCGTGGTCGGGATCCTCGAACCGCTGCCGCTGGTCCCGGAACTCGACAGCGCCGCGCTGGTCGGCTACCCGGCGGCGAAGCGCTTCTTCGGCACCGCGCGGAGCCCCTCGACGGTCTACGTGCGGGCGCGGGAGGGCGAGGCGAACGTGCGCGACGCGGCGGCGCTGCTGCCGAGCGCCGCCGACCCCTGGGCGCCGGAAGAAGTCGCGGTGAGCCGGCCCTCGGACGCCCTCGAGGCACAGGCCGCCGCCGAAAACGCCTTCACCTCGCTCTTCCTCGGCCTCGGCGCGGTGGCCCTGCTGGTCGGCGGGATCGGGATCGCCAACGTGATGATCATCTCGGTCCTGGAGCGCCGCTCCGAGGTCGGCCTGCGCCGTGCCCTCGGCGCCCGCCGCCGCCACATCGCGATCCAGTTCCTCGGCGAGTCCTTCGTCCTCGGCATCGCCGGCGGCGCCACCGGCGTCCTCCTCGGCATCGCCGCGACCGGCGCCTACGCCGCCCACGAAGGCCTGACCCTCCTGGTGCCCCCGATCGCGATCGCCGGAGGCCTGGCCGCCGCCTGCGTCCTCGGCGCCCTCGCCGGCCTCTACCCCGCGATGCGAGCCAGCCGCCTCACCCCCACCGAGGCCCTCCGCACGACCTGACCCCGGCATGCAGCGCGAGCGCAAGTGCGTTCGCACTTCGCTCCCCTATGCGGCCATTTCTGCGAACGCGGCGCGGGGTGGGGCGTCAGGGGGCGGCGATCTGGACCGGGTAGCCGGCGCGGAGCACCGCCAGCGTCGCGGGCGGGGTGATCGCGGTGGCGGTTCCGCGGCGGGGGCGGGGACGACGCTCGCCGTAGCCGCTCGGGTCCCAGTCGATCAGCTCGGCGCCGCGGACCAGGGACGTGGTGCCGTCCCCGGTCACGAAGGCGCCGTCGGGAAGCTCGGCCCAGGAGACCTCGTGGAAGCGGCGCCGGTGGGTTCCGCGGAAGAGGCGATCGGCGTGCAGGCGGCGGTTCATCTCCCCGGCCGCGGGCGGCGGGCCGCCGAGCGCCTCCGCCCAGGCGCTTTTGTAGGCCTGGTATTCGGCGTGCCGGCACTCGCCGCAGGGACGGTGGCCGGCGGCGAAGGCGACCGCCTCGTCGTGGAAGAAGAGCGGCGTCCAGCGGTTCGGGATCCACAGCTCGCGGTGACGGCCACGGAACTCGAGCGCGCAGGTGATCCAGAGGTTGCCGGAGTGGAAGCGGACGATCTCGCGACCCTCGTGGATCACTCCGCGGTTGCCGGTCCAGGCGCCGCGCAACGGCGTGGCGACGATCTCCCCGGTCGGCGTGACCCGATTTCGCTCCGGCATGCCTCGATCGTACGGCGGCGCCGCGGCTGATCGGCTGGCCCGCGATCCCCCGCCGGTCCCCGACGGCGTCAGCCGGCCAGCTCGGCGGCGATGGTCTTGGCGAAGTCCTCGGGGCGGGAGAGGAAGGGATGGTGGCCGGCCTCGAACTCGACCACCCGCGCGTCGCCCTGGACCCGCCCGCGCTGGACCTCGGCCGGCGTCGCCAGATCCTCGGTGCAGACGACGTAGGTGGTGGGGCGCTCGCGCCAGCCGACCCGGCTCGGCGACTGTCCGAACGGGGCGAGCGACTGCCGCGTCAGCCGCGCCACCGCTTCCTCGCTGGTCTCCTCGTCGCAGTCCTGCAGGAAGAGCTCGCGGATCAGGTCCGGGCGGACGCCGATCGTCCCGTCCTCGCTCGGATCGAGCCAGGGCGCCGGCTCGCCCCCGATCAACTCACCCTGCGACTGCCCGGCGTCGGCCATCACCGAGGTCACGTAGAGGAGCCGCTCGACTCGCTCGTCGGCCCTGGCCTCGGTGATGATCATCCCGCCATATGAATGCCCGAGTAAAGCGACCGGCCCGTCGACCGCATCGATAGCCCGCCGGCAAGCCTCGACATCGTCAAAGAGGTCCCCCAACTCTCCACCGCCCTCGCCACAACTGGGCAACCGCACCGCTGCCGTCCCGATCCCGAGCGGCCCGACGATCCGACTCCACCACCAGTCCGCGTCGCGAACGCAGGCACCGTGGACGAAGAGCAACGTGGGGGCCATCGGGACACCGTAGCGCAACCGGAGGGTTGCGTGTGGGCTTCGGTTTCGCAGGGCTGCGGCGGGACGGGGCAAGGGACGCGGCCCTCTCGTAGGCGGTCCGGGCAGGCTGTGACCGCCTACGAGAGGGCCGTCCCTCGGGGAGAGGGCGAGGGCGCGCGTCCCATGCGGGTCGCGGCGGAGGTCCGCGACGATCTGCGCGGGTCCGGTGCGGAACTCCGCGTTCCTTAAGGAGGTTCCGGAGCCCTGAGTGAGTTGAACACACCAGGGTGTGGTCAACTCACTCAGACCGGCTTTTTCCGCCCCCCGGCCCGG
>ERZ778021.1792-NODE-1792-length-22613-cov-5.329816_pt1 | contig 22613 bp, 19 predicted proteins | sample MGYA00375751_ERZ778021 | MGnify/ENA primary metagenome ERZ778021 (study PRJEB29350, sample SAMN05389814) | bioreactor metagenome | isolation source: Thiocyanate stock bioreactor | place: South Africa: University of Cape Town | collected 2013-08-29 ... | reverse complement strand
GCCATGCGCGCCCGCCTGCATGGCACTTCCACGCAGAGCACTCTCGGGGCGGTGAAGTACCTCCTGCGCGCTATGTTCGCGCTCAGCCTCGCGGTACTTCGTCGACCCGGCCTCGCTCCGACAGACTCTGACAGGGAGCTCGTCGCGTGATCATCCTTCTTGGGCTCGTCCTAGCGTTGGTCATCCTGATCATCGTCGTGCGTCTTCTCTTGCTGCGCAGGCTCCGTGAGAAGTATGCGGTGATGTGGTTAGTCATCGCCCTCGCTGTCTTGATCCTGGGATTGTTCCCGCAACTACTATTGAGCCTGACCGAGGCTCTCGGCGTTCAAGTGCCGGCTAACTTGCTCTTCGCACTCGCCATCGTTCTCCTTCTAGGCGTTGCACTCCACCTTTCATGGGAGCTTTCGCAAGCTGAAGATGAAATCCGTCGAGTAGCGGAGGAGACCGCGATCCTCCGGGCGGACATGGAGGCGTTGCGGCGCACCCTGAGTCCGGACGCGGATCCGGACGAAGGCGGTCACACGAAGAGGTAGCGACAGTACCGGATCGTCTCCCGCATGCGGCCCTTGGCAAGCGAGGTTGCTGCTGCGACGAGTGCGTTCAGCCGCGGGATGACGCGCCTCCGTGCGACGCGAGCCGCAACTCCCCACCCGCGGATGGAGAACTTCTGGGCATAGGCGTCGAGCAAGAGGGCCTCTTGCGCGAACCGCAGATCGCCGTTGGCAGCGGTTGCCGACGCCGACGCCGCATGCCGTCGGTAGCAGAACACAAGGTGATCGGCGATCAACATCCGACCGCCGGAGAGCGCAATATCCAGCAGGAGCGACAGGTCCAGGGCTATTGCGAAGTCCGTATTGAACCCGTGCTTACGGACGGTCGAAGTTCGCCACAGCAACGACGGAAAGTAAGCCCAGTCCGCGCGTGCAAGGCTTACGGCCATGCGTTCGTCGCCGATGACTGCTGACCCGTCGCGTGTTCGCGGGCGGACAAGCGCCTTCACTTGGTCGGCCAGCGGGCGACTTGGCTTTCCGAGCACGTCGATCACGTTCACGCCTGGCTGGATGACGTCGATATCGGTGTGCTCTTGGATGAGGTGAGACATTGTCGCCAGGTACTCCGGGAGCATGATGTCATCCCCGCCCATCATGACGAACCAGTCCGCCTCAGCGAGCTCCAGGCAGCGCGAGAAGTTGCCTGCGACACCGAGATTTCGGTCGTTGCGCACGTACTCGATTCGCGGGTCGCCCAGCGACAACAACCAGTCGCGCGGCTCCAGCGAAGGATAGTGGTCGTCGACGCACAGGAGGCGGAAATCGCCGTGCGATTGGGCGAGGATGCTGCGCACCGCTTCTTCGAACTGATCCGACGGCCCGTAGAACGGCAGGAGGATATCGAACTCAGCCACGGCGGAGTTCCACCGGTGGTGGTCCGCTCACTCCGCGACGACCGTCACGCCAACCCCTCCATGCGTCGGACAGATCCGGCCGGCGGCCGTGCAAAGCGTGGAAGACTGCCTCCTCCGCGACGCGGCGCACCGTGCCCAGCGCGGTGCGCCAGCGGGGAATGTCTGCGCGCTCTGCGAACAGGACCATGTTACGGATGCCGAGATACAGCGGATGTGCGCCGGGAGATTGCGCCGCGACTGCCGACGGCACCACGACGGTCTGGAGCCCCGCCTGCTTCATCCGCCAAGCGGTATCGACGTCCTCGAAGTAGAGGAAGTAGCGCTCATCGAGCCAGTTGATGCGCTCCAGTGCGTCGGTTGCGTACATCACGATCGCGCCATCTACCCAGTCCACCGGATATGGTGCATCGGAGGCGGGTGTGGCGGCGTTCCACGCGCGTCCGTTGCGTGTGAGACGTCCACCGGCTGAGAAGATTCTCGAAGGGTCCGAAGCCCATTGCAGCAAGGGACCGGCGGCGCCAACGGTCGGCGAGTCCAGTGCAACGAGCAACTGCGCCGAGAGCTCCGGTGCGAAGTCAGCGTCGTGCGTCAGGACAAGAAGACGTGATATGCCGCGGGCGTGCAGCAAGGGGCGAGACTCATTGACGGCTGCGGAATATCCGGGGTTGTCAGGTCGCCGGACGAGTTGCGTCTTCTCAGCCAGTGGGCTTTCGCTGATAACGCTCTCGTCGAGGTCGCCAGCGTTGTCGACCACGAGGACGACCTCCGGCGCAATCGTCTGCATCGACAGTCGCGCAAGCACCGAACGCAGGAGATCGGGATGGCGGTAGCTGATGATGATCGTCGCGTACTGTTCCATATGGTGGTCGCTGTCAGGTCGCGTCGTGGGAGAGGTGGAGCGTGGTTTCGAAGTCGAGCGAGGGGCAGCCTACAGGCCTGGCGAGCTTGACGAAGTATATCCCGTACCCGGGCATTGCCCACGCGGGAGGTCGCTACGTCGGTGCGCACTACCGCGCACTCGCGCGCGAGTGGAGCATCGAGGCCATGGCTCCGCTGACGTCCGATAATGCGGCTGCGTCCCGTGGTGTCGAGGATGTCGCATCGGTGACCTTGATTCGAGGCCGAGGACTGTTTGCCGGCGGCCGGTTGAAGCCCCTCGCCGACGTTGAGGCTGCATGGGCAGGGAGCTCGGTGACGCGAAACGTTCGTCATGAGTTCCGTCGCCGGGATGCCGAGGCGTGGGAGCGGCTGCAGCGAGCCGCTGTCATTGAGTTCCAATGGTCAGAGATGTTCGACCTGGCCGAGATCGTCCGCCGACGCGTGCCCAATCGGTTCCTCGTGGGGGTTGCGCATGACGTCATCACCCAGAGGTGGGAACGTGCCGCGGCCGCCGCAAAGCCTCTTGTCAGCGGCGCCTATCGGGTCGCTGCGGCCCGAAGCAGAGTCCGCGAGCAGCGGTCACTGGCTCACTTGGACCTCGTTATCGTGTTCAGTCAGAAGGACGCCGACCTTGCACGTGAGCTCTCGCCTGGCACGGATGTGGAGGTTGTCCTCCCGGGCCTTGGGACGGAAGGCCCCGCTTTAGTGCGCAAACCCCATGCAGCGGAGCCGATCGTGCTGTTCACCGGTGCGCTAAACCGTCCCGACAATCACAACGGTATCGAGTGGTTTCTGCAGCGTGTATGGCCGTCAGTGCTTCGGGAGGCTCCGTCGGCGCGCCTCGTCGTCGCGGGCGCGCACGCGCGGCCGGGGCTTGAGCGCATGGTCGCGCGCGCGGATCGAGCAGTGCTCACGGGGTATCTCGAGTCGCTCGAGCCGTCCTATGCCGAGGCGTCGGTCTTCATCGCCCCGCTGTTTACCGGCGCCGGTGTGAAGTTCAAGACGATCGACGCGATGGTGCGGGGAGTACCCGTCGTGGCGACGCCCGTGGGCGCGGAGGGCATCGGCGACGCGGACCTGTTCGCCGGGCTGACGGACGATGCCGACGAGTTCGCCGCATCCGTCGTGGGCGCCCTCGCAGCGAACGGCTCGGCCCGCACCCGTCGCGCGCAGCAGTGGGCGGAGAGCCGCTACGGAGTGACCGCGTTCGAACAACGCCTCCGCGGCCTGTACGCAGGGTTCCCACGAACACCCTGATCTACGATGAAAATCCCGCTCCTTTCCAGTGAGAGCGGCCGAGGAGTCCTGTGTCCCACTTCGTCATCGCCGTCATCCCCGTGTTCCACGCGCCGCCGGCCCTCGCTGCCCGCGTGACCGCCCTCCGGGAGCAGGTCGATGCGGTCGTCCTGGTGGATGACGGGACCCATTCGACGGCGGTGCTCGGCCTCGAGCTCCCCTCCTTGCACATCGTCGAGATCGCCGAGAACTCGGGCATCGGCAACGCTCTGAACGAGGGGGTGCAGCGCGCGCGCGAGCTCGGTGCCACCCACGTGCTCACCCTCGATCAGGACTCGTCCGCCCCCGCCGGGTACGTCGAGAGCGCACTGCGCATCCTCGCGGCATCAGCGGCGTCCGGGGTCGAGGTCGCGGCCGTCGTGCCCGAGTTCGTCGGCGGCCAGCGCGTCCTGCTGCGTGACGGGTTCGCTTTCGATCCGATCCAGGCCGGTCAGCTGATCCCGATCTCGGTCCTCGACGAGGTCGGACCGTACCGCTCCGATCTGTTCATCGACGCGGTCGACTCCGAGTTCTCCATCCGAGCCGAAGAACACGGCCTGCACTTCGTGGTGGCAGCGGGTGCGCAGATCGCCCACGAACTGGGTGAGCTGGTGCCCCTGACGGTCTTCGGCCGTCACCTCGTGATCGCCGGGAAGCCCCGACACGTCCTGTACCATGCTCCGTTCCGCACCTACTACATGGTGCGCAACAGCACCATCCTCGTCCGCGTGTTCGGTCGCCGCCGCCGGCGCTGGATGCTGTTCCGCACCCGCAAGATGGCGGAGATGGTCGTCGGATGCGTCGTGCTGTCGCCGGATCGCGGCGCGCAGTGGCGGGCTGCCGTAGCGGGGCTCTCCGACGGGCTGCGCGGCGTGACAGGTCGCGTCAGCGAGGAGCGGCTGCGTGCCATCCGGGGGAGCCGGCGACGCCGATGAGGCGCCTGTTTCGCCACGAGTTGCTGCGCCGGAGCGCTCTGTTCTCCCTCTCGATCGTCGCTTCGACGCTCGTCGGGGTCTTCTCGCTACCCATCCTGATCACCACCGTCGGCGCCGAGCAGTGGGGGCATCTCGCCGTCATGCAGGCCATTACCCAGTTCGCGTCGGTGATCGTCGCCTTCGGCTGGGGGGCGACGGGCCCGAGCATGGTGTCGGCCATCGCACCCGAGGAGCGCAAGGCGGTGTTCATGCAGTCGTTCTCCGTCCGCGGGACGCTGTTCGCGGTGGTGCTCGTGCCCACCGTGATCCTCTGCGCTCAGCTCACGGGCCAGTCGTGGATCAACGCGGTGCTCGCCGCCGGAACCTACACGTTCGCCGGACTGAGTGCCGCCTGGTACTTCGTGGGCACGAATCGGCCGATCCCGCTCTTCCTCCTCGACGCGACGCCCTCCATCGTGGGTCAGGTGCTCGGCCTGGTCGCCGTCTTGATCACCGGAGATCTGACCGCGTACCTCGCTTGCACCGCGGCGCTGACCGTCGTCGGAGTGGCGGCATCCATGGTCTACGTCGTCACCCGTCCCCAGGACGGCCCGCGTCGGGCCGCGCACCCGACTCCGTGGCGCGAGATCCTGCGCTCGCAGTCCGCAGGAGTGTCGAGCACGATCTCGGCCAGCATGTGGACGGCTGCGCCGACGGTGCTCGTTCAGGCCTTCGCGCCCGCCGCCGTTCCGGTCTTCGCCATGATCGATCGGCTGATGAAATACGGAGTCCTCGCCCTCGCCCCGATCCTGCAGGCCATTCAGGGGTGGGTGCCGGAATCCGGGCGAGCGACCGTGGGCGCCCGAGCGGTGACCGGAGTGAAGGTCGCAACCGGAGTCGGCCTCCTCGGGGGTGTGGCGCTGGCGGCGCTGTCGACCCCGGTGTCGTCGCTGTTGAGTCTGGGAGAAGCCGTAGTGCCGTGGACGGTCGCCGTCATCGCCGGCGCCGCCTTCTGCTTCGAATGCGTAGCTCAGATCGCCGGTCTCTCGGGCCTCGTCGCGCTCGGAGGCTCTCGCCAGCTGGCGCTCTCATCGATCGCTTCCGCCGCGGTCGGCATCCCCGTCATCGCGGCGCTGGTGATCTGGCTCGGACTCTATGGCGCGATCCTCGGCATCCTTGTCGTCGCCGCGGCGCTCGCCGTCTATCGGGCGGTGCACGTCCGACGTTACGCAAGACGGTATCTCTGACCTCGCCGGTCGGCTCGGTACCCTGGGAAAGTGAGCGCCATCGCGCTCGGGATTGGATGTCATGGATCTTCTCATCGTCGGCTCGGGCTTCTTCGGCCTCACCATTGCGGAGCGCGCTGCAGCGGCTGGCCGGAAAGTCACCGTCATCGATCGCCGTCATCACATCGGCGGCAACGCGTACAGCGAGGACGAGGCGACGACGGGCATCGAGGTCCACCGCTACGGCGCGCACCTCTTCCACACCTCGAACGCGACCGTGTGGGAGTACGTGAACCGGTTCACGACCTTCACGAACTACGTGCACCGCGTGTACACGAACCACAAGGGCGTCGTCTTCCCGCTGCCGATCAACCTGGGCACGATCAATCAGTTCTTCCAGGCGGCGCACACGCCGGACGAGGCGCGCGCACTCGTGCACGAGCTGGCGGGGGAGTTCGACCCGAAGGCCGCGCAGAACCTCGAGGAGCGCGGCATCGGCCTGATCGGCCGCCCCCTGTACGAGGCGTTCATCCGCGACTACACGGCCAAGCAGTGGCAGACCGACCCGAAGGAACTGCCGGCGGAGATCATCAGCCGCCTCCCGGTTCGTTACACCTACGACAACCGGTACTTCAACGACACGTGGGAGGGCCTGCCCACCGACGGGTACACCGCCTGGCTGGAGCGGATGGCGGACCACCCCAACATCGAGGTGAAGCTGTCGAAGGACTACTTCGACGAGTCGCAGCCGCTGAACAAGCGAGCCACTGTCGGCCAGGTTCCCGTGGTCTACACAGGTCCCGTCGACCGGTACTTCGACTATGCCGAAGGCGAGTTGTCGTGGCGGACCCTCGACTTCGAGGAGGAGGTCCTCGAGGTCGGCGACTTCCAGGGCACGAGCGTCATGAACTACGCGGATGCCGAGGTGCCCTACACCCGGATCCACGAGTTCAAGCACTTCCACCCGGAGCGCGCCGACCGGTATCCGACCGACAAGACGGTCATCATGCGCGAGTTCTCCCGATTCGCGACCCGCGAGGACGAGCCGTACTACCCGGTGAACACCCCTGGTGACCGTGCTGGGCTGCTCGCCTACCGGGAACTCGCGAAGAGTGAGAAGGACGTCCACTTCGGCGGACGACTCGGCACGTACCAGTACCTCGACATGCACATGGCGATCGGCTCAGCGCTGTCGCTGTGGAACAACCATCTCGCCTGACGGTGAGCGGCCGGGCGGCGGAGGGGCTCAGCCAGCCTCTTCGCCGAAGGTCTCCCGCCAGGCATCCTCGGAGACGAGTTCGGGCAGCGCACGCCGATACTCGTCCGACAGACGAACCCAGCGCCGACGCAGTGCCCAGTGGAGCCGGACGCTCTCGACGAGCATTCGACGGAACTGCGCCCGATCACGGGTGTAGACATTCTTGCCCGAGCCGTCGGCAGCGTTGACCAGGGCGCTGTCGAAGTGCGGGACGCGCCACCAGTGGGCGTCGTCCTTGCCGAATTCCACCTCCGGTTGCGTCACGTTCTCGGGACGCGGCGCGTGGAGCCAATGCGCCGCGAGCGTGGACGCCGTGAACCACCGCAGGCGCAGCCCCGTCGGACTGTCGAACTGGTGACGCTTGAATCGCGGGAACACCTGCCGTCCGCGGCGTGAACGGAGCGGTGTGGCGGTATCGCGGTGCACGACGGTCTCGGGGAAGTCCTTTGCGAGTGCCCGTGCGGCAGGCATCGCCGTCGCGAGGTTCGCTCTCATGTGCGCGGGACCGGAGAGGACGTCGCGCAGCGCCCGGTGCCTCAGGGCCACGGGGTAGTACTGCATCATCATGAGGTGCTTGAGATCCAGCCTCCGGCTGTGCCTCAGAAGGGTGCCTCCCTGCGGCGCCCGAGAGTGCAACAGGCCCGCCACGATGCGGTTGCGCGCATGGAAGTAGGCCTGCCAGTCGATCGAGTCGTCCTTGCCCACCCACGACACGTGCCACAGTGCGACGCCCGGCACCGACACCGTCGGGAAGCCGACCTCGCGCGCGCGCAACGAGTATTCGGCGTCGTCCCACTTGATGAAGGCCGGGAGGGCCAAACCGACCTCGCGGATGATCTCCGTCGGGATCAGGCACATCCACCAGCCGTTGTAGTCCGCATCGAGGCGGGAATGCAGCGACGGGGACTGGCGGAGGTTCGCGACCGAGAAGTCGTGCGGCATCCGCTCCTGACTTAGCGTGCGCCACATGAAGGGCATCTCGTCGACGACCTCTGCCCAGGCGTGCAGTTTGGGGCGGTCGAGCAGATCGAACATGTGGGCGCCGACGATCGTCGGAATCGTGGCGAACCGCGCGAACATGATGGATCGCCGGATCGACTCCGGTTCGATGCGGACGTCGTCGTCCAGCAGCTGCACGAAGTCGCTCTCCGGCCGCTGAAGGGTCTCCGTCATCGCCCGGGCGAAGCCTCCCGACCCTCCGAGGTTCGGCTGCGCCACGATCTGCAGAGTCTCGCCGAGCGCTGCCGCTACTTCTTCGTAACCGGATTCTGCGGACACCAGGCGATCGCCCTGATCGATGACGAACACGCGGTCAAGAAGCGGCAGTACCTCAGGGCTGGCCGCCAGCGCGCGGAGGGTGCCGATGCAGTAATCGGGCTTGTTGAAGGTGGTGATGCCGATGCTCGCCTTGCCTCGCCGGCGCGGTTCCGTCTCGGTCGACCAGGTCGCACCCTCGAAGATGGCGGACTTCTCGTCGGCGGCGACGTCGAACCAGATCCACCCACCGTCGCTGTACTGATTGAGCGTGAGCTCGAACGTTGCGGTGGACTCGCCGTCAACCTCCCGCGTGTCGATCCGCTGTCGCACGCCGCTGCCGGTCGAGCGGTAGACCAGGATCGTGGCCGGGCCGCTCGTGCGCACCGTGAGCGTGACATCGCGCACCGTCGTCCAGTGCTGCCAGTACGACGCCGGGAAAGCGTTGAAGTAAGTGCCGAACGACACGCGTCGCCCCGCGACGATGCGCGCCGTGGTGCGACCGAGGATGTTGCCCAGCTGTGCGCGGCTGGACACGCGCACGGGCTCCTCGTCGATCGAGGTCCACGTCTCGGGATCCACGTACAGCGGCAACAGATCGGGATCGCGCTCGGTGGGAAGGACGGTGTTCTGCAGAATGTGAGTCACGAGAGGCTCCGAGCGTTGCGAGCGGATGAAGGACAGGTCAGGATGCCGTGCCCGCCGCGACCAGCGGCGGCATGGGCTTCCACGCGGCATCCCGCGAGATCTTGCGTCCGTCGCGCAGGCCTCGGAACAGGTTCGAGGTGCCTCGCACGGTGCGCTCGACCAAGAGCAGCCGGATGAGCTCCTTGCCGAACGTGAGCGCGGTGCCGAAGCCGAACAGCACGGGGTTGTAGACGCCCAGGCTACGGTAATAGCGCTTGATGATCGCGCGGTTGCGCATGATGTAGTACCGGTACGCGTTGCTCGACGCGTTCATGTGCCGGATGCCCATGTCCCACTGCTTGATCTCGCGCGTGCGACGCAGCACGAACTCGTTGACGATGACCGAGCGTGTGATGCGCGATGCGAGCCAGCCGTAGGTCTGGTCGTCCCAGTAGATGAAGAAGCGGGGATCGGGCAGGCCGATCTGCCCGACGATGTCGCGGTGGATGAACATGCCCTCGAAGCAGCCGGAGTTCATCTCCTTGTAGCCCGACTCGTCGAAGCCGCTGGGTGCGAACGGAATGGGAATCGCAAGAGGCTCCGCGACGCGGTACTGCCAGTAGAACTCGCTCCCGTCGAAGTCGTAGCGCCGCCCCTGAATCGACTTGAACCGCGGCGCCCACGCGCCCATCTTCGCGAGTCCGTCGGGCAGCACCTCGACGTCGTCGTCCATGAGCCAGATCCACGTCGAGCCGAGCTCGTACGCCACCCGCATGCCCTCGCTGAAACCGCCGGAGCCTCCGGTGTTCTCGTCGAGTCGGCGGTAGACCAGCTCGGCGCCCAGCCGCTCGCGGAACGCCTCGACGACGGCGGTGGTGTCATCGGTCGACGCGTTGTCGACGATCACCACGTGGCCCGGCTTCGGGTCCATCGCGGTGATGCTCTCGAGCAGCTTCGTGAGCAGGCCGGACCGGTTATAGGTGACGATCGCGATCGTCGCGCTGGCGGGCGAGAACGTGTCGTTCGAGGCCGCGTCGGGGCGCGCAGAAATAGAGGCCATAGCGCGAGAAGTCTAACCCGGCGCCCTGCGCATCACCCGAGCCCTTCACCCGCGTGCTCAGCGCGGTACGCGCTCCGTCCCGCCCTGCTCGCCGACCAGCCGCTCTTCCGAGGCGCCGCGTCCCAGCAGCGGTGCCTGCTTGATCTTGAACGCGAGCATGACGATCAGCAGCCACCCGCCGGCGACGATCGGACCGGAGTCGGCCACGCCCTGCACGAGCAGGATCGCTCCGGTCAGCGTCGGCACGAGCGTCACGGGGGAGTAGGGCCGGTCGGCGACGAGGTCCCAGCGGGGGCGGTCGACGGCGAAGAACCAGGAGCGCCACACGTACGCGAAGAAGGTCAGGGCGAGCAGCGCCATCCCGACGATCCCGAGCTGGAGGAGGACGTCGAGCCACACGCTGTGGGCCTGCGTGAGGGCAGAGTCGATGCCGGGGACCCAGGGCACGGATGCCGCGTCCAGCGGCGGCCACGGCGTTGCGAAACCCCACCCTTGCACCGGACGCTCGAGCGCCTTCGCCGCGATCAGGGCCCACGTCTCTTCGCGCCCGTCGAGGTCGGTGCTGCGCCCGAGGAACGAGAAGATCTGACCCCGCCCGAGCCAGACGGCCAGAATGCCGGCCGCGGCGATCACGGCGTAGACGACGTAATACCGGGTGCGCTCGCCGGCGCGCTTCGTGGTGCGCATCACCAGCACCGTCGCGAGCACGAGGACGACCCCCGCCGCTCCGAGCCAGCCGAGGGCCGACCCCGCACGGAAAAAGAGGAAGGACGACAGGGCGAACCACCCGACCAGCAGCGTGCGCCGTGGCGCACGCGAAGCGAAGCGGACGGCGAAGACGACCATGCCCAGCAGCGCAAGAAAGGCCAGCGCCGTGGCATCCCCGACGATGCCCTGGATGCGCCCACCGCTCATCAGCTGATCGTGTGACCAGACGACGGCCCCGTCGGCGACCACACCGTCGGGCCGTGCGAAGCCGGGAAGCAGTACGCCGTGCCAGACGAGAGACACCCAGAGCTCGAACAGCAGCGACAACCCGAGCACCCACTTGAGTGCCGACGCCATCGCACGCACGAGCTCACGCCACGTCAGCACCGCGCCCACGAAGAGGGCCTGCATCGTCGTCACCAGCAGGAGGACGAGCGTCGCGGCCGTCGCCGCGAGATGCGTCGTCCACAGCAGCGAGCACACCGCCCAGAGGGCATAGGAGAGAGCGAACCACGGCAGTCGACGCCACTGCACCGGGGGACGCGAGAGCGCCCACACCGACGCCGAGACGAGCCCGGCGACGACGACCGCGACGGCGGTGGCGGGGATGCCGAGCGCCAGCGGCCACGCGGACCCGGCGAGGGCCGCGGCGAGGACGAAGATGCACCACCCCCGCAGCAGCAGGTGGCCCGACGTCGCGCGGATCGGCGCGGTCGGCGGCGCCGCGACCGGATGCTTCGTGTGGACGGCCATGGTCTGATCAGAGTAGCGCGGCGGCGGTCCTAGGCTGGGGGCATGCTGACGCCGATCTCCAACGATCCTCGCGACTACTCCTGGGGTTCCCCGACCCTCATCCCCGCCCTCGAAGGACGCCAGCCGACGGGGGCTCCCGAAGCCGAGATCTGGTACGGCGACCACCCGGGCTGCCCGTCGCGGACGTCCGACGGTCGCACCCTCGACGTGGCCCTCGCCGAGGCGGGACGTCCCGCCCTGCCGTTCCTGCTGAAGCTTCTCGCCGCCGCATCCTCACTGTCCATCCAGGCCCACCCCACGCGCGCCCAGGCACAGGAGGGGTTCGCGCGGGAGGAGCGCGCCGGCATCCCGCGCGACGCCGCCGACCGTCTCTATCGCGACGACAACCACAAGCCGGAGATCATCGTCGCCCTCAGTGACCGCTTCCGTGCGCTCGTCGGACTCCGCCCGCTCGCCGAGACCCGTCGCTTCCTGTCCGTGCTCGCCGCCACCGGCGACGACGTCCCCGCCGGTGTGGCCCAGCTGCAGAGCCGCCTCGCCGTCGACGACGACGGGCTCGCCGCCGAGCGTGCTCTGCGTGACGTGCTCGCCTGGGCGCTCGACGAGGCGGATGCCGCGACGGTGGCATCCGTGGCCGCGGCTCTCGACGCCGCGGCGGACGCCGGCGAGACCGAGTTCGCCGATGAGATCGCGGTGCTGCGCGCCGCGGCATCCGACTTCCCGGGCGATGGCGGGCTGATCGTGGCCCTCCTGATGAACCTCGTGACCCTCCGCCGCGGCGAGGGGCTGTTCGCTCCGGCCGGGGTGCTCCACGCCTACCAGTCGGGCCTGGGCGTCGAGCTGATGGCCGCGAGCGACAACGTCATGCGGGGAGGCCTCACCCCCAAGCACGTGGACGTCCCGGAGTTGCTGCACGTGCTGGACGCGACTCCCGCCCCGGCTCCCGTCATCCGTCCGCGCCCCCTCGCCGACGGGGTCGACGTCTACGACACCCCCGTGGACGATTTCCTCCTCGAGCGTGTCACCGTCGCCGGCGACACCGTTCGCGTCGCGGTGCACGGCCCGGCGATCGCGCTCTGCACCGTCGGGGAGGTCGTCGTGGCCGGTGCGTTCGACTCGGCGGCGCTCCGCCCCGGAGCAGCCGTGCACATCGCCGATGAAGACGCCGTCGAGGTCTCCGGCACGGGCGAGCTCTTCCTGGCCCAGCCCGGCTCCTGACCCACCGGCATCCGTCAGTGCGGCGCGGCCGCGACACGCCGACGGGCGTGCGTGAAGGTTCAATCCCGTGTTGAGGGTTTACGATCTGCGACTTGACCGCGGCGAATGACAAGGGTGTAATTATTCCAACACGCGCATCGGCGCATCGGGAAAACGTGGGGAGAACGATATGACGGGTTACCGCTCCGGCGTCCCCGACAACTGGTTCGTCGACCCGGTCAATCTGGGTGTGCCGGGAGTGCGTCGTCCGTCCGTCGCCGACGAGGACACCGCGCTCGCCTGGCAGGCCGACGCCCTCTGTGCGCAGACCGACCCCGAGGCCTTCTTCCCGGAGAAGGGTGGGTCGACCCGCGACGCGAAGCGCATCTGCACCTCGTGCGACGTGCGCGGCGAGTGCCTCGAGTACGCCCTGCAGAACGACGAGCGCTTCGGCATCTGGGGTGGACTCAGCGAACGCGAGCGCCGCAAGCTCAAGCGTCGCGCCTGATCGCGGCGACCGCTTCGGCGGCGTGACCGATCACGAGACTCGCGGGCGACGTCCGCGTTCTGCGCCAGCTCCCGCTTAGGCTGACGACGTCATGCCCGCCCGAGTTCACGCACTACTGGTCGTGCGCCCTGATGCGCGCGTGGCCACCGACATCCGTCTCGACCGCGTCCTTTCCGCGCTCGCGGCCCAGGCGCGCCCGGTGGACACGCTCACCATCGTGCTGTGCGGCCCACACGCAACCGATCGCGAGCTTCAGCGCATCGCGGGCGAGTCCGCCGCCGAAGCCGTCATCACCGCCGATCGCGGGACATCCTTCGCCGACGCCCTCGCACTGGCGAGCCGACGGCTCGGTGGGGATGCCGTGTGGGTGCTCGACCAGGACACCACACCCGCGCCCGACGCGCTCGTTCGCCTCATGGGCGCTCTCGAGACCGCGCCCTCGGTCGCGATCGCCGCGCCGAAACTCGTCCGCGCCGACGACAACGACCGCATCGTGTCTCTCGGTGTGTCGATGACGCGGGGCGGCCGCGCCGTCGGTCTCGCCGACGGGGAGCACGATCAGGGTCAGCATGACGCCAGCGAGGACGTTCTCGGCTCGGATGTCCGCGGCATCCTGGTGCGCACCGACGCGTGGCGCGCGCTCGACGGTCTCGATTCGGCGCTGGCGGGCGCGGACGAAGGCCTCGACCTCGGTGTGCGCGCGCGTCTGCGCGGCGGCCGTGTCGTCCTCGCGCCCCAGGCTTTCGTCGCCATCGCAGATCCCGATCGCACCGACCCGCCGACCCTCGGCGACCGCTTCGAGCCGGTCGGGGTGCGTCGGGCCTACAGCCGCCGCACGGCGCAACTGCACCGTCGACTCGTGTACGCGCCGGCGGTCGCCGTCGCGCTGCACTGGCTCTCCCTGCTGCCGCTGGCGGTCCTCCGCTCGGTCGCCCTGCTCCTCGGCAAGCGTCCGTCGATGATCGGTCCGGAATGGGGCGCCACGCTGACGGTGCTGCTGCGTCCCGCCGCCGTCGCCCGCGCACGCCGCGGCATCCGTGCCGGCCGCCGCGTCTCCTGGGCGCAGCTGGCACCGCTGCGGGTCAGTCGGGTCGAGCTGCGTCAGCGTCTCGACGACGACGTGATCATCGACGGCACCGCGCGCGGTGAACTGCACTTCTTCTCCGGGGGCGGTGCCTGGATCGTCCTCGGAGCCCTGCTCGTCTCGGTCCTCGCCTTCCTGTCGCTGCTCGCGTGGCCGGTGCTCGGCGGGGGAGGCCTTGCGCCGCTGCGGGCGACCGTCGGCCAGCTCTGGGCCGATGCGGCATCCGGGGCCCGGCCTCTCGGCTGGGACACGCAGGGGCCGGCCGACCCGTTCAGTGCCGTCGTCGCCGTGCTCGGCTCGCTCTGGCCCGCCGCGCCCTCGCGCGTCCTCGTCGTCGTCTGGGTGCTGGCGATCCCCCTGTCCGCCCTGGGCGCCTGGTTCGCCGCCACGCGTCTGACCGACAACGCGCTCGCCCGCGCCGTCGTGGCCGTGGGCTACGCGCTCGCGCCGAGCCTGCTCGACGCCCTGGCGTCGGGACGGCCGACCGTCGTCATCGCACACCTCCTGCTTCCCTGGTTGCTGTGGACCGCGGTCGCGGCGCACCGCTCGTGGACAGCGGCGGGCATGGGATCGGTGATCGCCGTCGCGGTGCTCGCCAGCGCCCCGTCGCTGGCTCCGGCCCTCATCGTGCTGTGGCTCGTGGCGATCGTGCTGACGGCGGCGCTCGGTCGGGGGCGAGGCCTCGCGCGCGTCGTCTGGCTGCTCGTTCCGTCGGTGATCGTCTGGGCGCCGATGATCTGGCGTCGCCTCACCGCCGGCGATCCGTGGGCCCTGATCGCCGACCCCGGCGTGCCACTGCCGTCGGGGGAGTCGACAGATCTCGCCCGCCGTGTCGCCCTCGCGCTCGGATTCCCCACCGCTCGCGGTTCGGAGTGGGGTCAGCTCCTCGACGGCACGGGGCCGTGGCCGTTCCTGCTCGTCGTGCCCGTGATCGTGCTCGCGGTGGCCGCCCCCATCGTGTCGCGCACGCTGTCGTCCGCGATCGTCCTCATGATCGCGCTCAGCGCCCTCGCGACGGCGGTCGCGGTCATCGGCATCGTCGTCACCTCGGATGCCGGGACCGCCATCGCGGTCTGGCCGGGCGCCGCCCTCAGCCTGTACTGGCTCGCCCTGCTGGGATCGGCAGCGCTGACGATCGACGCGCTGCCGGCGCCCCCCCGACTCCGTGGACCGCTCGCCGCCCTGGCGCTGACCGCCCTCGCGGTCAGTGCGGTCCCCGTGATCACCGCGCTGCCCCGCGGCACGTCGGCCGTCACGAACGGCCCGAGCAGCACCCTGCCGGCCTACGTCGAGGCGGAGGGGCGATCGGGGTTGGGCAACGCCACCTTCGTGCTCACCGCCGCGGCCGACGGATCCGTCGTCACGGATGTCGTCTGGGGTGAGACCTCGGCCCTGGGCGGGCAGAGCACCCTGCGCTCGGCGCGTTCTTCCACCGATGCCGGCGACGCCGAAGCCGCGGAGCTGACGGCCGAGCTCATCGCCGTGCCCTCGGGCGACGCGGTCGCGCGTCTGGGGGCGCACGGGGTCGCGTTCGTGCTCCTCGGCGGCACCGCCGAGGGTGAGAGCGACGCGGCGCGTGCGGTGCGCATCGCGGCCGAGACCGCCCTCGATCAGCGTCAGGATCTCGAGATCGTCGGCGACACCGCGAAGGGCAAGCTGTGGCGGGTCACCGCCCCGGTCACGGATCGCGTGGCGACATCGGCGGTCGACAACGCCCGCACCGCCGCGGTGCAGATCGGGGTCGTCCTGATCGCCCTGCTGCTCGCTCTGCCCACCCGGCGCTCCCTGCGGCTGAACCGTCGTCGCCCGCGCGTCATCGGCGCGCGGCGCGCGTCCGGAGGAGGACTCCGATGAGCACCCGCCTGCCCGGCCTTCGTCGCCTCACGACCGTGCGGGTCGCCGTCGGCACCGTCATCACGGCAGCCGCGGTGGCGGCCGGCGCGGCATTGGTCGCGCTGCCGCTTCCCACGCACACCGACGACTCCGCCCTCTCGATCGCCGCGCACGCGCCGGCGACAGCATCGATCGCGACGTGCGTCGGTCCCGTCCTGGCCCCGGGGCGCGATGCGACCCGCGCCGCGCAGCTCACCGATGCCGCCCCGGCCGCGCTGACCTCCGCCGCGCTGTCGAAGGCGACCCCGACGGATGCCGCGACCTCCACCCTGGCGGCCCCCGACGTGACCGGGGGAACAGGCCCGACCGCGCTGCGGGCCGCTCCGGTGGGCGGACAGCCCGCCGAGATCGCTGCAGCGACCTCGGCGCAGGTGAGCGCGGACGATCTCAGCGGGTTCGCCGCGTCCTCCTGCGCCCGGCCCGAGATGGAGTCGTGGCTCGTCGGCGGCTCCGGGGGGACGGGCGCCTCCGATCTGGTCGTCCTCGAAAACCCGGGCGTGGTCGCGGCGCGCGTCACGATCACCGTGTACGGCGCCTCCGGTGGCGCCGTGCCCGTCGCGGGCAACGCGATCGTGGTCGCCGCCGGCACACAGCGGATCATCCCCCTCGCCTCCCTCGCCCTGCGCGAGGACAACCCGGTGCTGCGCGTGACGTCGGCCCAAGCCCCCATCCGCGCCGCGCTGCAGACCAGCCTCACGCGCGTTCTCGTGGCCGGCGGCGTCGATCAGGTCGGCGCCGCCGCCGTCCCCGACACGGATCTCGTGATCCCGGGCGTTCCCGTCGTGACGACGCAGGGCGGCGCAGGCGAGAGCAACGCCCCGACGTCGCTGCGGCTGCTCTCCCCGGGCGCCGACGCCCAGGCGACCGTCACCGTCGTGCGCGACGGTGCGGCAGTGGGCGCACCGCAGGCGGTCCCCCTGAAGGCGGGCGTACCTCTCAAACTCGATCTGGGCGGACTCGCCACCGGCACGTACGCGGTGCGGGTGAGCGCGACGGCCCCGGTGACGGGCGCCGCCTGGGCCACGTCCGGCTTCGCAGCCGGAAGCGACTTCGGCTGGTTCGTCGCCGCCGACGCGATCTCCGCGCCCGCGCTCGTCGCCGTCGCCGCGGGAGCGGCGCCGACGATGACCATCGTCTCGTCGACAGGCGAGCCCCAGACGGTCGTGCTCACGGCGGCATCCGGTACCGGCGCGAAGACCGACATCTCTGTGCCGGGTGGCGGCGCCGTCACCGTCTCTGTGCAGGCCGGGGACGTCTACCGCCTCGATCCGGGAACGGGAAGTGTCCGCGCTGCCATCACGTACGCCGGTGCCGGCGCTATCGCCGGCTACCCCGTCGCGCCGAGCGCGGCGGCGGCGTCGGCGGTCACCGTCTACCCCCGCTGAGCGCCCCCGACACCGCCCGTCGGTGCGGAACGCTCAGAGAAAGCGGAACCGCTCCGGCCCGAGATCCCACGGGTCGCGGTCCAGATACTGCGCGGCCGCGCGGAAGACGCAGCCCTCGATGGCCATGCGCCGGTGCAGCTCGTCCTCCCGATGCAGGCTCCCGAGCCGTTCGATCGGCAGGCGGTACAGCACGATGCGCCGCTCTTCGGTCGAGACCGTCCACCGCGGGATGCCGTCCTCATCGGATGCCGGTGGCATGGCCGCCACCTCGAAGCGGACCTCTCGCAGCTCCGGCCAGGCGCTGCGCAGGAACTCCGCCGCCGTGCCGACGACGAAGTCGAAACGTTCCTCGCGCGTCTCCTGCGCCGGAAGCGGCGGCCGCACCACGGGACTGCGGTCCTCCCGACCGTGGCGTCCGTGGCGGGACGGCCGCACCCGCGGGGGAGTGCTCGCGCGCCGCCTCATCATGTTCCGAGTCTAGGTCAGCGTTCCCCGCCCGGGTCGGCGATGCGTCCCGCGGCGGCGCGGCATCCCACGCCTCGTGCGCCGCCGCCGGTAGCGTGAGGACGATGCGTACCCGACTGTGTTCGAAGGTGGGCTGTGCCCGCGAGGCCGTGACGACCCTGACCTACGACTACGGCGATCAGATGGCCGCCCTCGGCCCGCTCGGCGCAGCGACCGACCCGCACGCGCACGACCTCTGCGCCATCCACACCGACCGCCTGTCGGTGCCCAAGGGGTGGGTCGTCGTCCGCCACGAGACGCTGCGCGTCTGAGGCTCGGCCGGCGTCAGGACGAGGGTGCGAGAATGGGCGGATGCCGACCACTGCCGCCCCCGCCCGCATTCATGACTTCGTCGTCGCCGACCTGAGCCTCGCCGAGGCGGGTCGTCATCAGCTGCGCCTCGCCGAGAACGAGATGCCCGGCCTGATGGCACTGCGCGAGGAGTTCGGTCCCCTCCAGCCGCTGGCCGGTGCCCGCATCGCCGGCTCGCTGCACATGACCGTGCAGACCGCCGTGCTCATCGAGACGCTCGTGGCTCTGGGTGCGCAGGTGCGCTGGGCCAGCTGCAACATCTTCTCGACGCAGGACGAGGCGGCCGCCGCGGTCGCGGTCGGCCCGCACGGCACCGTGGACCAGCCGGCCGGAGTTCCGGTCTTCGCGTTCAAGGGTGAGACGCTCGAGGAGTACTGGCAGCTGGCCGATCGCATCTTCGACTGGTCGGCCGAGGGCTTCGACGGGCCCAACCTCATCCTCGACGACGGCGGCGACGCGACCCTGCTGGTGCACAAGGGCGTCGAGTTCGAGAAGGCGGGCGCGGTGCCCGCGGCATCCCCGTCCGACTCGCACGAGTACCGCATCGTCCTCGACACGCTCCGCGCGAGCCTGGCCCGCGACCCGCAGCGCTTCACGCGGATGGCGGCGCAGATCCTCGGCGTCACCGAGGAGACCACCACCGGCGTGCACCGGTTGTACGAACTCGCCGCAGCCGGGACGCTGCTGTTTCCGGCCATCAATGTCAACGACTCGGTCACCAAGAGCAAGTTCGACAACAAGTACGGCATCCGCCACTCGCTTCCGGACGGTCTCAACCGCGCCACCGACGTGCTCATCGGCGGCAAGGTCGCCTACGTCGTCGGCTACGGCGATGTCGGCAAGGGAGCGGCCGAGGCGCTCCGCGGTCAGGGCGCCCGCGTGATCATCGGGGAGGTCGACCCCATCTGCGCGCTGCAGGCGGCGATGGACGGTTTCCAGGTCGCCCGCTTGGAGTCGGTCATCGGCGATGTCGACATCCTCATCACGGGCACGGGGAACACCCGGGTGGTCACGGTGGATCACCTTCAGAACCTCAAACACCTTGCCATCGTCGGCAACGTCGGACACTTCGACGACGAGATCGACATCGCCGGGCTCGAAGCGATCCCGGGTGTCGAGAAGATCGAGATCAAGCCGCAGGTGCACGAGTACCGGCTGCCGGGCGGTGACGACCGTGCGCCGCGCAGCATCCTGGTCATGAGCGAGGGGCGACTGATGAACCTCGGCAACGCGACCGGGCATCCCTCCTTCGTGATGAGCGCGTCGTTCACCAACCAGGTGCTGGCCCAGATCGAGCTGTACACGAAGCGGGAGCAGTATCCCGTCGGCGTGTACGTGCTGCCGAAGATCCTGGATGAGAAGGTGGCGCGACTGCATCTGGCGGCGCTCGGTGTTCAGCTCACCGAGCTCACGCCGGAGCAGGCCGCGTACATCGGTGTTCCCGTGGAGGGGCCCTACAAGCTGGAGCATTACCGCTACTGACGGTCGATGTTCCCCGGACCGGGTGCAGGCGACCCATAGCTGCGGCACAGCGAATGTTCACCCCACTTTTGTTTTGATTTCTTCAAAACTAGGTAAGGTGGAGGCATGGCCTCGCTCGCAACACCCGCGCACGGCGCAGACGCCGTCGACGCCGCGGCGGCGCTGCGGGCGGCAGGGCTGAAGGTCACGGATTCGCGTGCAGCGGTCTACGACACGCTGCGAACGCACGCGCACGCCAGCGCGGAGGACGTCTTCCTCGCGATCGTGGAGCGGATGCCGCGTGCGAGCCGCCAATCGGTGTACAACGCGTTGGGTGATTTCGCCGATGCGGGGCTCGTACGCCGCATCGAGCCGGCGGGCCGGCCGATGCTCTTCGAGCTGCGGGTCAGCGATAACCACCATCACCTCGTGTGCACCTCGTGCGGCGCGGTCGTCGACGTGGACTGCGCCATCGGCGCGGCGCCGTGTCTCGAGCCCTCCGACAGCCACGGCTTCATCCTCACCACGGCGGAGGTGACGTACTGGGGCGTGTGCCCCGCGTGCGCACGAGCCGCCACCCCACCCCTCACGGAAGGAACATCATGACAGACCAGGACCCGACCAGCGCCGGCATCGGCGCTGACGCGACCGACATCGACCAGTCCGTCACCGTCACCGACACCGACGAGGCGTACGCCGAGGAGGCCGCGACCTGCCCGGTCATCCACGCGCAGCCGCACCCGACGAGCGGGTCGGCCAACCGGGTCTGGTGGCCCAACCAGCTCAACCTCAAGATCCTCGCCAAGAACCCCCAGGTGCGTAACCCTCTGGACGCGGACTTCGACTACGCCGCCGCCTTCGAGTCGCTCGACCTGGCGGCCGTCAAGAAGGACATCGAAGAGCTGCTCACCACCAGCCAGGACTGGTGGCCCGCCGACTTCGGCCACTACGGACCGCTGATGATCCGCATGGCGTGGCACTCGGCCGGCACGTACCGGGTGACCGACGGTCGCGGCGGCGGCGGCGCCGGTCAGCAGCGATTCGCACCGTTGAACAGCTGGCCCGACAACGTCAACCTCGACAAGGCGCGCCGACTGCTCTGGCCCGTCAAGAAGAAGTACGGCCAGTCGATCTCCTGGGCCGACCTCATGATCCTCGCCGGCAACGTCGCGCTGGAGTCGATGGGTTTCCGCACGTTCGGCTTCGCCGGCGGCCGCGCCGACGTCTGGGAGCCCGATGACGACGTGTACTGGGGTCCCGAGACCACCTGGCTGGGCGACGAGCGCTACTCCGGAGACCGCGAGCTGGACAAGCCCCTCGCGGCCGTGCAGATGGGTCTCATCTACGTCAACCCGGAAGGACCGAACGGCAATCCCGACCCGCTGGCCTCCGCCCGCGACATCCGTGAGACGTTCGGTCGCATGGCGATGAACGACGAGGAGACCGTCGCGCTGATCGCGGGCGGCCACACGTTCGGAAAGACGCACGGCGCGGCATCCGACGACAACCTCGACGACAACCCGGAGGCTGCCGGCCTGGAGGCTCAGGGCCTCGGCTGGAAGAACAACCACGGCACCGGGCGCGGCGACGACACGATCACCTCGGGTCTGGAGGTCACGTGGACCTACCACCCGACCCGCTGGGACAACGAGTTCTTCCACATCCTGTACGCGTACGAGTGGGAGCTCATGAAGAGTCCCGCCGGTGCCCACCAGTGGCGGCCGAAGGGCGGTCAGGGCGCCGACATGGTGCCCCTGGCCCACAGCGACGGCAAGCGCGAGCCGCGCATGCTCACCAGCGACCTCGCCCTGCGCATGGACCCGGAGTACGACAGGATCTCGCGGACCTTCCGGGACGACCCGGATGCCTTCGCGGACGCCTTCGCGCGCGCATGGTTCAAGCTGACGCACCGTGACATGGGACCCGTCACGCGCTACCTCGGACCGGAGGTGCCGGCTGAGGAGCTCCTGTGGCAGGACCCGGTTCCGGCGCCGACCGGCACCGGGCTGGATGGCACGCAGGTCGCCGACCTGAAGGCGCGCGTGCTCGCGTCCGGCCTGACGGTCTCCGAACTGGTCGCGACGACGTGGGCGGCGGCATCCTCCTTCCGCGGCAGTGACAAGCGCGGGGGCGTCAACGGCGCACGCATCCGCCTCGCGCCGCAGAAGGACTGGGAGGTCAACAACCCCGCCCAGCTGCACCGGGTGCTCGGCGTGCTCGGCGGTATCAAGACGGATGCCGCCCAGGCCGGTATCGACGTCTCCCTCGCCGACCTGATCGTCATCGCGGGCAATGCCGCCGTCGAGAAGGCGGCGGCCGATGCGGGCGTCGCGGTGGACGTGCCGTTCCACGCGGGACGCACCGACGCCTCGGAGCAGCAGACCGACGTCGAGTCCTTCGCCTACCTGGAGCCCGCGGCCGATGGCTTCCGCAACTACCAGGGTCCGCTGGCCCCGATGCCCGCGGAGTACCACCTCATCGACAAGGCGAACCTCCTCACCCTCACGGCTCCGGAGATGACCGTCCTGGTCGGAGGCCTGCGTGTGCTGGGCGCGAACTGGGACGGTTCGCCGTACGGCGTGTTCACGGACCGGGTCGGGGTGCTCTCGAACGACTTCTTCGTGAATCTGCTCGACCTCGGGACGACGTGGACGCCGCTGGACCCCGGCTCCCACGCCTTCGCGGGGGTCAAGGACGGCTCGGGCGAGAAGGTCGGCGTCGGCACGCGCGTCGATCTGCTCTTCAGCTCGAACTCCGAGCTGCGCGCGCTTGCCGAGGTGTACGCCTCGGACGACGCGACCGAGAAGTTCGTCCGCGATTTCGTCGCCGCGTGGACCAAGGTCACCGAGCTGGACCGCTTCGACCTCCACCGCTGAGCACGCATCCACACGACGGCGGGGCCCCTTCCGA
>ERZ778021.1790-NODE-1790-length-22633-cov-4.826601_pt1 | contig 22633 bp, 24 predicted proteins | sample MGYA00375751_ERZ778021 | MGnify/ENA primary metagenome ERZ778021 (study PRJEB29350, sample SAMN05389814) | bioreactor metagenome | isolation source: Thiocyanate stock bioreactor | place: South Africa: University of Cape Town | collected 2013-08-29 ... | reverse complement strand
CTGAGCAGTCCACCACAGTGAAATCGGCAATATCTTTCATTGCAGAAAACAAAGACAAAACTTTATCTTCGGTGGGTCGTGGGTAGGAAAATTGATTTTCTCCTGCTTTATAGCCGAGAAATCCGAAATTCAGCATTGTCTTAATGGTGACAAGCTGCTTCATCAGATCATCCCGGCAAATATCGGTTCGGTCGAGTGCTTTGCCAACAGAATATAAATCGGTTTCCTTGCAGTGCGGGAAAATGTAAGCCAACGACGGGACACTCATGTCCGGTGACAAAAACAGCACCGACCCCTTTTTTCCGTAATACAACTCCTGTGCCAATTTCAGTGCGGCAGTTGTTTTTCCACTGTCAGGGGAACCACAGACTCCAATCATTTTACTCATGTTTAGTTCCTCCCGTTCTGTTTTCCGCAACAATCTGAGCCGGTTCATTCGTTCCCGATTTGGCGGTACCAGCCTTTACTTTGGTAAGATACTCATTTTCGGCATCCAAAAACTTTTGGGCTGTCGCATTATCACCGCGATAAATCAAAGCCGCCTGCATTGTTGAATCGGGTTCATATCCGGCTAATTGTTTTGCCTGTTCGGTGCTTACTAAGAGTGTGATCGTGGAAGGAAGCTCATAACTGCCATCATCGTTTGCTTTTACGGAATCCTTATCTACTCCGCCCGCTGTGGTTGTAGTAATTACTTTGACATACTTAAACTCACCGGGAATGACCGTTTCTTTGGTGTCTTTATTTGTTACAAGAATACTGACGATATCGCCGTTTTGCAGTTTACCGGATAATCCAGCAGCAAAAGAATCAATAGTGATGCTGATTGCCATCTGACTTCCGTTCAATTTGCTGAATATATCATCAGCGGTATTTGCCTCATCGGTTAATTTGGTCTTAGTAAAGAAATCGCCGGCAAATAGATTGGAAACAGCATATTTGCCTATAACTGCCGATTTTTCCGTTATTGCTCCTTTGGGTATTGCTGTTTTGGAGACTTCAACGGTTTCGATTTGTGCGTCACTTATTTGATTTCCTTGTTTCACATCCTGTGACAATCGGATGATTTTCGTCGTATCACCTGTAAGATTATTGACGACCGGCGCTATAACAAAGGTGATAGCAACCGCCATGATGATACAAATGATACCGATCACTGTTCTGTTTTTCATAATGCGTTGACCTCCTTAAATTAAATAAGCTGCCATATAACCGGCAGCTAAATATGGAATAAGCGGGAATCCTTCTGCCTGTTTAATACGCTTTTGACGGATTATATTGAAAGCTATGCCGAAAATAAGACCGAGCATAAGACCTAAAACACCTTTTTGAATACCAAGCAAAAAGCCGCAGGCGGCTGAAAGTTTTATATCCGCGCCACCCACACCTTTTCCTTTTGTGAAAGCAGTTATTACAATCATCGGCACTACCAATATAAAAGCACCGAAAATCATGGATGGAATATCGGTCATTTTTGTTCCTATAAAAGCTGTGAGCGCAATCATTATATGGAGATAATCGTCTGCCTCGCGTGTTTTGATGTCGCTATAAGAGGAGAATGTGAGGATAAGGCAGAAAATGATACCCTTGATTGTACCCACAGCTAACCCAAAAAAACAGAGTAACAATATGGCGACTATTCCGGTGATGCAGAGAAATATCGCCATAACCTTTCTTTTATTTCCGTGCCATTTTTCCAGAGCATAGTGGCTTAATAAAAAGGCACAGAGCAATGCCGTAATTAGAAAAATACCAAAGAGAAAAAAGTTGAGTAGATCTACTTTGTGAAATTGGCTAAACGGTATGGTTGGATAAATTGGATAAATCATTGATGAATTCATAAATAACCTCCCGAAAAGTGATAACGAAGGGATAATGTTTCTTGCATCATCCCTTCGCACGGTTTAACTATTTGATTATTTCGTATAGCTGAACATGCTGGTGATCTTGGAGGTCACGGTCGGCATGATGGTCGTGTTGAACAATGCATAAAGCAGAGCCAACAGCAAAGCACCGATGACCACGGCGATCAAAATTTTCACGCCGCTGTCAACATAGCCTTCAGCCTTTTTGCTGACAACAACAGCCTGAACGGTTTGGAATGCGGAACGGATTTTACGGGTAACTTTTTTAAACATAAAAAAACCTCTTTCATAAAATAAAATTTGGCTTATTCAGCCTGATTTTTACGCACTTCATCGTAAGCTGCGTACACGGCATCTTCAAGGGCTTTACGGGCCGAGGAAGTAATGGGATGGAAAATATCGTGCCGGACAGCGTTTTCATCCTTGTCCTTATGAAACTCATTGGGCATAGCGATAAACCTGCCTTTTTCGGTTTCGATGACTTTAACTCCGTGAACAGCATATTGTTCATCTAAAGTTATACTGACGACAGCTTTTACAGGCTTTCCATCACTTAGAATTTTGCGGATTTTCACACTGATTTGCATGAATTGTGCCTCCTTTCGTGATATTTCACCGCTGATTGGGTTTCATTACTGCATCGGCATCACCTTCTTTACTGGAAATTCAGACCTTTGGGCAATAAAAAAAGCCGAGTAAGATTTCTCTTCTCGGCTGGTCTGCTGGTATTAACTTGGGGGTTGGGTGTGGGAAGGGGGTATTAACGGCACAAAACCGACAGACTGAATTTAAGACAGATTGACCCCTTGGCGGGCAACTACCGTTCATGATCCTGCCGTTCTCTGTGCCGATTATAAAATTCAAGTGCCTGAATCACATAATCTGCTTCTTTATTTCGGGGAATGCTTTGAGGAATGAGTTTCCGGATACGCTCATCCTTAAATTGCGATTTATCCCGCTGGTTTGGCTTTTCTTCTTCCATAATGGAATCAATAACTGCGTCGGTCAGCTTGCCATCTTCACTGAATTTACGCAATTTAAGTGCCTGCGCATGAGACGGTGTAGCATCACAATATTCGATTGAATCACACAGCATTCGTTGTTCATCTTTTGAAAGGTAGGATAATTCAACCGCAGGGCGAAGCGCCATTTGCTTATTATCTACCATTTCAAGAATAGGTGAAATCAATTCAGTAAGCCGAATATAGCGGCGAATATTCTCTCTGCTTTCGCCTACCTTTTCGGAAAGTTCCTCATTTGTTCTGGACTTCGACCCCACTGGTGTCGAAGTTAAATCCGAGCGTTGTCCTTGCCTGTTCATTGCTTCAAGGCGCATTTTAAAAGCAAAACCTTTTTCACTTGGTGATATTTCTTCCCGTTGCAAGTTGCTGTCTACCATCGACAAAATGGCTTCATCACGGCTTAAATCCTGCACACGGGCTTGTATAGTGTCAATACCCGCAAGCTCACAGGCACGTTTTCGCCTGTGACCGGAAACCATTTCATATCCGCCGTTATCTTTTGGACGTACAAGCACAGGCTGAAGCAATCCACGTATTTTAACGCTTTCAACAAGCTCCATCATGCTTTCATCGTCTTTGACCTTATAAGGGTGCTCAGGAAAATCTGATATTTCGGAAATTTGAAGCTCCATGATTCGTTCGCGTTTTCTGTCTGCGCGGCTTTCATCAGTTTCAAAAAGCTCATCTACCGGGCGCAGTCCGAGATCGAGTTTGCCTTTCAAGCTCCAGTACCTCCTTTGCTAAGGAATCATATGCAACAGCTACCTTACCGTTTTTATCGAATTCAAAAATACTCACCCCTGCCGCGCTGGTTTCCGCCGCGCGAATGGAGTGAGGTATTTCAGTGCTGAAAACATTGAACCGGTTGCCGTAATGGGCGCGTAGCTCTGACATCACTTGATTTGCAAAATTGGTTCTTTTATCAACCATTGTCAGTAAAATTCCATCTATCTTCAAATTGGGATTAATCTGCCGCTTGATTTTTGAAACAGAACCCATAAGCAAATCAAGACCCTTTGCGGATAGAAAGTGCGGTTGAGCCGGTATAATAACACTGTCAGCCGCTACAAGAGCATTGACAGTAATCATCCCCAACGACGGAGCGCAGTCGATTAAAATATAATCGTAGCTTTCGCGCTGTAAATTTACATACGACTTGATGACGCTTTCGCGGCTCATAGTGTTAATCAGGCGGATTTCAATGCCCGACAGGTCAATATTTGACGGCATTAAATCTACACCCTCTTTATGTCGTAAAACACCGCACCTGTCAGGAATTTCACGTTCATCCATAATATCCTGCATTATGTCTGCTAAAGTTATAGGAAGTTCATCGGGTGATTTGTTTCCAAGTGCAATAGTCATGCTGCCTTGGGGATCTGCATCTATTAGCAAGACACGATTATCCCGCATGGCAAGACTGACACCGAGATTTATCGTTGTCGTGGTTTTGCCCACGCCGCCCTTTTGATTGCAAACGGCAATTACTTTACAATTGGACATATCTTGTTACCTCCTTTCCATCCATTGCAATGACCTAATTAATAGTCAGACTTATATTAAAGCCAGCTTTACCGACAAACTTTTTCGTAGTGAGGTTATAGTAGTTTAAGTAAGCTGTAACTTTGTATTGTCCCTTTGCGATATCGTTTAAAAGAGTAATTGTGCTTATGTGCTGATCGGGATAAATCGGAACAGTTTTAGCAATGATTTTATTATCCAAATAGACTTCTGCTTGAACAATTACATTATTGGTCTTAACGTTTTCTACTGTCCAACTGCCAACCGTACCTTTTTCGCCATTTTCAAAGCTCATGCTGGAACTCAGCTTATCAGCAACAGAAACCTGCTTTTTTTGAAGTTCCTTTCTTATTTCATCGGCTGTTTTCGTTTTGGCCGCGCCATTGTCTGCCGCGCCGTTATCATCAAGTGACTTTTCCGAGCTTGATGTTGATTCCTGTAAACTTGTAATATAGGGTTGCTTATTTGTGTTTTGAGATAAAATAAAAGCAATACTGCTGAACAAGATACAGATCAACAGTAGCACCAACAATAGAATGAGCTTTTTCTTTTTCTTCTGATTTTTCATTAATATGACCTCCAGTTGAGATAAGAAAAAGCCTGTGCAATTTTTAGATGCACAGGCTTTCACTTAATAATATGAATTGTGATTTGTTGATGAGATGAATATTTTTTTATGCGACAGTGAACAGGAATACTAAGTTGTGAAGGGAAGTATATTGTCCATCGAAAGCATTACCGTGACTTGCCACCATATCAAATGTTCCGGTGCAATTGCTGTTTAGTGTGCCAATATAGGAGGAATACATATTTGCGGCATAATAAACATCGGTATTAACATCAGGGTTCCAGTCAGATAATTGTGTAACTTGCAGACCCAAAGCAATGTATTGCTTACTATCCATTAAGCTCAAATTATCCCAATCCATTTCTGACGGGTAAACATCGTTCATGTACAATGTTCCGCCGTAAGCTGATCTGAATTGTGAAATTTCAACGCTGATGGGTGTCTTGGTGCAGTTTGTGACTGGAATTTGTGTGCCGATAAATCCTCCGTCATCCGGCGTGACACAGTATTCCGCGATAATGGGATGCTGAACATAGATGGTCAGCGGCATGAATGTGCCGTAAACATCGACATTGCCGGAAACAGAACCTGAGCCGCTGTCGATTACTTCATCTACAGCCAGTGCGGTGGTGGTACTGATCGAGATCAGCACCAAAGCGAGGACCAGTGCGAGTGTGCGTTTGATTGTTTTGCGTTTCATTTTCAAGACTCCTTTAAATAAATTTTTTATATCACCGCCTAAACGGTTGATACCCTAATAACACCACATATTTAAAATTGGCATAAAAAAAGCCGCTTGCTCTTATAGAAAGAACAAACAGCTTTCGGGACTTAATTAAGTTGATAACTACTTATCAGGCTTTATTGGCACAATTTGAATTACGGGTTGTGATTCCGGAGGGTTACCGCCTGCGGCTTGCCATCCGGCTTTAAAAGATATACGTATCATATCGAACAAGGCATTCTGTGCTTTATCATATTCACGGCGATCAATGAAATCAGCGAAGGCTTTTTCAAAAGTTTCAAATTCCATAACGATTGAAAAGATAGGACTTTTTGAGACATTTTTTATGGAATGTTCAAAATCCTATCTTTTCTTTTTTATATAAATATGATATTCTAATCCTCCTATTGAAAAGGAGGTTTTTTACTTGCCAAAGGTTATTTCCGAAGAATTAAAATACAAATTAGTTGCCCTTTATGAAGAGGGTGAAGCAGTCAAAAAAATCTGCACGGAGTACAATATTTCAAAAAGTTCTATTTATAATTGGATACATGATTATTACAAAGTTAAAACACAGGGGAAACTTGTATTCACTGGAAGACAGGTTTATTTACTTCAAAAGGAGTTAGCTCTCTTAAAAGAAGAAAATGAAATTCTTAAGAAATGTGCTTGCTCTGTTGAATCTCCAATTTCGTTAAAAATCCAGGAAATCAATAAACTTAATAAACAATATAATTTTCATGCTTTATGCAGAGCGCTTGAAATCCGCCGCTCTAATTTATATTACCACTTGAATTACCGTTCCCCTAAAACAATCTTTGAACAAGACGATGAAAAGCTAAAACCACGCATTCGAAAAATATTTGAAGATAGCCGCAACCGATTTGGCTCACGAATGATTCGTGTAAAGCTGATCGAACAAGGGGTTACAATTAGCCAAGAGCGAACTGCTCGTTTGATGAAAGAAATGGATTTGGTATGCAATAGCTCAAAGAAACTCTTGCCTGAATATAAACGATCATATAGTTATTCAAGAACAGCTTATTGTTTGAATAAATTACAACGTAAGTTTAGTCAAGAGCATCCTAACTCTGTTTGGGTTAGTGATATCACTTATTTAAGAACGTGCTCCGGTATTTATTACCTTTGTGTTATTATCGATTTGTTTTCGCGTTACATAATTTCATACACACTTTCTGGAATTGCCGACACATCATTGGTGATCGACGCTTTTATAAAGGCTTATGAGCTTCGCGATAAACCGAAACGATTAATGTTTCATAGTGATCAGGGTTCCCAATATATTTCATCAAAGTTCAGAGGATTGTTAAAGAGATTAAATGTAGAACAGTCATTTTCAAATGCCGGATCACCGCATGATAACGCAGTTGCTGAATCTTTTTTCGCCTCACTTAAAAGAGATGAGCTGTACCAGCATATTTATAATGGTTTAATAGATATTAAAGTTGCAGTTGATGAATACATATATTATTTTAATAACGAAAGACCCCATCAAAGATTAGGACTTAAAACGCCAAAACAGATAGAAGACAATTACATTTTAACCTATGGATATTAAAATAGAAAAAATTCACTTGACATAGACAAAAAGCATATGTTAATATATGCATATCTCTTTGCACTGCATATAAATCTACAGTACAAACTGAGCAGGCGATAAATCTTAAGCTGAAGATTTGTGGGGCCGGGCCGCCGCTGGTGGCAGCAGATATGAATGATAATTCACATCTGTGGGACAGTAGTATGTTCCATAGGTGTGTTTTTTATACCCTTTTTTAACCTATAGGACATAAATGCTTGATGATGCATTGTCATAGAGCTATCAAACTAACGCCCAAAAGGCGAATATGGAGGTAACTTACTATGATAAGACCGGATTCTACAAATGGTCTGACAACAAAGCAGGCCATAGAACTTCAAGAAAAGCACGGAAAAAACGAACTTACATCTGAAAAGAAAGAAAGCATCTTTCATCAAATTTTAAAGGCGCTAACCGAACCAATGTTTTTGCTTCTTCTCGTTGCTGCCGTTATTTATTTTATATTGGGTGAGCCGCGCGACGGTGCGATCATGCTTGTTTTCGTTTTGGGCATCATTAGTATTGATGTCATACAAGAATGGAAAACGGATAAAACATTAAAAGCTTTAAAAGATCTTTCTGCGCCGCATATAAAGGTTATACGTGACGGTGAAGAAAAGACGATTAACAGTGCTGATTTAGTACCGGGCGATTTCATGTTGATTGCCGAAGGTGTCAAAATTCCAGCTGACGGAGAAGTCCTTCGCGCAAATGACCTGTGTGTTGATGAATCCTCCCTTACCGGCGAAGCAGAAGGTGTGTGGAAGGTAACAGCGCAAAACGTCGGCCAAGAAGCTAAAGACTATTGGCGGAAAGATTATTGCTATGCAGGTACTCTTGTAACACAGGGCAGTGCCATGATCTTAGTCGATAAGATTGGTGCCTTGACCGAATACGGAAAAATTGGGATGAATGTTGCAAGTGCACCGGAAAGTCCGACTCCCTTGCAAAAACAAACCGGAAAACTTGTTAAGTTAAGTGCGGGAATTGCCGCCGTTTTGTTTGCGCTCGTGGGATGTTTTACATGGTTTAACATTCCTGATCACCTGTTTAAGGATCGGCTTATTGAAAGCATCTTATCAGGTATCACTCTTGCCATGGCAATGATACCGGAGGAATTTCCGGTTATTTTAACTGTATTTCTATCAATGGGTGCGTGGCGGCTTGCTAAAAAGCAGTCCTTGGTTCGCAAATTGCCGGCTGTCGAAACGCTTGGTGCAGTATCTGTTCTTTGCGTGGACAAAACAGGTACGATTACAATGAACCGCATGACTGTGCGTGATACATGGGCGAAGGATAATGATGAAAAACACCTTTGTGAAATCATGGGTATGGCTTGTGAAACAGACGCATATGACCCGATGGAAAAAGCCATGCTCGCATACTGTGGAAATCTGAATATAACCAAAGATCAGTTGTTTTCCGGTAAATTTGTTACAGAATATCCGTTTACTAATGAAGCTAAAATGATGGGGCATGTCTGGCAACTTGATGACAAAATTCACGTTACTGCAAAAGGCTCACCCGAACGCATTCTAACTATATGTAAAATTTCGGATGAAGATAAAAAACGCGCCGAAGATAAAATACTTGAAATGTCCAAACAGGGATTACGCGTTATTGCAGTTGGTGAAATGGTTGTTGCCTCCGCTGATGATGTGCCACCGACGCTATATGATTGCAGTCTACAACTTTGCGGATTAATCGGTCTTGCCGATCCGCCAAGAGAATCGGTTAAAGAAGACATAAAGCACTGCACCAAAGCAGGTGTTCGTGTGGTGATGATTACTGGCGACAACGGCATTACAGCCAGTTCAATTGCCACACAAATAGGGATGCCCAATTGCGACAAAATCATAACCGGTGACGAGCTTGAAAAAATGACCGATGAAGAACTCAGGGAACATGTTTGTGATGTCAGCATTTTCTCTCGCGTTGTACCAGAACACAAAATGCGAATTGTGAAGGCTTTCAAGGATAACGGCGAAGTTGTTGCCATGACCGGCGACGGTGTGAATGATGCACCCGCATTAAAATATGCCGATATCGGCATTGCAATGGGCAAGCGCGGCTCAGAGGTATCCAGAGAAGCTGCCGATTTAATTTTACTTGATGATAATTTTTCAACGATTGTTGATACTATTAAGGACGGCAGAAGGATTTATGACAATATCAAAAAGGCTGTTGGGTATGTTTTTACTATTCATATTCCTATTGCCTTTTCATCACTGCTTGCTCCGCTGCTTGGTATAAGACCCTCCTATTTGCTGCTTTTGCCGCTTCATGTGGTATTATTGGAGTTGATTATTGACCCAACCTGCTCCATTGTGCTTGAGCGCCAGCCTGCTGAGCGTGATATTATGCAACGAGCACCGCGAAATCCCAATGAACGGATCATCAATGCTAAAGGTCTCTTTAAAAGTATAGTTCAGGGTCTTGTCATTTTCGCAGCCTCCTTTGGAACTTATTTTTATGTTTTACAGCAAAATCCTGAAGCGAACGCCTCAATTGCACGTACAATGGGTCTGGCTATCGTGTTCTTAAGCAACATTTTGCTTGTTCAGGTAAACAGTTCTAACACCGATTTTGCTTTCCAAACACTGATAAGGTTGATACGCGATAAAGTCATGTGGGCTATTACCGTTGGTACTGTTTTCGCCTTGTTACTCATGCTGTACACACCACTTTCAGGTTTCTTGAAGCTGGCTTCTTTAACAGGCGAGCAATTTTTCTTCACCGTAATCATTGCCTTTGCGGCTGTGATGTGGTATGAGCTTGTAAAACTTATAGGATACATGAAAAGAAAAATAAATAATAGAGGTGAGTAAAATGAGCTTTTTTTCAAAATCAAGATCATCCAAGCAAAGTCATTACAAAAACGGAAACAACGGTAGCAATCATTATCAAAAAAGTGGATTTCTCGGTAATCTATTTAATGCTTTGGGGTCAAGAAGCCGTTCAAACCGTTATTATCAGAATTATCCAACACAACAGCCGGATTACCCCATGACTAATCAATCTGCTTCAAGCCAAAATGCTATGGCATGTAAAAAGTGTAACGCACGAATACCGGCTGGTTCTAAGTTTTGCCTCGAATGTGGTGAAAAGGTAAGTGCAGGATTGTTTTGTCTCGAATGTGGTGAAAAGTTGCCACCTAAAGCAAAATTCTGCTTAAAATGCGGAACAAAAATTAACGGTTAATTCTATGCCATTTTTTAAAAATTATATTGGGAAGCAGTATGGAGACTACACTCTTTTAAAGCTGATTGGCGAAGGCCGTTATGGCCTTTGCTTTTTAGCACAATCACATAGTGGTATTCCGGTTGTGATTAAGCGATTTAAGCCTCGTATCTTTAAAAAAAATAAAGATAAAAATATGTTTGAAGCTGTGATATTGTCACAGCTTCATCATCAATCAATCCCTGAATTATTAGGCGTAATTAATGAAAAGAGCTTTTACGGATTTGTTTTGGAACAAAAACATGGAGACACAGTACAGTCTTTGCTTTTTAAAAAGAAGCATCGTTTTACCAGTAAAGAAATCTATTTAATCGGTTATCAATTAATAAACATTATTCAGTATCTCCATGGTCATGGAGTTGTCCATAGGGATATTCGGATTCCTAATGTCATTATTAACAGCGATAAGGTTTATCTTGTTGATTTTGGGTTGGCAAGATGGGCGGATAATTCTTGTTATAAATACGATGTTGATTATTCATATTTAGGAGACTTTCTGTTATATCTGATCTATTCATCGTTTAAAAAGCAGAAAATGAAAAGAACACCTTGGTATGATGAATTATCCTTAACCAATGATCAAATGCTATTTTTAAAAAGGTTATTAAGATTAACTGATCCCTACGAAAGCATCAATGAAATTAAAAAAGATTTTGTCAAAGCCTTTAGTATAGAAAAATAACCTTGTAAGCTGTATGAGCACCTCCTTTGAAGGGTGCTCATTTTTTATAACGAAAATCTTGTTTTCGCATAGTATATAATATCGAAGTCTGTGAAAGGGATGGAATTATGCGTTATAACAATCGATGTAATAATGCACCGATGAATAATCAAAATTCGGGTGGATTAAGAGATTATGGACCAACCCCATTTGTCATAAATATTGAGCGAGCCACTTTGCAAAACAATAACTTTCGAACGGTTCTGTGGACAGGTACCCACATGCAGCTTACATTAATGAGTATAAAGTCTGGTGAGGACATAGGTATAGAGATGCATCCGAATGTTGACCAATTTTTACGTATTGAGCAAGGTCAGGGTGTTGTGATGATGGGAAACAGCATGGACAATTTAAATTATCAACAAAGAGTAAATCCAAGCGATGCAATTATTGTTCCGGCAGGTACTTGGCATAATGTGATCAACACCGGACGTATACCACTAAAGCTCTATTCAATTTACGCACCGCCTCAGCATCCTTTCGGTACTGTTCATGTAACGAAACAAGATGCACAAGAGCATCATTAAGTGAAAAACTTGCGATATTTTATTTAAACAGTAGTTGAATTCAAACATTTATGTGTTGATTGCAACTACTGTTTTTCTTTATTCCAATCAAGAAAAACAGCTGTCTATTAAGCACCAATGTTCTTGATAGAATGCATTTTTATTTTATATTTAACATATAAATGTTTTATATCTTTAAACCATAACGGTGTAATATTATGACGAAAATAATTGTTATTGGCAATCGTTTTATGAGAGATGATGGGATCGCAATTGAAGTGATTGATCGATTGAAAGACAAGTTCAATGATGATGCTCTTGAAATTATTGTTGGTGAAACCGACTGTTCTGGGTGTTTTTATCTGCTGGACGAAAGTGATTTTGTGATTATTCTCGATGCAATAAATGTAGGAGCAGAACCCGGAAGCGTTTTTGTATTCAGCCTTTCCGATTTGATGACAAGAACCACTGCTTTCAGTATGCAGCATGATATGAGTATTATTGATCTTATGGAGTTGTATGACAGAAAATTTAATGGTTATCTTATCGGCATTGAAATAGCTGAAATCGATTTTGATGAAAAATTGAGTCTTGTTTTACAAGAAAAACTACCTTTGATTTGTTCAAAAGTAGAGAAAACTATAAAAAGTATGATAATGGAGGAATTCGAACTTGCATGATACGTTTTTAAATCAAAACCTGTTTAAATCAATTGTGCGCTTGTGTGATCAGCATTCCATTGCTAAAATTCTTGTTTTAACAATAACAGTACATACGAATAGTCATATTTGTGAACAAAGCATTCGTGAGTATTTTGCTGACCAAAACAGTATGCTTATTGACGATACTTCCGAGATCTTAGTACATAAGAAGGAAATTACGCCACTTACATCTACAATTGAACAAATTGATGGTGAAAAGATTGTTTTAGCTACGCCTTAGCATGCAGTAAACTTATGACAGCAAATTCACCTTCCGATTAAAATGAATTGAATTGATATTTTGGGAGGTTTTATAATGAATTTAAACTTATTTTTAGATTTTATTAGTGAAAGCGTTAAAGAAATAAATGCCGATGTTGAAAAGCTCTATTCCAATAAATACAATAATAAGCGCAAAGTATTAGATCATCTGAAAAGTGAAATCATGACGCTGGACAATTACATAAAGCATTTTAGCACTACAAATCAATTGCGAATGAATGATACATCAGCACAGTATACAAGTACATTCACACAGCAGGCAGTTCCTGTTGTTAATGACACGAAAACTTATACCAAAGAAGAATTGGCAAGGTTTAACGGTAAAAACGGCAATCCGGCTTATGTTGCAGTAAATGGAGTGATATATGATGTCACAAACAATGCGGCGTGGGCGGCTGCATCGCATTTTGGGCTTAGCGCCGGAAACGATTTGACAAGCTCATTTGCAGCATGTCATGCAGGGACCGATATTTTAAATAGGCTGCCGGTAGTAGGTAATTTAATCTGATGATAAGTTGGTGATTTGATTGGATACACCGGATTTACAATGTCCATATCAGGAAAGCAGATTAAAAACAACTTCAAGTCTTGTTAATCAGGCAAAAAGTAATATTACAAATGGAATCCTTAAAAAGAGAAACCTTGTCTGGCTTGAATTAAACGGATGCTCAGGTAACATCATTTCTCTTTTGAATGGGCAAGACCCCGATTTTCAATATCTGATCACGCAGATGACAAATTTTATATATAGTAACAGCTTAATTGCAGCAGAAGGTACAGCAGCCATTGATCAGTTGTTCAGTGTAATCGGAAGTGACTATATTCTTGCGGTCGAAGGTGCAGTTTCGTTAAAGGATAATGGTGCTTATAACATTATAGGCCGAAACAACGGTAAATTAGTGACTGGTCTTGAAGCTGTTAAAAAGTTGGGAACAAGTGCATCATACGTTATTGCCGTCGGTGCATGTGCGACACATGGGGGTGTATCCGCTGCCAGACCCAACCCAACGCATTGCGTTGGTATACAAAGTGTTTTGCAAAGAAAAGTGATTAAACTGCCGGGTTGTCCGTGTCACCCGGATTGGTTTATGGGCACACTTGCATACACATTATTGTATGGTGAGTCACCGCTTGATAACAGAGACAGACCTTTGATGTTTTACAGTACTACCATACATGAGCGTTGTCCGAGACGGTCCTACTTTGATCGGGGAATTTTTGCAAGTAAGCTTGGTGAAGAAACTTGTATGTTTAAAATCGGATGCCGCGGTCCTGTAACGCCAATCGATTGCCCCGTCAGGCAATGGAACGGACATGTTAATTGGCCAATTGGGGATGATTCTCCCTGTATAGGCTGTGCACAGTTTGGCTTCCCCGATGCCATGGAGCCGTTTATCAGTTATGATACAACAAGAGAGGGGTGATCATGACGGAAAAAATAACAATAAATCCTGTTACCCGTATCAGCGGTTTTCTGGAAATTGAGGCAGAGATAGCAAACAATTTGGTTGTTAACGCGCAAACAAAAGGGATGATGTTTCGCGGATTTGAAAAAATGCTCTTAGGTAGAAATCCTTTTGACGCCGTATACTTTACACAGAGAATATGCGGAATCTGCTCAACGGCACATTCCATGGCATCAACACTTGCCTTGGAAAATGCAATGAACTTTGTACCCACTGAGCAAGGGCGGTATCTCAGGGATATTATTCACGGATGTGAATTTTTACAAAACCATTTAAGGCACTTTTACCAGTACACGATTCCTGATTTCGTCAAGCTGCCGGAGGAATATCCTCTTTTTAAAGTTGATCATATGGATTATAGGCTTCCTAAAAAGTTGAATGATAAGATTGCTAAGGATTATTTTGACTCTCTTGATTTCAGCCGCAGGGCACATCAGATGTTAGCGATCCTTGGAGGAAAAGCACCTCATAATCATGGCATTTTTATTGGTGGTATTACCTCCCAAGCTACTATAGATAAAATTATTAGCTTGAAATCTATTCTTAGTGAAATCCAAACTTTTATTAATGAAATAATGATTCCCGATGTATATGAAATAGCAAATTACTATTCTGAATATTATCACATTGGTAAAGGCTATGGGAATTTATTAAGCTATGGATGTTTTTATAACTATAAAGACTTGGGAACGCTTTATGTGAATCCTCTTGTGTATGCAAATAATACAATAAGCGTTTTTAACCCGGATGATATAACTCAGGACAATGAATATGCATTTTTTGATTATAAAAACGATCCGGATATACAAAAGCAACACGCCTATTCATGGGTGAAGGCACCAAGGTACAACAACGTTCCGTTTGAAGTTGGTCCGTTAGCAAGACAATGGCTTTCCGGTGAATACAGACATGGTATATCGGTTATGGATAGAACAATTGCAAGAGTGCTTGAAGCTGGCAAAATTGCTTCTGTTTTAAAAATACTTATAGATAATTTGATTCCCGGCGTATCAGTTCAGAAAGAATATGTTGTACCTGAGAAATCAAGCGGAAGAGGGTTGGTTGATACTACGCGGGGGGCACTTGGCCATTGGGTATATATTGATGACGGCAAAATATCTTTTTATCAAATTATAACACCGTCTGCATGGAATTTATCTACCCAAACAGGCAATATGAAGGGCACTGCCGAACAAGCGATCATCGGTGCACCAGTTAGCAACATTAGTTCACCTGTTGAAATTGGTAGAATCATACGCTCCTTTGATCCTTGTGTTTCTTGTGCTACACATGTTTACACAGGTGGAGAACTGATAAATTCCATTCAGGTTGTATAATCAGGATTATTCATTGGAGTATTATTGTTGCACTAACGTTGATTATAATAATGCATTGTTCCTTTCTTTAGACTTTTTATTGCCATAATATATATATTGCACTTGGTAATGTTCCGTAAAATAAAAGTGTTGACCTTTTTATAATAACGCTACTTATGAATAATGAGCGACATAAAAAGAGCCATTTGTTCTTGATAGAACAAACGACCCTCAATGCTCATTATAATTGTGCACTTCAATTGGACAGAAGAAATACTACAAATGCCTTGTTTGCGTATGTTTTTGAAATTGGTCTTTAGTAAGTGGTTTAGTTCTCCGCCAAAAAACAAGACACCCATCCGGGTGTCTTGTTTTTTCGTGGTGCAGGGGAGTATAGACTCTCGCTGCAAGAACACGGTTAGCATCAAGCCAAGAAAAGAGATTCACTAATCATGAAACGTAAGGTAAAAAAGCATTCAGCCGTTCTTGCCGAGTCCTGCTTGCAGGACTTTGGAGTTTACGAGTCTCTGCTTCTCCACCATCTGGAACAGTAGTTGGAATCCGACCCCCCGGGGTTGGACAACAACTGCTGTTTTTCTTTTTGTCTTTATTTTATGCGGTTTTCAGGTGCTTTGTTTTTCAGATTAATTTGAGCATAAATTCCGAAAACTGATACTTGAAATTAAAAAGCTATACTTTCAAACCCTCTTGTCCAATTTGAATCTACTTTCCAGCCTAATTGATTCAGTTAAAAAATTAGTCTTATCTTAATTACATGTCTTGTATTTTAGTTCTAAAGTGTCATTTTTTGTTGTAAATTAATGAAATGATATGATATACTTAACAAAACAAAGTTTTACATTTGTGTAAATATTAGATTCAAAGGGAATATGGATTATATAATAATCTTTACAAATAAGCATAAATCCAACTACAGTTTGATTTTAATAGCTTATTAAATATACTTAATATAAGACAATACCACCATCCATGAAAAATATGGAAACCTACGGATTTTCATGGATGGATTTTTAACTGCCATCCCATTGCCTCTATTCGTTGTGACATCTTATCAAACAAAAAGAAAGTTGGTTAATGAATGACAAAAGAACTTCTTATTCGTTTTTCCCTTGTTGCACTGATCTTTTCAGTAATTTTTGCGGTTATATTCATGCTATTACGACGAAAACCACCCAAAAAGTGGATAATAATTCATTCCGTTATGTGGATAATATCTTTGACATTAACATTATTTATCGTTACTTATGTTTTTCCTGATATTCATATGCTAGGTAGAAGGGATAGGCATTTAGACGCTTTTCCGGTTATTGTATGCTTAATAATAGTAGGAATCAGTTATTCAATACTGGTGATATCGATGATAATATCGGGCGCAATTAAATTAAGCAAAAGAAAATTAGATCCGAAAAATACATCCTTTGAAGATGAAAAAGCCAGGAAATTGTTTTTGCGTACAAATGATGATCCTGAGTTATTTAAGAGAGAAGTGATGGTTGACATGGTCTCAAAAACGGTTTGTTTTTCATTTACTACGAAAGACATTTTTAAAGAAAATTCAGTTCCTTATAAAACAAAAAAATCAATTTCAATCTCTCAAATTACGAAAATTTCAACTAAAAGTCGCCCCGGAGGCGGAGAAAAAATCACATTCAGAACAACTGTAAATGGGTATGGATTTTTTAGCCTTATTTATGATTCTCCCAAAGCGACCGAAATTGCTAACAAAATCAAGTCATATATTATCAACGATTCTGAATAATTCGTTTATTTTTTAACTTTAGTCTTTGGTAATTGGTTGTATTCTCGGCCGAATGTGGGAATAAGTCGACTGTACATTGCAGTCGACTTATTTTCTTTTGTATGGTAAAATAACAAATAAAGTTCTTATTATTTATATGATGTGCGATTTGAAATTTTGGAGGAGATTCAAATGAAAAAGTTTGCCCTTCTTACAGTTATTTTTATTGTTCTTAATACAACTGCTTGTTCCACAAAACCACGGTTTTCGGATTTTAATAAATACAAATCCAATTTGCAATCTGTGGTTGATTATTCTATGGCTTATTATACCGAGAACAAAGCATCCGACAAAGACTTTCTTGCACTTTGGTTAAGCGATAGTACTTGGGTTGGTGAAGAAATCGAAAGTTCCGCTCAAAGTATTAAGGATGCTGGCTTCGACTTAATATGGGTTGCCGACCAGTATGTTATCTTTTGGAATGATGAAACGAAGACATTTGGTCTTCTGTACTCTAAAACAGCAAAGAATGTCATATCAACAATTAGAAATGATTGGTATCCCGTAATGGAATATGTAAAGATTGAGAAAGATTGGTATGAAATCGGGCAATTGAATGCGATCTAACATCTCACGATATCCTAAACCGAATCAGCCTGTTGTTACAATAAGCATCTGCATCTTTTTTTGTAGTACCTTTACAATAAAAATTTGTGGTGCAGGGGAGAATAGACTCTCGCTGCAAGAACGTGCTGAAAATCATTCGGTAATAAATCACATCTATATTCACTAAATATAAATAATCTCAACATTTCTATTCCCAATCGCATACATAGTATTATAAAATGGAAAGCCCCAATATTTTTTGATATAGACAATGCAAAAGCGGGAGGTATCTATCAATTCATGGCAAGGTTCAAATATGCGTTGTTCATAATTTTTCGAATCGCCATGTTCCGCTTGGTTACGTAACGGAATGATTTGCAGATTGATTTGGTGGTACTCGGTTTTTAGTTTGGTTATGATAGAGGCAGCCAGCTTGGCAAAGCCGGTTTCATCACTTGTTTTAAAATCGGTGACCCCTATTTTAATCAGCTTCATGATGGTTGCTTCCAGTTTTGTTGCGATTTCAATTTCATTTCCTTCGGGCAATTCTGCTTCGCCCGTAAAACAACAGCTCTTTCTGTTTTTCATTATTAACACACCTCGTATTATACTTTATATGATTTTAACATATATTTACCAATCATGTGACCTTCACTAAATGTCAAAAAAAATAATATTTAATAAAAAGAAAGCGGTCAGCGTCTTGTGACTGAACAAGTCTTATGATATTTATTTTAACAGATTAATTTGTATTTTTGTATATGCTGAAAACTAATGTATATTAACTGCCACATCATAATTCGTATTATTTTAAAACAGAACTGCAAAATCAATGTCCACGGCTTTACACAGAAGAATAATTGATTTTGCAGTTCCGTTTTGTTATTCAGTCGATTTCTGCCGTTTGTTCACAGATAATGCTCTGATTTATGGATTGTTACTTGGCAAATACAGGGTTATCCGTTACAAAAAACATATGCTCCATAAAATGGTACTTTGTGACCGTTTTACATTGTTTCGTCTCCGGTGGGTTGGAGTTTATGAATTGATAGACAAAGGGATGTTGCCCATGGAAAATATATTTGAACAGCAGGATACGATTAAAACCCGCTTTGAGCAGGCGCTTCGCAGTTTTACAGACAAGCTGAAGCATGCCCCCCAATTCGTTGCTTGGGTCGACCTTGCTACAATCGTCAGGGGTTTCGAGAAGTACCGGTTATGCTGATGATGATAGAAGCCGTCAATCAGTCAACAAGCCGGTTTCTAGAAAAAATCAGGGAAGCTATGATGGATGATATGGCTCACGATCAGAAAAAAATATAACTTTATACGGCATAATTTTACCTGCGCAACGTAATGTTTGTGCGGGTAAAATTATGCCTATTTGCTGCTTATAGCACTTTTCTGAAGCTGCGATCGCATTAACATATTCAGTCAATCATCATATTCTGTTATAAAATATATAATTAAGGAGCGTTCTCATTGTTTAAAAAAAGCAAGAAACTCATTGTGTTATCGTTTACCTTGGTATTCCTGATGATTTTTTCCAGTGTTGCCTATGCAGACCAGCCAACTGATACAGGAAGCGGCACGATAGACGGTACCCCGGATAAATATGTTGAGGTTGTAATGGATGATTCCACGATCAACTTTGGGACTTTAAACATTTCACAACAAGAAATCGCCAATTCCAGAACTGATGCCAATGGGAAATATGTAATTTTTGAGTCGCAGTATGATTTAACACCGGGTCAGAGTATCGATTTTAATGAAGGTGCCAGCAACTCGAATATATTTGTAAAAGCAACGTATACAGGGCAAACGTATCCTGTCGGAGGGTTAACCAGTACCAGCTGGCTTTTCTTCAAAGACACAGCAGCGACAGGATATATCCAGTCACAAGTTACCGGCACATTAACGGCAGGCGGAGCCGGAGCCGTTACACTGCCGGCGGGCGTTACAGAAGGCGGCAGCTATTCAACCGCCTTTGTGTATTATACAACCGCCGACGCCGGTGTAACATGGAGCAGAAACAGCAAAACAATCTATGTTGCTCTTGGCGATAATGCCAGGTTGTATGTCGGCGATGCGCTTGATTTAAGCACTGCCGATTATTATTCGGAAAAAGGCGATGCGGTAGATACTCCGTTCTATGGGAATAATATGACAGAATCAAGCACTTTCCCGACGGCGGTAGGTCAAACAGCAACACTGGATTTTGGATACTATATCCCTTGGGATGCTACACAAGGCAATGCTGCACAAAGCTTCTATGCCCTCATTGACCTTCCTATGCATGCGGCTTATGACCATAACTGGACATGGAATCTGACACTGACCGGCGAGTTTAAGTCTGCCGTATAATTTGCAATAGGGAAGGGGGAATATAATCTTTTGAAAGTGAAATTTCTCACCATTCTATTTTTTATATTTGCAGTTGTATTTTTTATGAATCATGTTTGTGCTGCAGGCGAGGGAAGCAACAATACACTGAACAGCAGTGGTGTTGCTCTCTCGCCTCCCTATGTTGATTTTGGCCGTATCGGCGAAAGCACAAAATCATTTACCGCAACGATCCGGAATAACATCGCGGATGCTGACATGGAAGCCAAAATCGAAAACAGAGGCAACGATCATATCACTGTTTCACCGAATCAATTTTTTTTAAAGAAATATGAGACGAAGAAAATTACCATTACATTAAAAAACGACGCAAATCTGGAAATAGGTCCTTATGATTTGTCGATTTATTTTGTGGTAACGCCGAAAGCCAATACATCAATTGATGCGAATAGTACCAATTCACTGCGGTTGGTTTTTATAAAGCAGGGATTGTCTGTTGTTTCCTGTAATGTAGGTGATATTAGCGCTGTTCAGGTGAAACCGTTTACTATCATCATGGGAAACTTTACAGATGCATATCAAGAAATGGATACTGTCATCACAATAAGAAGCAAAAAAACCGAAGCGATCATAGATAGCTATCACTATAAGGTACCCATGCATCCTTATCCAATCATGAAATATTACGGAACCGTAAAGCTGCCGCTTCCAACAAAGCCATGGGATTTCGGAGATTATGTTTTTCGTATGACAGCAAAAGATAAATCCGGCAATACATTAACTTATGAGAAAGCATTTAACGTAGGAATCATGAAAGGTGAGCTGACTAGGGTTGAAACAAAAAACGTACATAAGGGAGAACAAGCAGAATTTAAAGCTGTTGTAAAAAACATCGGAAACCAGAGCTTGCCCGTGACGGTAAAAATAACAGTCCGGGATCAAGCCGATCATATTGTGTATGAACAGGAGCAGACCGATGCGTTGTCGAAAGAAACCACAAAAGCTTTTCTGTTTCATTGGCCAACAAAATTCTTAGCGCCGGGCAAATATTCTATTGCTTATACTGTTACAATGGGGAACGAAGAAAAACAGGGCATATTGAATTTTGAAATATTCCCTGTTAGTGTATTCATCATTGTGATTATCGTATGCTCCGGTATTGCCATATTAATTTCAGTACTTTTCCTTTGTTTTCTGATACGCAGATGCAGAAAAGAAAAATGCAATTGTCATAACAGCAATTGCTGATGAATGAATTATATAACAAAATAAAACGACGCTGTGTAAAGGTTTTATCCTATACAGCGTCGTTTTATTTTGCTGTCTGAGTACCGGGATTACTAACGAAATGAATGCTAATTATGCATACAACATCGATTCTTATTGTTTTATAAAACTGATTTGTATAACGATACAGAAACTTGGTTATTGCAGTATTTGTATTGTTGCATATAAATGGAATTGTTGGTATAATTTACATGTATCATTGTTATTGACAATTAAAAATCGTTTGGGGTGTGATAAGTAAATGCTTCTGCTATTGAAGAATATGTTTTGTGATTATTACAGACGCATTTAATTGCCGGTAATCTTAATTATAGTGTACAATGAACAAAAGTGACCCTACTGTATTTCCTTAATTTCAAAGGGGACGGATAGGTTGGGATTTACCGGTTTTGGTTTTATCCTGTTTTGGTCTTTTTTGTTTTCGTGCACGGCTTGAATCGCAAAACAAAGCTGTTGAAAGCCACATGAAATATGGGAAAACAAGAAAACAACCGTTGATTTCCAGCCCCAAAGGGTTCGAATTTCAATGGTTGTTTTTGTGTGTGCTGTGACCGAGCCGTCAATACAATTTTATTTTTCATCGGTTAGGGTATTCAAATTTTCGGAAGGGGTATTCAAAATCACAGAGGGGTATTCAAATCGCAGAAAGCGCCGTAGAATGGGCGTTTTTCGGTGCTTCTGCACTTCGCCACCGACGGTAGCAGAAGGTGTAGATATAAAAAATCCGGGCAAACCGTTTATACCGATTCGCCCGGAAGCAGAAGCAGACCACCACCCCGCCAGCGTAGTGTAACTATGAAATTGGGTTCATAAATCCGCTGAAATCAGCCCATATTTTGTTGCCAATCCTGTGTGCAGAGGCGGCATAAAAAGCCAAGTGTGACTATGAAAATGATACGAAAAATCGGAACTGTATTGCCAAACAAAGGTTGTCGTCCGACAGTTCATTCTGTTGGGTGGCTGCTTTTGTATTATTTTTTTTATCTGCCGGGAGATTATTTTTCCGCCTTCGGAAACCAGTTCCGTTGTATGTTCGGATAAAAAGTCTGCTACTCGATGCCATTCTTTTTTGAAGATAAAGAATAACTCACCATTGATTTCTTTTG
>ERZ778021.1787-NODE-1787-length-22657-cov-5.622644_pt1 | contig 22657 bp, 26 predicted proteins | sample MGYA00375751_ERZ778021 | MGnify/ENA primary metagenome ERZ778021 (study PRJEB29350, sample SAMN05389814) | bioreactor metagenome | isolation source: Thiocyanate stock bioreactor | place: South Africa: University of Cape Town | collected 2013-08-29 ... | reverse complement strand
TGGGCGTCTCGTGGCGACCCGGGCAGGCTGTGGCCGCCACGAGACGCCCAGGACGGGAGGCTTTCGGGGGAACTGCGCAGGGTCCGGCACAGGTGCGGGGGCGCGCGATCCGCGACCGAGTTTGTGGCCCTTATAGGGGCCAATAAGTCGACAACGCGTCCGGGACCGGGTCGCTGAGTGAGTTTTCCACCGTATGGCGTGGAAAATTCACCCTGCGTGGATCGACCCTGCCAGGGCACGGTCGATCCACGCAGCGCGTGGCGAGCCCCTCGAGGGACGTGGAGTTCCGCACGGCTTCCCGGAGATCGCCACGTCCCTGTGACGCCTTCCGCGGATCTCCCGCACACCTCCTCGCGAGACCCGCACGGAACCCGCACCTGACTCCCTCTCCCCAAGGGACGGCCCTCTCGTAGGCGGTCACAACCTGCCCGGACCGCCTACGAGAGGGCCGCGTCCCTTACCCCGTCCCCTCCCAGCCGCCCGTCCCACGCCTATCCCGCATAGGCACCCCTCTAAGGAAGCTCCCGAAAGAGCGATGGATTCGGCGCTCCGGGGTTGGTGTGATTGCGCACATGAGCTCTGGGTGGGCGGCGGTATTCGACGTCGACGGGACCTTGGTCGACAGCGAGCGCGACGGCCACCGCGTCGCGTTCAACCGTGCCTTCGAGAGAGCCGGCCTCCCTTACCGTTGGGACGAGAAGGTCTACGGTGAGCTGCTGGCGATCACCGGGGGTCGCCGGCGGCTCGCCGCGTATCTGCAGCGGGCGGGGCTGCCGGGGCCGGAGGCGGCGGCGCTCGCCACGCGGCTGCACCTGACGCTGAGGTGCGTCGCCGAGCGCCTGCCGGTGGAGGTCTGAGGTGCCGGCGGTGGTGATCACCCGGACTGCGTCGGACCCGCGCGGCTGCCAAAAAGGGGCAGCGGTGGCGCGCCTGCGCAGCCGCTTCCGGATCACCGGGCTGGAGGAGATCGATCCCGACCTGCACCTCGAGGAGCTGGTCCACGCGACGCCCTTCCGCTATCGGCGCCACGTCGGCTACCGAGCGTTGCCGGACCAGACGGCGCGCGAGGTGCTGGCGACGCTGCGCCACCTGCGCCCACAACTCTGCGAACCGCTCTCCCTCTTCCAGGAGCAGGTGCGGCGGGCGCAACCCGCCGAGGTGACACCGGTCAGGCGATGAACTGCAAGATGTAGTGCAGGCCGAGTGCCAGCGCGAGCAGTCCGAGCGCGCGCCTCAAGGTCCTCTCCGGAAGTCGGTGCTGGAGACTCACCCCGAGGTTCGCCCCCGCAAGTCCGCCAAGTCCCATGCCGATGCCGATCGCCCAATCGGGGGCGATGTCACCGCTGGCGCCGAGGCTGAGGACGACGTAGGTGAGCACGCCCGCGATCGAGGTGAGGAACGTCGCCGCGAGCGCCGCCGGGGCCACCTCGAGGACCGAGGAGCCGAAGCCGACCAGGATCGGCCCGAGGATCGAACCGCCGCCGATCCCGTAGATGCCGCCCACGGTGCCGACCACCAGCGAGAGGGCCACGATCTGACGGCGGCGATCGCGGTCGGGCGCGGCCACCGAGATCGGCGGACGGCCGAAGGCGAGCCAGGCGCCGAGCGGTAGGAGGACCACGGCGACGACCAGAAGGAAGGCTTGGCTGCCGCTCAGTAGCTCGACCCGGATCACCGCGCCGGCGACGACGCCGGGCAGGGTGCCGAGGACCAGGAGCCGCGTCAGCGGGCCGACGAGACGGCGCTCGCGGTGGAAGCGCAGCAGCGCGCCGGGGATCGCGATCAGGTTGTAGAGGAGGTTGGTCGGCGTCAGCGCCGGACTGGGCGTGTGCAGCAGGCTGATCTGGACGGGGATCAGGAAGACCGCGCCGGAGACGCCTACCGGGGTGGTGACAACGGCGATGCAAAACGCGATTCCGGCACCGAGGAGGACGTCGAGCATCGCGGCAGCCTAGACGGCGCCATCCGCTTGGCGAGAGAGCGGACGACCGTGGGTCCTGTAGCGGGCCGGGGGGCGGGGTCGGCGCGCGGCACGCCCCACCAGCTGAGCGCCAGGCGCATGTTGGCGAGGACCGAACGACGAGCGAGGGCGGGCAATTGGAGGGAGGTCGCCACGCGGCCACGGGCAGGAGGCCGCCGAGGACGGAGAGGAGGGTCGACTTGCCGACCCCGTTCGGGCCCAAGAGGACGACGACCTCCCCTCGCTCCAGCTGCAGGTCGATGGTGGGGATCAGGACCCGCTTGCCACGCGCCACCCTGAGCCCCTCGGCCACCAGCACCGGTGGCCGCGTCCGGTCGTCCGCCAGGGCCGGATCGGTCACCGCTCGACCGCTCCGACCCCGTCCAGCGGGACCACGGTGATCGCCTCCGCGGGCAGCTGGACCCAGGCCTCGCCGCCCGCCGCGAGGGCGGCGGACGCCGGCTCCTCGGCCCGGCATTCGACGTCCACCGACCCGACCCGCGCTTCCACCCGGCTGCCGAGGCGGGTCAATCCCGTGACCATCCCACGGAGGGCATTGGCAGGTCGCTCCCCGGCGGGCGGGTCGGCGAGCACCCTCACGTCGCCGGGAGCGATCACCAGTCCCACCGGTCCGCCGGCGCGCGCCGGGACGCGGAGCTGCTGACCGTCCTCCAGCGTCAGCGTCGAGCCCGCGCCGTTGGGCGTCGCGATCGAGCGCAGGACGTTGTTGCCGGTGAGAGCGGCGACGAAGGCGTCGGTGGGTCGGCTCGCCAGGCTCTCGACCGGCCCCACCTGGCGGATCTTGCCGCCGACGATCACCGCGGCGCGGTGGGCCAATGCGACTGCGTCGCGGAAGTCATGGCTGATGAAGATCGCCGGCAGGGCCAGGTCGTCGAGGAGTTCGCGCAGCTGGACCTTGATCTCCGCTCGGGTATGGGCGTCGAGGGCCGACAGCGGCTCGTCCAGCAGCAGCACCCGCGGCCGGCGGGCCAGCGCGCGGGCGAGGGCGACCCGCTGGCGCTCGCCACCGGAGAGGGTGGTGGGCTTCTCTCGGGCGAGGTGCGAGATCTGCAGGCGCTCGAGCAGCTCGTCGACCCGGGCCGGGTCCGAGCGCGCGCCGAAGGCGACGTTCTTGCGCACCGAGAGGTGGGGAAAGAGCGCGTAGTCCTGGAAGACGAGGCCGACCGAGCGTTCCTCCGGCGCCAGCGACACGCCCGTCCCGGCGTCGAACCAAGGCTGCCCATCGAGAGCGATCCGGCCGCGACCGGGCCGCGCCAGCCCGGCGACCGCACGCAGCACAGTCGTCTTCCCCGCCCCCGAGGGGCCGACGAGGGCGACCGTCTCCGCACCGACCGTCAGCGCGGCAGAGACCGTGAAAGGCGGAAGGGGGAGGTCGAAGTCGAGATCGAGCGCCACGAGGAGATCAACTTGTAGAGCAAAAGGACGGCGGCGCTGAGGATGACGAGCAGCACCCCGATCGCAAGGGAGAGGTCGAAGTTCGCATCGAGCTGTTCATAGATGCCGAGGGTCAGCGTCTGGGTCACGCCGCGGACGTTGCCGGCGAACATGATCGTCGCACCGAACTCGCCGACGCCGCGAGCGAAGGCCAGCACCCAGCCCGCCACGAGGCCGCCCGCGGCGAGCGGCAGCGACACCCGCAGAAAGGTGCGGGCCGGACCGGCGCCGAGCGTCCGGGCGGCGTCCGGCAGGCGCGGGTCCACCGCTTCGAAGGAGGCGATCGCCTGGCGCACGTAGAAGGGCGAGGCGACGAAGGTGATCGCCAACACCACCGCCCATTGGGTGAAGGGGATGACGATCCCGGCTTCCTGCAGCTGCGCGCCCAACAGGCCGCCGGTGCTGAACGCGGCGAGCAGGCCGATCCCGGCGACCGCGGGCGGCAGCACCAGCGGCAGCTCGACGACGGTCACCAGCAGCGCCCGGCCGGGAAAGTGCCGCGTCGCCAGCAGATAGGCGGTCGGCGTGCCCAGCAGGATGATGAGGGCGTTGGCGATCAGGTTCGTCTTCACGGTGACCGAGAGGATTTCCTGCAGGACCGGATCGGAGAGGAGTTCCGGCAGGCGACCCAGCGGCGCCTGGGTGAAGAGGGCGACGACGGGCAGCGCCAGGAAGGTGAGCGAGATGCCCGCCGCCAGCGCCAGGAGGGCAGTGAAGCCCGCCCTCCTGGCGGCCGGCATCGCGGGCAGGTGCATCTAGTCTGCCGTCAGGCCTTGGGCGGGAGCCCGAAGCCACCCTTCTTCAGCGCCGTCCTCCCCCGCTTGCCGGTCAGCACTTCCATGAACTTCTGCGCCCCGGCCGTGTCCGCGCCCGCCCGGTGGACGATGCAGGCCTGGTAGCGCACCGGCGGCTGCGCCCAACGCGGCAGCCGGATGATTTCCACCCGGTCGGAGACGATCCGTCCGTCGGTCACGTAGGCAAAGCCGGCTTCCACTGCGCCGAGCGCCACCTTCGCGGTGATCCCGGTGACGTTTTTTTCCAGCGTCACCGTGTTGTTGGTCAGGATCGAGCTGAGGCGCATGCGCGCGAGGAGTTCGCGGGTATAGCCGCCGATCGGAACCCCCGGGATCCCGACCGCGATCGTGTGGCCCCCTTGCCGCAGGCTGTACACGGACTTGAGGTGACCCGGGTTGCCGTTCGGGACCAACATCACGACCACGTTCGTCGCGAAGGTGACAGGCCGCGAGCAGAGGCCCTTCTGGAACAGCTCCTGCGCCTCTTCCGGCGCCGCCGAGGCGAACACGTCGGCCGGGGCGCCGCGTTCGATCTGCAGCGCGAGTTCGTTCGAGCCGGAGAAGTTGTACGTCTGCGCCGGCGCCATTTCCGGGAACGCTTCGCGGAGCGACGCCGCCGCGTAGACCGTGATCGCGCTCGCCGCGGCGGGCGCCGCGAGGCACAGGGCCAGCGCCAATCCCAGGAGCGCGACGAGCCGCCGCGGGCCCTTCCTACTCAGGTTGCTTCTCATCATGCTTCTCCTTCGTTCGGGCTATGAGCCCGGGATCGCGAGGTAACGTTCGAATTGTTCGCCGACGTATTCGACGCTGAGCGGCTTCGGCGCCAGCATGCTCGGGCGTCCGCCGCGCAGGTCCTCCAGGACGCTGAGGTCGCGCGCGCTGGTCGTCAGATGACGGCCGATCAGGAGCCGCGTCGGCGGGTCGATCGTGCTCTCCACACCGCCTAGGTAGAGGCCGGCAAGGAGCTTCTCGAAGCGGGTCGCGAGCGCCACCGTCTTGGCCCGCGACTTCAGCACGCCGGCCGGAATCTTGACGGTGAATATTTCGCGCGAGATCGCCCCTTCGCCGAGCAACGAGTTGAGCTTGATCCAGCCTTTGGCCGTCTGGTCGGCAAGCCGCTTGAAGGTGCCCTTTTCACTCGCGCCGAGCGCCTTCGAGTGGGCTGCGGACCGGAACAGTTCGAGCGTCACAAGTTCGCTCACCGCGCCGAGCTGCAGGTAGGCGATGTCATCGCCTTGCGGTTCCGGCCGGTACTGCTGGGCGCCGGCCGACGAGCTGACCACGGCCAAGGCGATCAGGGCTACCGGTAAGGCAAGGCAGAGTGACCTCACGCGGTTCAGAGTGATCCCCAATGTTGTTCCTTTCTCGCGATTTTCGATATACCGCCTAGGCAATGCCCCACCACAGATCCTTTTCTCTCGCCCTGCTCGCCGTCTTTGCCACGGCCCTCATGGCCGGGTGCGGCGGACAGCAAGCGGCGACCGCACCTCCCGCCGCGGGGCCGCAGGCGCCCGGCGCACCGGCGCTGCTGAAGCAGAAGCTTCGTCCCGGAGAAGTGATGGTCGACGCCGAATACTCGCCCCAGCGGGAAGGCCCGTTTCGACTCAAAGGGCGCTACCTGGTGCGGTTCGCCCAGTACGCACCCGAAGAACCGCGGGTGAGCTTTGCTGACCAGACCCCGTTCGTGGCCTACCTCGCCGGCGCCGACCCGGAGGCCAAGAAGGTCAGCCTTTTCCACGAAGCCGCCGGCCACGGCAGCCGCACGGTGGCCTTGGACGGGCGCTATTTCGTCGAAGTTGCCTTCGGCGACTTTCCCTTCGTACTCCGCCTCACGCCCGCGGGCTGACTTCGACATCCGACGCGTCCTCCAAACGCACCTAGGTGCTGCCTAGGTAAAGACGCGGTCAGCTTAGCAAGAACTGAAATGGTCGGCGCAGCTCGGCCGGCGCCCGCTCAGCTCTGGCAGAACCCGCTGCGATCGCGGGTCAGGCAGAGGAGCCCGGCCAGGGTGCGGCCGTCCTCTCCGACCACGACCAGGCGGTTGTCGCCGGACTGGTCGAGCATCCGCACCGCCTCGGCCAGCGGGGCGTCGGGCCCGATCGTCGGCACGTCGCGATCGGCGATCTCGCCGGCGGCCCGCTCGTCGGGCTCGTCGTCCCCCAGATCGTCGCGGTGGACGACCCCCGCGAACTCGTCTCCGTCGACCAGGAGGGCCGTCCGCACGTGCGGGTTCTCGAACATCGCGCGCAGGTCGGCGACCGTCCCCTCGGCGGCCATCGCCTTCGGCGAGGAGACCATCGCATCGCGCACCAACTGCTCCTCGGCGTCGCGGTCGACCTTCGGATTGGTGCACTCGGCTTCGCTCATGACCTAACTAGTAGCAGTGCGGACTGGTCGATGGAAGCCTTTACGTTAAAGTAAAGGCGTGCCGCGCATCTCCAGAAAGCACCAGGTCACCCTGCCGGTCGACGCCCTCGAGGCTGCCGGGCTCCAACCAGGCGACGAGGTCCTGATCGAGGCCGAGGGAGCGGATCGCATCGTCGTCCACCGCGCCTCCCCCGACCTCGCCGGCGCACTTGGCGTGTTCGACGGACTCTACGAGCCCGGCTACCTGGAGGACCTGCGTTCGGAAGAGCGCAGCTGAGGTCGGGCCGCCGTGCCTAACTGCGTCTTGGACACCGACGTGGTGATCGCGGCCCTCGACCGTGCCGACCCTCACCATGCGGCTGCGTCCGCAGCTTTCGAAGGCTTGGTCTCGACCAGGACGGAGCTCTTGGTCTGCACCGTCAACTACGCCGAGGCCCTGGTCCGCCCGGCGGAGGACGAGCGCACCATGCGCGCAGCCGTCGATGCGATCGCCTCCCTGGGCATTCGCACGATCGCTCCCGACGCCACCCTCGCCCGCAACGCCGCTCACCATCGTGGTCTCGGCATCAGCCTCGCCGACGGGTTCGCACTCGCAACTGCCGAGCGGGCAGATGCCGACCTCGCGAGCTTCGACAAGCGGGTTCGCCGCGCCCTCAAAGTCCTCGATCTGCGACTGAGCCCAGAGCTCGAGCGCTGACCCCCGTTACGATCGGGCCGCCGACCAGGAGAGGAGACGGAGGACGATGGGAGCAGAGTGCCAATGGCTGTGGCCGACGCCGATCGGCCTCCACCAGTACGCCGACGCGGAGAGCGTCAACCCGTTGCTCGTCGACGCGTTCGCGCAGGGGCGGGCCGAGCAGGAACGCGCCCGGGGGCAGTCGCGGGGGCCGTTCTTCGCCAGCGACGACGACCTCCTCGACCGGGTGAAGCTGCCCGAGTGGCAGGACTTCGTCCGCTTCGTCGTCGACGGGCTGGTGGCCACCGCGCGGGGGGCGAACAAGGCGGAGTGGGCAGGGCAGGAGTTCGACCTGCAGGTGGGAATCGAGGGCATGTGGTTCCAGTGCAGCTCAGAAGGGGCGTTCCACGATGTCCACACCCACGGCAACTGCTCCTGGTCGGGCGTCTACATCGTCCAGATCGACCCGCGGGAGCAGCGGATCGGCCACCGCGTGTACGGCGAGGCGAACGGGGCGACGCGCCTCTACGGCCCACCCTTCAACGCGCTCGGCGGCGCCTACATCGACATCGCCAACGCCTACCTGATGCCGCCCAGCCAGGACATCGAGCCGAACCCCGGCCAACTGCTCCTGTTCCCGTCGTGGCTCCCGCACCAGGCGATGCCCTACGAAGGCGAGCTGGAACGGGTGATCATCTCCTTCAACGCCACCATCCACGCCCGCCAGGGCGACCAGCTGCGCGGCTACAGCGCGACTTGAGCCGATGATCGTCACCGTCCGCCTCTTCGCGATGCTGCGCGAGCGCGCCGGATCGGACTCGGTGGAGATCGAGCTGCCCGACCGCGCCACCGTCGACGACGCCTTCGGCCGCCTCGCCGCGGTCCCCGAGCTCGGCGAGCTGGTCGAGCGGATGCCGCTGCGGATGGCGGTGAACCGGGAGTACGCCTCGGCCGCCACGCCGATCGAGCCCGGCGACGAGCTGGCGCTGATCCCGCCGCTGAGCGGCGGCGCCGACCCCGTCCACGTCTCGGTCAGCGCCGAGCCCCTGCATCCCGCAGAGGTCAGCCGCCGGGTCGGCGACCCCGGCGCCGGCGCGATCATCACCTTCCAGGGCGTCACCCGCGAGGTCCCCGAGCTCGACTACGAGGCCTACCGCGAGATGGCCGAGGCGCGGATGCGGGAGATCCTCTCCGAATGCGTCGCCCGCCACGGCCTCCTCGCCGCCGCCGCCGAGCACCGCGTCGGCAAGGTCCCGCTGGGCGAGCCCGCCGTCGTCGTCGCCGTCTCCGCCCCCCACCGCGAGGAAGCTTTCGCGGGTGCCCGCGAGGCGATCGACCGGATCAAGGCCGAGGCGCCGATCTGGAAGCGGGAGCTCGACGAGGCCGGGGACGGTGCCTGGGTGGAGGGCTGCCCGCCGCCCGACGGGCCATCGGATTCGGCTCCCTGAGCGGCCCTCAGCCTGCCACGGCCTTGCCTAAGCAATCACTTAGGTGTGGGCTAAGCGATTACTTAGCTGTCCTGGATTTCGTTCCTGCGGATCGGATATGCCATACATGTGAGTGCTACGCCTACGGCGGAGAAGACCGCGGCCGACTGGCTGCGCGGTGGCCATCGGGTCGTCGTCGCGACCCTGGTCGAGCGGCTCGGTTCGGCGCCGCTGGACCCCGGCGCGCAGATGCTGATCGACGACTCCGGCCGCATCGAGGGCTCGGTCACCGGCGGCTGCATCGAGGCGGCGCTGGTCGAAGAGGCGGGGAAGATCTTCGCCGGCGGCCCGGCCCAGCTCCTCACCTACGGCATCTCCGACGAGGTGGCGGCGGGGGTCGGGCTGATGTGCGGCGGCACCGTGCGGGTCTTCATCCACGAGCCGCGACCAGACGCGCGGTCGGCACTGGAGGAGGCGGCGGAGGCGATCGGCGAAGGAGTCCCCGTCGCGGTCGCGACGCTGCTCGACGGTGACGCGGCCGGGTCGAAGATGGTGGTCTTCGCCGACCGCGTCACCGGCAGCCTCGCGACCGAGAAACTCGACCGCGCGGTGACCAAGGAGGCGCGCGGGTTCCTCGACGAGGGCGTCTCGACGATCCGCCGCTACGGCAGCGGCGGCGAGGTGATGGGCGACGCGATCGCCGTCTACATCCAGGCCTTCTCGACCCGCCCCGAGATGATCATCTTCGGCGCGATCGACTTCTCCGCCGCGATGGCGAAGGTGGCGGTCGAGCTCGGCTACGAAGTGACGATCGTCGACGCGCGGGCGCCCTTCCTCGCCAGCCCCCGCTTCTCCGAGGTCGCCGACGTCGCGGTCGGCTGGCCCGACGACTTCCTCGCCGACCATCCGCTGGGACCGCGCGACGCGATCCTCGTCTTCACCCACGACCCGAAGTTCGACGAGCCCGCCCTGGTCGGGGCGCTCGCCGGGAAGGCCGGCTACATCGGCGCGTTGGGCAGCCGGCGCACGCACGAGAAGCGGCTGGTGCGGCTGCGCGAGCGCGGCATCGCCGAGGCGGACCTGGCGCGGATCCACTCCCCCGTCGGCCTCGACATCGGCGCCCGCACCCCCTCGGAGACGGCGATCTCGATCCTCGCCGAGATGATCGCCCACCGCAGCGGGCGCGGCGGCTCCAGCCTGCAGCAGACGACCGGCCCGATCCACGTCGAGCAGGACGGTTCCTAGGCGATGGACGTCCTCGACCCGCTCACCGACGGCCATGGCCGCAGGATCTCCGACCTCCGCGTCTCGGTCACCGACCGCTGCAACTTCCGCTGCCAGTACTGCATGCCCGCCGACGGCCTGCCCTGGCTGGACCGCGAGGAGGTCCTGCGCTTCGAGGAGATCGAGCGGCTGGTGGAGCTCTTCGTCGCGCTCGGGGTCGAGGACCTGCGGCTGACCGGCGGCGAGCCGCTCGTGCGCCGCGACTTCCCGCGCCTGGTTTCGATGCTGGCCGCGATCGACGGCCTCGAGGATCTCTCGCTGACCACCAACGGCTACCTGCTGGAGCGCGACGCGATGGCCCTGGTCGACGCCGGCATCGGCCGCATCAACGTCTCGATCGACTCGTTGCAGCGGGACCGCTTCTTCCAGATGACCCGCCGCGACGCCCTGCCCCAGGTGCTGCGCGGGATCGAGGCGATCGCCGCCTTCCCCCAGATCCACCCGATCAAGGTGAACGCGGTGGCGATGCGGGACTTCACCGAGGTCGAGGCGCTGCGCTTCGCCGAGTTCGCCCGCTCGACCAAGTTCCAGGTCCGCTTCATCGAGTTCATGCCGCTCGACGCCGACCGCTCCTGGCGCCCTGACACGGTGCTGGCGGGCGAGGAGCTGCGGGCGATGATCGACGCCGTCCACCCGCTGGAGGAGCTGCCGCGCAAGCCGTCGGCGACCGCCCGCGTCTTCCGCTTCCGCGACAGCGAGGGTGAGATCGGCTTCATCAACCCGGTCTCGGAACCGTTCTGCGCCGACTGCAACCGGGTGCGGCTCACGGCGGATGGAAGGCTTCGCACTTGTCTTTTCTCGCTGCACGAGACCGATCTGCGCGGGCCGCTGCGGGCGGGCGCCGACGACGGCGAGCTGGAGGAGATCATCCGCGCCGCGGTCTGGCGCAAGGAGCTGAAACACCGGATCAACGAACCGGGCTTCCGCCGGCCGGCGCGGACGATGAGCGCGATCGGCGGCTGAGGGGACGATGGCGACCACCGCCCGCGCCCAAGAGCTGACGCCGGTCGAGGAGGCGCGGCGGCTGGTCCTCGAGCGGGCCGGCTGGCTGGGCTTCGAGGCGGTGCCGCTGGCCGAGGCGCTCGGCCGGGTGCTGGCCGACGACGTCGTCGCGACCTCCCCGGTCCCCGGCTTCGACAACTCCTCGATGGACGGCTTCGCGGTGCGCGCCGCCGACGCCGCGGGCGCGGACGGGGCGCCGGCGGCGCTCGAGGTGGTCGGCGAGTCGCGCGCCGGGGCGCCGAGCGGGCGCCGGGTCGGGGCGGGCGAGGCGATCGCGATCTCGACCGGCGCGGTGCTCCCGGCGGGCGCCGACGCGGTGGTCCGGATCGAGGACGCGCGGCTCCTCGACGGGCAGGTGGAGATCGCCGCCCCGGTCCCGGCCGGCGACAACGTGCGGCGGGTCGGCGAAGACGTCGCCGCGGGGACGACGGTGCTCGCCGCGGGCACCGCGATCGGGCCCGCCGAGCTCGGCGTGCTCGCTGCCCTCGGCGTCGACCCGGTCCTCTGCTCCTGCCGCCCGCGGGTCGCGATCGTGCTCAGCGGCGACGAGCTCGCCGAGCCCGGGCGGCCGCTCGGGCCGGGCCAGATCCACGACGCGAACGGCTACACGCTGCGGGCGCTGGCGGAGGGCGCCGGGGCCGAGGTGGTCGGCGTGGAGAAGGTCGGCGACGACCCCGACGAGACGCTCGCGGCCCTGGATGCGGCGCTCGCCGCGGCCGACCTGCTGGTGGTCAGCGGCGGCGTCTCGGTCGGCGCCCACGACCACGTGAAGGGGAGCCTCGCCGAGCTCGGCATCGAGCAGGTCTTCTGGCGGATCGGGCTGAAACCGGGCAAGCCGACCTGGTTCGGGGCGCGCGAGGAGGACCGCGCGCTGGTCCTCGGCCTGCCGGGGAACCCGGTCTCCTCGATGGCCTGCTTCACCCTCCTGGCGCGGCCGGCGCTGCGGGCGATGCAGGGGGCCGACCCCGCCCCGGAGCGCGTCCTCGCCCGCCTCGACGAGGACTTCGAGGCCGAGCCGAACCGGATGCACGCGGTCCGCTGCCGGCTCGAGGTGGGGGCCGACGGCCGGCACGCCCGCCACACCGGCGGCCAGGGCTCGAACATCCTCACCTCGATGCTGGGCGCCGAAGGCCTGGCCCTGATCCCGGCCTCCGCAGGGCCGCACCCGGCCGGTTCCGAGGTCGAGGTGGAGCTGCTGCCGCGCTAACCCTGGTCCTTTTGTCGCCCTCTGGGCGACAAAAGGGACATGTCAGGTCGAGGTGTCGACCATCACCGACGTCGCCTTCACCGTCGCCGTCGCCAGCACGCCGGGGGCGAGCCCGAGCTCTTCGATCGAGTCGCGAGTGATCGCCGCGGTGATCAGGTGCGGGCCGGCCTCGATCTCCACCAGCCCCATCACCCCGTCGACCTCGACCGAGCGGATCACGCCGGAGAAGCGGTTGCGCGCCGAGAAGCCGTCATCGGTCTTGTGCCGGGCCGGGCGGGCCTTCAGCCGGGTGATCTCCGAGGGCGGGACCCGGCGCCGATTGGCGCTGTCGCGGTCCGTCTCGATTTTCCCCGCCTGCGCCCAGCGGCGCACCGTGTCGACGCTGACGTCGAGCGCCTTCGCCGCCTCGCCGAGCGTCAATCCCTCACTCATCCCCCAAAGTTAGCGACTTTCGCCGGTCGGACGGGCCAGTGCGTCGGCGGCGGCGAGCACCACGGTGGCGATGAGGTCGATCTCCTCCTCGCCGCAGATCAGCGGCGGGGAGATCACGATGCCGCTCCCCAGCGGGCGGGCGATGACGCCGCGCTCGCGGCAGCCGAGCTGGAGGCGGACCACGGCACCCGCCGCGACCAGGTCCGGCGTCAGGTCGATGCCGGCGAGGAAGCCGAGGCCGGCGCGGACCTCGGCGACCGCCGGGTGGTCGGCAACCGGTCGGAGCGCCTCGGCGAGCGGGGCCTCCAGGGTCCGGCCGCGCTCGATCACGCCCTCGCGTTCGTAGAGGTCGAGCGTCGCGTGGGCGGCGGCAGCGCAGGTCGGGTGGCCGGCGTAGGTGGCGCCGTGGCGGAAGACCGGGGCACCGGGGGCGCCGGTGAAGAAGGGCTCGGCGATCTCCGGGGCGACCAGCAGCGCCCCGACCGGCAACGCCCCGTTGGTGATCCCCTTCGCCAGCACCACCATGTCGGGGCGGATCGGCCAGCGGTCGATGCCGAACCAGGTGCCGAGCCGGCCGAAGCCACAGATCACGCAATCGGCGATGAAGAGCACCCCGTGGCGGGTGCAGATCTCGGCGACCGCCTCGATGTAGCCGTCGGGCGGCAGGTGGACGCCGCCGGCGCCGATCACCGGCTCGCAGAAGAAGCCCGCCACGCGCCCCGGGTCGAGGCGCTCGATCTCCGCCTCCAGCGCCGCCGGGTCGTCGAAGGCGACGGTCGAGGTATCGGCGACGATCGCCCCGTAGCCGGCCCGGTTGGCGGCGATCCCACCGACGCTGGTGCCGAAGCCGTGGGTGCCGTGGTACCCGTGGGTGCGCCCGATCAGGTGCCGGCGGTCGCTTTCGCCGCGGCGGTCGTGGTAGGCGCGGGCGAGCTTCGCCGCGGTATCGATCATGTCGCCGCCGCCGGAGCCGAGGAACACCTTGCTCCCCGGCATCGGCGCCAGCGTCGCCAGCCGCTCGGCGAGCTCGATCGCGGGCCGGTTCGAGTAGTCGCCGAAGATCCCGTAGGCGTCGAGCTTCCCCAACTGCGCGGCCACCGCGGCGGCGATCTCCGGACGCGAATGGCCGAGGTTCGAGTACCAGAGCGAGGCGGTGGCGTCGAGGTACCTGGTCCCGGCCTCGTCCCAGACCCACGGCCCCTCACCGCGCTCGAGGACGAATTCCGCCCCTTCCACCGCCCCCATGTCGGCGAACGGATGCCAGAGCGCGCCGCTCACCGCAGGTGGAAGACGAAGCTGAACTCTTCTTCTCCCTTGCCCCCTTCGATCGCTTCGAGGTGCATCGACCCGCGCGCGGTCGCGTACTTGCCGGTGCCGCCGGTGATCGCCAGGTCGCTCGGTTTGGCGTCGTAGTACGGCCCCTGGACGACGATCTGACCGCCCTTGAGGAAGTTCGTCCAGGTGCATTCGTAGGAGACGCCGACGTCCACCCTGATGCAGTACCCCTGATCGGAGGCGACCTGCTTGGAGTCCTTGCTGTCGTAGATCGGGTTGTGGAAGGTGAGGATGTCGCCGAGGCTGTCGCCCTTCTTGCCGATGTCGGTGGTCGTGTCGGTGATCGGGTGCTCGATCACCGAGATCGTCTTCCCCGACCCGGCGGCGGTGGCCGCGGGGACGGCGACGAGGGCGGCGGCGAAGACGAGGGCCGCGAGGATCGCGCTGGGACGCTTCATTGCTTCTTCCTCCTGGATGGGTTCACGGTCACCAACCGCCTTCGGCGCGACGGTCGTATTTCAGCTCGGTGTCGCCGAGCTCGAAGACGAGGAGCTTCTTCTCGGTGAAGCTGTCGAGGAACCATTGGGAGAGCTCGCGGCCGACGCCGCTGCGACCGGCGCCGCCGAACGGGGCCAGCTGGTCCCAGTAGTTGCTGGTCTCGTTGATGTTCACCGAGCCGTGCGGGAGCGCCTCGCCGACCCGCCAGGCGGTCGCCAGGTCGCGCGTCCAGAGCGAGGCGATCAGACCGAGCGAGCTGCGATTGGCGATCTCGACCGCCTCGGCGGCGGAGCCGACCTTCATCAGCGGCGCCACCGGGCCGAACGTCTCCTCCCGCATGATCCGCATCTCCGGGTCGACCTCGGTGAGGATCGTCGCCGGGTGGTAAAGGCCTTCGTCGGGCCCGAACTGCTCGATCCGGGCGCCCTTGGCGACCGCGTCGGCGATGTGGTCGTGCACCCGCGCCAGCGTCGCCTCGTTGCAGAGCGGGCCCATGAAGGTGTCCTCCTCGGCCGGGTCGCCGATCTTCAGCTCGGCGGTGCGCGCCCGCAGCTTGGCGAGGAACTCGTCGTAGACGTCGGCGTGGACGAGCAGCCGCTCGGCCGAAGTGCAGACCTGGCCGGTGTAGTAGAAGCAGCCGTTGATCGCCCCCTCCACCGCGGCGTCGACGTCGGCGTCGGCGAGCACGATGAAGGGACCGTCCCCGCCCAGCTCGAGCAGCTGCGGCTTCAGCGGCGCCGCCTTCGCGATCGCTTCGCCGGTGGCGGTCGAGCCGGTGAAGAAGACGCCGTCGACGCCGTCGTGGCCGACCAGCGCCGCGCCGACCTCGCCGAAGCCGTGGACCACGTTCAGCACGCCCGGCGGCATCCCCGCCTCCGCGACCGCGGCGGCGACCATCGTGCAGCAGATCGGCGCGTACTCCGAGGGCTTCCAGATCACCGCGTTGCCCGCCGCGAGCGCGTGGGCGAGGGCGATCGAGGAGATGTCGGTGGGGAAGTTGTAGGGGGTCACGACCGCCAGTACCCCGACCGGCCGGTGGGTGAGCACCAGGCGCTTGTTATTCGTCTGCTCCTGGGACGAGGGGAAGGAGAGGCCGCGGTGGCGCAGCACCTCCTCCCCGGCCTTGCCCCAGCTCGGCGCCGCGTACTCGTAGACCTCCTCGCGCGAGTCGGTGATCGTCTTGCCGATCTCGGCGGTGATCGTGGTGGCGATCTCCTCGGCCCGCTCGCGGACCAGCTCGTGGACGCGGCGGAGGATCTTCACCCGCTCGATCACCGGGGTCACAGCCCAGCCCGGCTGCGCCTCGCGGGCGGCGGCGACCGCCCGCCCGACGTCGGCATCGTCGCAGCGCGCCACCGTCCCGACCACCTCGCGGGAGTGCGGCGAGAGGACCTCGAAGGTCCCGGCGCCGCCGCCGCACCACTCGCCGCCGATCAGGGCGTCGACCGCGCCGGCCGTGGCGAGGGTCATGCCTCCTCCTCTCCCGCGGCGGAGGCGGCCGCTTCGCGATGGCGCTCCGCCCCCGCCGCCTCCAACTCGTCGTGCGTGTGCCGCGCGACGCCGCGCTCGGGATGGCCGAAGAACAGGTAGAGCGCGCCGACCGCGGCGATCACGAACATCACGCCGAGGGTGATCCAGTCGATGTTGAAGTAGGCCCGCGGGCTGGTGATCCCCGAGGGGTAGACGACGTTCAGGAACATCAGGCCGAGGTAGGCGACGGCGCCGATCGTCACCGGCCAGGCCCATCTGCCGAGCTGGAACTTGCCCTCCGGGACCCAGCCGCGTGTGCGGGCGACGATCGCCGCGATCACGGTCAGCATGAAGCTGAGGTAGATCCCGCTCACCCCGAACGAGACCAGCGCCACCAGGGCGTTCACTTCGGCCGGATAGGTGATGAACCAGATGTGGATGTCGTGGCTCGGCGAGGGGAAGACGAGGAGGACGAAGAGCGCCGTGATCACCGCGCCGGAGATCAGCGCGTTGACCGGGGTGAGGAAGCGCTGGTTCACCTTCGAGATCCACTTCGAGCCGGGCAGGGCACCGTCGCGGGCGTAGGAGAAGGCGAGCCGGCTGCCGGCCCCCTGCACCGAGGTCCCGCAGGAGAAGAAGGCGAAGATGATCAGCAGCAGGAGGATGTCCTGGACGCCGGTGGAGAGCTGTTCGAGGATGAACGGCACGCCGCCGCCTTCGACCGTCGCGCTGACCGCGTTGTGCGCGGGCATCGCCAGCAGCAGCGCCCCGGTTAGGACCAGCGAGGCGATCCCGCCCCAGATCACCGCCAGGCGCATCGCCCGCGGTACCTGCCGGCCGGCGTCCTTGGTCTCCTCGGAGATGTCCCCGGCCGACTCGAAGCCGTAGATGATGTAGACGGGCGCGAGCACGGCGACCAGCGCGGCGCCGGTCCACCAGTTGCCGCCGAAGTCGAGTTCGAGCGGGTTGGAGCCGGCGTTCTGCACGCCCTGGCTGCTGAAGAGGAACCCGAGGTCATGGTGGAAGCCGTGCAGCGCGAGGATGATCGCGATGCCGAAGGTGCCGAGGATCTCGACGTAGACGCCGAACTGCGCCACCCGCGCCATCACTTTGGTGCCGGTGATGTTGAGGGTGGTCTGGATCGCCAGCAGGATCAACGTGATGACCAGGATCTGCCCGTGGTTGGTCGGGTCGAGGTTCCAGCCGAACCAGTTGTGGGTGAGCGCGGCGACGTAGCTGACCACGCCGGTGTCGACTGCCGCCACGGTGACCAGCAGGGCGATCCCGTAGAACCAGCCGACGAACCACCCGTATCTGGGACCGACCGAGAACTTCGAGTACTGGTAGAGCGCGCCGGCGACCGGATAGTGGCTGGCGAGCTCACCGAAGACGAGCGCCACCAGCAGCATCCCGAAGACCGGGATCGCCAGCAGCCAGATGTAGGCCGGGCCGCCGGTGCCGACGCCGAGCAGGAACAGGGAGTAGATCCCCACCATCGGGGACAGGTAGGTGAAGGCGACGGAGAAGTTCGCGAAGAGCCCGAGGACCCGGTTCAGCTGCGGTTTGTAGCCGAGGCTCTCAAGACGCGAATCGTCGTCGCTGGGCGAGACTTGCAACCCCTCTGATGCCATCGTTCCTCCCGATAGTTGTCCGATGGTCCCTTCCCGAGGACCGGCCCCTTCCCGGGGGCTTATTCATTATCCTATGAATTCATAGTTTTGAAAGTCAAGACCGAACCCCCCACTTCGCTGAGCCGCGCCGTCGGCCTCACCACCGCCAACGCGCGGCTGCTCTTCGCGCCCGACGAGGAGCCGGGGGCGCGCGCCGACGTGGTCGCGCGGCGGCTCGGCCAGGCGATCCGGCTCGGCCTGCTGATCGACGGCGAGCGGCTGCCGACCGAGACGCAGCTGGCGGCGCAGATGGGCGTCGCCACGGTCACCCTGCGGGAAGCGCTGAGCACGCTGCGCGAGCGCGGGCTGGTCGTCACCCGGCGCGGTCGCAGCGGCGGCACCTTCGTCCGCGCCCCGGCCGACGCCAGCGAGCCGCTCCGCCACTTCGGCGTCCACGAGCTGCAGGAGCTGGGGGACCAGCGGGCGGCGATCAGCGGCGCGGCGGCGAAGCTGGCAGCCGAGCGGGCGCTCGACGAGGAGATCCGCCGGCTCGAGGAGCAGGTCGAGCGGCTGGCCGAGACGACCGGGGCGAGCGAGCGCCGGCGCGCCGACACGCTGCTGACGATCGCGATCGCCGCTGCCGCCCAGTCCTCGCGCCTGACCCGCGAGGAAGCGCGGCTGCGGGCGGAGGTCGGCGACCTCTCGGGGCTCGAGCTGGGGGACGACGAGCACCGCGCGATCGTCCGCGACCGCCGCGCCCTGGTCGCCGCGATCAAGGGCCGCAAGCCCGCCAAGGCACGCGACCTGGCCGAGCGCCAGGTGCTCGCCGAGACCCAGCGGCTGATCGGGCTGCGGCTGCGGATGGACGGCGCCGAGGAGGCGGCGGCGTCCGATCCCGAGCACGTCCTCGCGGCGGTGGTCGAGGACCTGGACCAGATCTTCACCGAGCTGCACGCGCTGGCGGCGGAGTTCGTCGGCCTCCTCGAGGGCGCGCCGGCGGGGATCGCGGTCGAGGACCTCGCCGCCCTGCGGCCCTCGGTCTTCTCGATCCTCGAGCGGCGCGGGGACCTGGTCAGCGGCGCCGGCGTCGTCGTCGCCCCCGGCCTCCTCGCCGACGCCGAGCGCTGGCTCGAGTGGTGGTCGACCACCACCCCCGACGCGAAGCCCGAACCGCTGCGCGTGAACCTCGACCCGACCGCGCCGGACTTCTACGACTACCTCACCACCGACTGGTTCGCCGCCCCCCGCGACACCCTCGAACCGTCGATGTCGGGGCCCTTCGTCGACCACGCCTGCACCAACAAGTACGCGTTCACCCTCTCGGTCCCGGTCATCGCGGCCGGGGAATTCGTCGGCGTCGCCGCCACCGACGTCCTCGTCGCCAGCCTCGAGACCCAGGTCATGCCCGCCCTCCTGCGCCTCGACTCCCCCGCCGCCCTGACCACTGCCGAGGGCCGCGTGATCGCCTCCAACTGCCCCTCGGTCCTCTCCGGCGAGCGCCTCGACCTCGGTGAGCACCCGACCACCCGCAGCAGCTCCGCCCATCCGCCGCTGGACACCCTGGTCGTCGTCGACCTGACGCCGTAGGCGCCGGCCGTTCTAGAGCAGGCCGCGCTTGGTTGCCGCGGCGACGGCGGCAGCGCGGGTCGGCAGGCCGAGCTTGGTGCGGACGTTGGCGACGTGACGATGGACGGTGTGCGGGCTGAGCACGAGGCGTTCGGCGATCTCGCGGTCGGAGAGGCCGGCGGCGATCAGGGTCAGTACCTCGGTCTCGCGCCTGGTCAGGTCACCGGGGTCCGACGGCGCCGATCTCGGGTCGGCGGCGGTCCCTCGCTCGGCCTCCGGCGCGCGCCCGGGGAGCGGTGCGGCGCCGTCCTCCACCCCGAGCACCTCCAGCGAAGCGCTCAGCAGCGCCTCGGGGTCGCCGAACCAGGGGAAGTGATCGTCGCCCTCGAGCGCGACGAAGGTCGCGTCGGGGAGGCCGGCGGCCAGCTCGCGGCCGCGCTCGAAGGGGATCGCCCGGTCGTGGCGCCGGTGCAGGACGACGGCGCCCGGGGGCACCTGGTCGAGGCGGTCGCTGACGTCGAAGCGGTAGACCGCCTCCAGCGAGGCGGCGGCGCGGTCGGCGCTCGACGCCCGGCGCTGGAACTCGACGAACGCCTCGCGCTCGGCCGCGCCGGCGCTGGGGATGAAGACGTCGGCGAGGGCGCGCGATCCGAGCCCCCAGTGGTCGCGGACGAGGCCGACGATCGCCTTGCGGGAGCGCTCATCGGCGATCGCCGTGCCGGAGACGTAGCCGCCGTAGAAGGAGAGCCGCCGCACGCGCTCGGGGTGGGCGGCCGCGAAGGCGACCCCGATCGGGGCGCCGGAGGAGCCGGCGAAGAGGTCCACCCGCTCGGCGCCCGCGGCGTCGACCACGGCGGCGAGCGCCGCCACTTCTTCGTCGAGGTCGCCCTCCGGCAGCGGGCCGTCGGCGGAGAGGCCGGTCCCGGGCAGGTCGTAGCGGATCACGGTGCGGTGCCGGCCGAGCGTCTCGACGTAGGCGCGGAAGCGGGGATCGCGCCAGTTCAGCTCCAGGTGGCTCATCCAGAAGCCGGAGAGGACCAGCGGCGGACCGGATCCGCTGCTCGCCCAGGCGATCCGCCGTCCTCCCTCGGCGGTGAAGCGGATCCTCTGCTCTGCCACGCTCCAAGGGTAGAGCGGAAATGGCCTGAACCGGCCACCCGGTTGGCCCTGATGGGGGAAGAAACGGGGCGCGTTCGTCGCTGGAATATCGGCATGCCGATCACCGAGAACCCACCGAGACCCGACGTCGAAGTAGTCGACAGCCGCCTGGGCGCGGCCCTCTACAACCCCTTCCTCTGGGCAGGTGAGAAGCGCGGCGTGGCCGAGCTGCGGCGGGAGCTCCTGGCCGGCGCGCGCGGGGCGGTGCTGGAGATCGGGGCCGGGACCGGCCTCAACCTCCCCCACTATCCGGAGGGCCTGGACCGACTCGTCCTGGTCGAGCCGGCGTCGCGGATGGGCGGCCACATCGACCTCGACCGGGCGCCCGCCGGGGTGCCGGCGCGGCTGGAGCGGGCGCCCGCCGAGTACCTGCCCTTCGGGGACGCGAGCTTCGACACCATCGTCTCCACCCTCGTCCTCTGCACGGTCGCCGACCCGGAGCGGGCGGTGAGCGAGGTCGCCCGGGTCCTGAAGCCGGGCGGGCGGCTGCTCTTCCTCGAGCACGTGCGCGCCGAGGGCGGCTGGCGGCGGGCGATGCAGCGGCGCTCGGTCCGCGCCTGGGCCGGCTTCGCCGCCGGCTGCCGGTGCGACCGCGAGACGGTCGCGACGATCGAGGCGCAGATGCGGATCGAGTCGATCGAGCGCGACAGCTGGAAGGGGATGCCCGCGATCGTCAAGCCGCTGGTCTGGGGCAGCGCCGCCCCGCGCACGTGATTTAGACACATAAGCATATAGACGATTATGCGTTTAATCGTCTATATTGCGGGAGTGATCTTTTCCACGCCGCGCATGACGAAGACGCTGCGCACGCAACTCGGTGAGCTCGCCGAGCTGCGTGACGCACTCGGAAACCAGGTCGGGACGCCCGCCCGTTGGATGGGCTCACTGCGGCGGGAGGTGCGCGCGGCCTCGATCGGCAGCTCGACCTCGATCGAGGGGTTCAGCGTCTCGCCCGAGGAGGCGCTGGCGTTGACGGGTGAGCACGGCGCGGCCGATCACGACGACGAGAACCGGATGGCGGTCAGCTGCTACGCCCGAGCGATGGACCACGTCGGCACGATGGCGATCGATCCAATCTTCGAGTGGTCTGATCGGGTGATCCTCGACCTTCATTTCGACGCCTGCTCGTTTCAACGTGATCAAGACCCCGGCCTGTGGCGGACCGGCCCGATCGGCGTCACCGGGTCCGACGGCAGCCTGGAGTACGTCGGGCCCGATGCCGACGCCGTCGTCGGGCTGATGGCCGAGGTGGTCGCCTCGCTGGTCGACGGCGAGACCGACGACCGCGTCGATGTCGTCGTGAAGGCTGCGATGGCCCATCTGAACGTGATCTCCGTGCACCCCTTTCGCGATGGCAACGGCCGGGTGTCGCGAATCGTCCAGTCACTGGTGCTGGCCCGGGAGGGTCAGAGCGCGCCGGAGTTCTTCTCGATCGAGGAGTACCTCGGCTCCCACACCCAGGCGTACTACGCCGCTCTCCGCGAAACCCAGGGCGGGAACTACCAGCCGGAGCGCAACGCCTCGGGTTGGGTCGCCTTCTGCGTCGACGCCCACATCGCTCAAGCCCGCGCGCGACTCGCCCAGATCGAGGAGGCCGCGACGCGCTGGGGTCACCTGGAAGGACTCGTCGCCGAGCGCGGCTGGCCCGAGCGCCTGGTGATCGCGCTCGAGCAGAGCCTCGCGGGCCGGACCGACCGCAGCACCTACGCCGAGGGGGCCGACGTCTCCCCGGCGACCGCAAGCGCGGACTTCCGCCGTCTCGCCGACGCCGGCCTGGTGGTCCAACGTGGCCGCGGCCGCAACGTCGGCTACGTCGCGGCAGATCTCCTGCGGGCGACCGCCACGACGGCGATCCGCGCGGGCAAGGCTCAGCGGGGATAGGCCTGCTTGGTCTTGCAGTAGAGCTTGCGCGAGTTGGCAAGGGTCGCGGAGAGGACCGAGGTGCCTTCGCCGATCGCGCATTCAGGGCCGCTCGGTTCACTCCCCCGGCAGGTCGATGTCCCGGGAGGTGACGACGTCGCCGAAGTCGTAGGCGGCGTTGCCCAGCCTCGTGATCGTCGCCTGGAGGCCGATCGCGGTGCGGTCGATACGCAGCGTCGCCCTTTCGCTCGTGTGCACCTTCGTTTCGCCTTCGCCGGTAGGGCAGCGTTGGAGCCCGGTCCGCAGATCGAGTAGGTGCCGTCGTAGTCGACCCGGGTCAAAGGGACGGGTGAGGGACCCGGGGAGAGGGGCGAGGGTGCGGGTCCCGTGCGGGTCACGACGGAGAGCCGTGCGGGAGACGCCGGGAACTCCACGTTCCCCGAGGGAAGGCGTCACGAAGTGACCCTTCCGTGAGGGCCGAGATGTTGATGGGCCGGAAAGCGCTCCATATCAGCGCTTTCCGGCCCATCGACCTGGGGGCGTCGTGGAGGCGTGGCGTCTCTCCCCGGAAGCGCGCGGGGCCTGCGCACTTCTCCCGCAAAGCCTCGCGTCCCGG
>ERZ778021.1784-NODE-1784-length-22685-cov-4.505966_pt1 | contig 22685 bp, 22 predicted proteins | sample MGYA00375751_ERZ778021 | MGnify/ENA primary metagenome ERZ778021 (study PRJEB29350, sample SAMN05389814) | bioreactor metagenome | isolation source: Thiocyanate stock bioreactor | place: South Africa: University of Cape Town | collected 2013-08-29 ... | reverse complement strand
CATCGGCAAGAAGGGGGTCGCGCTGCAACGCTACAAGGGGCTGGGCGAGATGAACGCCGAGCAGCTCTGGGAGACGACGCTCGACCCCAACGCGCGCTCGCTGCTGCAGGTCAAGGTCAACGACGCAACCGACGCCGACGCGCTGTTCGCCCGGCTGATGGGCGACGAGGTCGAGCCGCGGCGCGAGTTCATCCAGGACAACGCGCTGTCGGTCGCCAATCTCGACGTGTAGGGCCCGCCGGCTCCCGGCTTCACGCCACTTGCGGGGCGCGTGGACGCGCGCTCTATTGCCTCGGGCGGGCGCGGGTTCCCCGCGATGACGGGGGGCAGGCATGCCGGCGACGAACGCGACGTCCACCGGCCACGAGGCGAGCGACGCCGGGTGGCTGGACATCCATTTCGAATCCTCGCGGCCCGAATACGAGGACGCGCTGCGGCAGGTCGGCATCCGGCCGGGCTGGAGCATCCTCGACGCCGGCTGCGGCGGCGGCAGCTTCCTGCCGCTGATGGCTGAGCTCGTGGGGCGGGCCGGCAGCATCGCCGCGCTCGACCTCGCGCCGGAGAACATCGCCCGCACCGAGGCGCTGGCCGCCCGGCTCGATCCGAAGCCGCGGCTGGCCGCAACGGTCGGCAGCGTGCTCGACCTGCCCTTCGCGGACGCCTCGTTCGACCTCGTCTGGTCGGCCAACGTCATGCAGTATCTGACGCACGACCAGTTCCGGCAGGCGACACGGGAGGCGCTGCGCGTGCTGAAGCCCGGCGGGCTGCTGGCGGTGAAGGACTTCGATTCGACGATTCTGCAGATCCTGCCGATGGACCGCGGCGTGTTCTCGCGCTTCATGGCCGCGCGGCTGCAGACGTTCCGCGACCGGGGCGTGCTCGGCACCGACTGCGGCTCGATGCTCCCCGGCTTGCTGCGGGCCGAAGGCGCGGAGATCGCATGGCGCAGGGGCTGGCTGGTCGAGCGCTGGGCGCCGGCCGGCGAACATACGCGCGCCTATGTGCGCGACCTGCTCTCCTACTTCGCCACCGTCGCGCCCGGCTACGACCTGCCGGCGGCGGACCAGGCCACATGGCGCGAGGTCGCGGCGCGGCCGGAGGGCCTGCTCGACCAGCCCGACTTCTGCTACCGCGAGTTCTTCGTGGTCACCGTGTGCTGCAAGCCTACGGCGTGACGGGCTCGGGTGCGGCTGCCGTCTCCGGTTCGCCGAAGATCTCGCGGCACAGCTCCAGCATGTGAGCGTTGTAGTCGCGGTATCGCATCGCGTTGTCGACGATGCGCCGCATGACAGGCTGGTCGCGGTATTTGCGCAGCGTGTTGGCCCAGTCCATGACCAGATCGGCCCTGTCCTTGTCCGACAGGCCGAGATCGATCGCCTGGTTATGGGCGATGAAGACCATGCGCGACACCTGCCCGAACAGGCGCTTCATGAAGACGAAGGCGGCGAGGTCCGCGTTCGACCAGGCCAGGTCGATCTCGGCGCCGTAGGCCTTGCGGATGACGTCGGGGCCGGCATTGATCAGCACCTCCATGGCGCGGTCGAACTGGCCCTCGGCCTGGAGGACGAAGTTCACCGCCGCCGTGTCCGACTGCTTCTTGGCCTGCCGCCGCACCAGCCGGAACTGGCGGATCGCCAGCAGGATGGCGATCGGCGTCGATATGCTGGCCAGCGTCTGCGCGACCATCAGCACGCTCTGCAGCGTCAATGTCATGTCTTGCCCCTCCCGCCGCGCCGGCTGCGGGCGCGGATCCCCGTGAGCAGGATTAGCGCGAACGGGGGACGGCGGAAAGCGGCCGGGGTGTCCGAGCCTAGAAGCTGCGCAGCACCGCGCCCGGGGCGCGGCCGCCGCCGCCCACCGGCGTCGGCTCGGCGGAGCGCACGCAGTCGCGGCCGCCGCGCTTGGCGGCGTAGAGGGCGGCGTCGGCGCGGGCCTGCAGCTCGGCGCCGCTCTCGCCCCTGCCCGCCTCGGCGACGCCGAAGCTCGCGGTGAAATGCTGGTCGGGCCGCAGGCCGGGAATCGAGGTCGCGGCGAAGGCGGAGCGCAGCGTCTCGGCGAACAGGCGGGCCGCGGGCAGGTTGGCGCCCGGCAGCAGGATGGCGAACTCCTCGCCGCCGACGCGGCCGACGGCATGGTGGCCCGCCGCCCGCTCGGCCAGCAGCGTGGCGAAGGCGACGATGACGCGGTCGCCGACCGCGTGGCCGTGCGTGTCGTTGACCGCCTTGAAATGGTCGAGGTCGCACAGGACCAGCGAGACCGGCAGGCCGCTCGATGCGCGCTGGCGCAGGGCGTGGTCGCGCCGCTCCTCGAAGCCGCGGCGGTTGAGCAGGCCCGACAGCGGATCGGTCTCCGAGCGCGTCGCCAGCGTCTCCAGTATGTCGCGCACCAGCACGATGAAGAGCAGCAGCGCGACCATGAGGCCGAGCACGGTGCCGCTCGACTGCGAAACCATGGCATAGAAGGTGCCCGCATAGCCGCCGGCCGACGCGCCGACGCCGCCCGAGGCGGCCGCCATGAAGGGTTTCGCCAGGTAATGGAGCGTGCTCAGCGCGAGAACGGCCAGCAGCAGGTTGTCGAACAGCCGGCGCGGCGCGCGCCAGACCAGTGCCACGCCGACGAGCTGCATCGCCGAATAGGGGAACTGGTAGGCGAGCTGGCGGGCGAACAGATCGCGCGGCAAGCCCTCGATCCCTATCCGCACCAGGCAGCCGGCGACGAACAGCAGCGCCAGCGTCCGCCACGGCACCTTGCGCGCATAGAGCCTGGCGAGGCCGACGTCGAAGGCGGCCAGCGCCGCGAGAAAGGATGCATAGGCGGCCAGGCCCACGGCGAAGGCGCCGCCGGCGCGCGGCAGCAGGAACTCGAACAGGAAATTGAGCACCCCGAGGCCGAAGCCGAGCGCGAACCAGCGCGCCGCCGGGCGCCGCCCGTCGAGGAACCCGATCGCGAGGAAGGCAACGGCGAGGAGGCCGGAGATCGAGAGATTTATGGCGATGATGAAGTCTGCGCCGGTCATGCTCACCCTGCTTTGCGGGCAGGTTAGGTGCCAACACGCCAAGGCGAGGTTAACGGCCTGGCAGCGGCGGCCCGGGACGCCCGTCCGCAAACGCGGCACCGCGCCGCAGCGTTCCGGAGGACGCGCGGCAGAGCGTCAGGTAGGTCTACCGAGGCCCGGAATCCGACAAAAACCGCGCCGGCGGCGGGAAGGATCAACTTAAATCAAATTTTACCAAGCGGCGCGAAGCTCGCCCAAGGCGCGGGGCTTGCGGGAACCTGCTGCATCGCTAGCGGGTTTTAGCCCAGAACCGAGACTTTCACATGAACTCGAGCGATGAAAAGATGAACGGACACGCCAACATAGGTCGACAACTGCGCCGCCTCGCAGCGTCGGAGACGAACCGGCGTCACCTGCTCGAGCTGCCGCTGTTCCAGGTCAACCGCGACCTGCCGGAAGACCTCGACATGCTCCTTCGGGAGCTGGATGCCGCGGAGACCGCCTCGGCGCGGCGCTGAACGCCGCGCCCGACACGTCCGCCTCCGCGACGCGGCACGTTCGATGCAGATACGCCTGACGGGCTCTGAAGCCGGGCGCGAAAATCGCGCCTCGGCGGTCAGCGCGCGGCGGCGGCCGGACGTCCCACGGGCGCCTTGCGCTTGGGCTTGGGCAGCAGGCCTTCGCGCTGCGCCTGCTTGCGGGCGAGCTTGCGGTAGCGGCGCACGGCTTCCGCCTTCTCGCGGGCGCGCTTCTCCGACGGCTTCTCGTAGGCGCGGCGCGCCTTCATCTCGCGAAAGACGCCTTCGCGCTGAAGCTTCTTCTTGAGCACCCGGAGGGCCTGGTCGACGTTGTTGTCGCGGACGAGTACCTGCAATGGCTTTCCTTCTTCGATTTGGCCGGAAAGGCGAAGGGCCTCCCCGGCGGGGGAGCAGCCGCGACCCGAGGGAGACGACCTGGAAGGCGCATCGAAAGACGGCGGGCGCCCACGAAGCGGGGCCGGCGGATGCGCACAGCGCGAACATAGTGCGCGAGCCGCGAAACTCAACCCCGCATCGTCGGAGCGGTTTCGTCGCGTCGTCGCGGCAGGGCCCGGAGAGACGAAAGCCCGCGCTCAGGCGGCCGGACGGCGGCGCCAGGCATAGCCGCCGGCGGTCGCGGCCGGCTTCGCGGCTGGCTGGTAGTGGACCGGCAGGCCGCCGGCGCGGCCCGCTTCGAGGCGGGCGAGCGCCGTCGGGTTCTTCACTTCCAGCTCGGTGAAGCCGGTGCGCAGCATGTGCGGGATCTGGTCGATCAGCACGTCGCCGACCGCCCGCAGCGTCCCCGAATAGAAGCGGCGGCGCAGCAGTTCGGCCTTGGAATAGCTGCGGCCGTCGCTGAAGACGGGGAACAGCAGCGCGATCAGCGGCAATTCGCCGAGGAACGGCAGGACGAGATCGACCGGCTCGCCCGGCGCGAGCAGCACACCGAGCCGGCCGGCGGCAGAGCGGCGCGCCGCCTCGTCGAGCGCGGCGAAGGCGGTAGCGGGCAGGATCACGCCCGTGTCCGCCCCGGCCTCGGCCAGAGCGTCGAGGCTTTCGGCGTGAACCCAGCGGTCCTCGCGAAAGCCTTCGGGCGTCCACAGGCGCGGCTGGACCGCGGCGGGGTTCGCGTTCGTCTCGCTCATGCCGAAACTCTCCCGGTATCTCGAGTGCCGATGCCCTGCTCCAGACCCGGCAGGTGGATGCCGCATTCGGTCTTGGCCTTGCCCGCCCAGCGGCCGGAGCGCGCATCCGCGCCGGGCGCGACGGCCTGCGTGCAGGGAAAGCAGCCGATCGACAGGTAGCCGAAGGCCACCAGCGGGTTCTCGCGCAGGCCACGGTCGCGGATATAGGCGCCGATCTCGGCGCCGCTCCAGGCGGCGAGCGGGTTGACGCGGATGCGCGGACCGACCGCCTCGAAGGCCGGCAGGGTGGCGCGGGTGGCGGCCTGGAAGCGCTTGCGGCCGGTGAACCACGCCGCATAGGGCTCGACGGCGCGCGCCATCGGCTCGACCTTGCGGATCGCGCAGCAGGCGTTGGCGTCGACCGCATGGAGGTCGCCCGCCGGATCCTGCGCTTCCAGGCGCTCCGGCAGCGGCGCGACGACGCGCAGGTTGCGCAGGCCGAGATCGGCCAGCAGCAGGTCGCGATAGTCGAGCGTCTCGCCGAAATGCTTGCCGGTGTCGAGGAAGATCACCGGCACCGAGCGATCAGCCTCGGCGATCATGTGCAGCAGCACGGCCGAATCGGCACCGAAGGACGACACGACGGCAATTGCGCCGGGTCCGAAACGGTCGATCGCGGCGGCGACGATCTCGCCCGGCGCGCGAGCGCCGTGCGCGGCCTCCAGCGCGGCTGCGGCCTCGGCGGCCGTCTCAGGCGACACGGGCCTCCGCTCCGTAGAGCGCCTCCTTGAAGGGCGCGGCGCCGAGGCGCCGGTAGAGGTCGATGAAGCGTTCGGCCCGGTCGTGGCGCAGCGAGAGATAGGTCTCGACGATGGTCTCGACCGCGTCGACGATCTCTTCCGGCCCGAAGCCGCGGCCGACGATCTCGCCGAGCGAGGCGTGCTCGTCCGCCGCGCCGCCGAGCGTGACCTGATAGAGCTCGCCGCCCTTCTTCTCGACGCCGAGGATGCCGATATGGCCGACATGGTGATGGCCGCAGGCATTGATGCAGCCGGAGATGTTGAGCTTCAGCTCGCCGATCTCGCGCTGGCGCTCCAGCGAGGAAAAGCGCAGCGCGATCTGCTGGGCGACGGGGATCGAGCGGGCATTGGCCAGCGAGCAGTAGTCGAGGCCGGGGCAGGCGATGATGTCGCTGATCAGGTCGATGTTGGAGGTGGCGAGCCCCTGCGCGACGAGCGCGTCGTGGACGGCCGGCAGGTCGGCGCGGGCGACGTGCGGCAGGACGAGATTCTGCTCGTGGCTGACGCGGATCTCGCCGAAGCCGTAGCGCTCGGCGATGTCGGCGACGGCGTCCATCTGCGCGTCGCTGATGTCGCCCGGCGTCTCACCGATCGCCTTGAGCGAGACGGTGACGGCGGCATAGTCCGGGTGACGGTGGGTGACGACGTTGCGGTCGAGCCAGTCCGAGAAGGTGCGCGAATCGAGCCGCGCCGCGCGCACGGCGGCGTCGCCCTCGGGGCGGTCCGGCAGGGCCGGCGGCGCGAAATAGGCCTCGATCGCGTCGATGTCGGCCTGCGGCAGGCTCAGATCGCCGCCCTTGAGATTCTCCCACTCCGCCTCGACCAGGCGCGCGAACTCGGCCGCGCCCAGCTCGTGCACCATGATCTTGATGCGCGCCTTCCACTTGTTGTCGCGGCGGCCTTCGAGATTGTAGACCCGCACGATCGCCGTGACGTAGGACAGCAGTTCCTCGTGCGGCAGGAAGTCCCTGATCTTCTTGGCCAGAATCGGCGTGCGCCCCTGCCCGCCGCCGACCCAGACGGCGAAGCCGAGCTCGCCCTCCGCATTGCGCTTCAGGTGCAGGCCGATGTCGTAGGTCTGGATCGCCGCGCGGTCCCGCTCGGCGCCGGTGAAGGCGATCTTGAACTTGCGCGGCAGGAAGCTGAACTCGGGATGCGCCGACGACCATTGCCGCAGGATCTCGGCATAGGGGCGCGGGTCGGCGACCTCGTCGGCCGCGGCACCGGCGAAATGGTCGGCGCTGATGTTGCGGATGCAGTTGCCGCTGGTCTGGAGCGCGTGCATCTCGACCGAGGCGAGGTCGGCTAGCGCGTCGGGGATCTCGGCCAGCGCCGGCCAGTGGAACTGGATGTTCTGGCGGGTGGTGAAGTGCCCGTAGCCCTTGTCGTAGGTGCGGGCGATGTGGGCGAGCATACGGAGCTGTCGCGACGACAGCGTGCCGTAGGGGATGGCGACCCGCAGCATGTAGGCGTGGAGCTGGAGATAGACGCCGTTCTGCAGCCGCAGCGGCTTGAACTGGTCCTCGGTGATCTCGCCCTTCAGGCGCCGCTCGACCTGGTCGCGGAACTGCGCGACGCGCGCCTCGACGAAGGCGCGGTCGAACTCGTCGTAGCGGTACATGCTGGGTTCCATGCGGTGTCCCCGAAGCCTCAGGCCGCAGCCAGCGCAGGAACCGCGCGGGCCTGCTTGCCGAGGTCGCCGCGCACCGTCGGGCCGGCGGCGCGGATGCGCTCGCGCAGCCGGAGCGGGACGATCGCGCCGTCGACGAGCTGCACGTCGATCAGCTCGACGTCGACGACCTCGTTGCGGGCGGCCGACAGCTTGCCGTGGGCGGCCAGCCGCTCCTCATCCGCCTCGTCATGGGCGACATGGGCGGCCGGCAGCGTCTCGGCCCAGGAATGATCGGCCGCGAGCCAGACGGCCTCGCCGTCGAACAGCCGGTTGGCGGTGAGCACCTTCATCTTGCGTCTCCGGTCGGTACGGGTTCGGGCAGCGCCGGCGCACGGGCGGCCAGCGGGATCGAATGGGCGAAGTCGGCGCCGGCGACCGCGTCGCCGATGATGGTCATCACCGGGCCGGCGAGCTCGGCGCGCGCCTCCAGCGACGGCAGGTCGGCGAGCGTGCCGTGCAGCAGGCGGCGCGTCGGCAGGCTGGCGTTCTCGACGACGGCGACCGCCGTGTCGGGCGACAGTCCGGCGGCGATCAGCTTGCCGGCGACGCCGGCCGCGACCGAGCGGCCCATGTAGACGGCGACGGTGGCGCCGTCGATCGCCAGCCGCGCCCAGTCCGGCAGGGTGTCGCCGCCGAGGTCGTGGCCGGTGGTGAAGACCAGCGAGGACGAGACGCCGCGCAGCGTCAGCGGCAGCGCGAAGTCGGCGGCCGCCGCGAGCGCCGCGGTGACACCCGGCACGACCTCGTGCGAGACGCCGGCCTCGCGCAGGGCGGCCAGCTCCTCGCCGGCGCGGCCGAAGACGAGCGGGTCGCCGGCCTTGAGGCGCACGACCCGCCTGCCCTGCCGGGCGAGCGAGACCAGCAGCCGGTTGATCTCGTCCTGCGTGCGCGAATGGCAGCCCTTGCGCTTGCCGGCGGCGATGCGGGTCGCGTCGCGGCGGCCGAGCGCCACGACCGCCTCCGGCACCAGCGCGTCGTGGATGATCACGTCGGCCGCCATCAGCAGGCGCTGGGCGCGCAGGGTGATCAGGTCCTCGGCCCCCGGCCCGGCGCCGACCAGCGCGACATGACCGGCCCGCGCGGCGGCCTTGCGTTCGAGCATGCGGTCGGCGGCGGCCCGCGCGGCGACAGTATCCCCGGCGGCGATGCCGCGCGCGGGCGCGCCGTCGAAGAAGTCGCGCCAGAAGCCGCGCCGCGCGTCGCCCTTGGGCAGCAGGCGCTCGACGGCGCCGCGATAGGTCTCGGCGAGGCGGGCGAGCGCGCCCAGCGAAGGCGGCAGCAGGCGCTCGACATGGGCGCGGATCATCTGCGCCAGAACCGGGCCGGCGCCCTCCGTGCCGATCGCCACGGCGACCGGGGCGCGATTGACGAGCGCGGGCGTGAAGAAGTCGCACAGCTCGGGCCGGTCGACCGCGTTGACGGGGATGCGCAGCGCGCGGGCGGCCTCCACCACGGCGCGGTCGGCAACCTCGTCGCCGGTGGCGGCGAAGACGAGCGCCGCGCCTTCGAGCACTGTCGGGGAGAAGGCCTGCTCGATCAGCCGCGCGCCTTCGATCGCGGCCCAGGCCGCATAGTCGGCATCGAACCGCCCGGAGACGACGACGAGGCGCGCGCTCGACTGCGCCAGCAGGCGCGCCTTGGCGAAAGCCTCGGCGCCGCCGCCGACGATCACGACGGCGCGATCCTCCACCCGGAGGAAGACCGGGAACGCGGAAAGCCTGTCTTTGTGCGTCGTCATCGCGGGAGACACCTCGGAACGGTGCGCGATTGTCGCCGAGACGGGCCGGCGCCTGAAGAAACGGCCTCGCGCGCGGCGCCGCGCGGCGAAATCGGTTTTCTCCCACATGGCCAAAGGCGGAACGGAAATTCTCCGCGCCGGGCCTGCGACACCGAGAAGGCGGAACCGCCGGCTTCGCGCCCGCGTTCTGCCCGGGATGCCGCCGGTCCCTTAGGGGCTACGGGAGCGGCCGGCCGAAACGCTCATGCACAGAGGCTTCCCCATGACCGACATCAATCTCGCACACGACATCTGGGTTCTCGTCGCGGACGGCGAGAAGGCGCTGTTCCTGCGCAACGAAGGCGACGCGCAATATCCGAACCTGCAGGTGGTGCGGAAGGTCGAGGAGGACAATCCGCCGACCCGCGAGCAGGGAACGGACGCGCCGGGCCGCACCGGCCAGGGCGGCACGCCGACCAGCGCGATGGAGGAGACCGACTGGCACCGCATCGCCAAGGAGCGGTTCGCCGACGAGATCGCCGACCGGCTCTACAGGATGGCGCATCGCGGCGACTTCGAGCAGATCGTGATCGTGGCGCCGCCGCAGGTGCTGGGCGAGATGCGGCAGAAGCTGCACAAGGAGGTGGAGGCGAAGGTCGTGGCGGAGGTGCCCAAGACGCTCACCGGCCACCCGGTGTTCGACATCGAGAAGATCCTGAAGGCGGCCTGACGGAGCCCTGTCCCCGCCGCTACTGCGGCACCGTGCTCAGGTGCGACAAGAGCTCGGCGACGTTGACCGCGCCGTATTTGCGCATCAGCCGCGCGCGATAGGCCTCGACCGTGCGCGGCGAGATCGACAGTGTGCGTGCGATCTCCTTCGAGGTGCGGCCCTCGCCCAGATGCATGACGATTTGCCGCTCGCGCGTCGTCAGCACCGCCACCGGCCGGTAGTCGGAAAGGTCGGCGAAGCTCCACACGGCCTTGCGCAGCGGGTCGTCGGGGGCGAGCGTGTGGCCGCGCACGCGGACCCAGAACAGCGAGCCGTCCCGGCGCGCCATGATGCGCTCGTCGGAATATTTGTTGTAGCGCCGCAGCGGCTCGACGCCGATGTCGCGGATGCGGACGAACTCCTCCATCGAGGGGTAGAGGATGGCGAAGGAGCTGTCGATCAGCTCGTCGCGGCGATAGCCGAACATCGCCGCGAAGGCCGGATTGCAGGTGCGGATGATGCGGTTTTCCGTCATCACGATGCCGATCGGCGCGTGCTCGTAGGCCGTCATCGCGAGGTCGGTCTCGGCGGGCGTCATCGGCGCTCTGGCATCCCCGTATTTCTACGATATTGCGGGCATTTTTCGCTGCCGCCGATAATAGCGGCCGGTTCGCACCGCACCAAGCAGAAAGGCCGTCCGGCCGCAACGGTGCGGAGGGGGGGAGGACCGGCAGCGCGGCCGCAGTCGCCGCGCCACGGCCGCATCCGCCTCCTCGCGAAGGGATACCGGCGCGCCGGCCGCTCGACGGGCCGCCCGCGCCACAGGCTTTCACGCGTCGAGCATGTGGAGGAGATCACGATGAGAAAACTGCTCGCCGCGCTGGCGGTGACGAGCGCCATGATGGCCGCGACGCTCGCGGCCGCGCAGGACGGCCCGGCCAAGATCGCGCTGGTGCACGGACTGTCCGGCTCGCCGCTGGAGGCCTATTCCAAGCAGACGTCGACCGGCTTCCAGCTCGGCCTCGAATACGCCACCAAGGGCACGATGGAGGTCAAGGGCCGCAAGCTCGAGGTGGTCGAGAAGGACACCCAGTTCAAGCCCGACATCGCGCGCGCCCTGCTCGCCGAGGCCTATCAGGACGAGAACGTGATCATGGCGGTCGGCGAGACCTCCTCGGGCGTCGCCACCGCGATGCTGCCGATCGCGGCGGAGTACCAGAAGATCCTGGTGGTCGAGCCGGCGGTCGCCGACAGCCTGACCGGCAAGGATTCCAACAAGTACGTCTTCAAGACCTCGCGCAACTCGTCGATGGACATGCAGGCGCAGGCGGTGGCGCTCAAGCCCGACGCAAACCTCTACGTCGCTACGCTGGCGCAGGACTACGCCTTCGGCCGCGACGGCGTCGCCGCCTTCAAGGGCGCGCTCGAAGGCACCGGCGCGCATGTCGTGCTGGAGGAATACGTCCCGCAGCAGACCACCGACTTCACCGCCACGATCGAGCGGCTGTTCAACGCGCTGAAGGACCAGCCGGGCCGCAAGGTGATCTTCATCAACGTGGCCGGCATCGACCCGTTCACGCCGATCCTGGCGGCCGACCCGTCCCGCTTCGGCATCGAGCTGTCGACCGGCGGCAACATCCTGCCGGCGCTCGTCGCCTACAAGAAGATGCCGGGCATGGAAGGCGCGATGTATTACTATTACGAGGCGCCGAAGAACCCGGTGAACGACTGGCTGGTGGCCGAGCACAAGAAGCGTTTCAATTCGCCGCCGGACTTCTTCACGGCCGGCGGCATGGCGGCGGCGATGGCCATCGTCAAGGCGCTCGAGACGGCCGACAACTGGGAGACCGACACGCTCATCAAGACGATGGAGGGCATGAGCTTCGACACGCCCAAGGGCCCGATGACCTTCCGCAAGGAAGACCACCAGGCGCTGCAGTCGATGTTCCACTTCAAGATCAAGGTCGACCCGAACGTCGAATGGGCGATCCCCGAGCTGGTCCGCGAGATCAAGCCCGAGGAGATGAAGATCCCCATCGGCCGCAACAACCAGGAGTGAGGTTACGGCAATAGGGCAGTAAGGCAGTAGGGCAATAGGGGGAACGACGGTCCTTCGGTGGACTCCTGTTCCTCCTGGCCCGCTGGCCTAGCTGCCCTATTCCCTACTGCCTACTGCCCTATTCCCCTATTGACCTGTTCTCCATGTCCCCATCGCTGCGCACCGAGGACCTGACGATCCGCTTCGGCGGCCATGCGGCCGTCAACGGCGTCACCTGCGCGTTCAGGCCGGGCGAGCTGACGGTGATCGTCGGGCCCAACGGCGCCGGCAAGACGACATGGTTCAACCTCGTCTCGGGCCAGCTCGCGCCGACCGCCGGCCGCATCTTCAAGGGCGAGGCCGACATCACGCGGCTGTCGCCGTCGGCGCGCGCCAAGGCCGGCATCGGCCGCGCCTTCCAGCTCACCAACCTGTTCCCCAAGCTCAGCGTGCTGGAGAACGTGCGGCTGGCCGTGCAGGCCCGCGAGGGCATCGGCCCGCGCCTGTTCCGGCCCGCCTCCTCCTTCCCGCGGCTGGCAGAGGAGGCGCGCGAGCACCTCGCCCGCACCCGCCTCAGCGACGTCGCCGACTATCCCGCCGCGGCGCTGCCGCATGGCGACCAGCGCAAGCTGGAGGTGGCGCTGCTGATGGCGATGCAGCCCGATATCTACATGTTCGACGAGCCGACCGCCGGCATGTCGGTCGACGAGGCGCCGGTGATCCTGGAGCTGATCGCGGAGATCAAGCGCGACAGGTCGAAGACGATCCTGCTGGTCGAGCACAAGATGGACGTGGTGCGCGCGCTCGCCGACCGCATCGTGGTGCTGCACAATGGCGAGCTGATCGCCGACGGCCTGCCCGACGCGGTGATGGCGCTGCCGCTGGTGCGCGAGATCTATCTCGGCATCGGCGCGGAGGAGGCCGCATGAGCGCAGGCGGATCCATCCTGCGGCTCGACGACGTCCACACCGACATCGGCCAGTACCGCATCCTGCACGGCGTCAGCCTCGACGTGCCGGAAGGCGGCGTGCACGTGCTGCTCGGCCGCAACGGCGCCGGCAAGACGACGACGCTGCGCACCATCATGGGCCTGTGGCGGGCGCGCTCCGGCGCGATCGTCTTCCGCCACCACGACATCACCGCGATGGCCACCCCCGACATCGCCCGGCTGGGCATCGCCTACGTGCCGGAGAACATGGGCATATTCGGCGGGCTCACCGTCGAGGAGAACATGCGGCTGGCCAGCAATGACGGCAGCTTCGACAAGGGCCGGCTCGACCGCATCTTCGCGCTGTTCCCGGCCATGCAGAAGTTCTGGGACAAGCCGGCGCACGCGCTGTCGGGCGGCCAGAAGCAGATGCTGGCGATCTCGCGCGCCATCCTCGAGCGGCGCGACCTGATCCTTATCGACGAGCCGACCAAGGGGCTGGCGCCCTCGATCATCCGGGCGATGATCGACGCCTTCCGCGAGATCGCCAAGGAGACGACGATCCTGCTGGTCGAGCAGAATTTTCTCTTTGCCCGCTCCCTCGGCGCCACGGTCGCCGTCATCGACGACGGCCGCATCGTGCACACCGGGCCGATGGCGGAGCTGGCCGCCGACGAGGCGCTGCAGACCCGGCTGCTCTCCCTGTCGCTGGAGGCGCACCAATGATGTCGTCCGACAACGGGGGCGCTCCGCGATGAAGACAACCCTCGCCCGCCTCGGCGGCGTCTACCTGCTGCCGGTGGCGATCGGCATCTTCACGCTGTTCCTCATCCCGACCTCGACATGGCTCACGCTCACCATCGCCGGGCTGGCGATGGGGATGATGATCTTCCTGATGGCGTCCGGCCTGTCGCTGATCTTCGGCCTGATGGACGTGCTGAACTTCGGCCATTCGGCCTTCGTCTCGTTCGGCGCCTTCATCGCGGCCTCCGTGCTGGCGGCGCTGTCGTCCTGGGTGAGCGGCGGTAGCGCGGCGCTCAACATCGCGGCCCTGCTGCTCGCGGTCGCGGCCGCCACCACGTTCGGCGCGGCGGCCGGCTGGTTCTTCGAGCGCGTCGTGGTGAAGCCGGTCTACAAGGACCATTTGCGCCAGATCCTGGTGACGATGGGTGCGCTGATCGTGGCCGAGCAGCTCATCCTGGCGATCTGGGGCGGGGTGCCGATCGCGGTGCCGCGGCCGGCGGTGCTGGAAGGCTCGATCCTGATCGGCAACGTGGCGATCGAGACCTACCGCGTCTTCGCCTTCCTGCTCGGGCTCGCCGTCTACGTCGCCATGTATCTCGTGCTGAGGCGCACGCGCATCGGCCTCTTGATCCGCGCCGGCGTGGAGAACCGCGAGATGGTCGAGGCACTCGGTTTCCGCATCGACCGGCTTTTCATCGGCGTGTTCATGGCGGGCTCGGCGCTCGCCGCGATGGGCGGGGCGATGTGGGCGGGCTACCAGGCCCTGATCACGCCGACGCTGGGCGCCGAGATGATGATCCTCGTCTTCATCGTCGTCATCATCGGCGGGCTCGGCTCGATCGAGGGTTCGCTGCTGGGCGCCATCATGGTCGGGCTGACGGCCAACTACGTCGCCTTCCTGATGCCCAAGATGGCGCTCGCCTCCAACATGATCCTGATGATGGCGATCCTGCTGTGGCGCCCCTACGGGCTGAAGCCGGCGGTGCAGAAATGACCGCGCTTTCGGCTTCGCCCGCTTTCCGCCGCCTCCCCGCCGGCCGGCTCGTCGTCTACGCGATCGTGGCCGTCATCGGGGTCGTGCTGGTGCTGGCGCCGTTCCTCCTGCACGGAAACGTGCGCGGCATCGACGTCGCCGCGCGCATCTGCATCTTCGTCGTGCTGGTCGCCAGCTACGACCTTCTGATCGGCTACACCGGCATCGTCTCCTTCGCGCACACCATGTTCTTCGGGCTCGGCGCCTACGGCACGGCGATCGCGCTGAAGGCGATGGGGCCGGGCTTTTCCGCGATCCTGGCCGGCGGCGCGGCAGGCGTCGCCTGCGCGCTGGTGCTCGCCGTGCTGATCGGGCTCCTGTCGCTCAGGGTGAAGGCGATCTTCTTCGCCATGGTGACGCTGGCGGCGGCTTCCGTCATGCTGGTGCTGGCGAGCCAGCTCTCCGACATCACCGGCGGCGAGGACGGGCTGATCTACGAGATCCCGCGCTTCTTCTCGCCCGCCACCAAGCTCTTGACCGGCGCCGACGGCAAGGTCGCGACCCTGTTCGGCGTGCCGCTCAACGGGCGGGTCGCGCTCTACTATTTCGTCTTCCTGTCGGCGCTGGTGCTGTTCCTCGTCATGGTGCGGATCGTGCGGTCGCCGCTCGGCACGGTGCTGGAGGCGATCCGCGAGAACGAGACGCGCGCCGAGGCGATCGGCTACCGGGTGGTGGCCTACCGCACCGCGATCTTCTGCCTCGCCGCGGTGATCGCCGCGCTCGCAGGCATCCTGCGGGCGGTCTGGCTCAAATATGCCGGGCCGGAGGCCGTGCTCTCCTTCGCCATCATGATCGACATCCTGCTGATGGTGGTGATCGGCGGCATGGGCACGATGATCGGCGCGATCATCGGCGTCGTCATCATGAGCCTGGCGCAGTTCTACCTGAAGGACCTGATGCAGGCGGCGGCCGACGCGACAAGCGGCCTGCCGCTGGTGCCGGACCTGCTCAACCCCGACCGCTGGCTGCTGTGGCTCGGCCTGCTCTTCATCCTGCTGGTCTATTTCTTCCCAGCCGGCATCGCCGGGACATTGCTGGGCAAAGGCGGTCACAAATGAACAGTTCGAGCCGCGGACCCCGCTCCGCCTACATCCAGGCCGCAGGGTTCGAGATGCACGTCACCGAATGGGGCGACCCGGCCCTGCCGGCGCTCGTCATGTGGCACGGGCTGGCGCGCACCGGGCGCGACTTCGACGAGGCGGCCGAGGCGCTGTCCGACAGCTATTTCGTGATCTGCCCCGACACGCTGGGGCGCGGACTGTCGTCCTGGGCGCGCGACTTCACGAAGGACTATTCCTACGCCACCTTCGGGGCGACCGCGCTCGGCGTGCTCGACCACTACCGCATCGAGCGGCTGCGCTGGGTCGGCACCTCGATGGGCGGGCTGATCGGGGTGACGCTGGCGGCCGGCGCGCTCAAGGGCCGCATGACCCATCTCGTCATCAACGACATCGGGCCGGACATACCGGAGGCGGCCTCGGCGCGCATCGCCGCCTATGTCGGCGACGTGCCGACCTACGACACGGTGGCCGAGCTCGAGGCGTGGCTCAGAAAGAACTACGCGCCGTTCGGCCGCAACGGCGACGCCTTCTGGCGGCGCATGGCCGACACCTCGATGCGGCGTACCGACGGCGGCCGCGTGACCGTGCACTACGATCCCAACATCGTCAGCCAGTTCACGCATCACAAGGGCGACCTCGACCAGTGGGACGCCTACGACACGATAACGGCGAGGACGCTGCTCCTGCGCGGCGCCGAATCGGACGTCCTGCCGGCTCAGGTGGCGGCCGAGATGCAGAGGCGCGGGCCGAAGCCGCGGCTTGTCGAGTTCCCCGGCGTGGGACACGCGCCGACGCTCGCCAGCGCCGCCGAGATCGCGCTGCTGCGCGACTTCCTGGCGAGCTAGCGCCCGACCTCGCCCGGCGGCACCGGGCGGCGGCTCATGCCGAACGGCACGGCCCTGCCTGGTCCGCCGGCGGCGGGAAGGGGCTTCGGGGCGGGGGCGGCGCGGACGACGGGCGCGGCCGAACGGGCCGGTGCGACGTCCTCGGCCGGCCGCGCGATCGAGGCTGTGCTTTCGGCCCGGTCGGAACGGATCGCCTCGGCGACGGGATCGAGCCGCGGCGCAGGGCGCGCCGGCGGCGGCAGCGCGGCGGTCGGCCGGTCGGGATCGGACACGTCGCCTGACGGCAGCGGCATCGCCGCGGGGTCGAGCGGCTGCTGCACATAGCCCGGCAACTGCCTGACGGGCACGCCGTCATGCGCGGCCGTCATGAATTCCTTCCAGGCGATCGCCGGCAGCGAGCCGCCCGTCACCTTCCTGGTCGGCGTGCCGTCGTCATTGCCGAACCAGACGCCGGTCGTGAGGTTGGCGGTGTAGCCGACGAACCAGACGTCGCGCGAGTTCTGGGTGGTGCCGGTCTTGCCGGCGGCGGGCCAGCCGAAGGCGGCCTTGCGCGCGGTGCCGCTCTCCAGCGTCTTCTCCATCATGGCGTTCATCATGCCGACCACGTCGGCGCGCACGACGCGCGGCATGCCGTCGGTCTGGCGCTGCCAGACGACCTTGCCGGCGGGCGTCGTCACCTTGTCGATGAAGTGGACGAGCGGGCGGAAGCCGCCATTGGCGAAGGGCACGTAGGCGGCGGTCAGCTCCAGCGGCGTCACCTCGGACGTGCCGAGTGCGATCGAGGCATTGGTCTGGAGGTCGGATTCGATGCCCATGCGGTAGGCCGCGTCGACGACCTTCTTGGGGCCGACCTCGTTGACGAGGCGCACGGCCACCGAGTTGAGCGACTTGGCCAGCGCCGTCGCCAGCGTCACCTCGCCGTAATACTTGTCGTCGAAATTCGCCGGCTGCCACTTGCCCAGCTTGACGGGGGCGTCGTTGCGCACCGTCGCGGGCGTCATGCCGCCTTCGAGCGCGGCCATGTAGACGAAAGGCTTGAAGGCCGAGCCCGGCTGGCGCTTCGCCTCGGAGGCGCGGTCGAACTGGCTGGAGGCGTAGTCGTAGCCGCCGACCATGGCGCGCACGGCGCCGGTGTTGTCGATCGAGACCAGCGCGCCCTGGCTGACGTTGAGCTTGCGCCCCTCGTCGTCGATCAGCCGGCGGATCGACTTCTCGGCCAGTTTCTGCAGGCCGTAGTCGACGGTCGTGTAGACGATCAGGTCGGAGCCGATCTCGCCGACGAGGCCGGGCAGCTCCTCCACCACCTTGTCGGCGACATAGTGTTCCGAACCGGTCCAGTAGGCGCGGGCGCGGGCGGCCGGGTTGCTGGCGGCGACCTTCATCTCGGCGCCGCTGATCATGCCGGAATCGCGCATTGCCGCGAGCACGACCTGCGCACGCTCTTGCGCGGCCTCGGGGTCGCGCGACGGAGACAGGCGCGACGGCGCCTTGAGCAGGCCCGCCAGCATCGCCGCCTCCGACAGGCTGACCTCGCTCGCCGGCTTGCCGAAATAGCGGCGAGAGGCGGCTTCCACGCCATAGGCGCCCGCGCCGAAATAGACGCGGTTCAGGTACATTTCGAGGATCTGGTCCTTGGTGTGCTTGTGCTCCAGCCAGAGCGACAGCAGCACCTCCTGCACCTTGCGCTCGATGGTGCGGTCGGGCTTGAGGAACAGGTTCTTGGCGAGCTGCTGGGTGAGCGTCGAGCCGCCCTGCGAGATCTGCCCGGTGGTCAGGTTCTCGACCAAAGCGCGGGCAAGGCCGAGCGGGTCGACGCCGAAATGCGAGTAGAAGCGGCGGTCCTCGATGGCGATGACGGCCTTGGGGATGAAGGGCGACATCTCGTGCAGGCCGACGGCCTGGCCGCCCATCATGCCGCGATTGGCGATCAACTGGCCTTCGACGGAGACGATGCGGACGTTGGGCGGACGGTCGGGGATGGCCCAGGTGGTCGCGCTCGGCATGCGCGCGCCGTACCAGGCGACGAGGCCGGCGACCGCGATGCCGCCCCACAGGCCGAGCACGAGGCACCAGTAGGCCGCGCGCCGCAGGAAGCCGAACAGGCCCGCGCTGCTTCGCCGGCCGCGCGCGCGGCGGGAGCCGCCCGAACGCTTGCCGGAGCCCTTGGCGCGGGCGGGACGCCGCGCCGGCACGACCCTGTCGTCCTCGTCGACGGACAGGTCGCCGCGCCCGCGCGCGGGGGCATCGAAATGCGGCTCTATGCGCCGGCCGCCGGATCGTCCTGCCATCTCGTCCCCGTTTGCACCCTTCCGGATACGGAAAACTAGGCGAGCAGGTTTAAGCGGCCGTTAAGCAGACCGGCCGCACGTTCGGCGAATTCGTTAACCGCGCTTGCGAGAGCTTTGACGCATTCGTCCCGATTGGCCCGCTTCGTGCTTACCGTCCATTGACAGATCGGATGCGGCAAACATGGAAAATTCTCGAATCGGGTGGGTCGATACCGCGAAGGGCATCTGCATCATCTTCGTCGTGATGATGCACTCGACCATCGGCGTACAGATCGCAACGGGGCAGGAGGGCTGGATGAACTACGTCATCCTGTTCGCCTGGCCCTTCAGAATGCCAGATTTCTTCATGACTTCCGGGCTTTTCCTCGGCCTCGTCATCGACCGGCCGTGGCTGCGCTATCTCGACCGCAAGGTCATCCACTTCGCCTATTTCTACCTGCTGTGGATGACCATCGAGATCGTGCTCAAGTCACCCGGCCTGATGTCCGAGAACGGAGCAGGTGCCCCATTTCGGGAATTTCTGCTCGGCTTCGTGCAGCCCTACGGCACGCTCTGGTTCATCTACATGCTGCCGGTATTCTTCCTGTTCACCCGCCTGGTGAAGGGGCTGCCGGTGTGGTTCGTGCTCGGCTGGGCGGCGATCCTGGAGATCCTGCCGGTCGAGACCGGCTCGGTGATCTTCGACGAGTTCTGCCAGCGCTACGTCTTCTTCTATGCCGGCTACGCCTTGGCAGATCGCATCTTCTCGATCGCCGACTGGATGGGCGCGCACCGCCGAGCGGCGGTGGCGATCCTGGCTGCCTGGTTCGTGGCGGAGGCGGCGATCGTGTTCGCGCCGGTGCCGGACGCGCTGCAGGTCATCAACCTCGGCAACAACGGCTTCTCCGGCATGCCGGTGATCTCGCTGATCCTCGGCGGCGCCGGCGCGCTGGCGATCGTCACGGTGGCGACGCTGCTGACCGGCCTGCCGTGGACGCGCTGGCTCACCTGGCTGGGCGCCCATTCGATCGTCGTCTACCTCGCCTTCTTCCTGCCGATGACGGTGGCGCGGGTCTTCCTGACCAAGACCGGCATCATCGCAGACGTCGGCACGATGTCGGTGCTGACGCTCGCGGCCGGCGTCACCGGGTCGGTCATGCTCTACGGCCTTGTGCAATGGACCGGGCGCGGGCACTTCCTGTTCGAGCGGCCCGACTGGGCCTATATCGACCGGCCGGCCGCGCCGAAGCCCGCGATCCAGCCGGCCGAGTAAGCGCGCGCGTCAGCTATGGGCGAAGATGTCCTCTTCGCCCCAGCCCATCAAGTCGAGCCTGGCGCGCGTCGGCAGGAAGCGGAAACAGGCATCCGCCTCGCCGGTGCGGCGCTCGCGCTCCAGCCGGAACTTCAGCTTCTCGCGCAGCGCGTGCAGGTGCAGCACGTCGGATGCGGCATATTCGAGCTGCTCCGGGGAAAGCGTCGCGGCCGCCCAGTCGGACGACTGCTGCTGCTTCGACAGGCTGACGCCGAGAAGCTCGGCGCAGATGTCCTTCAGCCCGTGGCGGTCGGTGTAGGTGCGCGTCAGCCGCGAGGCGATCTTGGTGCAGAACACCGGCTCCGGCATGACGCCGAAGGCGTTGTAGAGCACGGCGAGGTCGAAACGGGCATAGTGGAAGATCTTTGTGATCTTGCGGTCCCTGAGCAGCGCGGTCAGGTTCGGCGCCTTCTTCTGGCCGGGCGCGATCTGGATCACGTCGGCGCTGCCGTCGCCGGGCGAGATCTGCACGACGCAGAGCCGGTCGCGATGCGGGTTGAGCCCCAGCGTCTCGGTGTCGATGGCGACGGCGTCGACCTGATATTGGGCCAGGTCGGGGAGGTCGAAGGCATGGAAGCGTATGGTCATCGGCCCCGTCCTACTTCGCGGCGATCGCGTCGAGGATGCGCGCCCAGGACCGCTGGCCCTTGTGGAACGAGATGAACTCGTACTTCTCGTTGGGCGAATGGATGCGGTCGTCGTCGAGGCCGAAGCCGGTGAGCAGCGTGTCCATGCCGAGCAGGTGCTTGAAATCGCCGACGATCGGGATCGACCCGCCGGTGGCGACCATCACCGCCGGCTTCGGCCATTCGTCCGACAGCGCCGCCTTGGCCTTGAGGATGATCGGGGCGTCGTAGGGGATCTGGAGCGCGGGCGAGCCGCCATGCGGCTGGAACTCGACCGAGCAGTCGGCGGGGATGCGCTCCTCCACGAACTTGCGGAAGGCGGCGCGGATGGCCGCCGGATCCTGGTCGTGGACGAGCCGGAACGAGACCTTCGCATGCGCCTCGGCGGGAATGACGGTCTTGAAGCCGTCGCCCGTATAGCCGCCCCACATGCCGTTGACCTCGGCGGTCGGGCGCGCCCAGGTCAGCTCCTGGACCGTGCGCCCCTTCTCGCCGGCCGGGATGGACAGTCCGATCGGGCCGAGGAAATCGTCCGCCGTCTGACCGAGCCGGTTCCAGCTTTCCAGGATCTGCGACGGGGTCTCCTCGACGCCCTCGTAGAAGCCGGGGATGGTGACGCGGCCGGTCTCGTCGTGCAGGTCGGCCAGCACGCGCGCCATGATGTGGTTGGCGTTGGCGGCCGCGCCGCCATAGATGCCGGAATGCAGGTCGCGGTCGGAGCCGCGTATGGTGATCAGCTCGCCGACGAGGCCGCGCAGGCCGACGCAGATGACCGGGGTCTCGCGGTCGTCCCACATGCCGGTGTCGCAGACCATGGCGAAGTCGGCCCTGAGCTCGTCCGCATTGGCCTCGAGGAAGGGCTTCAGCGACTTGGAGCCCGACTCCTCCTCGCCCTCGAACAGGATCGTCACCCTGCAGGGCAGCGCGCCGTGGACGGTCTTGTAGTTGCGGCAGGCCTCGACGAAGGTCATCAACTGACCCTTGTCGTCGGAAGAGCCGCGGCCGGTGATGACCTTGCGGCCGTCGACGGTCTTGATCTTCGGGTCGAACGGGTCGTCGGTCCACAGGTTGAGCGGATCGACCGGCTGCACGTCGTAATGGCCGTAGAACAGGACGTGCGGGGCGTCGGGCGCGGCGCCGTCGTGGTGGCCGACGACCATCGGATGGCCGATCGTGTCGCGCACCGAGGCGTCGAAGCCGATCGAACGCAGATCCGCCGCCAGCCACTCCGCCGCCTTGCGCACCTCGGGGTCGAAGGCGGGGTCGGTCGAGACCGACTTTAGCCGGATCAGCTCGAACAGCCGCTCCAGGCTGCGGTCGAGGTTCTTGTCGATGGCGTCGAGGACGGGCGCGAGGGCGATCATGGGCAGGCCTTTCGATTCTGTGGGCCGACCGTAGTTCGGCGCAGCCTGATCGGAAAGACCCGCGTTTGCGCCGGAAGCGCAAAAAAGTGCCGCCGTGGTGGAGGGGGAACCACGGCGGCATTACTCCAAACGCGGCGGCAGCCCGGAGAGGGGGATGAGGCTGCCGCCTTGGTGTCCGGTAGGCGGGGGACGGGCCTATTTCCGGACTTCGGCGTCAATTGCCGATGACCCGTATTTGTGGATTTGAAAATGGCGATTCAAGGGCACGAACATTACAGTTATGTAACGAAGGCGTGACCGCGGAAAACCCCGGAAAACCGGCCCGAGTCAGCAGCGAACGGGCCGCCCGGCGCTTTGCGATGGACAGGCAGGAGGCGGCACGTTACGCCTTGCGCCCATGGCAAACGGCAAGCATCTCTTCCTCGTCGACGGCTCGGGCTACATCTTCCGCGCCTACCATGCGCTCCCCCCGCTCAACCGCAAGTCGGACGGCCTGCCGGTGTCGGCCGTGCTCGGCTTCTGCAACATGATCTGGAAGCTGCTGCGCGACGCGCGCGACACCGCCGTCGGCGTCATCCCGACGCATTTCGCCGTGATCTTCGACTATTCGTCGAAGACCTTCCGCAACGAGCTCTACGGCGCCTACAAGGCCAACCGCACGGAGCCGCCGGAGGACCTGATCCCGCAGTTCGGCCTGATCCGCGAGGCGACGCGGGCCTTCGGCCTGCCCTGCGTCGAGATGGAAGGTTTCGAGGCGGACGACCTGATCGCCACCTATTGCCGATTGGCCCGCGAGGCCGGCGGCGACACCACCATCGTCTCCTCCGACAAGGATCTGATGCAGCTCGTCGGCCCGACCGTCGGCATGTACGACCCGATGAAGGACCGCCAGATCGGCATTCCCGAAGTGATCGAGAAATGGGGCGTGCCGC
>ERZ778021.1782-NODE-1782-length-22708-cov-6.403479_pt1 | contig 22708 bp, 14 predicted proteins | sample MGYA00375751_ERZ778021 | MGnify/ENA primary metagenome ERZ778021 (study PRJEB29350, sample SAMN05389814) | bioreactor metagenome | isolation source: Thiocyanate stock bioreactor | place: South Africa: University of Cape Town | collected 2013-08-29 ... | reverse complement strand
GGGAGAAGGGGGGAAAGGCGCTCTGGACTCAGGTTCATGCGAGTCGCGCCAGACTGTGCCGATGACATCGAATGTTCCGACGTCGATCGAAGGTCATCCGATCGCCCAGCCCGACGCCGCCCAGGCGACCGCGAAGCGCCACGACCCTCATCCGGCCCATCGCGACCGGCACGGCCTCGCCGCTTCAAAAAATGAGACGAACGAACCCGTTGAGTCGACGATCATCGACGGTTCGGCGCACGAACGAACCCGCCCCGGAGCGGCGGCCGTTTGAGGCGGCCGGAGCCGGGGCGGGTGGTTCCTTGGCAATTCGGCGGTTTGTCAGCGCACCTCGGACTCGATCTGCTGGACCAGGCGGACGGCCTCGTCGGCCATGGCCGGGCTGAGCTGGTCCCTGGCGGCGACGGCCTTCTCCAGGTGGTCCTTGGCGCGGTCGCCGCGGGCCTTGTCGGAGGCGATCAGCTTGCCGTAGTGGTAGTGCAGGACGGCCAGGTCGGGCGACCGCTTGAGCCCTTCGAGGTACGACTGCTCGGCGTCCGCCGGCCGGCCGACGGCCTCCTGGATGGCGCCGACGGTGTCGTAGAACTCGCCCGGCAGGAGCGCCGCGTTGACGCGGGGCAGGATCGTCTCGATCAGCTCCATCGCCTCGCGGCTGCGGCCCAACGAGCTGTGCAGGACCCAGGCCTTGTTGTTCACGGCCTCGATGGCCAGGGGCTGGATCTTGAGGACGCGGTCGTACTCCTCGACGGCCCGCTCGAAGTAGGGGCGGGCCTTGTCGGCGTCGGGCTGGCCCTCGGCCATGGAGAGGAGCAGGTCGCCCAGGTTGAGGTGGGCGACGGGGGAGTCGAGCAGGCTCGCGGCCTTCTCGGAGAGCGGCAGGGCCAGGTCGAGCCGGCGGGCCTTGTGCAGGCCGACGGCGACGGCCAGGACCTCGGCGCCCTTCTTGTCGCGGGCGACCACCTCGGACGCGAGCCGCTTGGCCTCGTCGAGCCCGGCGGGCCGGGCCGACGGGGCGGCCGGGTCGGGCTCGGCCAGGAGCTGGACGTACTGCGCCAGGGCGGCGGGGTCGGACGGGTCGACGGCCAGGGCGCGCTTGAGGGCGGCGATGGCCGCGGGGCGGCGGTTCCGCTTCAGCTCGATGTCGGCGATCGTCTCCAGGGCGTCGACGAACTTGGGGTCGGCCGCGACGGCCGCCTCGAGCTGGGACACGGCCGTCGACCGGGCCGCCTCGCGCTGGGCGTCGCCGAGGCCGGAGGCGTCCAGGGCCACCGCCTGGAGGAGGTTGGCGTCGCGGTTCCCCTTCTCGACGCCCAGGACGTGCCTGGCCTGCGCCAGGGCCTCGTCGACGTCGCCGACCTTCAGCGACGCCTTGCCGAGCGAGATGCGGACGTCCAGCCGGCGCGGCTCGCGCTCCACGGCCTCGGCATAAGCCTTGGCGACGTCGTGCGGCCGGTTCTGCGAGGAGAAGAGGCGGGCCCGCAGCAGGGGGCCGACCGAGGAGTGCTTGGCGACCTTGTCGATCTCGCCGGTGATCTCGACGGCCCGGGTGTAGTCGCCCCGGCGCGCCGCCTGGTCGCACTCGGCCTGGATGATGGCGAGGTTCGCGGGGAACTTCGCCCGGTAGTCGCGGATCAGGGACTCGGCCGTCCCCTCCAGGTTGCGGAGCCTCTCGGCGTCGCCGGCGGCCATGGCGTCGGCCGCGGACAGGGAGACGACCTCGACGAGGCCGGCGGCCAGGTTGCCGTCGTTCGGGTTGTCGGCGACGAGCCCGCGGAGCAGCTTCTCGGCGCCCTCGTAGTTCTTCTGGTGCCGGTAGACGTCGACGAGCATCCGGCGGTAGACGCCCTGCTTGTCGTCCCGGGCGCGGGACTCGACGAACTCCATCGCCTTCGCGGCCTCGCCCCCCTTGTCCAGGATCAGGTACTTCGCCTGGACGAGCGGGACCGAGTCGGGGACGACGGCCAGGCCCTCGTCGACGACCTTGATGGTCCGCTCGCCGGAGGTGACGGCCGGCGGGGCCTCGTACTCGACGGCGGCCAGCATCAGGAAGAAGACCTCGGGGACCTTCTTCCCCTCCCGGGTCGTCGCCTCCACGCCGGACCGGAGCAGGGCCGTGGCCGCGGGGTATTCCTTGGCCTGCATGTGCAGCAGGGCCCGGGTGACGACGGCGGAGGCGCTCGCGGGGTGGTCCTTCAGGACGCCGTCGAGCAGCGCGACGGCGGCCGGGATCTCGTCCTGCTGGCGGTGGTAGTTGGCGGCCCGGACGCGGTCCTCGGCCGAGGCGGGGGCGGCCGGGTCGTCCAGCAGGGCCGTCATCTCGGCCTTGGCGGCCGGCCACTGCTTCTTGGCGACGTAGGCGTTGACGAGCTGCCAGCGGTCGGCGCGGGTGAGCGAGCCGGCCTCGTTGCTGCGCTTCAGCTCCTCGAACCGGCGGATGGCGTCGTCGACGTCGCCCGCCTGGAGCGAGAGCGAGGCCAGGGCCGACTGGGCCGCCTGGAGCAGCGTCACGCCCTGCTCGACCTCCTTGGTCGGCTTCTCCTTGACGATGTCGTTCAGGGCCTGGGCGGCGCCGGCGAGGTCGCCGGTCCGGCCGTCGAGCTGGGCCTTCCAGAAGGCGACGACCTTGTTCTCCGGATCCTTCTTCAGGGCGTCGTCGAAGTGGGCGACGGCGGCCGGGACGTCGTTCCGCTTGAGGGCGAGCTGGCCCTCCAGCACGTCGCCGACGGCCCCTTCCTTCCAGCGGGCGCGGACCTTGGCGATCACCGCGGCGGCGGCCTCCAGGTCGTTGCGGGCCATCTCCAGCTGGGCGAGCTGGACCCAAGGGGCGGAGGTGTTGCCGCGCTCGCCGGCCTCGGCCAGCAGCTTGCGGGCGTCGTCGGGGCGGTCCAGCTCGTCGACGAGGATCTGGGCCCGCAGGGCGGACAGGGTGACGTCGTCGGGGTGGGCCGTCAGGAACTCGGCCAGAAGCTTGTCGGCCTCGTCGGCCTTCTTGTCGCGGACCTTCAGGGCGGCGTCGAGGCCGGCGATCTCGGACGCGTTCGGGAACTTGGCGCGGGCCCGGGCGACGACCGCGCGGGCCTCGTCCTTCTTGCCCTGCTGCTCCAGGATCAGGGCGGCGAGGTTCTCGGCGGCCGGGGGGGCCTGGCCCGTCTTGCGGAGGGCGTCGACGCGGGCGAACGCCTCGTCGAGCCGGCCGCGCTGGACGTCGATCTGGGCGAGCCGCAGGGTGGCGCCGCCGTCGGAGCGATCGCCGGCGCGGGCGACCAGCTCGAACTCCTTCGCGGCCCGGTCGAGGTCGCCGGGGCCGCGGCGGGCCTGGTAGACCTCGCCGGCGAGCTGGTGCAGCACCCCCTGCATCTCGGTCGGGACCCCGCCCTCCTTGAGCTGGCGGGCGATCGACTCGACGATCGGCAGGGCCTCCTCGGGGTAGCCGGCCTGGAGCATCGTCCAGGCGGCCCAGAACTCATACTGGGGGTCCAGGGCCGACATCCTCAGGGCGTTCTGGAGGTACTGGCGGCCGAGGGCCTGCTCCTGGTTGAGGACCAGGGCCACGCCGTAGCGGGCCTGGGCCTCGGCGACCTCCGGGAGCTTCTGGGCGGCGGCCTTCAGGTGGGCCAGGGCGCTGGCGCGGAGCCTGGGCTGGGCCTTGGCGTCGGGCTCGGGCTTGCGGGCGGCGGCGGCCACGCCGGACTCCTCCAGCTCCACGGCGCCCTGGAACAGGTGGCCGAGCCCCTGGTAGCGGTCCTCGGCGGCGGCCAGCAGGGCCTGGATGTGCGGCGCGGCCTTGGCGGTGCGGGCGGCGTCCTCGGCGTCCATCAGCGCGACCTCGGCGCCGACGGTGTGCAGCCCCAGGGCGATCAGCGAGGAGCTGGGCCGGGCGGCCGGCGGCGTGGCCAGGGCCTCGTTCACGACCTGGAGGCAGCGGTCGCGCAGGCGGCGGAACCGCAGGTGGTCGGCGTAGGTCAGGTGGATCTGGAAGTCGGCCCGGTCGCCGGCCTGGCGGGCCTTGTCGTACAGCCCGGCGAGCTGCCCCTCGATGGCCTCCACGAGCGCGTCGGCCGGGGCCTTGCCGCGGGCCTGCGCCTGCTGCACCAGGCCGCGCTGGGCCTGCTCCAGCAGGTAGAGGAGCCGCGTCACGCGCTGCGAGCCGGGCTCGGCGGAGGCGACGACGCGGTCGGACAGCGCGACCATCCCCTGGACGATCTCGGCCTGCGCGGCGGGGTCGGCCTCGGCCTGGGCGGCGAGGGCGGAGAGGCGGAGCTTGGCCATCATGTCGGTCGGCCCGACGTCGTCGGGCAGGGCGAGGGCGCGGCCGGCGGCCAGGGCGGCGGCCTTCGCGGCCTCGTCGTTGGTCGCGGCGGCCAGGCGGGCCTGGATCAGCAGCCGTCGGACCTCCGGGGCGTCCCCGGCCGCGAGCTGGTCGAGCTGCTTGCGGACGTCGGCGAGGTTCGGCGAGCCGGACTCCAGCTCGCGGAAGGCCAGGACGAAGGCCGCGTCCAGGTCGGCCGGGTCGATGCCGGCGACCTCGCGGGCCCAGGCGACGGCGTCGGCGGCGACGTCGTCGGCCATGGCGTCGTGGAGCAGGCGGAGCCGGGGCCCCTTGAGGTTCGGGTCCAGCTTCCTCGCCTTGAGCAGGTGGTCGACCCGCTCGGACCGCAGGGCGTCCTTGCGCCCGGCGGGGGCGGAGGCCAGCATCAGCTCGTACAGCGTGGCGAACTCGTCGTGGACCGCCGCATCGTTGGCGCCCCCCTGGAGGGCCTGCTTGAAGTAGATCTCGGCGTCGGCCAGCCGGCCGGCCTCGCGGGCCGCGCGCGCCTGCTTCAGCAGGGCCTGGGGCGACGGCGGCGCCAGGGTGGACGAGATCGCGATCACGCCCACGACGGCGACCGCGACGAAGAGTCCGGACAGGATCAGCAGGGGCTTCCAGCGGACGGTCATCGGGCCTGTCTCCTTCAGCTCGGTGAATCCGGGCCGCCTCGCCGGCCTTGTTCCGCCCCGCGAACCTTCCCGGGTCCGCGTGCGGGGCTCTGCGAGGGGCGTTGCATGTCTCGGAGGAGATCGAGATCGGCGTCGAACGGGCGACGCGAGATCCGCCGGGAGGCGGGAAGCGGCGGGAATGGGGCGATGCGATGCCGAGCGAGTGGTGTGGCGAAGCCGTCCGCCCTGCTTGACCTCAGTGTCGCAATCCATTGCCGGAGCGTCCTGCATCGAGGCGACGGTCACAATAGGCCCTCGCCGCCGCGACTTCAAGCCGACTTTCCTCAAGGCGAGCACTCATGAACCCGCGTCGACCGGACCGTCGGCCTCGGGCTCGGCCTCGACGGCCGGCGTCGGGAAGACCGGCGACCGCATCCGGCCCGGCGGCGACTTGATCGGGCCCCGCCTGAAGAACGCCCCCAGGAAGCCGGCGGCCCGGGCCCGGGTGGCCGGGTCCTCCTCGCGCTGGCCGTAGTCCTTGCCGTAGGGCGAGGCGTCCTCGATCACCTTGTTGAACTCGGCCGCGGCCAGCAGCTCCACGCTGCACAGCCACATCCAGCTCATCAGGACCACCACGCCCGCCAGCGAGCCGTACGTCGCGCCGTAGTCCCCCCAACGCTGGACGTAGAACCGGAACAGGTAGCTCACGGCCACCAGCACCAGCGAGCCCAGCAAGCTCCCGGGCGTGATCCACTCCCAGCGCTGCTTGGCGTCGGGGGCGAAGTACATCGCCGCGGCGAAGCTCGCCACCACCAGCCCCAGGACGGTCAGCCCGTGGGCGACCGTCAGCACGACCTCGGACACGGCGTCCAGGTTCAGGAGCCGGAGGATCTGCGGCCACAGCAGGGTGCTGGCCAGCACGAGGATCAGGAGGATCGCCTCCAGCACGGCCATCAGGGCCCCGATCAGCCGCAGCTTCCAGTACGGCCGCGTCTCGCGCACGCCCATGATGGCGTTGGCGGCGTCCATCACCGCCATGAACAGGCTGGAATTGAGCCACAGCAGCGCCAGCGTCCCCACCGAGGCCAGGCCCGCGTTGGGGCGGCTCCGCATGTCGGCGAGCTGCTCGCCCAGGAGCTTGGCGGCGTCCGGGGGGAGGATCTCGTTCAAGAGCGTCGAGGCGTCCAGTTCCTGACCGCGCGCGATCCACGGCACCACATGGGCGGCGATCAGGACGACGAGCCCCAGGAACGGGACCAGCGAGGCCAGCGCGTAGAAGGTGATCGCCGCGGCGCGGGTCATCAGCTCGTGCTCGTTGAGCTTGACCCAGGTGCGCCGCAGGGCCTCGCGGAGGGTGAGGCCCCCCAGGTCCATCGCCGATCGGAACCGTCGCCGCGTCGCGTCCATCGTCCGCCCCGTCGTGGCCGTGGTGATTCGTCGCACGGCGGTCGACGGAGCAAACGGGATGCCGGGATCAGCGCCGGATGGTGTCCGACGGGGCCAGCGACATGAAGGCGTCGCGGTGGGCCTCGTCGGGGAACCAGAACCGACGGCCCTCCTCGGACAGGCTGTAGCGGGGGTCGCCGGGGACGGCCTCGCCGCGCTCGGCCAGGCAGTGCGGGCAGTTGCCCCCCGCCTCCACGCCGACGGCCGCGTAGCGCTCCGGGTCCTGGACGAAGCGGGAGCGGTCGTCCTTCGACGCGCAGAGGTAGAGCCGCCCCCTGTACAGGGCCCCGAACCGGGGGTCGCCCTGAGCCTCGCGGCCGGCGTCGAGCTGCTCGACCGGGCAGCGGCCGTCGTTGGCCGGGACGTACCGCTCGGGGTCGCGGCGGAAGAGGTTGAACGTCAGGGCGTTGGCGAATCGGTAGACCCGGCCGCCGTGCTCCACGACGTACTCGGCCTGGCCCTGGATCAGCTTCTTCTCGGCGACCAGGCTGACCGGGCAGAACCCGGCCAGCTCGACGTCCTCCTCCTTCTTCGCGGGCGTCTCGACGGCCTTCGGCCGCGGCGGGCCGACGAGCTCGCCGGCCCGCCGGGGGGCGTCGGCCAGGTCTTCGGGGTTGTGCCGGGGCGCGTGGGCGGCGACGGCCCGGCCGAGGAGCCCGTCGAGGTCGTCCGGCCCGAGATAGCCTTGATGGACGGCCAGGACGTTGCGATCGGGGTCGACGATCACGCTGGCGGGGAGGCCGGAGAGGTTGAAGTCCAGGGCCATCTCCTGGTGGACGTCGGCCCGGAGCCTCAGCGGGACGAACTCCGACTTCGTGCGGGCGACGACGGCCGGGCTGGGGAAGCTGTCCTGCTCCATGCGGACGCAGTTGGGGCACCAGGGGCCCGTGAACTGGATCCAGAGGAGCCGGCCGGAAGTGCGGGCCTCTTCCAGGGCCGCGCCGTAGTCCTCGCGCCAGGCGAGGGCCTCGCCGGATGGGACGTCGTCGCCCCGGGAGGAGGGGACGCCCGCCGCCGCGATGCAGGCGAGCGCGGCCAGGCGGGCGAGGCGCATGAGGGGTCGCTGGGGAGTCATCGCTTCTCCTCGTCGACGGGCGTATCGCTGGGTGTGGTCGTTGAGTGGACGTCCGAGGGAATCGGACGCTGCCCATCCGTGGAGAAGCCGCTCTGCGTGTCGAGAGGCGCCATGCCGTTGGCGTTTTTCCGGACCCGGTTGTCCGCCGGGCCCAGACGGGTTATCGACGCCCCGTGACGCGGCCTGGAGCGCTTTCTCACAAGATCGCCGGACGCCCATCGGCGCGATCGGCGGAATCCGGACGAGCGTCGGGACGGGCTCAGATCCTCCGCCCGGGGCGTCGGCTGACGGGGGGCTGGAGGAGTTCGACGAGGACGGCCATCTCGCGGAGGCGGGCCGGCTCGGCCATCATCGGGCGGACGTCGGCGGCGGAGAGCGCGGGGGGGGCGTCGTACGAGGTCACGGTGGCGGCGACGGAGGCGGTGCGGAGGGACGTCCCGCCCAGGCTGGTGAAGCTCGAGGCGAGCGACGCCAGGTTCGTCATCGCCTCGCCGCGGTTCTGGGCCATCGACAGGCCGACCTGCTCCGACAGGGCGCGCTGGGTCTCGGCCTCGCCGCGGCGGGGCTTGGCCCCCCCCTGCTCCGCGCGACGGTTCCGGGGGGGCTTGCGCTGCGGCGGCCGGCCCCCCGGGCGGGGGGGCGCGGGGATGGTCGCCGAGCCGATCTGGCGGCGGGTGACGGGGTCGATGAAGACCATCTCGTCGTCGATGACGTAGACGTCGGCGTCGGTCGTCCGGCCGGGAGGACGGGCGGTGCCGATGCGCGCCGAGGCGGGCGGCTCCATCCCCCTCGGGTCGGCGGCCCCCCCCGACGCGGCGCGGGAGGCGGCGGCCTCCTCGGCGCGGGCGGCGGCGAGGGCGTCGCGACGCCCCGCGCGAGCCTCGGGCGGCGCATAACCGCCCCCCGGACGTGGGCCCGGCGCGGCCCCGGGCCGCCTCGGCAGCGGCTGGCCGTCCCGGTTCAGGATCGAGGTCAGCGCCCAGATCGCCAGGAAGACCAGCGGGACGATGAACTGCGACAGGGCTTCCAGGTTCCTCATGGCGGCTCCCGCGATCACCTGGCCGGGACGAATCGGGACGGACGAGGGCGGGTCACTGCGGCGACGGCGAGGGCTGGCGGGCGTTGCCGCCGGTGCCGGCGATGGCCGCGCGCATGTCGGTGTCGGCCTGGACGTTCTTCAGGTTGTAGTAGTCGCCCACGCCCAGGTGGCCCTGGCGGAACGCCTCGGCGATGGCGAGCGGGACCTCGGCCTCGGCGGCGACGACCTTGGCCCGGTTCTCCTGCACGGCCGCCTGCATCTCCTGCTCCTGGGCGACGGCGAACGCCCGCCGCTCCTCGGCCTTGGCCCGCGCGACGCGGGTGTCGGCCTCGGCCTGGAGGGCCTGGAGGTTGGCACCGATGTTGTCGCCCACGTCGATGTCGGCGATGTCGATCGAGAGGATCTCGTAGGCCGTACCGGCGTCCAGGCCCTTCTCCAGCACGCGCTTGGAGATGGAGTCGGGCTTCTCCAGGACTTGCAGGTGGGTGTCGGCCGAGCCGATGGCGTTGACGATGCCCTCGCCCACGCGGGCGATGATCGTCTCGTCGGTGGCGCCGCCGACCAGGCGGTCGAGGTTCGTCCGCACGGTCACCTTGGCCTTCACCTTGAGCTGGATCCCGTTGCGGGCGACGCCGTCGATGGTGCTGCGGCCCTGGCTGGGGTCCGGGCAGGGGATGACCTTCGGGTTGACGCTGGTCTGCACGGCCTCCAGCACGTTCCGGCCGGCGAGGTCGATCGCCGTGGCCTGCTTGTACGACAGCGGGATGTCGGCCCGGTTGGCCGCGATCAGCGCCCGGACCACGTTGGGGACGTTGCCGCCGGCCAGGTAGTGCGACTCCAGCGCCCGCGTGGTCAGGCCGTCCTTCTCGCTCAGGCCGGCCTGATACGCCATGATCTTGGAGCGGACGATGATGTTCGGGTTCACCTTCCGGAACGACATCCCCACCAGGTCCACGATGCTGACGTTGGCGTGCGTCAGGAACGCCTGGATCCACAGGTTGAAATACTTGGTCACGAAGATCCCGCCCAGCAGGGCGATCACGCCGAGCGTGATGATCCCGAGCCAGAAGAGGGTGTGCATCGAGGGGGGGTTCGCCTGCGCGAGCAGCGTCGGGATCATGGGAGCCTCGGGATGAGTTGGGGATTCTCGACGTCGAGGTCGAGGTCGGAAGGGGCCGCATCGCCCGACGGCCGCGCCGCCGTCGCGGCGGATTCGACGGCGCGGACCACCAACCGGCCGGACCGCGCCCGCACGACCCGCACCCGGGCCCCCTGCGCGATCAGCCCGGACTCGGCCATGCCGTCGTAGCGCCGGCCCCGCACCTCGACGTGCCCGCACGGGTGCAGCGGCGTGAGCGCCCGGCCGTCGACGCCGACCAACTCGTCGACCCGGCGGGCGGAATGGGAGACGTCGACCTCGTCGAGGGCCGGCGGCTCCAGCGCCAGCCGACGCCCCATCGGCGAGCGCACCCAGAGCCGGAACGCCGCGATCGCGGTGATCGGCACGGCGATGAAGTCGATCAGGACGAACGTCCACCCCATCGAGGTCGACGTCTGGAACGCGTTCCAGAGCCCCAACCCCAGGCAGACCACCGCGCTCAGGCCGATGAAGCCGCCCGACGGGACGAACAGCTCCAGCGACAGGAGCAGCAGCCCCATCGCCAGGAAGACGGCCGGCCAGAACGCATCGCCCATGACGGCCCCCTCATGCGACCCCGCCCGACGACGCCCGCCGGATCGGCCGATTGTACCACGCCGGCATTGTACGCGATCCGGGATGTCGAGGGCCAAGGATCCCCGGCCTTCCAGGCCAAACGGGCCTCGACCATCCCCGCCCCATCGCGAAGCCACCCGCCTCGCCCCTTCCTCCCGGTCGACCGACCTGACCGTTACGCGAGGCCTCCGCTTCCCAAATGGGATCGATCCCGATGAAATTCAGAGACTCTTTCCGGACGAAATCTCTTGCATGTTAAAATCTCCCCCGGATCGCCCAACACGCAGGCATTCGAGCGCCTTCAAGGCCGCATCGCGGCCGTCCCCGGGCGATCCCGTCACATTCACCACATGGAGACGCGCATGATGAAACGACACCGGGCTGAACTCCGACGGTCTGGACTCGCACTCGACGAGTTGGAGACACGTCTGACGCCAACCGCGATGGGCCCGCTCTCAAGCTGGGCGACGATCATGAGACAGCCGGACACGGCCCCGGCCGCCTCGACCTTCCTCTCGAACGCCATCCAGCCGTCCGGCGAAGCCCCGGCCCTTGAGATTGTCGCCGACCAGCCGCTCGGCCACGTCACGATGGTCACGGACCACCCGATGTATCCCATGGGCAGCGTCACCGACCAGCCGCTCGGATCCGTTCGGATGGTCACCGACCACCCGATGTATCCCCTCACGAGCGTCACCGACCAGCCGCTCGGCCACGTCACGATGGTCACGGACCACCCGATGTATCCCATGGGCAGCGTCACCGACCAGCCGCTCGGCCACGTCACGATGGTCACGGACCATCCGATGTATCCCATCACGAGCGTCACCGACCAGGTCGTCTTCGCGGTCTACGAAGTCCGGTCCCTGACCCCTGATACGACCTCGACCGATTCGGATGCCGCGGCCCAGGCCGGTTCGTCGGCCGAGGAGCAGGTCCAGACGGCGGTCCAGAAGCCGCTGTGGGCCGCTCGTCAGCAGTGGAGGTCGCTCATCGCCCAGGCGCGCGCGACGAGGCTCGCCGCGATGAGGGCGCCTCGCTGAGTTCGATCCTTCGGGACCCCAGGCGGGCTCCAACCCCGCCGATCGATAGGGCGTCGTCCGGCTCATCGTGGGCCGATCCAACGGCGCGCCCGAGTCGATCCGCTCGATCCACGGCCCTCGCCGACGGGTCGAGGCCTCGTGTGTTAGGCTATCAGGGCCGACACGGCCCGCGCGCACCGTTCCCGCGCCTCCGCCCTCGTCGGCGCAGGATGAACGGGAGCCTCCCTTGTCCGTCCCCACCCACCCCGCGCCCGTCCCCGTCCGTCCAGGCGCCCCATCCATCCGTCGGCTGACGCTCCACCGCGTCGCCGTGCCGCTCAAGAAGCCGGTCAAGCACGCCTCGCACGAGCGGACCGAGAGCGAGAACCTCATCGTCCGCGTCGAGCTGGACGACGGCACGGCCGGATACGGCGAAGGCGTCCCGCGCGACTACGTCACCGGCGAGACGATCGAGGCAACCTTCGAGGCCCTGTCGAAGGCCGACTGGCCTCGCGCGATCGGCCGACCGGACTCGTTCGCGGCGGTGGTCAAGACTCTCGAAGGGCTCAGCCTGGCCGAGATCGACGCCGACCCTCGCGGCATGCGCGGGAACGCGGCGCGGTGCGCGCTGGAACTCGCGGTGCTGGACGCCTACGGACGGCACTTCGGCGCGTCGCTGGGCGAGGCGGTGGACATCGTCCAGATCGAAGGGCTGGAGCGATTCGCGAACCCCCGACCCGTCCGCTACAGCGCGGCCATCACGGCGGAATCGAAGCGGAAGGAGATCGTCTCGGCGATCAAGTTCCGCGTCTACGGCTTCCGCGACGTGAAAGCGAAGGTCGGCGTGGCCGGGCAGGACGACCCCGCAAGGATGGAGCGAATCCGGCGCATCCTGGGCCGCCGGATAGACATCCGGATCGACGCCAACGAGGCGTGGCGGGCCGACGAGGTGATCGCCAAGGTCGCCCCCCTGCTCCGCTTCCGCCCCTCGCTGCTGGAGCAGCCCGTCCCCCACGCCGAGGTCGACGCCCTGGCCGGACTCCGGCCCAGGCTGGGCGTCCCCGTGATGCTCGACGAATCGCTCTGCGGCTGGCCCGACGGCGTGGCGGCGATCGAGCGGAAGACGACCGACTTCTTCAACGTCCGCCTCTCCAAGTGCGGCGGCCTAATCCCCTCGCTGCGGCTCATCGCCCTGGCGCGGCGCAACGGGCTGGGGGTGCAGCTCGGCTGCCACCCGGGCGAGACCGCCATCCTGTCCGCGGCCGGGCGGCACGTCGCGACCCGCGTCGGCGGGATCCGCTACCTGGAAGGGTCCTACGACCGCCACATCCTGCGATCGAACGTCACCCGAGACGACCTGACGTTCGGCTACGGCGGCAGGGCCGGGCCGATCGCGGGCCCCGGCCTGGGCGTGCCGATCGCCCCCGAACTGTTGGCTGCGATGACCACGGAGACGAGGGAGGTCGACCATGGCTGAGGTCGCGAGCGTGGAGTCGAGCTTCACCGCCTCCGACGGCTACCCGTTCCACGTCGCCTCCCGGCCGGCCGTCGGCGAGTCGAAAGGGCGGGTCGTCGTGCTGCACGGGGTCCAGAGCCATTCGGGCTGGTACCACGGCCTGGGGGAACGGCTCGCGGGCGCGGGCTACGACGTCTCGTTCCCGAACCGGCGGGGCTCCGGCCCCAATCAACAGGACCGCGGCCACGCGCCGTCGGGCGTGCGGCTGGTCGACGATATCGTCGAATGGATCGCCCACCTGAAGGCCGAGGCCCCCGCCCTGCCCGTCGCCCTGGCGGGGATCAGTTGGGGGGGGAAGATCGCGGTGTTGACGGCCGTGCGCCGGCCGGACCTGGTCGACGCCCTGGCGCTCATCTGCCCGGGGTTGGAACCGCAGGTCGGCGTGACGTTCGGCGAGAAGGTCCGCATCGCCAAGGCCGTCTTCACGAACCGTCGCAAGACCTTCCCGATCCCCCTGGCCGACCCGGCCCTGTTCACCGACTCCCCGGAGAAGCAGGAATACATCCGGACCGACCCCCTGGGCCTCCGCCAGGCGACCGCCGGCCTGCTCCTGGCCAGCTTCCTCATCGACCGCCGGATCCGGCGAGCCCCGAAGAAGCTCCGGACGCCGACGCTGTTGATGCTCGCCGGCCGCGACCGGATCGTCGACAACGGGCGCACCCGGCGCTACTTCGCCCGGGTCGCCGCCGCCGATCGCGAGGTCGTCGAGTATCCCGACGGCTGCCACACCCTGGAGTTCGATCCCGACCCGAACCGCTACGCGGACGACCTGATCGCCTGGCTGGACCCGCGGATGGCGAGGCGTTGAGCGTCAGGCCCCGGCGGGCTTCTCCTCGGGCGGGGCGGTGGACTCGGGGGCCTGGGGACGGGCGTCGCGGGTGGCGGGGGAACGGCGACGGTTGGTGGCGGGCCGTCGGGACGCGGCGGGGCGGGCGGGCTCGGTGTCGAGCTTGATCGCCAGCGAGTTGATGCAGTAGCGCAGGCCGGTCGGGGCCGGGCCGTCGTCGAAGACGTGGCCGAGGTGGGCGCCGCAGCGGGCGCAGGTGACCTCGATCCGGGGCTCCCCCTCGCTGCGGTCGAGGGCCCGGTCCAGGGCCTTCTCGGCCACCGGCCGCCAGAAGCTGGGCCAGCCGGTCCCGGACTCGAACTTGGTCCGGGAGTCGAACAGCTTCGCGCCGCAGCAGACGCAGAGGAACGTCCCCTTGAAATGGCCGGTCGCGTACCGGCCCGAGAACGCCGGCTCGGTCGCCTTCATGCGGGTGACGAGGTACTGATCGTACGTCAGGAGCCTGCGCCACTCCTCGTCGGTCTTGTAGACCCGTTCAGGCTCCTTCGGCTCGCCTTTCTTGGCCCCGGCCTCCTTCGGCTCCTCGGCCGGGGCGGCGTCGGATTCGGCGGCGGGCTTCGCGGGGCCCTGCTCTCGCTTCGCCGACGCCTCCTGGGCCGGGGCGGCGGTCGCCAGGAGGGCGAGGAGGATGGCGACGGCGAGGGTCCGGGGCGAGGCGAAGGCGGGATCGGTGGTGTTCATGGGTCGCCCGTGGTTGGAGTGGACCGGCGCGGGCGTCGCCGGGGGGGCGACGCCGTCGACGTATGAACTCGCAACCATTCTATCGGGACGTCCAGCCCCGACACCCTCTCAGCCCGCCGGAGGGGCGGCGGGGGGCGATTCCGGGACGTCGAGGGACCGGAGGACGGCCCGGAAGTCGGGACGATCGCGGATCGGGTCGAAGTCGGGATCGGCCAGCCGTTCGCGGAGGGCGAGCCCGTCGCCGCGATCGGGGGCGGACGCGGCCCGGGCCAGGCACTCGACCGCGGCGACGGGGTCCGAGGCCCGGGCGTGGACGCGGGCGCGGGCGACACCCTCGGCCGCCGTCTCCGGCGACATGCCCCGCGCCGACCGCGCGACCCCCGCTGCCTCCTCGACACGACCGAGGCGGCAGAGCGTCGCCGCCCGGCCCAGCTCGACGAGCAGGCGCGAGCGGCCCGGGGCGTCGGCCAGGGCGCGGTCCCAGGCGGCGAGGGCGTCATCGAAGCGGCCCTGGGACTCCGACGCGCGGGCGAGCCCGGACAGGGCGTCGGCGCGCAGGCCCTTGAAGCCGTCGTCGTCGGGCTCGTCGCGGAGCCAGTTCGAGGCGTCCTCCGCGAGCCGCGCGAACTCGCCCGAGACCTCGGAGACGACGCCGGTCGCCCCCTCGCGCAGCGCCCGCCGCAGGGCGACCTCGGCCAGCTCGGCGCGGGCCGCCGCGGCCACGATGCGGAACCGCGAGACCTCGGGCTCCTCCGCCAGCAGCGCCTGCGAGCCCGCCAGCGACTCGGCCAGGTCCCCCTCGGCGTCGGCGCGGCCGACGGCCGCCCGGGCCGACCCGCGATGCAGCAGATCGCGGGCCCGGTCCAGCCTCGCCTCGGCCGGGGCGCCCGGGCCCCCGGCGTCCTTGAGGAAGTCCAGGGCGGCGGCGAAGGACGCCTCGGCCGGGCCCGACCGCCCGGTCAGGGCGTGGACGTCGCCCAGGCACCGAGCCGCCTCGGCCCGCAGCCGGCGGAACTCCGCCGCCTCGGAATGGTGCGCCGCGGCGCGTTCGAGCGCCGCGCCCGCCGCCCGGGCCTCGGCCTCGGCCGAGGCGTACTCGCGGCCTTCGACCAGATTCAGCGCCAGCTCGACGTGCGATCGGGCGAGCCTCGCCTGATAGTCCAGCGACGCGGGATGGTCGGCCGCGAGTCGTTCCCGGAGCGCCAGGGCGGCCCGATACTCGGCGATGGCCCGCTCGCGCCGGCCGGAATCGCCCATGTTGGCCGCGATGTTCTCGTGGGTGACCGCCAGGTCGTCCTGGTAGAGCGCGACCGTCGGGTTCTCGCGGACCAGCCGCTCCTGGATCGCGCCGGCCTCCTCGTAGTATGGCAGGGCGTCGGGCAGGCGGTCGGTGTTCTGGAGGAAGCCGCCGTAATTGTTGAGGCTGGACGCGAACTTGCGGAGGTTGCCGGCGGATCCGCCGTGCTCGCGGGCCAGCCGACGGCGCGTCTCCAGCCCTTCGTGGAACCAGCGGCCCGCCCGGTCGAGCCGGTTCCACTGGGCGTACATGATGGCCAGGTCGTTCTCCGCGCCGCCGAGATCGTCGAGGCTCTTGGCGTGCCCTGGCCGTCGCGAGACGAGGTCCTCAAGGATCGCGACCGACTCCAGGTAGCGGCGCTCCGAGTCTTCGAAGTGCTGCTCGTCGCACTCGACGTTGCCGAGGGTGTGGAGGCAGGCGGCCCGGCCCTCCTGGACCTCCAGGTCGTCGGGCGACTCGCGCGCGAGGGCGTCGAAGACGCCGAGCGCGTCCGTCAGCCCGTCGCGGGCCCGGCCCAGGCGGGAGGTCTGGGCGTCGATCTCGGCCGCCTCGACGAGGGCGTCGCCCAGGGCCCGCCGCGCCGGCCGGTCGCCCGGCTCGTCGCGCAGGATGCGACGGGCCGTCTCGGCCGCCTCGAGGTAGGCCCGCAGGGCGTCATCCTCGCGGCCCACGTCGGCGTTCAGCTCGCCCACGCGGGCCAGGACGTCGACGAGTTGGGCCCGCGCCTCGCGGTCGGGCCGGTCGTCGGCCTCCAGCTCCTCGCGGAGCGATTGGTAGAAGCCCAGGGGGGCCTTCAGGAGCGAGGTCCGCAGGTCGGCCAGCTCGGGGCGCTTGAGGAGGACGTCCTCGCTCGCCCCGGTGTAGAAGGTCTTGATGGCGTCCAGGGCCAGGCCGACCCGGCGGCGGGACTGCGCCAGGTGGCGTTCGGCCCGCATCCACTGCAAGGCCACGCCCGTCGCCCCGGCGACCACCGACGCGGCGAGGAGCGACCCGAGCGCCGCATACGCCGGGTGCCGCCGCGCCCAGAGCCAGGCCCGCCGGGCCGCGCCGGCCGGGCGGGCGGCGATGGGGAGGCCGTCGAGCCACCGGCGGAGGTCCTCGGCCAGGGCGTCGGCGCTGGCGTAGCGGTCCTCGGGCTTCTTGGCGAGGCATTTCAGGCAGACGACCTCCAGGTCGCGCGGCAGGCCCGCGCGGAACCGCGAGGGGGCGGGCGGCGGCTCGTGGACGACCTTCATCATGGTCTCCCACGGCGAGCCCCCGCGGAACGGCGGCCGGCCCGTCAGGGCCTCGAACAGGATCGCCCCCAGGGCGTAGACGTCGGCCGGGATCCCCACCGCGCTGCCGCCGGACGCCTGCTCCGGGGCCATGTAGCTGGGCGTCCCCAGGATCTGGCCGGTCTGCGTCAGGCCGCTGTCGTGCCCCACGCGCTTCGCCAGCCCGAAGTCCGTGATCTTGAAGGGCGCGTGCGACGAGCCCGAGTCGTGGTCGTCGAGCAGGATGTTGGCCGGCTTGAGGTCGCGATGGACCACGCCGTACTGGTGGGCCGCGTGCACGGCGCGGGCCAGGGTCTCCGCCAGGGCCGCCGCCTCGGCCGGCGGGCGGGCCGTGCCGGCCAGCGAGTCCGCCAGGTTGCCGCCGGAGACGTACTCCATGGAGAAGAACGGCCGATCGCCGACGGCCCCCACCTCGTACACCCGCACGATGTTCGGGTGCCGGAGCCGGGCCAGGTTCTCCCCCTCCAGGCGGAAGCGGACGAGGTCCTCCGCCTTCGCCCCCCCCGACGGCAGCATCTTCACGGCGACCTGGCGGTTGGCGTTGGACTGCCGGGCCAGGGAGACGGCCCCCATCCCGCCACGCCCCAGGACCCGCTCGATCACGTACCCCGGGACGTCCGGCAGGGATTCGGGCCGCGAGGGGGGGGCGTCCGCGACCGGGCCCAGGGTCGGGCCGTCCTCGGCCTGCGGGGGCTGCCAGACCGTCTCGCCGGCCTCGGTCGCCGGCCGGGTGAGCCGTTCCAGGACGTCCTGGCAGCCCTGGCAGCCGGCGACGTGGGACTCGACGCCCTCGGCGTCGGCGCCCAGCGCGTCGTCGAGCATCCTCTGGAGGTCTTCGGGCGTCGGGCACGGTCGCGTCGCGTTCATGGTCCCTCTTCGAGCCGGCGGACTTCCTCGCGGAGCATCTTCTGAACCTTGCTCTTCGCCTTGAACACCGCCGCGACCGACATCCCCGTCCGCCCCGCCGCCTCGGCCCCGGAGAGGCCCTCGACGGCCGTCAGGTGGAACGCCTCCCAGGTCCGGGGCTCGACCCGCAGGCGGACCCGGGCCGTAGCCTCCTCCAGCAGCTCGTGGTCGAACGCCTCCACCAGGCGGGCCTGGAGGTCGTCGCGGGCCTCCAGGGCGTTGAGCTGGTCCAGGACGATCGAGTCCCCGCTCCCCCCCGCCCCGGGCCGCTTCCGCGACTCGATGAGGTCGCACCAGGCGAAATGGGCCACCGTCTTGACGTAGGCGCGGAAGCTCCGGGAGGGGTCGTATTCGAACGACCTCAGTCGCGAGGCCAGCCGGGCCAGCACCTCCTGGGCCACGTCCTCGGCGTCGGCCTCCTGCAACCGCCAGCGGCGACACCATCCGCGGATCATCGGCGCGTAGCGACGCGCGAAGTCGCTCCAGTCGTCCGGCCTCGGGGCCTCCAGCCGGAGCCGCCCGAGCAGGCTGGCGCTGGTCCTCGTCGGTGTCGGCTCGTCCAAGCTCGCCTCCGGCCATCGCTCATCCATCCGGTCGACGGTCGCATGGGCGATTGTGACCGCCCGGCCGCCGCCTCGCAAACCGTCCGAGATTTTTTCGCGGCGCGCCGTCAGGTTTCGGCCGGGGTAGCTGATTGTCTCCCGTCGGGTGCGGCGGGTGGTCCGCCGGCCCGGACGATCGAGACGACGGAAGCCAGCCAGACAGGGGAAACGACGATGAAGCTCATGAACATCCTCTCCGCCGCCCGCGACCGCCGCCCCCGCCCCCGCCCCCGCCGCGACCGGGCCTTCGGCGTCGTCGAGGCCCTGGAAGGGCGGCGGCTCCTGGCCGCGTCGGTCTCGCTCAACCCGTCCACCCACGTCCTGAGCATCACGGGCACCGACTCCCGCGACTCCGTCCTCGTCACCGAGTCCAACGGGCAGGTCGGCGTCGAGGTCTACACCGAAGGCGTCCTGGCCCAGCGGGGCGGCTACGCCCGCTCGTCGATCCAGAGCCTCGTCGTCGACGGCAAGGGCGGGGACGACAAGATCGTCGTCGTGACCGTCACCATGCCGACCACCCTGACCGGCGGCGCCGGCGACGACACGATCTACGGCGGCACGGCGAGCGACGTGATCGACGGCGGCGCCGGCGACGACTCGCTCTACGGCGGCCAGGGGAACGACACCTACAAGTTCTCCGGCACGGCCTCCCTGGGGAGCGACACCATCTACGAGAAGTTCGCCTACGGCGTCGACACGCTCGACTTCTCCTCCTTCGGCCGCGGCGTGAGCGTGGACCTGGCGATCAGCAACGCCAAGCAGACGGTCGCCGCCGGATACCTCTCGCTGACCTTCAACACCGGGGGCGACCCCAAAAACGCCGAGACCATGGAGAACGTGAGCGGCTCCAGCTTCGCCGACGTGATCCGCGGCAACGCCCGCTACAGCACCCTGAGGGGCAACGGCGGCGACGACGTCCTGGAGGGCCGCGGCGGCGACGACGTCCTCGACGGCGGCGCGGGCGACGACGTCTACGTCTTCGGGGCGGGCGGCAACCTGGGCGCCGACTCGATCATCGACTCCTCCGGCCGGGACACGCTCGACTTCAGCAGCTACGGCCAGACCGTCGTGATCGACCTGGGCGTCACGAGCGCCCAGGACATCAAGTCCTACTTCCCCGACGACGACGTCAACGACGGCGCCACCCGGCTCAGGCTCACGCTGCCGAACTCCATCGAGGACGTGAAGGGGAGCCAGTCCAAGGACTGGATCAAGGGGAACTCCCTGGCCAACGCGATCTACGGCAACGGCGGCAACGACGTCCTGGAGGGCATGGGCGGCAACGACGCGCTCGACGGCGGCGCCGGCGACGACACCTACCGGTTCGCCGGGACGGCCTCCCTAGGGACCGACACCATCGTCGAGAGGTCCGGCCAGGGGGCCGATACGCTCGACTTCTCCTCCTTCGGCTACGGCGTCGCGGTCGACCTCGCCACCTACGGGGCCGCCCAGGCGGTCAACGCGGGCCGGCTCTCGCTGGTCCTCAACAACGTCACCGGCAACATCAACGCGATCGAGAACGTGCTCGGGTCGAACTCCGCCGACGTGATCCGCGGCAACTCCGCCGCGAACAACCTCAAGGGCAACGGCGGGAAAGACGTCCTGGAGGGCCGCGGCGGCAACGACCGCCTCGAAGGCGGCACGGGCGACGACACCTACGTCTTCGGCGGGACCGCCGCCCTCGGGACCGACACGATCGTCGAGGACGACGACTCGCACGGCCCCGCCCCGGACGCCCACGACAAGCTCGACTTCGGCACCTTCGGCGCGGGCGTCACCGTCAACCTCGACACCAACTCGACCCAGACGGTGAAGTCCGGCGTCCTGTCCCTGATCCTGACCACGAACACCGGGATCGAGGACGTGACCGGCACGGCCTACGCCGACACGATCCAGGGCAACTCCCGCGCCAACATCCTCAGCGGCGGCGCCGGCAACGACACGATCCGCGGCGGGGCCGGAAACGACATCCTCTACGGCGGCCTGAACGACGACCTCCTGTACGGCGAGGACGGCGCGGACACCCTGTACGGCGAGGCCGGCAAGGATCGGCTGAGCGGCGGGATCGACGGGGCGATCGACAGCCTGTACGGCGGGGCCGACGCCGACATCTTCGCCATCGAGAGCTACTACGACCCGACCACCAGGACCACGAAGAACCGCGACCGTTTCCTGGACTTCGGCGCCGGCGACACCTCGATCTGACGCACGAGGATCGCGACGCGCACGAAGACGCCCCGCCGGCCGCCCGGCGGGGCGTCTTCGTCGTCATGCCCGGCGACGTCCGGGGTTCACTTCGGGGCCTCGGCGGCCGGCTTCACCGCCCGCGGGGCGGGCTTCATGTCGGCCTTCGCGGCCTGGAACGCGGCCTCCAGCAGGGGCGCGGAGGCGGCGGGGGGGAAGCCCTCGACGACGGCGACGTCCGGGCCCCGGCGCTCGACGATCCGGCAGACGCCGTCGACCGACCGCCACAGCGAGTCGGGGAGTTCCACCGGCTGGAACTTGGCGTCGCCCATGCGGGCCGTCTGGTAGCGGGCGTAGGAGCGGGCGAACTCGCGGGCGTCGTCCTCGGAGTCCCAGGTGGTCAGCCAGACGAGGGCGAGCTTGCCCTCGGGCCCCTCGAAGACGGCGTAGCGATCGCCGTCCCAGCCTGCGGCGGCGGCCTTCCCGCCGTGGCTGCGCAGGAGGACGGCCGTCTGCATCTCGCCCATGACGTTCCGCGAGACTTCCTTCCAGCCTTCGCCCGGCGAGAGCGTGCCCAGGTCGATCAGGACGGGATAGTCCGGGTCGGCCTTGTACTTGGCCGGGTGGAGGACCTGCTCGGTGGAGAGGGGCGGGTCGAGGTAAGCGGCGTCGATCCCCTTCCAGCCGTCGTCGTTGGCGAGCTTCGCGCAGAAGACCAGGCCGCGGATGTAGGGGAACAGCATGGATTCGGAGATGATCGGCGGGGCGTTCTTGAGCGACTTGCCGCCGCCGAGCGAGGTCAGGAACGGCATCATCAATTCCATGCCGCGGCCCAGGCCCTCGGCGGGGGTCTTGATGATCTGGAGGCCCTCCCAGTCCTCCTGGCCGGCGGCCATCATGGCGAGCGTGGCCTCGCCCTCGATCAGCGCGGAGGCGGCCAGGGACTGGTCGTCGTTCTTCTTGGACGAGGCGTGGAGGTCGTCCAGGTCGTAGTGCTGGTCGGACAGGGCGTGGGTCATCTCGTGGGCGATGACGGTCTTGTTCTCGTCCTTGTCGAACCCGCCGGTCTTGCCGAGGAACCGCTCGAAGAACGTGGGGGGCTCGTTCTTCTTGGATTCGGGCTCCTCGATCATGTACATGGTCTTGGTCTTCGGGTCGTAGTAGGCGGCGATCTCCTCGGAGTAGACCTCGATGAGGAACTTCTTCAGGTCGAGGTCGGGCGAGATCAGGCCGAAGGCGCGATACGCCTTCTCCATCCCTTCGAACTCGGCCGGGGTCATGTCCTCCTCGAACTCCTTCAGGAGCATGTCCTGGAGCTTCTCGCGCTTGGTGACGTCGCGCTTGACCTCGTGGCGGAAGGGGATGCCGCGGAGGCGCGGGAGGATCTTCTCGAACGCCTCCTTGTAGCGGACCTGGGCGTCGTTGGGCTTCCCCTGGTCGGCCAGGCCGTCGCCCGCCTTCAGGAGGTCGGTCCCGGCCTTGATGTCCGGGCGGTCCTCGGCCGCGACGGGGCCGGCGAGGAGCAGGGCGACGGCGAGCGCCGGCAGGGGCGAGAGCGGCGGGCGGGCGGGCATGGGCGGTCTTCCCTGGTCGTCGGGGGTGGATCGGTCGGGGCGGCACCTCAGGAGGCGGCCCGGCGATAGACGGGCGATCGGGCCGGGGACGGCGGCGGCGCGGGCGTCGAGTCGGCCGGGGCCGCGACGGTCGTCGGGATGCGCAGGAGCTGGCGGGCGGCGACGCCCCGCGCCTCGTCGGGGTCGTGGGGCCCATTGCGGGAGCGGAGCGAGCGATTCAGGCGGTTGCAGAGGAAATCGAGGACCGCCGGCTCGGGGACGCCCAGCGACCGGAGGATGCGGACCTCGGCGTCGCTGGTGAGCCGCCCCTTGTTGTGGGCGAGGATGGCGTTGGCCCGCTCCTTCACGCCGGGGCTGTAGTTCCGCCCGAACTGCTCGCAGAGGGCTTCGATGGCCGCGCCGGCGTCCGCGGGCTCGCCCTTCAGGATGCTTCGCAACTGCCGGCGGAACTGGGCCCGCTCCTCCTCCAGCCGCTTGACCGACTCCTCCTTCAGGCGTTCCAGATCCTCCGCCTGGCGGCGCTCCATCTCGGCCCGCTGGATCGCCTTCAGCTCGGCCTCCTGGCGGATCCGCTCCATCATCTCCTCCTGCGAGGGGAGGGGCGTCTCGGCGGG